>ENA-UOUJ01000023-UOUJ01000023.1-activated-sludge-metagenome-genome-assembly--contig:-NODE-23-length-169326-cov-13.240591_pt1 | contig 169326 bp, 177 predicted proteins | sample MGYA00249839_ERZ747224 | MGnify/ENA primary metagenome ERZ747224 (study PRJEB28782, sample SAMN03220277) | activated sludge metagenome | biome: wastewater; feature: sewage sludge; material... | reverse complement strand
CGCGGTCCCCCTCCCCCGAGGGGGGAGGAGTTTTCGCGATGAAGCCCCTGGCGGTGTTCGACATCGACGGCACCCTGGTGGACAGCCGGGTGCTGATCCATGAGGCGACGGTGGCGGCGGCGCGGCGGGTGGGCCTGGCCGATCCGTCGTATGACGTCGTGCGCCAGACGGTGGGCCTGTCGCTGCATGAAGCTATGCGCGCTATTCAGCCCGGCCTGACCGATCCCGAGCTGGCCGAGTTCGTCGCCGGTTTCCAGGCCTTCTTCCGCGCCCGATACGAGGCGGGGCATGAGGAGCCGTTGTATGCGGGGGTCGAAGACACCCTGCGGCGGCTGAAGCGCGACGGCTGGCGGCTGGCCCTGGCGACGGGCCAGAACCGGCGCGGCGTGGCCCGCAACATGGCGCGCGCGGGCTGGGCCGACCTGTTCGTCTCGACCCATTGCGCCGAGGACGGGCCGGGCAAGCCGGACCCTGCCATGCTGATCGCCGCCATGGCCGCCTGCGGGGCCTGCACCGCCACCACCATCATGATCGGCGACACCGGCCACGATCACCGCATGGCGGTGGCGGCCGGCGCCGTGGCCCAGGGCGTAGGCTGGGGCTTCCACACGGCCCAGGAGCAGATCGCCGCCGGGGCCGTTCATGTGGCGCTGGACCTGCCCGAGCTGGAGGCCGCGCTGGACCGTTTCGCCGCCGGACAAAGGGCCGCCTGATGCATATTCCGCCGCTGGACCCCCAGGTCGCCGCCCGCAAGGGCTTCCGCGAGGCCGAAGACCGCACCAAACGCTTCTGGACCGATGTGGACGTGCGCGAAGGGCAGGGGGGCTGGTCCGTGCTGCTGGACGGACGCGCGCCCAAGACGCCGGCGGGGGCGCCGCTGGTGCTGCCTGCCAACGCCGCCGCGCGCCTGGTCGCTGACGAATGGGCGGCACAGGGCGAGTTCGTCGAACCCGCGACCATGCCCGCCACCCGCCTGGCCTCGACCGCCATCGACCGGGTGTCCCAGGTGCGCCAGGCGGTGGCCGAAGAGATCGCCGCCTACGCCGGGTCGGACCTGTTGTGCTATCCGGCCGAGGCGCCGCGCGGGCTGGTCGAACGCCAGGCCCGCGACTGGACCCCCTGGCTGGACTGGGCCGCGCGCGAACTGGATGTGACCCTGGCGCCGTCCAGCGGCATCGTGCATCGGACCCAGGATGCGGCCGCCCTGGCGCGGGTTCAGGATCATGCCCTGGCGCTGGACGATTTCGCCCTGACCGGTCTGGCGACCCTGACGCCCCTGCTGGGTTCGGCGATCCTGGCCCTGGCGGTGCAGCGCGGGGCGCTGGACGCCGAGGCCGCCTTCGACCTGTCGCGGCTGGAAGAGGCGTTTCAGGAAGACCAGTGGGGCGTCGACGCCGAGGCCGCCGAACGCACCGCCGCCCGGCGGGCCGAGGCGGTGCTGGTCCAGCGGTGGCTGAACGCGCTGTAGATCAGACGCGCAGCTTGTTCAGCGCCACCCAATAGACTTCGGAACTGCCCTTGCGGCTGGCCTGGGGCTTGATGGTCTTCACCGTCTCGAAATGGCTGCGCAGCCGGTCCAGAACCCCGCCGGCGTCGCCGCCCTGGAAGCTCTTGGTCACGAAGGCCCCGCCCGGCCGCAGGGTGCGGATGGCGAAGTCGGCGGCGATCTCGATCAGGGCGATGATCTTCAGGTGGTCGGTCTGGCGGTGGCCGATGGTGTTGTGCGCCATGTCCGACAGCACCAGATCCGGCGCCCCGCCGATCAGGTCGATCAGCTGCTGGTCCACGCCCGGCGTGGTGAAGTCGGCCTGGATCAGTTCGCCCCCCGCGATATGTTCGATCGGCAGCAGATCCACTCCCGCCACGGCCGCCGCCCCGCGCTTCAGCGCCACCTGGACCCAGCCGCCGGGCGCCGCGCCCAGGTCGATCACCTTGGACCCCGGCCGGATCAGACGATGCCTGTCGTCGATCTCCATCAGTTTGAAGGCCGCGCGGCTGCGCCAGCCCTCGGCGCGCGCGCGGTCGGACCAGGGGTCGGCCAGCTGCCGCTTGATCCACTGCTGGCTGGACATCGACTTCTTGTCGGCGGTCTTGATCTTCTGGCCCATGCCGCGCCCGGCCGCCGTGCCGCCGGTGGGCGGGCGCACCATGCGCCGCCTTTCGGCTTGGGGGCGTTCGGGGGGCTTTTCGTCCTGGCTCATGCCTATTCCATAGCGGTCCCGGCCATCTGCCGCTATGACCCGCGCACATTCGATCACTGAGGAGCCGCCCCATGGCCGACACCCTGACCTTCACCGTCGACACCGGCGCCGGAACCGGCGACGTGGTCATCAAGCTGCGTCCCGACCTGGCCCCCGGCCACGTCGCCCGCATCACCGAACTGGCCAGCGAAGGCTTCTATGACGGCGTGGTCTTCCACCGCGTCATCCCCGGCTTCATGGCCCAGGGCGGCGACCCGACCGGCACCGGGACCAGCGGCTCCAAGAAGCCGAACCTGAAGCAGGAATTCAGCGCCGAGCCGCATGTGCGCGGCGTCTGCTCCATGGCCCGCACCTCGGACCCCAACAGCGCCAACAGCCAGTTCTTCATCTGCTTCGACGACGCCACCTTCCTGGACCGCCAGTACACGGTCTGGGGCCAGGTCGAATCGGGCATGGAGCACATCGACGCCCTGCCCAAGGGCGAGCCGCCGCGCAGCCCCGGCAAGATCGTCAAGGCCACCGTGGGCTGACGCCGTGTTCTCCGATGCGGTTCGTCGGGACCTGATCGCGCGTCACGGCGAGCCGCATCGGCATTATCACACGCTGGAGCACATCCAGGACTGCCTGGACCAGGTGCAGGCGAGCGCCGATCTGGACGATGCCCAGCGACGGCTGCTGACGGCCGCAGTCTGGTTCCACGACGCCGTCTATGACCCGACCCGCAACGACAACGAGGCGCAGAGCGCGGCCCTGGCCATCCGCACGCTTGGGTCTGAAGGCTGGACCGACAGCGATATCGCCGAAGTCGAACGCCTGATCCTGCTGACGGCGGGCCATCAAGTGCAGGCCGACGATCCCACGGGCGCGCGTCTGATCTCCATCGATCTGTCGATCCTGGGCGCAGACCCGGCGCGCTATGACGCCTATGCCGCCGCCATCCGGCGCGAGTACGCCCACGTTCCAGACGCCTTGTACGTCGCCGGCCGGGCCATGATCCTGCAACGGTTTCTGGACGCGCCCGTCCTGTTCGCAGACGCGGCGTGGGCCGCGCGGCTGGACGCGCCGGCTCGCGACAATCTCAAGCGCGAGATCGCGGCCCTGACGGCCTGATCAGTCCCCCGCCCACCAGCGCAGGCGCACGGCCTGCGACCGGCCTGCGACGTTCAGCGTTCCCGACAGCACGGGTGTCTCGTCGCCCAGGTTGCGGCGCGCTTCGGCCAGGGCTTCGGGGTCCAGCCGGCCTTCGAACCGCACAACGCCCAAGGCCTCGGACCGCCCCTCGAACCGCACCCGGTCGTCGCTGACGCTGTAGGAGGTCGGCAGGATGCGGGCCCGGCCGCTGCGGCTTTCGCCCATCTCGGTCTGGACCATGGGGCTGGAGGCGTCCTCGAACTCGATCATGATCGGGGCGAAGGTCGCGCTGCGCCGGCCCGCCTCCCAGGCCTCGAAATCCGACGCCTGGCCAATGAAGACGTGGTGGAAGGTCCAGCCCGTTCCCGCCCCCTGATCCGCCGGGATGTAATAGCCGGACAGATCGTCTTGCTGACTGCTGGCGAAGGCCCTGGCCGGCGCGGCCGCACCGCCGCCTTCGCCCGTCTTGCCCGGGGCCGGCGGTTCACAGGCGGCTAGGGCCAGGGCCAGGGCGGCGGCGGACAGGATCAGGATACGGCGCATCGTTGTTCCTTCAGTCAGGGCAGATAGGCCAGTACATGCAGCCAGCCTTCGCTCTGGGCCGTATCGATGGCCTCGAACAGGGGGATGGCGATCAGGAACGCCAGCCCGTCCCGAAGGGTCAGCAGGAAGAAGGCGGGTCGCACCACCAGTTCGTCCTCGTCGCGCCAGGCGGAAAACCGCGGCATGAAGCGCGGCGTGCGAGCCATATAGGCGGCATAGGTTTCGCCGAACTGTCGGCTCAGCCAGGCTTCTTCCTTGCGAACCGTGGCCCGGAAGATCACCCAGGCCGTCAGAACGAACAGCGCCGCAACCGTGACCTGTCCCGTCTGGGCGCCGATGCCGAACGCGCCGATGAAGCTGAAGACATAAAGCGGATTGCGGCTCAGCGAATAGGGGCCGCGATCCACGATCTCGGCCTTCTTGCGCCCGCCGATATACAACGAACACCACGCGCGCCCGACGATGGCCAGGGCGATGGCTCCCAGCCCCACCGCCTCGACCGCCTCATGCCAGTGGCCTTCGACCCCGCCGGGCGATTGCAGGAACAGGGTGGCGCCGATCAGCGCCAGACCCAGAAGCAGCACCGCCAGCTTGCGAAGCTTCTGGACCGCCTGAATGTCGAACAGGGACGGAACGACCGACATCAACACACTCCAACCGAAGAGATGCACACCCTCGCGCCGTGGCGCGAGGGCGTCAACGCAATCAGCGGCTCAGCGACCGGTCGATATTCTGGAAGGCGCTCCAGGCCAGTTCGGTGACGCTGATGAAGACCGACGGGGTGATCCGCTCGAAATCGTCGGTCGGCTGGTGATAGTCGGGGTGATAGTTCACGCCGAAATACAGGAAGGGCAGGCCCGCCCGGTGAAAGGCGCCGTGGTCCGACGCCATGACCCAGTTGTCGGCGCCCTTGTCTTCCGGCGTGTCCTTGCCGAACGCCAGGCTGATGGCGCCGTTGGCCGGTATCGGCTCGAGCAGCGGACGCAGGTTCGGATGCTGGTACGTGCCGGTGACCCACAGCTTGTTATCGCTCTCGGCCCGCGCGGTCATGTCGTAGTTCAGGTTGATGGCGATGGCGGTCAGGGGCATGGGCGGCGCCTCGACGAAATGGCGGGCGCCCAGAAGGCCGCGCTCCTCTCCGTCCAGGGCCACGATCAGCACGCTGTGCTCCGGCGGGGCGGCCTTCAGCCGGGCGGCGATCTCCAGCATGGTGGCCACGCCCGAGGCGTTGTCGTCGGCGCCATTGTAGATCTGGCCGTCCTTGACCCCTTCGTGGTCATAGTGGGCGGTCAGCACGATATAGCGGTCCGACACGCGCGTGCCCGGAATGACGCCCAGCACATTAACGCCGTTGAAGGTGCGGGTCGCGCCGTCGCGGCCGTTCACCGTCGCCTCGAACGGCTGCAGCCGCCCCATGGCCGGCGCGGCGATGCCCATGGCCTCCAGCCGTCCGACGATATAGTTGCGCGCCGCCTCATTGCCCGGCGTGCCGATGGCGCGTCCGGCCATGTCGTCGGCCGACAGGATGCGCAGGTCGTCCATCATCCGGGCATAGGGGTCCGGCTGGGGCGCGACGGGTTCGGCGGCGGGCGCCGTCGCCTGGGGCGCGCCGAAGCACGAGGCCAGCGCCAGGGCGGTCAGGCTGACCAGGGCGAAACGGGCGAATGTCGGGCGCATGCGGAATCCTTGAAAGGGGCGATACGACGGGCATCCTATCGGCCCGGTCTTCAGGCGTCAGCTTAACGTCCTGTCATGGCGGCGCTAGAACCTCTGTCCAGTTTCCGCCGTTTGCGATTCCCATGGCCCCCATTCCCGTCGACGATCTGACCGAAGACCAGGCCCGGCAGGAGCTGGCGCGCCTGGCCGACGAACTGGCCCATCACGACCGCCTGTATCATCAGGACGACGCCCCCCAGATCACCGACGCCGACTATGACGCCCTGCGCCAGCGCAACGCCGCCATAGAGGCGCGGTTTCCGGCCCTGGCCCTGGCCGACAGCCCCAGCCTGAAGGTCGGCGCCGAGGTCTCAAGCCAGTTCGCCCCGGTGCGTCACGCCGTGCCCATGCTCAGCTTGGACAACGCCTTCGACGATGGAGAGGTCACGGACTTCGTCGCCCGCATCCGGCGCTTTCTGAAGCTGGACCCGGCCGAAGCCGTCGCCTTCGTGGCCGAGCCCAAGATCGACGGCCTGTCGGCCAGCCTGCTGTATGTCGACGGGGTGCTGGAGCGCGGGGCCACGCGCGGCGACGGCAAGACCGGCGAGGATGTGACCGCCAATCTGCGTACCCTGGACGACATTCCCGAACGCCTGTCGGGCGACGGCTGGCCCGCGCGGATCGAGGTGCGGGGCGAGGTCTACGCCCCCAATGACGCCTTCGACGCCTTCAATGCGGCGGCCGAGGCGGCGGGCCAGCGCACCTATGCCAACCCGCGCAATTTCGCCGCCGGGTCGCTGCGCCAGAAGAAGCCCGAGATCACGGCGACTCGGCCCTTGCGCTTCTTCGCCTATGCCTGGGGCGAACCGGCCGAAGGGTTCGCCGAGACCCAGCATCAGGCGCTGGAAAAGCTGGCCCAATGGGGGTTTCCCACCAATCCGCGATCCGAACGGGTCGAAGGGGCCGACGGGCTGATCGCGGTCTATCGGCGGCTGGAGGCCGACCGCGCGACCCTGGGCTATGACATCGACGGCGTGGTCTACAAGGTCGACCGCATCGACTGGCAACAGCGGCTGGGCTTCATCGCCAGAAGCCCCCGATGGGCCATCGCCCACAAATTCCCGGCCCAGCAGGCGACCACGGTGCTGGAGGGCATCGACATTCAGGTGGGCCGCACCGGCTCCCTGACCCCCGTCGCTCGCCTGACGCCCGTCACGGTCGGCGGCGTGGTGGTGCGCAACGCCACCCTGCACAACGAAGACGAGATCGCCCGCAAGGATGTGCGCATCGGCGACACGGTGGTGCTGCAACGCGCCGGCGACGTCATCCCCCAGATCGTGACCATCGTGCCGGATCGACGCCCCATCGACGCCGCCCCCTATGTCTTCCCGACCCATTGCCCCGTCTGCGGCTCCGAGGCCGTGCGCGAGGAAGGCGAGGCGCGTCGCCGCTGCACCGGCGGCCTGATCTGCAACGCCCAGATCGTCGAGCGACTGAAGCATTTCGTCGGCCGCCGCGCCTTCGACATCGAGGGGCTGGGCGAGAAACAGCTGATCGCCTTCCACGAACGCGGCTGGATCCGCGAACCGGCCGACATCTTCCGCCTGGCCCGTGATGAGCAAAAGCTGGCGGCCCTGCGCGCCGAAGACGGCTATGGCGAGACCAGCGTGCGCAACCTCGTCGCCGGCATCGCCGCGCGGCGCACCATCGCCCTGGACCGCCTGATCTTCGCCCTGGGGGTGCGCGAGATCGGGGAACAGACCTCCCTGCTGCTGGCGCGCGAGTTTGGAAGCTGGGAGGCGTTTCACCAGGCGGGTCTGGAGGCGGCGGCGGGCGTGCCGTCCGCCGACTGGACGGCGCTGAGCCTGACGCCAGGCATATCGCCGCGCGTCCTGTCCATCCTGGCCGCCGCCGAACCGGCCGAGACCGACCCCTGGCCCGAGGCGCCGCTGGATCAGAAGATCGCCCTGGCCTTTCCCGGCCTGGCCGCGCCCGCCCGCCGCGCCCTGGCCGAACGCGCGCCCGACTGGCCTGCCTTGCGCCGCCTGGCCCGGATCGCGCGGGACGAGCGGCCGTCCGAAACACTGGGCCGCATCGCCGGGATCGCCGGGGTCGGCCCGGTCGCCGCCCGCGCCATCGCCGACTTCTTCCACGAAGACCACAACAAGGACGTGGTCGCCGCCCTGGTCGCCGAACTGGAGCGGGTGGAAGACGCCGAACGGCCCCAGACCGACACGGCGGTGGCGGGCAAGACGGTGGTCTTCACCGGCGCCCTGGAGCGTTTCACCCGCGACGAGGCCAAGGCCCGCGCCGAAAGCCTGGGGGCCAAGGTGTCCGGCTCGGTGTCGAAGAAGACCGACTATCTGGTCGCCGGCCCCGGCGCCGGATCGAAACTGGCCGAGGCCCAGAAGCACGGGGTGAAGGTGCTGACCGAGGACGAATGGCTGGCCCTGATCGTGGGGTAGACCTTCCCGACCCGCTCATCCCCGCAAAAGCGGGGATCCAGTGTTTTGGGCGATCCAGATTATCCATCAGCCCTCGGACAGAGATCCCAGACATCGTGCGTCGCAACAGGACTGGATCCCCGCGGTCGCGGGGATGAGCGGCTATTGGATTGCGCCCTGGTCACAGATGCCGCGCCACCCGCTGTTCCAGCAGGGTGACCAGTTCGGGCTGCATGAAGGCGTAGTCGTCGGGGATATCCAGGCACACCACCCGCTTGCTCCGCAGCCGGTCGCGGAACCGGCGGTTCAGCTTGGCCCGATGCGACCGCTCCATCACGAAGATGACGTCGGCCCAGTCGATATGGTCGGCGTCCACGACCTCTTCCGCATCCGGCGCCAGCCCGGCCGACGCCGTCTCCACGCCCGGCCGCCCGGCGAACACCCGCTCGGCCGTCGGCGAACGCAGGCGGTTACGGGCGCAGAGGAAGAGGAGGTTGGTCAGGGCCGCCGCCGCGTCAGCCAGGCCCGGAGCGCGACCTGCGCATCAGCTGTACCGACCGGGTCGTCCGCACCGAAGATCGAGTCAGATTCGAGCCATTCGATCAGCATGTCCAAAATCGCCTCACGCTGGTCGGCCTGCCAACTATCGAAACCGGCGTAATCCAGCTTGTCGGCCAGCACTTCGGGAACCGTGATCCATCCATACGACGGTGCAGCGGCGCTACGGATCAGGAAAGACGGCAACACCCATTTGAAAGTCTCCGGGCCGCCTATCGTCGTCTGGGCGCGGGACATCACGACATTGATGTCTTCGTGTGACCAGCCTGCGCGATCACTCGCGAGCATCCGCGCAACACGCTCGTGATCCTCGTCGCGCGCGGCATGGAGGGGGGCTTCTGGACGAACGGCATCAAACGCGCGCGGAAATCTCACAGCGGAATGTTATCGTGCTTCTTCCACGGATTGCTCTGGGTCTTGCCCTTCAGCGTCCGTAGCGCCTTGATCAGCCGCCGCCGCGTGCCGTGGGGCATGATGACGTCGTCGATATAGCCCAGTTTGGCCGCCACGAAGGGGTTGGCGAAGCGGTCCTTGTATTCGGCTTCGCGCGCCGCCAGGGCCTCGGGGTCGCCGGCCTCTTTCCTGAAGATGATCTCGACCGCGCCCTTGGCGCCCATGACGGCGATCTCGGCGCTGGGCCAGGCGTAGTTGACGTCGCCGCGCAGGTGTTTGCTGCTCATCACGTCATAGGCGCCGCCATAGGCCTTGCGCGTGATGACGGTCAGTTTCGGCACCGTCGCCTCGGCATAGGCGAACAGCAGCTTGGCCCCGTGCTTGATCAGGCCGCCGTATTCCTGGCGCGTGCCGGGCATGAAGCCAGGCACGTCGACGAAGGTGACGATGGGGATGTGGAAGGCGTCGCAGAAGCGCACGAAACGGGCGGCCTTGCGGCTGCTGTCGATGTCCAGCACGCCCGCCAGCACCTGGGGCTGGTTGGCGACGATGCCCACCGGCGCGCCGTCCAGGCGGCCGAAGCCGCAGACGATGTTTTTCGCATAGTCGGCGCCGATCTCGAAGAAGTCGGCCTCGTCCACCGTCTTCAGGATCAGCTCCTTGATGTCATAGGGCTGGTTCGGATTGGCGGGCACCAGGGTGTCCAGCGACGCCTCGTCGCGGTCGGGGTCGTCATAACTGTCGCGCACCGGCGGCTTTTCGCGGTTCGACAGGGGCAGGAAGCCGATCAGGCGCCGCACCTCGGCCAGGGCCTCCAGGTCGTTCTCGAAGGCGCCGTCGGCCACGCCCGACTTGCCGGCATGCACCCGCGCGCCGCCCAGGTCTTCGTGGCTGACGACCTCATTGGTGACCGTCTTCACCACGTCGGGGCCGGTCACGTACATGTACGATGTGTCCTTCACCATGAAGATGAAGTCGGTGATGGCGGGCGAATAGACGTCGCCGCCCGCGCACGGCCCCATGATGACGCTGATCTGGGGGATGACGCCCGAGGCCAGGGTGTTCTGCAGGAAGATGTCGGCATAGCCCGCCAGGCTCTCGACCCCCTCCTGGATCCGGGCGCCGCCGGCGTCGAACAGGCCGATGATCGGCGCGCCATTGGTCAGGGCCATGCCCTGAAGTTTGACGATCTTGGCCGCATGCGCCCCCGACAGAGACCCGCCGAAGACCGTGAAATCCTTGGAGAAGACATAGACCAGACGGCCGTTGATCGTGCCGCGGCCGGTCACCACCCCGTCGCCGGGGATGCGCTGCTTCTCCATGCCGAATTCGTGGCTGCGGTGCTCCACGAACATGTCGGTTTCCTCGAAACTGCCTTCGTCCAGCAGCACCTCGATCCGCTCGCGCGCGGTCAGCTTGCCCTTGGCGTGCTGATTGGCGATCCGGGCCTCGCCCCCGCCCAGTTTCGCGGCGGCGCGGCGGGCTTCCAACTGGTCCAGGATGTCTTGCATGGGGCGGGTCTCCTCAAGGGTTGGGATAGGCGCCGTTCCCACAAGACGCAAGCGATCGGCGCCCGGCCGCACGTGCGCGGTTGACACCACGCCCGGCGCAGGGGATACGCGGCCCGCAAAACGGAGGCTCCTGATGGAGATACGCGAAGGCCTGACCTTCGACGATGTTTTGCTTGAACCCGGTCCTTCCGAGATAATGCCCGCCGATGCGGACGTCTCGACCCGGCTGACGCGCGACATCCGGTTGAACATGCCCCTGACCTCGTCCGCCATGGACACGGTCACCGAGGCGCGGCTGGCCATCGCCATGGCCCAGGCCGGGGGCTTGGGCGTCCTGCACCGCAATCTGACGGTCGAACAGCAGGCCGACCAGGTGCGTCAGGTCAAACGCTACGAAAGCGGCATGGTGGTGAACCCCGTCACCGTCACGCCCGACACCACCCTGGGCCAGGTGCGCCAGATCACGGCGGCCAAGAAGATCACCGGCTTCCCGGTGGTGGACCCGCAGTCGGGGCGTCTGGTCGGCATGCTGACCAACCGCGACATGCGGTTCGAGAGCGACCTGAACCGCAAGGCCGCCGATCTGATGACCACCGGCCCCCTGTTCACCGTGCGCGAGGGCGCCGGGCGCGACGAGGCCATCGCCATCCTGCGCGAGCGCAAGATCGAGCGGGTCATCGTGACCGACGATCAGGACCGCGCGGTTGGCCTGATCACCATGAAGGACATCGAGAAGGCCCAGGCCTTCCCCCACGCGGCCAAGGACGACCAGGGCCGGCTGCTGGTGGGCGCGGCCTCGACCGTTGGCGACAGCGGCTATGAGCGGTCGATGGCGCTGGCGGATGCGGGCGTGGACGTGGTGGTGATCGACACCGCCCATGGCCACTCGGTCCAGGTCGCCCGCGCGGTCGAGCGGGTGAAGCGCGAGAGCAACCGCATCCAGGTCATCGCCGGCAATGTGGCCACCTATGACGCCGCGCGCGCCCTGATCGACGCGGGCGCCGATGCGGTGAAGGTCGGCATCGGCCCGGGCAGCATCTGCACCACCCGCATCGTCGCGGGCGTGGGCGTGCCGCAACTGACCGCCATCCTGGAGGCCGTGCGCGCGGCCGGCGACAGCGGCGTGCCGATCATCGCCGACGGCGGCATCAAATATTCCGGCGATCTGGCCAAGGCCATCGCGGCGGGCGCCAGCGTGGCCATGATGGGCTCGATGTTCGCCGGCACCGACGAAAGCCCCGGCGAGGTCTTCCTGTACCAGGGCCGGTCCTACAAGTCGTACCGCGGCATGGGTTCGGTCGGCGCCATGGGCCAGGGCTCGGCCGACCGCTATTTCCAGAAAGAGGTCGAGGCCCAGAAGCTGGTGCCCGAAGGCATCGAGGGCCAGACGCCCTACAAGGGGCCGATCGCCCCGGTGATCCACCAGCTGGTCGGCGGCCTGCGCGCGGCCATGGGCTATGTCGGCGCCGGGACCATCGACGAATTCCAGAAGCGGGCGAAATTCGTGCGCATCACCGGCGCGGGCCTGCGCGAAAGCCATGTCCACGACGTGATGATCACGCGCGAGGCGCCCAACTATCGTCAGGGCTGACCGGGGAGGGTCGAGACCATGGATATGACGCCTGAGTTCATCATGCTGGCCTTCACCCTGATCCTGGCGCTGGTCCAGATCATGTGGGCGGCGTCGGCGCGGACGTCCGAGCTGGGGCTGAAGTGGAACGCCGGCGCGCGCGACGGCGTGCCGCCGCCGCCGGGGCCTCTGGCCGGGCGTCTGATGCGGGCCCAGGCCAATCTGTTCGAGACCCTGCCGATCTTCGCCGCGGCGGTGATCATGGCCCATGTGGCGGGCGAGGACGGTCAGCTGACCTTCGTCGGAACCCACCTCTATTTCTTCGGGCGGCTGGCCTATCTGCCGCTCTATGCCTTTGGCGTGCCCTATATCCGGTCCGTGGCCTGGGCGGTCAGCCTGGTGGGGCTGGTCATGGTCATCGCCGCCCTGTTCGTCTGATCCCGAGGTTCCGTGACCCCTGCCGCCCGTCTCGCCGCCGCCGCCTCGGTTCTGGACTCCATCGCCCAGGGCCGCCAACCGGCCGAGGCCGTGCTGAAGGCCTGGGGCCAGGCCAACCGCTATGCCGGGTCCAAGGACAGGAAGGCCATCGCCGACCGGGTTTACAAGGTGCTGCGCGCCCGCGCCCGACTGTCGTGGGCCATGGGCGGGCGCGAGGACGGGCGGGCGCTGGTGATCGGGTCGCTCAGCCTGATCGACGGACTGGCGCTGGATCAAATCGAGGCCCTGCATTCGGGCGACGGCTATGGCCCGCGTCCGCTGTCGAAACAGGAACGGTCGCGGCTGACGGCGGCGGGCGAGGGGGATCTGCCTGGCTGGGTCGCGGCGGGCTTGCCGGCATTCGTAGTCGAGGATTTCAAGGCGACCTTCGGCGACCGCTGGGCCGAAGAGGCGCAAGGGTTGATGGCGCCGCGCGCGCCGATCGACCTGCGGGTCAATACGCTGAAAGCGGATGTAGAGGCCGTGCGCGCCGAACTGGCCGAAGCCGGGCTGGAGGCGACGCCGACGCCGGGATCGCCCGTGGGCCTGCGCCTGGCCTCGGAGCCGCCGCCGAACATCCAGGCCACCGACGCCTTCAAGGACGGCCGCATCGAGATCCAGGACGAGGGCAGCCAGATCGTCTGCGCCCTGGCCGGGGCCGCGCCGGGCATGACGGTGGTCGACTACTGCGCCGGGGGCGGCGGCAAGACCCTGGGGCTGGCGGCCATGATGTTTCCTTCCCCCCTCGCGGGGGAAGGTGTCTCGCAGCGCGAGACGGATGGGGGGGCTGTCGGCGACACACCCGATCATCCTGCAGACGAGACGAGGGACCAGCCCCCCCATCCGAGCGGCTCCGCCGCCCACCTTCCCCCGCGAGGGGGGAAGGGACGATTGATCGCGTCCGACGTCGTGCAGAAGCGTCTGGACAATATCCGGCCCCGGCTGGCGCGCGCGGGGGTGGAGGCGGACCTGCGTCTGCTGGGCCAGAACGGTGGGGGGATGGAGGATCTGAACGGACAGGCCGATCTGGTCTTCGTCGATGCGCCGTGCAGCGGATCGGGCACCTGGCGACGCCGGCCCGAGGACGCCTGGCGGCTGACGGCGGATGAGGTCGCGCGGCTGCACGCCCTGCAGGTGCGCATTCTGGGCCAGGCGGCGAAACTGGTGCGGCCGGGCGGGCGGCTGATCTATGTCACCTGCTCGATGCTGGCGGCCGAGAACGAGGCCAGCGCCGACGCCTTCGAGGCCGCGCATCCCGACTTCCGGCCTGTGGCGCTGGATCATGCGAGTGCCGTGGGCCATCGCCTGCGCCTGTCGCCGGCCAGCACCGACACCGACGGCTTCTTCGCCGCCCTTTATGAGCGGTCGGCATGAGGCTGGAACGCTATGGCCCGGTCGTCGTCCTGCCGGTCATGGCGGCGCCGGCGGAATATGGCGCGCATCTGCAGGCCCGCATCGACCCCTTGATGACCGGCGTCGGCCCGGTCGAGGCGGCGGTGGCCCTGACAGCCGCCCTGGCCAGGCTGGAGGCCCAGGGTCAAACGCCGGACCTGATCGTGTCGCTGGGCTCGTGCGGGTCGCCGACGCTGGATCATGCGGCCGTCTATCAGGCGTCGTCGGTGGCCTATCGCGACATGGACGCCAGCCCGCTGGGGTTCGAGAAGGGGATCACGCCCCTGCTGGACCTGCCGGCCGTCCTGGCCCTGCCGTGCCCCGTTCCGGGCGTGCCCTGCGCCCGCCTGTCGACCGGAGCGAACGTGGTGTCCGGCGCCGCCTATGGCGCCATCGACGCCGAGATGGTGGACATGGAGACCTGGGCCCTGCTGCGGTCGGCCCAGACGTTCGGCGTGCCCCTGGTGGCCCTGCGCGGCGTGTCGGACGGGCGAACCGAGCTGAAGGCCCTGAGCGACTGGACCGACACCCTGCATCTGGTGGACGCCCATCTGGCCGTCGCCCTGGACGCCCTGGCCGAGGGGCTGCGCACGCGCGGCCTGGGCCTGCTTGAAATCCCGGCCGGACACGGCCAAGACCCCGCCCATTCACGCTCCCTGGACCTGATCCCATGACCACCGCCGCCCACCAGAAGGTCCTGATCGTCGATTTCGGCAGCCAGGTGACCCAGCTGATCGCCCGGCGCCTGCGCGAGGCGGGGGTCTATTGCGAGATCCATCCGTTCGACAAGGCGGGCGCGGCCCTGGCGAAGATGCAGCCCCAGGCCATCATCCTGTCGGGCGGACCGGCGTCCACGACCGAAGCCGAAAGTCCGCGCGCCGATGCGGCCCTGTTCGAGGCGGGCGTGCCGGTGCTGGGCATCTGTTATGGCCAGCAGGCGATCTGCGCCCAGCTGGGCGGCAAGGTCGAAAGCGGCCACCATCGCGAGTTCGGTCGCGCCGAGATCGCCGTCCAGAAGGACAGCCCCCTGTTCGCCGGCCTGGCCGCGCCGGGCGAGGCCGAGCCGGTGTGGATGAGCCACGGCGACCGCGTCACCGCCATCCCGCCGGGGTTCGAGGTCATCGCCACCAGCGAAGGCGCCCCCTTCGCCGCCATCGGCGACGAGGCGCGGAAAATCTATGGCGTCCAGTTCCACCCGGAGGTGATGCACACCCCGCGCGGCGCGACGATCCTGAAGAATTTCACCCACCGGATCGCGGGCCTGACCGGCGACTGGACCATGGCCGCCTATCGCGCCGAACAGGTCCAGAAGATCCGCGCCCAGGTCGGAACGGGCAAGGTGATCTGCGGCCTGTCGGGCGGGGTCGACAGTTCGGTGGCGGCGGTGCTGATCCACGAGGCGATCGGCGACCAGCTGACCTGCGTCTTCGTGGACACCGGCCTGTTGCGCAAGGACGAGGCCAAACAGGTCACGACCCTGTTCCGGGAACACTACAACATCCCGCTGATCCACGTGGACGCCTCGGCGGAATTCCTGGGGGCGCTGGCGGGCGTCTCGGACCCGGAGACCAAGCGCAAGACCATCGGCAAGATCTTCATCGACGTGTTCGACCGCGAGGCGAACAAGATCGAGGGCGCCGAATTCCTGGCCCAGGGGACGCTGTATCCCGACGTGATCGAGAGCGTCTCGGCCAGCGGCGGCCCCAGCGCGGTGATCAAGAGCCACCATAATGTCGGCGGCCTGCCCGACTATATGAAGCTGAAACTGGTCGAACCCCTGCGTGAACTGTTCAAGGACGAGGTGCGGGCCCTGGGCCGCGAACTGGGCCTGACCGACGCCTTCGTGGGCCGCCATCCGTTCCCCGGGCCGGGCCTGGCCATCCGCATTCCGGGCGAGATCACGCCCGACGCCGTGGCGACCCTGCAGGAAGCGGACGCCATCTATCTGGACGAGATCCGCAAGGCGGGCCTGTATGACGAGATCTGGCAGGCGTTCGCGGTGCTGCTGCCGGTCAAGACGGTGGGCGTCATGGGCGACGCCCGCACCTATGAGAAGGTGCTGGCCCTGCGCGCCGTCACCTCGACCGACGGCATGACGGCGGACTTCTTCCAGTTCCCCTGGGACGTCCTGGCCCGCACGGCGACGCGGATCATCAACGAGGTGCGCGGCGTCAACCGCGTCGTCTATGACGTGACGTCCAAGCCGCCGGGGACCATCGAGTGGGAATAGGGGACGGCGCGGCCGTCCCCTGTCCGTAGATCAGATTTCCACAGCGCGGGGCTGGGTGCTGCTGGAGTCCTGGGGCTCGGCCACGCCGCCCTTGGCCATGATGGCGCGCATCGGCGTCCACATCGAACGCGCGGCGTTGGTCTGGATCATGATCAGCTCGGCCGCCGCCCGCAGCTGACCCAGCTTGGTCAGCATCATCGGGTTGCGGGCGATATTGTTGACCAGGGTCGGCGCCTGCTGGGCCAGGCGCACATTGCGCACCATGGCCAGCGAGAAGTTGAAGGCCGCGTTCAGCATCAGGCTGCGCTGGTCGCTGGAGGCGCCGTCGAAACGGGTCTGCCAGACTTCGGCTTCGGCCGCATTGGCCGACAGGGCCTGCAGGTCTTCCTGGAAGGCGGCCTTGTGGGCGTTCAGTTCGCCGACATTGGTGGAGCCGTTCAGCTGGGTGATGCGGGCGCGATACTGTTCGCGGTTCTCGCGCTCGTCGCTGGCGGCGCGCAGGGCGACGGCGGCGATCATCATCATCTGGGTGGTCTGAGCGGTTTCAGCCAGGAAGGCGTCCGGGCTGTAGCTGGCGGCGTTGCCGCCGCCGACGCCCGGCACCAGGCCGCGCAACTGGCCCAGTTGGCCCAACTGGGCCTGGGCCGAACTGGCGACGAGGCTTAGCGCCACCGCCCCGGCGATGAGGCCGGCAGTATGAGTCTTGTTGGTTTTCATGGCTTTTCCCTCCCAATAAGCCGTGGATCAACGCGATGATGGCGGCGCGGTCTCGCGCGCGGCCCGTGACGCCAGGCCGGCGGCGGCCTCGGCGATGTCGGCGACGATGGAGCGTTCGACCATCTCGGCCGGCGCTCCGGCGCTCAGGGCCGCAGGCGTCAGCGTCTGTTGCAGACCGCGGCCGGCCACCCGTTCGCCGTTCTGTTTCAACGTATAGCCGACGGTCAGGTCGTAGCGGCGGCCCGACCGTGCGTCCGCAGCGGCCGGCTCGATCTGATTGACCGGCTCGAAGCAGATGTCGGGCGACCGGGGCGACAGCACGCCGGCCTGGGCGTCCGACTGAAAACCGCCATCGCCCAGGCGCGCGGCCAGCACGGGGGCGAACTGCGGGATATGCACGGCCCCGCCGAAACCGGCGGCGAAATTGTTCAGGGCGATCGGCTGGAAATGCACCGGCGCGATCGAACCGCGCTGGCTGATCGAAGGGGCGCCATTCGGCGCGAGGCACTGGGCGAAGACCGCGCGCGACGACGAGCCGACGCCCGACGCTTCATAGGCCAACTGGTCGCCCGAACGGATCGCGGGCTGTTCGACGTCGGCATAGCGGGCGAAACCCTGGCCGCCCGACACCTCGGCCACCTCGACGCGGGTGACGGGAGCCCAGACCTCGCCCTGGACGCCGGACACCGAGCCGATGCGGCGCAGGATCACGCCGTCCACGCCCGGCGACAGCCGCTGGCCCGCGTCGCGGATGGTCGCGCCGCCCGAGGCCGGCGACACCGGCACGCGCAGGCGCGCAGGCTTGAAATTCGTCCCCACCGCCTGCGACAGTCGGGTGATGGCGTTCTTGATGGCCGTGTCGCGGTCCTGGGCCGCGCCCAGGCCGCCGCCGTCGACAAGGTCGCTGTTCAACTGGTCCGCCGCCTGGGCGGCGAAGACGACGCGCCCCTGGTGGTTCAGGATCTCGACCATGGCGCGGGCGTGGGTGGTGCGCCGGCGGATGTTGGCGACATTGGTGCCGGTTTCGATCGGGTCGAAGGCCACCACCGAGACGCGCGCAAAATAGTCGGGCCAGGTGCGCGGGCGGGGCGAGACCGAGGCGTTGCCCAGGGCCTCTTCGCGGATGCGGGCGAAACTGGCGTTGACGGGGGTGACGGCCAGGCCCGCCGAGGCGGCGAAGGCGTCTTCGGCCATCTGGGTCAGATAGGCGGGCGACTGTTCCTCGGGCGCATCGACGACCACGACCAGGACCGACGGCCGTTCCAGCACCTCGACCGGCTGGGCGACGTGTCGCGCTAGGGTCTGGCCCACCGACAACTGGCCCAGCATCGGCTCGACGATGGCGTAGTCGGCGTCGGCGAAAACCACCGAGGCGTCGCCCAGGGCGTCGCCTTCGCGCACCCCCTGGCGGCGGCCGATATTGACCACATAGCGGTCGCCCGCGCGTCCGCGCACCGTGCCGGTCACGGCGTGAGGACGGAATTTCGTCGCGGCGTCATTGACCAAATGCTGAAGCTCCTGGTCGATCAGGGCCGGCAACTGGCGCGCGGCCTCGGCCTCGAAGGTGCGGTCGGCCAAAACCCCCCCGACGATGGTCGAGCGGCTGACGGTCAGCAGCACCTCGCCGGTCAGGGCGTTCGAGAAGGTGATGCTCATGGCCAGGGGCGTGATCGCCTCGGACCCGGAGGATTTGCGCACCCGCCACAGGTCGGCGCGGGTCAGGTGCAGGGTGGCGACCACCGTGCCGGACAGCATGGCCTCGCGCGTGACGCCCGGGGGCAGGGCGTCGTTCAGCCCGGCCGGGCCGTCGGGAAAGCGCTGGCGCATCAACTGGTCGAAGCGCACCCCGACCTGCCGGCTGGCCTGCGGCCCGAACAGGCCGCAGAAGGCCGAAGCGATCCGCACATTGCGGGCGCTCTGGGGAATCGAGGCGCAGTCCGAGGCTTCCGGCCCGTAAAGGCCCGGCGACGGGAAGACCCGCAACGCCGGGGCCTGGGCGGCGGCCGGCGCAGCCAGAAGGGCGGCGGCCACGCCAGACATGGCCAGCCGCCGCATGATCAGCAGGTCCCGGACAGGCAGATCAGCACGGATTGCGGCGCCGCTTCGGCCTTCATTTCGGCGAAGCGAGCGTTGGCGCGCATGCGCTGGTACAGGGCCAGGTGCAGCGGGGTCGAGCCGGTGTAGCGGACCTGGAACGTCATCTGGTCGCCCGACTGTTCCAGGAAGGCCGAACCGGAAATGCCCGGAATCGCCGACAGAACGTCCAGGATATCCGCCTGCATCGCCAGGTCCGACGCACCGCGGACGGTCAGGGTGTAGTCGGTGGTCCCGGTCGCGGCCTGCACGGCGCCGGCGCGGGCGCGGGTCTGGTTGCGCCAGAAGCGCTGGATCTGCGGGCCCAGGGTTTCGGCCGCCTGTTTCGACAGCGATTCCGCCAGCTGGCTGGCGCACAGCTCATAGCTGGCGGCCGAGGCGGCGCCCGATTTGGTGGTCGAGCCGATGTCTTCATAGCTTGCCGAGGCATAGGCCTGGGCGGCGATTTCGCCGGTGCAGCTGGGCTGGCCCGTGGCGGGGTTCACGCCGTTGTCGCGGATCGAGAAATGCCCGCCCATGAAGAAGGGTGCATTGCGCGACACATGGGTCATGAAGTCACGCAGGCGACCGCTTTCCTGCAGGTCGGCGTACAGGGGCTGCATGCCCGGCGCGAAGTCGGCCATGGCCGGCACGGCGTTGCTGGTGGCGATGTCGTAGTTGATCAGTTCGCCCGTCAGGGCCGCCACGGCGGCGCGGCCGGCGGCGGTCGACGCGGTGGTCTGATAGGTGATGCGCTGGCTGAAGCGGACATTGTCGTGGGCGCTGGCCTGGACGTTGTTGGCCACGGCCAGATCCCGCGAGGACGAATAGGCGGCGGAGCTGCTGCCGCGAACGGCGCTGGAGCGCGAACCCGAGGCGCGGCTGGCGCCCGAGCCATAGCCGTCCGAATAGCCCGAGGCCGACGAACCGCTGGCGCTGCTGCCGGCGGCGTAGCTGCTGGACTGGCCCGCACGCTCACGCTCGGACAGGGCCATGCGCGAGGTGTCGCTGTATTGGGCGCCGCTGTCGCGCGAGTATTCGGTCACGACCTCGGCGGGCGCCTGCAGGTCGCGCGCGGCGCCGACCACTTCGTCCAGCATGACCAGGATGCGCTGGCGCTCGCCGCCGCCGCGACGGCTGGACGACTGGATGCCCTCGTCGTCCAGACGGGCGATGACCCAGGACCGATCGACCCGCGCCGACACGGTGGTGCGGAACTCGCGCCCGACTCGTTGCGACGAATAGTCGACGATCATTTCCGGGCGGATCTGGTTGGCGATGCGCAGGATGACGTCCGACGACAGTTCGCCCATCCGCTCGGCGCCCAGAATTTCGCGGGCCAGCGACCGGATCAGGTCCGCGCGGGCCGCGGCCTCGGCGGCGGCGCGCGTGGCGTTGGCGTCACGCGTCACGGCGGCGGCGCCCGTACCGGACACGACGCCGTCCTGGGCCAGGGCGGGAACAGCGGCCGCAACGGCCAGGGCGAATACGGAAACGGCGGCGAAACGACGCATGATTGGCACTCTTGGCTGAATGTCGGGGGATTTAGTTGGAATCGCGCAGGACGACGTCGCCGGCGCGAACGACGCCGCCGTTCGGGCCTTCGATGATCTCGACGTTGCCGGCGCGGATCCGGGTCTCGGGCGCGCGTTTGCGGGTGGTCGAAGCGGCCGACGCAGCCTTGGCCGGCGTCTCCGGGGCCATGGCGGCCTTGACCGCGCGGAACGGTTGCGAGCTGCGGACGGAATCGAACACCGGCTCGGCCAGGGCCGCCTGCGCGTCGGGCAGTTCAGCCGCCAGAGCCTGCAGGAAGGCGGTCGCCGAAGCCTTGGCGTCGCCCTTGGCGGCCTCGGCCTGGGCGCGTTGCAGGTGCGCCGTCGGATCTTCTGGGCGGGCGGCCTGGGCCATAGCGGCCATCTGGGCGGCCTGGCCGAAATTTTGCGCCGTCATGGCGCCGTCAAAGCCGGACAGAGCGGCCGCTTCCCCCTGAGCACCGTCCGCACCGGCCGGCGAACCCAGCCGATCACAGCCCGAAACCGCCAGCGCAGCCAGTGTGAAAGCAAGCGCAAGGCTGCGCCCGTTAATGTGTTTGTGCATGAAAAAGCCCCTGAATGGCCATGATCTAGCACTGTTCGGTCGGGCTGCGTCAAGCCTGCGTTAACGCCTCCGTCAGGGTTCGTCAGGCCATCAGGGGCGTGCCCTGACTAATCTTCATCGCGATTATGCGGATATGTAAACGAATTGTGCGGGCTTCCGGCGCGGGCGGAATGGCGTCACGACCCATGGATGACGCGCCGCAATTGTCTCGCGTCATGCGTGTGTGGGCGTCGGTTCTCATCACCCGAAAACGCTTGATCCCCCTGCGCGGGGCCGCCAGATGCGGAGGCATGATCACCCTGTACGGAATCCCCAACTGCGACACGGTCAAGAAGGCCCGGACCTGGCTGGACCAGAACGGCGTGGCGCATGTGTTCCACGACTACAAGAAGGCCGGGATCGACCGGACGCGGGTCGAGGCCTGGGTCGGCGAACTGGGCTGGGAGACGGTGCTGAACCGCGCCGGCACGACGTTCCGCGCCCTGCCGGATGCGGACAAGGCGAACCTGGACGCCGGGCGCGCGGTCGATCTGATGCTGGCCAATCCGTCGATGATCAAGCGGCCGATCCTGGACACGGGCGCGCGCCGCGTGGCCGGGTTCAAGCCGGACGTCTATGCGGGCCTGGACCTGGGCTGAAAAACTTCAGTCGTTCTGCATCCGATCGGCACGGGCGTGACGACTAGGGGGTGAAGGACGATCCGGCGAACCGGCCGGCGTCAGGAGGATGAGACGATGGAAGACCTGTTCCGTTCCTACTGGTGGCTGATGTTCCCCATGGCCTGGTTCGTGGTCGGGGGCTTCACCAGCTTCCTGAACTATCGCCGCCAGAAGGAGACGTTGGACCTGCTGCGGACCTATGCCGAGAAGGGGCAGGAGCCGCCCGAGGCCCTGTTGAAGGTGCTGAACCGCCCGATCGACAGCGACACCGAGTTCTTCGGCGGCGCCTATGACGCTCCGTCCAAGTCCAATGAAGGCAACTGGTTCTCGGTGGTGCTGTTCGGGCTGCTGGCGGCCGGTTTCGGCTATGCCGCCTGGGCCGACATGTATGGCGCGGGCCAGGCGTTTCTGATCGTCGCCTTCGTGCTGGGCTCGGTCTGCGTGGCCTGCCTGGTCTCGACCCTGATGAAGCGGGGGCGTCGCCGGGGCGGCGAGTGATCGCGGGGCGACGGGGCAGGGGAGGCGGCCTTGAGCGACGAGGCCGAATGGGTGCGCCGCGCGCAAGGCGGATCGGACGTGGCCTTCGCCCGTCTGGTCCAGCAGCATCAGGCGCCGGTGCGGGCCTTCCTGCGCCGCACCCTGGGCGGCGGCTGGGCCGAGGCGGACGATGTGGCGCAAGACACCTTCATCGCCGCCTGGACGACGCTGCGGGCGCTGAAGGAGCCGGCGCGTTTCCGGTCCTGGCTGCTGGGCGTGGCGTGGCGGCGGGCGCAGGATCACATCCGGTCCCGACGCCGGGGCGCCGCGCGCGACGCCGCCTGGCTGGAGGCGGCCGAGACGCCGCCGGGGGTGTCGCACGAGGACCGCATGGCCATGGCGCGGGCGATGGGCGACCTGGCGCCCGATGTGCGGGCCTGTGTGGCCTTGTGCCTGGCCGACGGCTGGTCGCATTCCGAGGCGGCCTCGGCCCTGGGCTTGCCCCTGGGCACGGTGAAGTCGCATGTTGCGCGCGGACGCACGCGCCTGCTGGCGGCGCTGGGAGGGTCCGATGACGCCTGAGGACACGCTGAACCGCCTGTTCGCCGCCCAGAGGCCGCCCGCGCGCGACCTGGCGTTCGAGACGGCGGTGGCCGAGCGGATCGCCCGGCGGCGCGCCTGGGGCGCGGTCGGGGCCATGGCGCCCTGGGCCGTGGCGGCCACGGCGGCGCTGTGGGGGCTTCAGCCGGTGGCGGCGACCCTGGGCCAGACGCTGGGCCAGGCTTTGGCGCCCACGGCGGCGATGCTGGTGCTGGGCGGGCTGACGGCGACGGCGGCCCTGCGGCTGACGCGCCGGTTCAACGCAGGCTGACGGTCGCGGCCACGCCGAAATGGTCTGACGGATATTCGCCCTGGGTCGGCTGGTCGCCGATGCGCCGGGCGCTGACGGGCGCAAAGGCCGTCTCCTGAGCGAAGATATGGTCGATGACCCGGTTCGGGTGGCCCTTGGCCGGGTTCAGGGTGGTGTCGACGCTGTTGCGGGGCAGGGCGCTGAAGAAGCCGGGGCCGGTCAGGGCGTTCAGGCCGGCGTCCTCCTGAACCGCATTGAAATCGCCCATGACGATCAGCGGCGTCCGGTCCCGGGGCAGCCAGGCCATCAGGTCGGCGATCTGACGCGCGCGCACTGCCTGGGCGTCGGCCTGCCAAGCCAGGTGGGTGTTGACGATGTCGACGGCGCGGCCGCCGACCCGGACCCGCGCCCGGATGGCGGTGCGATAGTCGTCCAGCGGCTCCAGCTTCTTCCAGTCATGCTGGATGACCGGCAGGCGCGACAGGATGGCGTTGCCATACCGACGCGGCGCCCCCTCGGCGTCGGTTGAGCAGAAGTGCACTTCGTATCCCCCTAGCGCTTGCGCCAGGTCGCGCGCCTGGTTCGGCAGGTCGACGGCCGCATCCTCCAGCACCTCTTGCAGGCCGATCACGTCGGCGTCGGCGTCGCGCAGCGCCTGGATCAGCAGCGGCCGTCGCGCGGCCCAGTCGCCCTGATTGTGCCAGATGTTGAAACAGGCCAGCTTCAGAGAAGGCGCGACGCCGGTCGCCCGCGTCGTGGCGCAACCGGCCACGGCGGCGGCCCCCAGGCCGGTGATCAAGGTGCGGCGGGCGATCATGGCGTCCTCCCAGACGACGATTTCGGCGCCAGTGTAACCGGTTTCACGAACCTGTCGAAAGTTTCACCTTGGGCGACGCATCCATCGGCGGGGTTCGCAGTCTCTTGTTGTCAGAAGGCCCCGGCATCACGCTGGGGCGCACATGATCCAAAGCGGGGAGTTCAAACATGGAAGACTTCATTCCGGTCATCGCCATCCTGTCGGTCTTCGGCACCATCACGGCCATCATCGTCGGCCCGACCTATTTCAAGACGCGCGAGCGCCGCGACATGCAGAAGACGGTGCGCGCCGCCATCGACAAGGGCCAGCCCCTGCCGCCCGAGGTGATCGAGGCCCTGTCGAACGAAGCGGCCCGCGCCCTGCCGTCGCGCACCCGCGACATCCGCCGGGGCATCATCTGGCTGGCCGTGGGCATCGGCACCATCGCCTTCGCCCTGGTGAAGGACTTCAACTCGGTCAACGGCGGCTGGGAAGACGGCGTCAGCAACGGCCTGCTGGGCCTGGCCTGCATCCCGGTGACCATCGGTCTGGCCTATATCGTCCTGAGCTTCTTCAACAAGAACAAGGACTGAGGCGCGCGGGCGAGGGGGCGACGGCATGGTTCCGTCCATCAGAGACCTGCATGACACCGAGCTGGCCGCCCTGTCGGCGGCCGGCGGGCGGCGCGAGTTCGGCGAACTGGTCCGGCGGCACGGTTCGGCCGTGCGCGGTCTGCTGCGCCGGATGGGCGCCGCGCCGTCCCTGGCCGACGACGTGGCCCAGGACGCCTTTTTGCAAGCGTTCGAGAAATGCGCCGAGTTTCGCGGCGACGGCCCCTTCGCGGGCTGGGTCAAGCGGATCGCGGCGCGGCTCTATCTGAAGCGCATCGCCCGCGAGGCCCGCTATGTCGATGCGATCGAGACGGATCAGGCGGCCCCGGCCGCCGATACGGACGGCCGCATGGACCTGGACGACGCCCTGAAGGGGCTGAGCGAGGTCGAACGTCTGTGCGTTTCATTGTGCCATGGCGCGGGTCTGTCCCACCCGGAAATCGCCGCCGCCATGGATTTGCCGCTGGGAACGGTGAAGTCTCATGTCAAACGTGGTCTGGATAAACTCCGCGCCCGGCTTCAGCCGCAGGCGCAGCCCGGGAGGACGGCCGATGTCGGCTGACGAGTTCGATCCCTTCGTCGAGCGTCTGTTCGCCCAGACGCCCCCCATGGCCGACGCCGATCTGTTCGCGCTGGAGGTGCAGGGGCGGTTGGCCAAGCGTTCGCGGGTGCGGACCGTGGTTCTGGGCGTGGCGGGCCTGCTGGGCGGGCTGACGGCTGTGCGCGAAGTGGCCGGCATGGACCTGGCGTTCGGCCGCGCCGCCATCGGCGGCGGCCAGATGACCGAAGGCGCCCGTTCAGTCGTGGCGGCGGCCCAGTCGGATATCCAGGGATCCCTGGATCAGATGGGCCTGGCGAACCTGAGCCTTGGATCGATGGGGGCGATGCAGCTATTCTGGCTGACGGCGGCGGCGCTGGTCGCCTTGCTGGCCGCCGGCGCCATGAAGCTGTCCCAGGAGATGTAGTTGTCCAGCCAGAAGCAGGAGACGGTCCGCCGGATCGCCGCACCCGACATCCTGGCGCGGAAAGGGGGCGAGCCGATCGTCTGCCTGACCGCCTATGACGCGCCGACGGCCGAGATCCTGGACGCCCATTGCGACCTGCTGCTGGTCGGCGACAGCGTCGGCATGGTGGTGCACGGCCTGCCCAATACGGTCGGCGTGACGCTGGAGATGATGATCCTGCACGGCCAGGCGGTCATGCGCGGCGCCCGGCGGGCCATGGTCGTCATCGACATGCCCTTCGGCAGCTATGAGGGCGGCAAGGAGCAGGCGTATGAAAACTGCGCCCGCGTGATGAAGGAAACGGGCGCGCAAGGGGTCAAGCTGGAAAGCGGCCCGACGGTGCCCCAGACCATCGACTATCTGGTCCAACGCGGCATTCCGGTCATGGGCCATGTCGGCCTGCGGCCCCAGGCGGTGCTGACCGACGGCGCCTTCAAGGCCAAGGGGCGCACCGAAGAGGAGCGCCTGCGCGTCATGGCCGAGGCCGAGGCCACCGCCGACGCCGGCGCCTTTTCGGTGGTGATCGAGGGCGTGGCCGAAGGGCTGGCGCGCGAGATCACGGCCGCCATCGACAAGCCCACCATCGGCATCGGCGCCTCGTCGGCGTGCGACGGCCAGATCCTGGTGGCGCCCGACATGCTGGGCCTGTTCGACTGGACGCCGAAATTCGTGCGCCGCTATGCCGGACTGCGTGGCGAAATCGACCGGGCGGTCGCCGAATACGCCGCCGACGTGCGCGCCCGCCGTTTTCCTGCCGAAGTCGAGACCTACTTCTCGAAAAAGCCGGTCCAGCCGTGATCGTCCGCGTTGCGGCGACGGTTGCAAGCCTCTAGGGTCGCGCCGGTTTTTGCTGTCAGCGGTTTTTGGGGCGACGTTCCGTGGTTGATGTCTTCGAGCAGGTCGAGGAAGACCTTCGTTCCGACCGCTATCGCCGCATGGCGCGCGTCTGGCTGCCGATCGTCGGCGGTCTGCTGGCCGTGGCCCTGGCGGCCGCCCTGGCCTGGTGGGCCTGGGACAGCTTCCAGACATCCAATGCGTCCAAGGCGTCGGTCGCCTATGACCGCGGCATGGAGGCCCTGCAGGCCCAGGACCTGAACGGCGCCAAGGCCGCCTTCGAGGAGGCCGCCAAGGTCGGCGGCGGCGCCTATCGCGTTCTGGCCCTGACCCAGCAGGCCGGTCTGGCCGTCCAGCGCGAAGACGTCCCCGAGGCCATCCGCCTGTATGACGAGGCCGCCAAGGCCTCGCGCGATCCGCTGCTGACCGACCAGGCCGCGCTGAAGGCCGCCTGGCTGGTGATGGAAGGCAAGCTGGACAACGCCAAATTCGCCGATGTGCAGAAGCGTCTGGAGCCCTTGACCCAGGAAGGCCGTCCGCTGCGTCCCTTCGCCCAGGAAGCCCTGGCCATGGCGCAACTGCAGATGGGCCAGATCCAGCCCGCGCGCTCGACCTTCGTCCAGCTGCAGCTGGGCCAGGACGTGCCCGAACAGGTGCGCCAGCGCGCCCAGGCCGGCATTGACACCATCGATTCGGGCACGGCGCCGGCCCTGGCCCGAATCGTGGACGAAATGGACCGCCTCGGCGTCCAGGTCGCTCAAGCTCAGGCGCAAGCCCAGGCCCAGGCCCAGGCCCAGGCCCAAGCTCGGGCGCAGACGAGCCAGGCCGCGCCTGCCGCCGCCGCGCCTGCCCAGTAACCGTTCGGAATAAGAGCGAAAGACCGCCCATGTCCCGCGTCCTGAAAGTCGCCCTGATCTGCGGCATGGCCGCCACGGTCGCGGCCTGCGGCACGGTTCGCCGCGCCCTGCCGTTCAACCTTGGCGGCTCCGAGGCCCCCACCGCCGTCGCCAGCCAGGGCGAGCGCATCTCGGTGCTGGATTTCGAACAGAGGCTGGCCCCGTCGGCCGCCCTGTCGGGCCGCGACTTCTTCCTGCCGGGGCCTCAGGCCGCGACCGCCTGGACCCAGCCGGGCGGCAACGCCGAGAATGCGGTCGAACATGTGATCGCCGCCGCCGACTTCACCGTCGCCTGGCGTCGTGACATCGGCGTCGGGTCCGGCCGCACCACCCAGGTGATGGCCCCCATCGTGGCCAACAACGGCCGCGTCTTCGTTCTGGACGGCGATTCGACCGTCACGGCGGTGGACGCCGCCACCGGCGCCGTCGCCTGGAAGGCCAGCGTCAAGCCGAATGAGCGCGAGCCGGGCTCCGGCGTTCTGGGCCTGCCGCTGATCAGCGGCGGCAGCGGCGCCGTTTCGGGCGGTTTCGGCGGCGGCGTGGCCGTGGCCGGGGACAAGGTGTTCGTCTCATCCGGTTATCGCACCATGACGGCGCTGAACGCCGCCACCGGCGCCGTGGTCTGGAGCCATCGTGTCGATGCGCCGATCCACGGCGCGCCGACCGTCGCAGGCGGACGGGTGTTCGTGGTCGATATCGACAACCAGCTGTTGGCCTTCGACGTCAATACCGGCGACCAGCACTGGACCTATCGCGGCATCACCGAGCCGGCCCGCGTCATGCGCGCCTCCAGCCCGGCGGTGACCGGCGACACGGTGATCGCGCCCTTCTCTTCGGGTGAAGTGGTCGCCCTGCGCGCCTCGAACGGGCAGCAGCTGTGGCAACAGGTGCTGAGCCGCACCAGCCGCACCAGCGCCCTGTCGGAAATCCGCGACATCGCCGGCCGTCCCGTCATCAGCCGCGGCAATGTCTATGCCGTCAGCCATTCGGGCGTGCTGTCGGCCATGGACATCCGCTCGGGCCAGCCGCGCTGGCAACTGCCGGTCGCGGGCGTCAATGCGCCCCTGCCGGCGGGTGATGTGGTGTTCGTCGTCTCCAAGGCGGGCGAACTGACCGTGGTCAACCGCGAAACCGGCCAAGTCTACTGGACCCGCGACCTGAACGAGGGTCGGGTGCGTCAGGAAGGCGGCTTCCTGGGCGTGTTCGACCGCACGGTGCGCCCCGACTGGGCCGGGCCGCTGCTGGCGTCCAACCGGCTGGTGCTGGTCAACTCGGATGGCGAACTGGTGGGTCTGAACCCCAAGACCGGTGCGGTCGAGGCGACCCTGCGACTGGGCGCGGCGTCCTACATCGCGCCGGCGGCCTATAATGGCGCGCTTTATGTGCTGACGGACAAGGGACAGTTGGTCAGCATCCGCTGATCGGCCTATAGGCTGACGTCATGGCATTGAAGGTCGCCATCGTCGGCCGCCCCAACGTGGGCAAGTCGACCCTGTTCAACCGGCTGGTGGGAAAACGGCTGGCGCTGGTCGACGACCGGCCGGGGGTGACGCGCGACCGCCGCTATGCCGACGGGACCATCGGCGATCTGGACCTGACCCTGATCGACACGGCGGGCTATGAGGACGTCACCGACGAAAGCCTGGAAGCCCGCATGCGCGAGCAGACCGAGGCGGCGATCGAGGACGCGGACCTGATCCTGTTCATGATGGATGCGCGCGAGGGTGTGACCGCCCTGGACCGCATCTTCGCCGACCGTCTGCGCCATCAGCACAAGCCGGTGGTCATGCTGGCCAACAAGTCCGAGAGCCGCGAGAGCGGCGGCGGCATCGGCGAGGCCTACGCCCTGGGCTTTGGCGAACCCGTCGCCATCTCGGCCGAGCATGGCGAGGGCATGGCCGATCTGTACGCCGCCATCGTCGCCGGTTCCGCCGACATCTTCGTCGAGGAAGAGGACGCGCCGGACAAGCCGATCCGCATCGCCGTCATCGGCCGCCCCAACGCCGGCAAATCGACCCTGATCAACCGCCTGATCGGCGAAGACCGCCTGCTGACCGGTCCCGAGGCCGGGATCACGCGCGATTCCATCTCGGTCGACTGGGTCTGGGAAGACCGCAACATCCGTCTGGTCGACACCGCCGGCATGCGGCGCAAGGCGCGGGTTCAGGAAAAGCTGGAGAAGCTGTCGGTCGCCGACACCATCCGCGCCATCACTTTCGCCGAGGTGGTGATTCTGGTCATGGACAAGGACGACGCCTTCGACACCCAGGATTTGCAGCTGGCCGACCTGGTCGAGCGCGAAGGCCGCGCCCTGGTCTATGTTGCGGCCAAATGGGACCTGGAGGACGAGCCCCAGGCGCGCCTGGCCAAGCTGAAGGCCACGGCCGAGGACAAGCTGCCGCAACTGCGCGGCTCGCCCTTCGTGGCCCTGTCGTCGCACTCGGGCCGGGGCGTCGAACGCCTGATGCCGGCGGTGATCCAGGCCTATGACACCTGGTCGGTGAAGGTGAAGACCAAGGATCTGAACACCTGGCTGGCCATGGCTGTCCAGCGCCACCCGCCGCCCGCCGTGGACGGCAAGCGGATCAAGCCCAAATACATCGCCCAGACCAAGGCCCGGCCGCCCACCTTCGTGATGATGGCCAGCCGCGCCGAGTCCCTGCCGGACCATTACAAGCGCTATCTGGTCAACAGCCTGCGCGAGAGCTTTGAGCTGCCCGGCACGCCGATCCGCCTGACCGTCAAGTCGGGCGGCGCCAACCCCTATGCCGAGGGCGGGGCCAAGTCGGGGCCGGAACGCTACAAGGGCGACGCCAAGACCGCCCCGCGCCGCGTCAAGAAGGCCGAGAAGGAAGAGGCCCTGTCCAAACTGCCCGGCAAGGCGCTGGAGCAGAAGAAGGCCCGCGTCGCCAAGCCCAAGGTTCTGGGCGCCCTGAAGGCCAGCGCCTCCAAGAAGGCCGGGTCCAGCGTGGCGATCCAGAAGGGCGCCCGCGGCGGGGCGCGGCAGGTGTCGCGCTCGGGGCGGATACGCACCGGCCAGAAGAGCGGACCGAAGAAGCGTTAAACCAGCGCCGCCGCCGTCGGGCCGGCCTGCCATTCGCTGAATTTGACGCTCAAGGGCGGGGTCAGGTCGGCGCGGGCCAGTTCGACGATCAGGGGGGCGATGTCCGACGGCGGGGGCAGGGCGGCCGGGTCCTCGCCCGGAAAGGCCTGGGCGCGCAGCTGGGTGCGCATGCGGCCCGGATCGACCACGGCGACGCGGATGGCGGTGCTTTCGATCTCGTCGGCCCAGGTCTTCATCAGCGCCTCGGCGCCCGCCTTGGTCGCGGCGTAGGCGCCCCAGAAGGCGCGCGGGCTGGCGGCGACGCTGGTGGTCAGGTGGATCACACGCCCGGCGTCCGAGGCGCGCAGAAGCGGCTCCAGCGAACGGATCAGGCGATAGACCCCGGTGAAATTGACCTTCTCGACCTTGGCGAACTCGCGCGGTTCGGCGTGGGCCACCGGCGTCAGGCCCGACGGCCCCATGATGGCCGCCGCCTGGACCCAGACGTCCAGCCGTCCGAACCGTTCGTAAAGGGCGCCGCCCAGCCGGTCGATGGCCCCGCCGTCCACCAGATCGAACGGGATCAGGGTTGCGTGCCGGCCCGTGGCGGCGAAGATGGCGTCGTCCAGTTCTTCCAGCCCGCCCTGGGTGCGGGCGGCAGCCACGACATGGGCGCCGGCCCGGGCCAGGCCCAGGGCGCTTTCATAGCCGATGCCGCGCGAGGCGCCGACGACCAGGGCGATACGGTCTTTCAGAGGCAGGTCCGTCATGGCGCGGTGGTAGGGATGGCTGAAGGTCCGGTCAATGTGTTACATTGTGATGCATTCGATGGAGCCGGACATGGCCAAGACCGCGACTTTGACCTTGCGGGTCAGCGAATCCCTGAAGGAAAAGCTGGGCCGCTATGCAGAGCAGACCCATAGAACCCCTTCGGCCGTAGCCGAGCGTGGACTCGAAGCCTTCCTTGACCGCGAAATGGAAATGCTGGAGGCGATCGAGCAGTCCCGAGCCGATTTCCGGGAGGGGCGAACCGTGTCCCATGAAGAGGCCATGGCGCGCCTACAGGCCACGATCGACCGGCACAGGGCGAAGATATGAGGTCCGTCCGGTGGTCGGATGCGGCCATCGACCAGTTGGACGCGGCCGTCGATTATCTCAGCGATCGCAATGCTGACGCGGCTCAGGTCCTCAAGGATCGGATCATGGACACGGTGGCGGCTCTCGCTACACGCCCGATCGGCCGCCCTGGCTATTGCGATGGAACATATGAAAAGGCTGTCCTGCATACCGCCTATGTCATCGTCTATTCGCTGGTCGGCGGCCCGGACGACGCCCTGCATGTCCATCGGGTCTTTCACACGGCCCAAAACTGGACCGGGTGGTCGCCAAACCCTGAAGACGAGGTTCAGTAACCCTCGGCCGATTGCCACAGGCTGAAACTGGTTCCCTGGTCGTCGCAGACCACGGCCGACAGGCCCGACGGACTTTGGGACGGAACGGCCGCCTTGCCGCCCAGTTCGACCACGCGGGCGCAGGCGGCCTGGATGTCGTCGACCCGGAAATACAGATTGGCGTATGACCCGGCCCGCTCGGCCTTGGTGAAGCCGAACTCCGGCGCGCCGCCGACGACATGGGCGTAGGTCGCATGGCTGCTGCCGTCATCGAAGGTCCAGCCGAACAGGGCGGCGTAGAAGGCGCGCGCCTTGTCGATGTCGGGGGTGTCCAGGGTGAAATAGCCGAGGCGGGTCATGCCCGCTTAAGCGCTCACCAGCAGGGAAAGTTGCCGACCCGAGGCGTCGCGCCCGCCCTCGGCGATTTCGCGGTCCAGCAGGCGGGTCGGATAGTCGCCGGTGAAATAGTGGTCGGTGAACTGGGGCGCGGCGTCATTGCGCCCGTCCTGACCCAGGGCGCGGTAAAGGCCGTCGACCGACAGGAAGCCCAGGGTGTCGACCTCCAGATACTGGCGCATCTCCTCCAGCGACTTCTGGGCGGCGATCAACTGCTCCCGTTCCGGCATGTCGATGCCATAGAAGTCGGGATACAGGATCGGCGGGCTGGCGGACCGCAGATGCACCTCTGCGGCGCCGGCGGCGCGCACGGCCCGGACCAGCTTCACGGAGGTGGTGCCGCGCACGATGGAATCGTCGATCAGCACCACCCGCTTGCCGGCCAGGGCGGCCTTGTTGGGGCTGTGCTTCATGCGGACGCCTTTTTGCCGGGCGCCCTGGCTGGGCTGGATGAAGGTGCGGCCCAGATAGTGGCTGCGGATGATGCCCATCTCGAACGGGATGCCGCTTTCGTGGGCGTAACCCAGGGCCGCCGGCACGCCGGAATCGGGCACAGGCACCACGATGTCGGCCTCAACCGCGTGTTCGCGGGCCAGGGCGCGGCCCATGGCCTTGCGCACCTCATAGACCGAGCGGCCGTCCACCACCGAATCGGGGCGGGCGAAATAGACGTATTCGAACAGGCAGGGCCGGGCGGCGCGGGCCGGGAAGGGCTTCAGCGAGGTCAGGCCGTCCTCGTCGATCACCACCACTTCGCCGTGTTCGATGTCGCGCACGAAGTCGGCGCCGATCATGTCCAGGGCGCAGGTCTCGGACGCCAGAACCCAGGCGTCGCCCGCCTTGCCCAGCACCAGCGGGCGGATGCCCAGCGGGTCGCGCGCGCCGATCATCTTCTTGGTCGTCTGGGCCACCAGGGCGTAGCCGCCCTCGATCTGGCCCAGGGCGTCGATGAAGCGATCGACGATCTTGGCCTTACGGCTGCGGGCGATCAGATGCAGGATGACCTCGGAATCCGACGTCGACTGGAAGATGGCGCCTTCGCCCACCAGCCGGTTCCGCAGGTACAGGAAGTTGGTCAGATTGCCGTTGTGAGCGATGGCGATGCCGCCGGTGTCCAGGTCGGCGAACATCGGCTGGATGTTGCGCAGGAAGCTGCCGCCCGAGGTGGAATAGCGGGTGTGGCCCACCGCCGCCGGGCCGGGCATGCGGCCCGACAGATCGGCGCCGCCGAAGGCTTCGCCCACCAGGCCCATGTGCCGCTCGGTATGGAACCGGTCGTCGCCGACGCTGGCGATGCCACAGGCTTCCTGGCCGCGGTGCTGCAGCGCGTGCAGGCCCAGGGCGACGATGGAGGACGCCTCGTCCGCCGCGGCGCCCCAGACGCCGCAGACGCCGCATTCCAGACGGGGACGGTCGTCGTCGGCGTCGCGCTCATGCGGGCGATGCACGACGGGATCGGCGATGTGGTGGATCATCGACGTCGTCTCCGGTCAGCCGGGCAAAACTCAGGATGGCGGCGAGTTAGTCCCCGATTGGGGCCGGGGCAAGGCCCTGTCGCCGGAAAACCCTTCGCGGGCGGATGAAGCGACGACGGGCGACACCGCGTCCATGCCCCGGCCGATGCCCGGCAGAATGGTCTGGATCAGGCGGGCCGAGCCGGCGCTGATCTTGTAAAGACGCGCGTCGGTCAGCCAGCGCGGGGTCTTTTCGCCCGGCATGGCGGCGACCACGACCAGATGGATGGCCCCCAGCAGCACCAGCGCCCGCGCCGCGCCCACGAAGACGCCGATGACCCGGTCCACCCCGCCCAGGTGCGGATGGGCCTGGGCCTTCTTCGACAGCTGCGAGCCGAACAGGCGCACGCCCCAATACAGCGCCAGGAAGCTGACGACCGCCGCCAGGATTGACCCGGCCCAGTCGGGATCGACCAGCCCCCGCCCGATCGGCGCCGTCAGCGGCAGGGCGATCAGGGCGACAAAGGCCGCCAGCACGAAGCTGAGCAGGGTGATAACCTCGCGCACCCCGCCGCGCACCCAGCCGGCGGCGGCCGAGGCCAGGATCAGAATGACAGCCAGGGCGTCATAGCCGGTCATGCGATCTTCCCTCTCCTCATCCGACTAAACCAGTTCCGGGTAGCCCTGATGCATCGCCAAAAATCTGGATCTATGGCGACGTTATCTCTGTCTATCTGGATGCCATCGGCTTTGAGTTTCCGGTCCATGTTTCCAATAGCTTCGCGAGCTCTCGTCCTCGCATTGTCCAGTACAGCTAGATCATTGCCTGGATTTCTGCGCTGATCGATCATCTCAGCGGTATCCCAAAGGAGTCGGACTTGGAGTAAGTCGTTAAGCCAGGATGTCGGCGTCACCGCTGTGGTGTCGATCGCATCCAGTCCGAATTTGGTGCTAGACCAATCAGATGCGGCTCTAGTCTGGAATTTCCCTTCGGTTATATTTTGCGCAACATCTTCGACAAATCGAAACGCAAAGTAAGCCAGATTTCGGTGAGCAACTCTGTTGGAGATACGTCTCGCCGTGTCCGCCCGTTGGGATATAAGAAGCGCGGCTAGTGCGACCAAGGCCGAGGTCGCAGCTATCCCATTTCCAATATCAGCCCGGACAACCTCAATCATCGAAGCCTTCAATAGCGGCTTTCGGAGATTCTTTCGACGGCTTCGGACAGGCGGGTCACGGCGGTGACGCGCGCGGCGCCGGCCTTGCCGTTCAGGGGCGGGGACAGGGCCTGGTCGAAGCCCAGCTTCATCGCCTCGCGCAGGCGCGCCTCGGCCCGGCCGACGGCGCGCACCTCGCCCGACAGGCCGATCTCGCCGAAGACGACGCAGCCTTGCGGCAGGGGCATGTCGGTCGCGGATGAAATCAGGGCGGCGGCGGCGGCCAGGTCGGCGGCCGGTTCGTTGACCCGCAGGCCCCCCGCCACGTTCAGATAGACGTCCCGGTCCCCGAACCCCAGGCCGCACCGCGCCTCCAGCACCGCCAGAACCATGGCCAACCGCCCGGAATCCCAGCCGACGACCGCTCGGCGCGGCGTGCCGTATGCGCTGGGCGCCACCAGGGCCTGGATCTCGACCAGCACGGGCCGCGACCCTTCTATGCCGGCGAAGACGGCGGCGCCGGGCGCGCGCTCCTTGCCCTCGCCCAGGAACAGGGCCGACGGGTTGGCCACTTCGCGCAGGCCGCTGTCGCCCATTTCGAACACGCCGATCTCGTCAGTGGCGCCAAAGCGGTTCTTGCCCGCGCGCAGAATGCGGAACGGATAGCCGCGCTCGCCCTCGAAGGTCATGACGGCGTCGACCATGTGTTCGACCACGCGCGGCCCGGCCACCTGTCCGTCCTTGGTGACATGGCCGACCAGGATGACGGCCGGCCCGCCTGCCTTGGCCAGGCGCACCATCTCGGCGGCGCAGGCCCGGACCTGGACGATCGACCCCGGCCCGGCCTCGTGCACGTCGCTCCACAGGGTCTGGATCGAATCGATGACCACGATGTCGAACCGCTCGCGCTTCAGCGTCGACAGGATTTCGCGCAGGGCCGTGGCGCTGGCCAGTTCGACCGGCGCCTGGGCCAGACCCATGCGGCGCGCGCGGCTGCGGATCTGTTCGATGGCCTCTTCGCCCGAGATATAGGCCACCCGCCGTCCGGCCAGGGCCGCGCGGGCGCAGACCTCCAGCAACAGGGTCGACTTGCCCACCCCCGGATCGCCCGACAGCAGGATGGCCGAACCCGGCACCACGCCGCCGCCGCACACCCGGTCGAACTCGGCCACCCCGGTGACCAGACGCGGCGGTTCGGGGTTTTCGGACTGGAGGGTCTCGAAGTTCAGGCCGCGTGAACGGCTTGTCGCGGCGGGCTTCAGGGCGCCGGGCGGGGCGCTGCGGGCCTCTTCGACGATGGTGTTCCACTGGCCGCAGGCGGCGCATTGCCCGGCCCATTTGCCATGCACCGCCCCGCAGGATTGGCAGACGAAGATCGCAGAGTCCTTGGCCATGAAGACAGGCTTACAGGATCAGCATCGGCCGGGGCAGGGGGCGCAGGCCGGCTTGCGACCGATCCTGACGCCGTCAGTCGACGTAGACGCGCGGCACCCGCCGGCTGATGCTGGTCAGCAGCTCATAGGCGATGGTCCCGGCCGCCTGGGCCGCGTCGTCCAGCAGGCGGTGCGCGCCATACAGTTCGGCCGCATCGCCGACCGCGACGTCCAGGCCGGTCACGTCCACGGCGCAGACGTCCATCGACACCCGGCCGACGATGGGGCGCAGTTCGCCGCCGATCCAGACCTGGCCCGCGCGCCCGCCGGAATAGGCCCGCAGCACGCCGTCGGCATAGCCGGCCGCGACCGTGGCGACCCGGCGCGGCGCCTCGGCCACGAAGCCGCGCGAATAGCCGACGCTGTCTTCGGCCGGCACGTCTCGCACCTGCAGCACATCGGCGCTCAGGGTCGCCACCGGGGCGATGCGCGGATCGGGCCGCCCCTCGGGGCCGCCGCCGTACAGGCAGACACCCGGCCGAACGGCGTCGAAAGCATAGTCCGGGCCCAGGAAACACCCGCCCGAGTTGGCGAACGAACGCACGGCGCCCGGATAGCGCCCGGCCGCCGTGGCGAAGGCGTCACGCTGGCGCCGGTTCATCGGCTGGGCCGGATCGTCGGAACAGGCCAGGTGGCTCATGACCAGCGTCAGCCCCTCGAATGACAGGGGCGCCTCCTCGGGACGGAAGCCCAGTCGGTTCATCCCGGTGTCGATCTGGACGCCGCAGGCGCCGCCGCCCGCCGCCCGCCAGTCGGCCAGTTGCACGCCATGGTTAAGCACCGGACGCAGGTCCGCCGCCTTCAGGTCCTCGGCCGTCCCCGCGACGCAGCCGTCCAGCACATAGATGACGGGTGCGCTCCCCAGCGCCTGCCGCAGAGCCACGCCCTCGGCCGCGCGGGCGACGAAGAAGGTCCGCGCGCCCTCGGCCATCAGGCGGCGCGCGATGGGGATCGCCCCCAGGCCATAGCTGTCGGCCTTGACCACCGGATGCACCGGCGCCCCGGCGATGGCGCCGACGGTGTGGAAATTGCGGGCCAGGGCGGCCAGATCGACGGTGAGGCGGGCGGGGGAAGGGGCCATGCCCGCCCACTATGCCGCAAGTGCGAAGCGATGCGAAAGCGTCAATCGTTACCGTAGCTGTCGTAACGCCCGTCGCGCGCCAGATTGCCGAACCGCACCGTGTCGTCGTGGAAGGACATCTTGACCGTGCCGATAGGGCCGTGGCGCTGTTTGCCGATGATGACCTCGGCGGTGCCGCGCACGGCGTCCATGTCCTGCTGCCACTTCAGGTGTTCTTCGGTGCCCTCGCGCGGCTCGCCCCGGCTCAGGTAATAGGCCTCTCGATAAACGAACATCACGCAGTCGGCGTCCTGCTCGATCGAGCCGGATTCGCGCAGGTCCGACAGCTGGGGCCGCTTGTCGTCGCGCTGCTCGACCTGACGCGACAGCTGCGACAGGGCGATGATCGGCACCGACAGCTCCTTGGCCAGGGCTTTAAGCCCGCCGGTGATCTCGCTGACCTCCTGCACTCGGTTCTTCTGGCTGTTGCCTTCGCCCGTGGTGATCAGCTGCAGATAGTCGACGATGATCAGGTCCAGCCCATGCTCCATCCGCTTCAGCCGCCGCGCGCGGGCCGCCAGCTTGGAGATGGACAGGCCGCCGGTGGCGTCGATGTACAGCGGGCTTTCCCCGATCTCGACCGCGGCATCGCGGATGCGGCCGAAGTCGGCGGCGTCGATCTCGCCCTTGCGCAGCTTGTCGGACGACACGCCCGAGGCGTCGGCCAGAATACGCATGGCCAGCTGTTCGGCGCTCATTTCCAACGAATAGAAGGCGACCACCCCGCCGGACACGGTCTTGCGCCCCTCCGGCGCCGGCTCCCAGCGATAGTTGCGCGCCACATTGAAGGCGATGTTGGTCGCCAGGGCCGTCTTACCCATCGACGGGCGTCCGGCCAGGATCAGCAGGTCCGACGGGTGCAGTCCGCCCAGCTTCTGGTCCAGATCGTCGAAATAGGTGGCCAGGCCCGCCAGCTTGCCGTCGCGCTGATACGCCTCGCCCGCCATCTCGACCGCGCCGGCCAGGGCGTTGGAGAAGCTGACGAAGCCGGACGACGGCTGGCCCGTCTCGGCCAGGGTGTACAGCGACTGTTCCGCCTGTTCGATCTTGTCCAAGGCCTGGGTTTCGGGGTCCGGCGCATCCTTGATGATCTCGCCGCCGATGCGGATCAGGTCACGGCGCAGGGCCAGGTCATAGACCACGCGAGCATAGTCGGGGGCGTTGGCGGCCGGGGGCGCGCGGTCCACCAGATCGGCCAGATAGCGCAGGCCGCCGAACTCCTGGAACGCCGGGTCCTGCTTGAACCGCTCCATCAGGATGGTCGGTTCGGCCAGCAGGCCCTGGCGGATGTGGTCCTCGATGGCGTCATACAGGCGCTGGTGGAACGGCTCGTAGAAATGCGCGCCGCGCAGCCGGTCGGACAGGCGCTCGAACACCGCATTGTCGAACATCAGCGCGCCCAGAAGCGCCTGCTCCGCCTCCAGATTGTGGGGCAGGGACGGGATGGACGCGGGGTCCATGCCAGGGTCGAACGGTATGGGGGCGAGCAGGGTCATCGGTTAACGCAATACCCCTGACAGACCCCTGCGACAGGATCGGTGGCGCCCTCTGTCGTGGACAGAATCAGCCTTCTGGGGACAGGCCGAAAATCCCTATGCGGATCAGTCGGCGCTTACGCTCGGCAGGGATAGCCGTCGACCAGCCAGGCGCGGAAGCCGTCGCGCACGCTCATCCGCGCGCGACGTGGCTGGGGGATGGCGTTCAGGAAGCGCAGCACCTGCTGGGCGTTGACCTGGATCTTCTCGGGCGGGCAGGCGCCGTTGGGGCGACCGGCGGCCTGGGCGGTGCGGGCTTCCTCGACCACGGCGCCCATGGCAGTGCTGGCCTCGGTCATCAGGCGGCGGGCGCTGGGGCGCAGCATGGCGGTGGCGTTCATCGGGATGCGGTTCGCATCGGCGACGAAGGCGTCCAGGGTGCGGGTCGGCTGGGCCGCCGCCGGCATCGGCGCGGCGATGGCGGCGCACAGGGCGGCCAGAACCAGAAACAGACGACGGATCATGCGTTTTCCCTCCCGATGACGCGCCAGCTTGACCGCGTCCGTATGGCCGAACAAGGGCGGCCGAATTGAAAAGGGGCGCCGTGGTTTCCCACCGCGCCCCTTCGCATCAGATCGCCAGAGCGATGAAGCCGATCAGGCCTCTTCGCCCAGGTTTTCCTGCTGACCGGCGCCGCCGGCCAGCATGTCGGCGGCGGCTTCTTCGGCCGCGGCGCGCTCTTCAGAGAATTGCGCGGCGATGACGTCTTCGCCCTTGGCCTGACGCTCGGCTTCTTCGGCCGAACGGGCGATGTTGATCTTGACCTTGGCGGTGACCTCGGCGTGCAGGCGGACCGGCACTTCGTGGACGCCCAGGGTCTTGATGGCGACGTTCAGGACGACCTGCGAACGCTCGACCTTGCCGCCTTCGGCCTGGATGGCCTCAGCGACGTCGCGGCCCGCGACCGAACCGTACAGCTGGCCGGTTTCGCCGGCCTGACGGATCATGACGTAGGTCTGGCCGTCGATCTTGTCGGCGACCTTCTGGGCATCGGCCTTGTTCTTCTCGTTGCGGGCCTCGATGGCGGCGCGCTCGACTTCGAAGGCTTTCAGGTTGGCGCTGGTGGCGCGACGAGCCTTGTCGCGCGGCAGCAGGAAGTTGCGGGCGAAGCCGTCCTTGACGGTGACGACGTCGCCGATGGCGCCGAGGTTCTCGACGCGTTCAAGCAGAACGACCTTCATCTTACTTCACCACATAAGGCAGGAGGGCCAGATAGCGGGCGCGCTTGATGGCCTTGGCCAGTTCGCGCTGCTTCTTCTGGGAAACGGCGGTGATGCGCGAGGGCACGATCTTGCCGCGTTCGGAGACGTAGCGCTGCAGCAGCTTCACGTCCTTGTAGTCGATCTTCGGCGCATTGGCGCCCGAGAATGGGCACACCTTGCGGCGACGATAGAAGGGGCGACGAGCCGGGCCAGAGCCGACCGGAGCGCCCGGCACGGGAGCGTTGGTGTCAGTCATGTTCCAGGTCCTTTAGGCTTCGACTTCGGCGTCGGCGTCTTCACGCGGGCCGCGTTCACGTTCGCGCTCGCGTTCCCGCTCGCGGCGGGCCAGCAGCGGCGACAGCTCCAGGTCCAGTTCTTCGACGCGGACGGTCAGCCAGCGCAGGACGTCTTCGTTGATCGACAGCTGACGCTCGACCTCGGCCATGGCGGCCGGGGGGGCGTCGACGGCCAGCAGCGAATAGTGCGCCTTGCGGTTCTTCTTGACCCGATAGGTCAGGTTGCGCAGACCCCAGTATTCGATCTTGGCGACCGAGCCGCCGCCGGCTTCGATCAGGCCCTTGATGGTGTCGTTCAGGGCTTCGGCCTGTTGCGCGCTGATATCCTGGCGCGACATGACCGTGTGCTCGTACAGAGCCATTCGTCATCTCCCTTTGCGGAGGTCGGCGAGATGCGGCCGGGTAAGCCGAAGCCCGATGGTTCTCGATGCGGCGAACGGGATGATCCCGCCCCTTTGACGTTCCGCGAAAGAGACCGACGTCCTGGAAAGCGGGCGCGTATAGGGGAAAAGCGGCGTGGGGGCAAGGCGCGACGGGCCTGTTCCCTTACTCCACGCGCATCCAGCCCAGGGGCTTCAGCATCTCCATGGGGCGGAAGCGGGCCTTGTAGTCCATCTTGGGCGAGCCTTGGACCCAGTAGCCCAGATAGACATAGGGCAGGCGCACGGCCGCCGCCTGGCGCAGGTGGTCCAGGATGGCGAACACCCCCAGGCTGCGCTTCTCCAGCGCCGGATCATAGAAGCTGTAGACCATCGACAGGCCGTCGTTCAGCAGGTCGGTCAGGGCGCAGGCCACCAGATCGCCGGGGCCGCCGTCGTGGGACGGCAGGCGGTATTCGATCAGATGGGTGCGCACGGCCGTGTCCTCGACCATGGCGACATAGTCGGCCCAGCCCATGTCGCTCATGCCGCCGCTGGGGTGACGCCCCTCCAGATAGCGGCGCAGCAGGTCGAACTGCTCGGGCGTGGCCTCGGCCTCGACCAGGGATCGCGACAGGTCGGCGTTGCGGGCCAGCACCTTGCGCTGCCCGCGCGAGAAGGCGAAGTCGGCCACCGGCAGGCGCACCGACACGCAGGCGGCGCAGGTCTCGCAGGCGGGGCGATAGGCGATGTTCTGACTGCGCCGGAAACCGGACTGGGTCAGTTCGTCATTGACATGCGCGCCATCGGAAAACGGCAGGTTGGCGAACACCTTCCGCTCGGTCTGGTCCGGCAGATAGGGACAGGGCGCGGTCGCCGTCAGATAGAATTGCAGCTGTCGGTGCGGGATGTGCCGGGTCATGGCCGCAGACCCTGCGGACCGCGTGGCGCGCACTGTGCCGAACGACGCTTCATGGCGATGATGTGAGGCCGTTTCGGCCCCGGCCGCAAGGTGTGGCGCCTTGCAGCCGAAACGATCACAGGCTGGTGTCCGTGGGCAGGACCGGCGCCTCGCGCAGCAGGACGATGGCGATGCGGCGGTTGCCGGCCAGGCTGGGGTCGTCGGGATACAGCGGATCGGACCCCGCCTTGCCCGACACCTGATAGACCCGGTCGGGATCGACGCCCGCGCCCTGCAGCACCAGGCGCGAGGCGTTGGCGCGCGCCGACGACAGGGTCCAGTCGTTCGGCCCGGAAGCGCGCCCGGACCCGGCCGCCGCGCTGGTGTGACCGGTGATGGAGATGCGGTTGGGCAGCTGGTTGATCACCCGCGACACCGCCCGCAGCAGCAGATTGGCGCGCGCGTTCGGCCGGCTGGAGTTGGTCTCGAACATCGAGCGGCCTTCCTGATCGACCAGCTGGATGCGCAGACCCTCGGGCGTCTGGTCGACGATCAGCTGACGCGACAGCTCGGCCAGTTCCGGCATGGACTGCATGGCCTGACGCAGGGATTCGGCGGCGGAGGCGAACTCGGCCGCCTCGCGCCGGGCGATCTCTTCACGCAGGGCCTGTTCCGAGGCGGCGGCCAGGTTCGAGCTTTGGCCCGCGTCCTGGGGCGCGTCCGGCGGCGCCTCGGGGGCCAGCTGGTTGATGACCGACATCGAGCCGGACCCCTTGGCCCCGTCGTCGCCCAGGGCCGTACCGCCCAGGATGCCGCCCGAACCGCTGGTGGTCTGGCTGACGCTGGCGGGGGCGAAATATTCGGCGATGCCGCGCTTCTGCTCCGGGTCGGTGGTGTTGATCAGCCACATCAACAGGAAGAAGGCCATCATGGCGGTCACGAAGTCCGCATAGGCCACCTTCCAGGCGCCGCCATGGTGGCCGCCGCCGGAGACCTTCTTGATCTTCTTGATCAGGATCGGGCGATCGCTGGCGGACATTCGGGGCACACGGGCGCAAGGGGAAGAACAGGCTTAATGATCGCGCCGGGCCGTTAAGAAGGCGTTTGCGATAATCGGCCCTGGCGTCTTGGTTTGGCGCCCCCCTGATTGGCGCCCCCCGACCGGCGCTCTTGCCGCGTGGCGGGGGCTGGCCTAGGGGACGGGAGTGTCCGACGCCCCTGTCCCTTCCGAACTTCGCCGCGCCTATCGCGACGCCCTGGGCGTCTTTTCGACCGGCGTCTGCGTGGTGACGGCCCATACGCCGGACGGGGCGTTCGGCATCACGGTCAACTCCTTCACCTCGGTCTCGCTGGACCCGCCGCTGGTGCTGTGGTGCCTGGACCAGGCGTCCGAGCGGCACGATCTGTTCGCCGCCGCCGACCGGTTCGCCGTCCATGTGCTGCCGGTCGAGGATCGCGAGATGTCCGACCGTTTCGCCTGGGGCGTCTGCCGCCTGTCGCCGGACGAGTTCGACACCGAAGACCCGGCCCCGCCGCGCCTGAAGAACGCCTTGGCGCGGCTGGACTGCACGACCGAACAGCGCGTGCCCATGGGCGACCATCTGACCATCGTCGGGCGGGTGCAGGCGTTCGACAGCCGGGCGGGCGACGCCCTGACCTATTACCGGGGCCGCTATGGGGTGGCCGTCGATCCGAACGGGGCGTCCGAATGACCATCGCCTTCGCCGGCCTGGGCGTCATGGGCGCCCCGATGGCCCGACACCTGATCGGCGCAGGTCACGCCGTCACCGGCTATAACCGCAGCCCCGACAAGGCCCGCGCCTGGGCCGATGCGACCGGCGGCCGCTTCGCCGCCACCGTGGCCGAGGCGGCCGGTGGCGCGGACATCCTCATCCTGTGCGTCGGCAATGACGACGATGTGCGCCAGGTGGTGACCGAGGCCCTGCTGCATCTGGCGCCCGGCGCGGTGATCGTGGACCACACCACCACCTCGGCTCGCGTGGCGCGCGAGATGGCCGATCTGGCGGCGGCGTCGGGCCGTGCCTTCATCGACGCCCCGGTGTCGGGCGGACAGGCGGGGGCCGAGAACGGCACGCTGTCGGTCATGGCCGGGGGCGATGCGGACGCCCTAGGCAGGGTCCAGCCGGTACTGCGCGCCTATGCCAAGGCGGTCCAGCACATGGGACCGGCCGGGGCGGGCCAGCTGACCAAGATGGTCAATCAGATCTGCATCGCCGGGGTGGTGCAGGGCCTGGCCGAGGCGGTGCATTTCGCCGAAAAGGCCGGGCTGGACGCCGACGCCGTCTATCAGGCCGTGTCCAAGGGCGCGGCGCAAAGCTGGCAGATGGACAACCGCTGGGCCACCATGGCCGACGGTCGGTTCGACTTCGGCTTCGCCGTCGACTGGATGCGCAAGGATTTGGGCCTGGTGCTGGACGAGGCGCGGGCCAACGGTTCGCACCTGGCCATGACCGCCCTGGTCGATCAATTCTATTCCGAAGTGCAGTCCATGGGGGGATCGCGATGGGACACGTCGAGCCTGGCGGCCCGGTTGCAGCGCCGGTCAAACGACGCCGCCGACTGACGCCCATCTGGCGTGAAGGCCAGGCGCCGCATCCGGTCTGGGATCTGTGGTGGGCGCTGAAAAAGCGCTTCAGCCTGGTCGGCGCGCCCGCCAGCTGGTTCGGTACGCCCGGCGCCTGGACCTATTTCGGCAATGACTTCGTCACCGGCCTGCGCCGCAACGGCTCGACCCAGGACGCCTTCGACCTGATGGACGCGCGGCCCGATCTGGTCGAGGCGGTGCGCGACCTGGCCCTGCTGAACCTGAAGCGGCAGGAACAGATGTTCCAGTTCATCGCCCTGCTTTACGTCTCGGTGCCGGTGACCCTGGTGCTGGGCATGGCGCAGCTGATGCCCCAGGCGCTGATCCGCCTGGCCACCGAACAGAGGACCGGGACCATGATCCTGGTCGGCGCCCTGACGGTCGGGGCGCTGGTCTATCTGGTGGGCATGTGGCGGGCGCGACAACTGGTGTCGGTGATCGAGCTGTGGCGGATCGAGCGGGGACCTGTGAAGCCGGCTCAGCCCAGCCGACGCGCCGCCTCGGGCGCGAAATAGGTCAGCACCCCGGCGCAGCCTGCGCGCTTGAACGCCGTCAGGGTCTCGATCATGGCCCGGTCGCCGTCCAGCCAGCCGTTGGCGATGGCGGCCTGCATCATCGCGTATTCGCCCGACACCTGATAGGCGAAGGTCGGCACCTTGAAGGTCTCGGACACGCGCCGCACGATGTCCAGATAGGGCAGGCCCGGCTTGACCATCACCGCATCGGCGCCCTCGGCGATATCCATGGCCACTTCGCGCAGGGCCTCGTCCGAATTGGCGAAATCCATCTGATAGGTCTTCTTGTCGCCGCTCAGCATCTTCGCCGACCCCACCGCGTCGCGATACGGTCCATAGAAGGCGGAGGCGTATTTGGCGGCGTAGGACAGGATGAGGGTGTCCTGAAACCCATTGGCCTCCAGCGCCTCGCGGATCGCCTGGACCCGGCCGTCCATCATGTCGGACGGCGCCACCACATCGGCCCCGGCGTGGGCCTGGATGAAGGCCTGTTCGGCCAGCCGCTCCAGGCTGGCGTCGTTCAGAACGCGCCCGTCCTCGACCACGCCGTCGTGGCCGTGGTCGGTATAGCAGTCCAGCGCCACGTCGCAGATGACGCCGATCTCGGGCGCGGCGTCCTTGATGGCCTTGATGCAGTCGGGGATCAGGCCGTCCGGGTCGGTCGCGCCCGTGCCCACGGCGTCCTTGGTCGCCGGATCGACATTGGGGAACAGGGCCACCGCCGGAATGCCCAGATCGCGCGCCTCTTTCGCCGCCTCGGCCGCCGCCCTGGGCGACAGGCGGAAGACGCCGGGCATGGAGGCCACCGGAACGCGGTCCTCGGCGCCGTCATGCACGATCAGCGGCCAGATCAGATCGGCGGGCGTCAGGGTCGTCTCGGCCGTCAAGCGCCGCACCCACGGGCTGGCCCTTAACCGGCGCGGCCGGGCGAGCGGGAAGGGGGCGGGGGCGAACGGCTGCGTGGTCATGGGGCGCTCCATATCGCCCTTCTCCCGCTGGGAGAAGGTGGCCTGGCGCGAGCCAGGTCGGATGAGGGTCGGCTGTATCCGTCGGCGTGAGCCGTGGCGGAACAGCCAACCCTCACCCTTGCGCGCCAGAACGACGGCGTCGCCGCCGTGCGCTCAAGCCCTCTCCCATCGGGAGAGGGTAGGGGGTAGAACCCCGCGCAAAGACTCGAAGGAAACGCCCCATGGACTTCGCCCTGACCGACGACCAGCGCGCCATTCAGGACGCCGCCCGCGCCTTTGCAGCGGCCGAGCTGGCGCCGCACAGCGCCGAGTGGGACGAGACCAAGACCTTTCCGGTCGACACCCTGCGCGCCGCCGCCGAAATGGGCTTCTGCGGCATCTATGCGGGCGAGGAGCACGGCGGCATGGGCCTGGGCCGGGTTGAGGCGGCGGTGATCTTCGAGGAGCTGGCGGCCGGGGACGTGTCGACCGCCGCCTTCATCTCGATCCACAACATGTCCACCTGGATGATCGACCGGTTCGGGTCCGACGACCTGCGCGGCCGCTATGTCCCGGCGCTGACGGCAATGGACAGGATCGCCAGCTATTGCCTGACCGAGCCGGGTTCCGGCTCGGACGCCGCCGCCATGCGCACCACGGCGGTGCGCGACGGCGACCATTGGGTGCTGAACGGCTCCAAGGCCTTCATCTCGGGCGCGGGGACCAGCGATGTCTATGTGGTCATGGCCCGCACGGGCGAGCCGGGGCCGAAGGGGATTTCAGCCTTCGTCGTCGATCTGGGGACGCCGGGCCTGAGCTTCGGCGCGCAGGAGAAGAAGATGGGCTGGAACAGCCAGCCCACCGCCATTGTCAGCTTCGACGACTGCCGCATCCCGGTCGCCAATCTGCTGGGCGACGAAGGGGCGGGCTTCCGTTACGCCATGATGGGTCTGGACGGCGGGCGGTTGAACATCGCCGCCTGTTCGCTGGGCGGGGCGCGGCTGGCGCTGGAGACGGCCCAGGCCTATGTCGCCACGCGAAAACAGTTCGGCAAGGCGCTGAACGAGTTTCAAAATACGCAATTCAAGCTGGCCGACATGGCGACCCAGCTGGAGGCGGCGCGGTTGATGGTTCTGCGCGGCGCCTGGGCCATCGACACCGGCCATCCCGAGAAGACCAAATGGTGCGCCATGGCCAAGCGGCTGGCCACCGACGCCTGTTTCCAGATCGCCGACGAGGCGCTGCAACTGCATGGCGGCTATGGCTATCTGAAGGACTATCCGCTGGAGCGGATCGTGCGCGACCTTCGGGTGCACCGCATCCTGGAAGGCACGAACGAGATCATGCGCGTCATCACCGCGCGGGAGATGATGCGCGGATGAGCGACGAACCCGAAATCCTGACCCGCGTCGAAGCCGGCGTCGGCCGCATCACCCTGAACCGGCCCAAGGCGCTGCATGCGCTGAACCGGGGCATGTGCGAGGCGATGATCGCGGCGCTGCTGGACTGGCGCGCGGATGAGGCGGTGAAGTCGGTGCTGATCGACCATGCCGGCGAGCGCGGCTTCTGCGCCGGGGGCGACATCCGCATGATCGCCGAAAGCGGCGCGGGCGATGCGGCCGAGGCCCGGCGCTTCTTCGACACGGAATACAAGCTGAACCACCTCTTGTTCACCTATCCCAAGCCGGTGACGGCCCTGGTGGACGGCATCGTCATGGGCGGCGGCGTGGGCATCAGCGAACCGGCCGAGGTGCGCATCGCCACCGAACGCACCACCTACGCCATGCCCGAGACGGGGATCGGCCTGTTCCCCGATGTGGGCGGCGGCTGGTTCCTGCCGCGCCTGCCGGGCCAGACGGGCGTCTGGATCGCCCTGACCGGCGCACGGCTGAAGGCGGCGGACACCGTCTTCCTGGGCATCCACACCCACTATCTGCCGACCGATGCGCTGGAGGCGTTCCGCGCCATCCTGGCCACCGATCCGGCCCACCCGGCCGACATCGCCGACGGGCTGGAGGATGACGCAGGCGAGGCGCCGATCGAACCGCATCTGGAGGCCATCGACCGCCTGTTCGCCCATGACACGGTCGAGGCGATCTTCGCCGCGCTGGAGGCCGAAGGGTCCGACTGGGCCCAGGCGCAGCTGGCGATCCTGAAGACCAAATCGCCCCAGTCGCTGAAGGTGTCGCTGCGCCAGATCCGCGCCGGCGCCGCCCTGACCGACTTCGCCGACAACATGGCCATGGAATACGCCCTGGGCGGCCGGGTTGTGCGCACCCACGACTTTCAGGAGGGCGTGCGCGCCGTGATCGTGGACAAGGACAATGCGCCCCGGTGGTCGCCCGCGACCCTGGACGGCGTCAGCGACGCCGACCTGGACGCCCTGTTCGCGCCCCTGCCGTCCGATCAGGCGTGGCGTCCGCTGGATTGAGCTTGCGTCGCGGGTGAAACAGCGTCCCTATCCCTGCGCCGTTGCAGGAGGCCCTCATGAGAACCGCCGTATCCGCCGCCGTCGCCGGGGCGATCAGCCTGGCCCTGGGCGGCTGTGTCATCATCGCCAATGGGCCGGGGTCGCATGACGTCATCGTCAACGCCGCGCCTGAAACCGACCACGCCGCCCTGTACGCCGAAGCCGTGGCCGACCCGCGTCGTCCGGCCGACGAGGTGGCGCGTGACCCGCTGCGTTATCCGGCCGAGATGCTGGCCTTCATCGGCCTGCAGCCCGGCGACGTCATCGCCGACATCCGGCCGGAGGAAGGCTATTTCACCCGCCTGTTCGCGCCCGTGGTCGGGCCGACCGGCCGAGTTTTCGCCTTCGTGCCGAACCAGACGGCGGCGCGCGAGAATGTGCACGGCGACACCCTGGCCTCGACCTATCCGAACGTCAGCCGCATCACCGCCGCCCTGGAGGACATGCCGTTCGGCCGCCCGGTGGACGTGGTGTTCACGGCCCAGGAATACCACGACTTCGTCATTCCTCGCTTCGGCGTGGACGTGGCGCGGATGAATGCGGCGGTGTTCGCGGCGCTGAAGCCCGGCGGCCTGTATGTCATCCTGGATCACCAGGCCGCGCCGGGGGCGGGGCTGGAAGTGGTCGCAACCCTGCACCGGATCGAAGGCGCCGCCCTGCGTCGTCAGGTCGAGGCGGCGGGTTTCGTGTTCGAGGCCGAGACCAAGGTGGTGGCCAACCCCGACGACGACCACAGCCTGAACGTCTTTGACCCCGCCATTCGCGGCCGGACCGACCAGTTCGTCTATCGCTTCCGCAAGCCGGGCTGAGGCGGCGCGGACCCGGCATGAAAAAGGCCCCGGACGGATCGACCGTCCGGGGCCTTTGACATTCAGGCGTTCAGATCAGCGCTTGCCGAAGATGGCGTCGCCCAGCTTGGCCCAGAAACCCTTGGGCGCCGGCTTGGCGGCGGGCTTGGGCGCGGCGGCGGCGGGCGCCGGAGCCGGAGCGGGGGCCGCAGCGGCGACCGGCGCGGGCTTGGGCGCAGCGGCGGGCTTGGCGGCCGCCGGCTTCCTGGCGGCGGGTTTCGCCGCAGCCTTCGGAGCGGCAGCCTTGGGCGCGGTCGCCTTCGGGGCCGCGGCCTTGGCGGCCGGTTTCGCGGCGGTCTTGGGCGCAGCGGGCTTCTTGGCGGGTGCAGCCTTCGCGGCGGGCTTGGCCGCCGTCTTGGGCGCAGCAGCCTTGGCGGCCGGCTTCACAGCGGCTTTCGGAGCCGTCGCCTTCGGAGCCGCAGTCTTGGCGGCGGCCGGTTTCGTGGCGGGCTTGGCCGCGGCGGGCGCCTTGGCGGCGACGGGTTTCTTTGCGGCCGCAGGCTTGGCGGCGCTCGACTTCGCGGCCGGTTTAGGCTTGGAAGCGGACTTTGGTGCTGACGGTGATTTGGCCATGGACTCCCCGACCCCTCGGTTTGGACGAAGGCGCGCTGGACCGCATTGGACCGGGTCGCGCCGAATAGCTGCGATTCGGCATGATAACGGGCTTTAGGAAATGTCACAGACCGCAGTTCAGATAATCGCACATGGCGACCGAGAAGTCGCAGAGGCCGCCGCCGCGGCGCTGGACGCGGACCCCCTGCTGGAAGGCGCGACCTATTCCATCCTGGAGGAAGACGAGGACAGGGGCGTCTGGCGCATCGACGCCTTTCCGACCACGGACGAGGAGGCGGACGGGGTCGCCGCCGCCCTGCGTGCGCACGACGGCCTGACCGTGGTGGTCGAAAAGCTGGCCGACGCCGACTGGCTGGCCATGTCGCTGTCGGGCCTGCCGCCGGTCGAGGCGGGGCGGTTCTTCGTCTATGGCGCCCATGACCAGGGCAAGGTTCCGGCCGACCGGGTCAGCATCAAGATCGACGCCGGCGCCGCCTTCGGCACCGGCCATCACGGCACCACGGTCGGATGTCTGGAGGCGCTGGAGACGGTGCTGACCACGGCGGGCGCGCCGCGGAGGGTGCTGGACGTCGGGACCGGCACCGGGGTCCTGGGCATCGCCGCCAATCTGACCGGAACGCCGGTGGTCGTGGGGACGGACATCGACAGCCCCTCGGTTCGCATCGCGGGCGAGAACGCCGAGATCAACGGCGCCCAGGCGGTGTTCGTCGAGGACGGGGACCTGAGCCATCCGGCGGTGACCGGCCAGGCGCCCTATGACCTGGTGTTCGCCAACATCCTGGCGCGGCCTCTGATCGAACTGGCGCCGGCGATCACGGCGCGGATGACGCCGGACGGGCGCGCCATCCTGTCGGGCCTGCTGCGGACCCAGGAGGCCGAGGTTCTGGAGGCCTATGAGGCCCTGGGGTTCGCGGTCGAGCAGACCATCCATCACGATGCCTGGTCGGCCCTGCTGCTGCGCCGGGGCGGATAGGGAACCGGGGGCCAAGCGAGGCCGTTCTGCGGGGCGAACACCAGGAGGTCCGCCCGTGAGCCAGTATGATCCCGACCTGAACCCCTCGACCCCGCCGCCGGCCCAGCCGGTCTATACCGAGACGGTGGTGGTGCGGCCCGAGTCCAACACCGGCTGGTGGGTGGCGGGCGGCTTGGCAGTCGCCGTGCTGCTGGTGGTGATCTGGCTGCTGGCCTCCAACAACGGCGCGACCAGCCAGGCCGAGGTCGAAACCCGCCTGGCCGAGGCCCAGGCCGTCCAGGCTCAGGCCCAGGCCGACGCCGCCAGCGCCTCGGCCCAGGTCCAGGGTCAGATTGCGGGGGCCCAGGCGGGGGTGGCCATCGCCCGCGCCGACGCCGCCCGCGCTCAGGCCGAGGCTGCCCGCGCCGCCGCCGAGGCCCGCGCCGCCGAGGCCCGCAGCGAGCCGGCGCCCGGTGCGTCGACGGGCGCGGCTCCGGTCGTGACCTCGACCACGCCTCAGCCCTGATCATCGACGCCTTTCCCGGCGGCGCATGGCGGTGCTAGACCCGCCGCCATGCGCCAGACCTTTGACGAAGCCACCGACCCGTCCTTCGGCCGGAAACACCTGCCCCTGCTTCGCGCCCGCATGGCCGAGCAGGGGCTGGACGGCTTCCTCATCCCGCATGAGGACGAGCACCAGAACGAATACCTGCCCGAGGCCAACGAGCGGCTGGCCTGGATCAGCGGCTTCACCGGCTCGGCCGGCGCGGGGGCGGTGCTGACCGATCGAGCGGCCGTGTTCGCCGACGGCCGCTATACGGTGCAGGTGCGGGCCCAGGTCGATGCGGACCAGTTCGAAATCCTGGCGCTGGAAGACAACGGTCTGGCGCGCTGGCTGGAAGGCGCGCCCAAGGGATCGGTAATCGGCTATGACCCACGTTTGCACAGCCCGGACGCCCTGGCGGGGCTGAGGGCGGCGGCGGCCAGGGCGGGGGCTGAGCTGAAGCCCGTTCAGGTCAATCCGCTGGACCTGGCCTGGGGTGATGATCGCCCGGCGCAACCCATGGCCCCTGTGGTCCCCCACGAAGACCGCCATGCGGGCGAGAGTGCGGCGTCAAAGCGCGCCCGGATCGGCAAGGCCATCGCCGACAAGGGCGCGGATGCGGCCGTCCTGACGGCGCCATCCTCCATCGCCTGGCTGTTCAATGTGCGCGGCGGCGACGTGATCCGCTCGCCCCTGCCTCTGGCCCAGGCGGTGGTCCAGGCCGATGGTTCGGCCAGCCTGTTCGTCGATCCCAGGAAGGTGACCAATGAACTGCCCGGCTGGCTGGGCGACGCCGTCTCGGTTCAGTCGCCCGAGGCGCTGGACGGGGCTCTGGAGGGGCTGAAGGGCCGCCGGGTGCTGATCGATCCGTCGCTGTCCTCGGCCTGGTGGTTCGACCGGCTGGCGGCGGCGGGGGCGACCGTGGTGCGCGGGGCCGATCCCTGCACCCTGCCGCGCGCGGTCAAGAACGCGGTCGAGATCGAAGGCTCGCGCCAGGCCCACATCCGCGACGGGGCGGCGCTGACGCGCTTCCTGCACTGGGTCGATACGGTGGCGCAGCAGACCCTGCCGGACGAGCGCCAGGTGGCCGAGGCGCTGGAAGGCTTCCGCGAACAGACCGGCGCGCTGAAGGACCTGTCGTTCGACACCATCGCCGGGGCCGGGCCGAACGGCGCCCTGCCACACTACAAGCCCGTGACCCGAACGATCCGACGCATGGAGCGCGGCTCTCTGCTGTTGGTGGACGGCGGCGGCCAGTATCTGGATGGGACCACCGATGTGACGCGGACCATGGCCGTGGGCGACCCCAGCGCCGACCAGCGCCGCATGTTCACCCTGGTGCTGAAGGGGCATATCGCCATGGCGGTGGTGAGGTTCCCGGCCGGGACCAACGGCATGCAGCTGGACGCCCTGGCGCGTCTGCCGCTGTGGATGCAGGGGTTCGACTACGACCACGGCACCGGCCACGGCGTCGGCAGCTATCTGGGCGTGCACGAGGGGCCGCAGCGGATCGCCAAATGGGGGACGACCCAGGCGCTTCTGCCCGGCATGATCGTGTCGAACGAGCCGGGCTATTACCGCGAGAACCACTGGGGCATCCGCATCGAGACCCTGCAGGTGGTGACCGAGGCGCAACCCATCGCGGGCGGGGAACGGCCGATGCTGGGGTTCGAGCAGCTGACCCTGGCGCCGCTGGATCGCAAACTGATCGACGTGGACCTGCTGACGGCCGACGAACGCGCCTATGTCGACGCCTATCACGCGACGGTGCTGGCCCGGGTCGGGCCGTTGCTGGATGGCGATGTTCTGGACTGGCTGACGGCCCAGTGCGCGCCGCTTTAGGCCATCAGCCGATCAGCTTGGCCCGCTCGTCCGGCGTCAGCATGCGCCATTGCCCCTCTGGCAGGTCGCCCAGGCCCACCGGGCCGATGCGGATGCGCTTCAGGTCGGTGACCTCCAGCCCCACCAGTTCGCACATGCGGCGGATCTGACGGTTGCGGCCCTCGCGCAGGATGAAGCGCAGGCGGCGGGGTTTCAGCTGGGTCACCTCGGCGGGTCTCAGCATCCGCCCGTCCAGCGACAGGCCGCGACGCAACAGCGCCAGCTTGGCGTCGGTCACATCCCCCGCGACGCGGACCAGATACTCCTTGGGCAGGTCCGACTCCGGTCCGATCACCGCCTTGGCCACCACGCCGTCCGTCGAGAATAGCAGCAGGCCGCGCGAATCCTCGTCCAGCCGCCCGATGGGGGGCACGGAGGCGTCGGCGGCGATGTCCGCCGATCCGTCCTGGGCGTTCACGGCGGTGAGCAGGCGCACGGCGGGGATCTTGTCCGGCTCGGGCTGGCCCGAGACATAGCCGACGGGCTTGTGCAGCATCAGGGTGAAACCGGCGTCCAGGGCGCGGGTGGCGGCGTCGTTCAGCGTCAGGGTTTCGCCCGGCGCGATCTTGCGCCCCGCGTCGGTCACCGTCGCCCCGTCGATGCTGACCAGACCCTCGGCGATCAGGCCGTCCGCCTCGCGCCGCGAACAGACGCCCGACTGACCCAGCCATTTGTTGATGCGAACCGGCTCAGGCCCGTCATAGGTGCGGGTCCAGGCCATCAGACGCGCCGCAGCAGCAGGCTGAGGTTGTTCGCCGGCATGGCGACCCGCAGCGTCAGCGCCAGGCCGTGATCCTTGGCCAGGGCGGCCACATCGGCCACGTCGCGCAGGCCCCAGGCCGGGTCGCGGCGTTTCAGGTCGGCGTCGAAGGCCTCGTTCGACGGCGCCGTCTGGACCCCCGCCTCGCGATAGGGGCCATACAGAAACAGCAGGCCGCCGGGCGCCAGCGCGCGCTGGGCCAGCGCCATCAGACCCTCGGTCGCCGCCCAGGGGCTGATGTGGATCATGTTGATGCAGGTGATGGCCGCGAACGGGCCATCGGGCCAGGTGGCGGGGTCCAGACAGTCCACCTCCAGTGGAGGGTTCAGATTGGCCGGACCGGCCGCGCCCCGCCAGGCGGCGATGCTGGCGCGGGCCTGGGGGCTGGGGTCGCTGGGCGTCCAGTCCAGGCCGGGCAGGGCGGTGGAGAAGGCCACGGCGTGCTGGCCCGACCCGGCCGCGATCTCCAGCACCCGGCCGCGCGCCGGCAGATGGGCGCGCAGCACCGCCAGAATCGGCTCGGCGTTCCGCTGGGCCGCGGGCGAAGCCAGGGCGCCGTCGGGGGCGGCGGTCGGGGAATTCATCGTCTGCATCCGTTCCCGATACCCGGCCTGCGACAGGGCGAAAAGTGCGCATCGACGCGACCGGCGACTTCACACGGGGTTGAAACGTGCATCGGTTGACGCGGCGTCGACTTGGGTGTCTTTCCCCTGAAACATTGCGTGATGCGTCACGCGGAGGAAATCGGCCACGGCGGCGTCAGATCGCCGGGCCGGCACGTTCAGGAGCGTCATCGTGACCCAATCGATTCCCGGCCTTCATCCGGCCCCGACCGCCCACGCGCGCCTTGTCGCCTGGGTCGAGCAGATCGCGGCCCTGACCAAGCCCGCGCGCGTCCACTGGTGCGACGGTTCCGAGGCGGAAAAAGAGGCCATCGCCGCCGACCTGGTGGCCAAGGGCACGCTGAAGCCTCTGGACCCCGCCAAGCGCCCCGGCTGCTATTACGCCGCCTCCGATCCGCGCGACGTGGCGCGGGTCGAAAGCCGCACCTTCATCTGCCCCGCCGATCCGGCCGACGCCGGTCCGACCAATAACTGGGCCGAGCCGGTTCAGATGCGCGCGCGCCTGAACGGCCTGTTCGACGGCTGCATGGCCGGGCGGACGATGTATGTCGTGCCCTTCTGCATGGGACCGCTGGGATCGCCGATCAGCGCCCTGGGCGTCGAGATCACCGACAGCGGCTATGTCGCCGTGTCGATGGGCGTCATGACCCGCATGGGCAAGCCGGCGCTGGACCTGCTGGGCGCCGATGGCGACTTCGTGCCGGCGGTGCACACCCTGGGCGCGCCCCTGGCCGAGGGTCAGGCCGATGTGCCCTGGCCCTGCAACGACGACAAATGGATCGTCCATTTCCCCGAGACGCGGGAAATCTGGTCCTATGGCTCGGGCTATGGCGGCAACGCCCTGCTGGGCAAGAAATGCTACGCCCTGCGCATCGCCTCGGTCATGGCCCGCGACGAGGGCTGGCTGGCCGAGCATATGCTGATCCTGAAGCTGACCAGCCCCGAGGGCCGGTCCAAATACGTCGCCGCCGCCTTCCCCAGCGCCTGCGGCAAGACCAATCTGGCCATGCTGCAGCCGGCGCTGGACGGCTGGAAGGCCGAGACCATCGGCGACGACATCGCCTGGATGCGCTTCGGCGACGACGGCCGCCTGTATGCCGTGAACCCCGAAGCCGGCTTCTTCGGCGTGGCGCCGGGCACCAGCCGCAACACCAACCAGAACGCCCTGGCCACCCTGACGCGCAACACCATCTTCACCAACACGGCCCTGACGCATGACGGCGACGTCTGGTGGGAGGGCCTGTCCAAGCCGGCGCCCGAGGGCCTGACCAACTGGAAGGGCCAGCCGCACGATCCGGCGTCGGGCGAACCCGCCGCCCATCCGAACGCCCGTTTCGCGGCCCCGGCGCATCAGTGCCCGACCATCGCGCCGGAATGGGAAGACCCCAAGGGCGTGCCGATCGACGCCATCCTGTTCGGCGGCCGCCGGGCCAGCGCGGTGCCGCTGGTGACCGAGGCCTTCGACTGGGAGCACGGCGTCTTCCTGGGCTCGACCGTGGCGTCCGAGGGCACGGCGGCGGCCGAGAACAAGGTCGGCGAACTGCGCCGCGACCCGTTCGCCATGCTGCCGTTCTGCGGCTACAACATGGGCGACTATTTCGGCCACTGGCTGAAGATGGCCGAGGGGCGCGACGCCTCGAAACTGCCGCGCATGTTCTTCGTCAACTGGTTCCGCAAGGACCAGGACGGCGGTTTCATCTGGCCCGGCTTCGGCGACAACATCCGCGTGCTGAAGTGGGTGACCGAGCGTCTGGATGGCGTCGCCGAGGCCGTGGACACGCCGGTGGGCCGTCTGCCGACGCGCGCGGCGCTGGACCTGTCGGGCCTGGACCTGACCGAGGCGCAGCTGGACACCCTGCTCAGCGTCGACGCCGAGGTCTGGACCGAAGAGGCCTCGCTGATCCCCGAGTTCTTCGCCCAGTTCGAGGACCGACTGCCCCAGGCCCTGTGGCGCCAGCACGAGGCGCTGACCCAGCGTCTGGACGCGGCGCGCGCGGCGGCCCTGGCGGCCGAATAGGGGCTTGATCGAACGCCGCGTCCGGCCGATTGGACCGGGCGTGGCGTCTTCTTCCCTGAACATCCTGATCGTGGGCGCGGGCGTGCTGGGCCTCAGCACGGCGGCGACCTTGCGCGCGCGGGGCCATGCGGTCGCCGTGGTCGATCCGGGCGGGCTGAACGCCTCGGCCGTCGCGGGGGGGATGATCGCCCCGGCCATGGAATGCGCCCTGGACAATCCGGGGCTTCAGCGCGCCCGCCTGCTGCGCACCGCTCTGGACCTGTGGCCCGCCTTCGCCGCGCAGACGGGGGTGGAGCTGACGCCCGCCCAGGCGGAATGGCGCGGAGAGAATTGGCCGTCGCTGGCGGCGTGTCTGACGGCCCATGGCTTCGTGGCGGAGCAAGTGGCCGGCGGGGTGCGGGCGCCCGACGACCTGCGCCTGTCGCCGCCCCAGGCCCTGGCCCGAATGGCGCGGGGCGTCGAGATGATCCGGGGCGCGGTCACGGCCGTGACCCGCACCGACGACGGCTGGCGGATCACCCTGGACGACGGCGCGACGCGGGATGCGCAGGGACTGATCCTGGCGACCGGGGCCGAGACTCAGATTTCCGGCCTGCCGGACGACGCTCAGGCGATTCTGGACCGGGTGTCGCCGGTGCGCGGCCAGATCGGCCTGGTGCGTCAGCCCCTGTGCGACCGCACGATCCGGGGACCGGGCGGCTATGTCACCCCGGTGGATGACGGCGTGCTGATCGGCGCGACCATGGAGGCGGGGCGCCGCGATCTGGCGCCCGAGGCGGCGACGTCCCAACGCCTGCTGCGTATGGCCGAGACCCTGCTGGGCCGCGCCATCGATCCGGCGGATGTGGAATGGCGCGTGGGCCTGCGCGGAAACTCGCCGGACGATCAGCCGATGGCGGGCCGGGCGGCGCCGGGTCTGGCGGTGGCCCTGGCGCCGCGCCGCAACGGCTGGCTGATCGGGCCGCTGATCGGCGCGGTGGTGGCCGACGCCGTCGAAGGCCGCGCACCCCGAGCCGAGGCGGCGGCCTTCGATCCTCTGCGGTTCAGCCCTCCGGCAGGGTGAAGCGCACACCGACATCCACATAGGCCCCATCGACGGCGCGACCGTCCACGGCGCCGGGGTTCATGCGGAAATAGCGGCTCAGGCTCATGGCCGACCGGCCGAAGCCGTATCCGCCCGGCGTCTCGGCGGTGACCGCGCAGCCCGTCAGCGTCCCGTCCAACCGCACGGCGCATCGCAGGGTGGCCGAGCCGCCGACCTCGTTCCGCAGCGCCCGGTCGGGATAGGCGTTCAGCAACTGATCGCCCGTCGGCTTGCGCAGCCAGCTGGGGTTGGTGATGACGGTGGTGCGGGCGACCGGCGGTTCAGGCGTCACGGCCACGCCGGTCGCATCGCTGGGAACCGCATGGCTCAGGTTGATGGCGGGGCCCGTCACCGGCGCCGGATTGTCGATGGGCGGCACGTTCAGGGTGTCGGTCGGCGCGGTGGGCGGGGCCGTGCGGTGGACCGGCGGGGTCGGCGCCGCCGGGGCCGGGTCGCTGGCCACGGGCGGGGGCGGCTTGGGCCGGAACATGTCGACCTCGATGGTCGGGCCGGGGTCGGTGGGCGCGGGCGTCGCGATCTCGAACCGCTGTTGATACAGGGCCACGCCGATGGCGGCATGCACCAGAAGCGAGGCCCCCACGGCGCCCCAGGCCCAGCGGGGCAGCGGCTTCTTGCGTTCGCCAAAATCCAGGGGGCTGACCAGAGCCGGTCCGCCCGCAGTCTTCATCATCATGGCCGTCACTCCCATTCGGAAGCCCCCGCAGCCAAGGCGAATGGTGGCGCTTACCTTGCGGCAAGTTTGTGGCGTGCCGGGTCGTTAACGATTCAGGTTTCGTTAACCATGTTCGCCCAGCGTCCGGCCCAATGACCGTAGGCGCGATTCCATCTACGACAGGGGTAGAGGCCGCCATCCGGCGCGCTTCCGACACGACCGGCGTGGACTTCGACTTCCTGGTCCGCACCGCGCGGCGCGAAAGCGCGATGAACCCTCAGGCGAAGGCGCGCACCTCTTCGGCGGCGGGCCTGTTCCAGTTCATCGAACAGACCTGGCTGGCCACCGTGAAGAAGGCCGGGGCGCGCCATGGCTATGGCCAGTACGCCGATCTGATCCATCGGGGCGCCGACGGGCGCTGGCGGGTCGAGGGTTCGGCGCGAAACGTGGTGCTGGACCTGCGCTTCGATGCGCGCGCGGCCTCGGCCATGGCGGCCGAGCTGACGGCGTCCAACGCCGCCTATCTGCGCGGGCGCACCGGGCGCGAACCGGGCGCCGGCGACCTGTATGCCGCGCATTTCCTGGGACCGGCGGGCGCCGCCGAGCTGATGGAGGCCATGAGCACCCGGCCCGGCGCCAGCGCGGCGTCGCTGTTTCCCGAGGCGGCGGGGGCCAACCGCTCGATCTTCTATCGCGACGGCCGCCCGGCCACGGTGGCCGAGGTGCACGCCAATCTGAACCGCACCGCCGGCCAGGGCGCCCCGGCGTCCAGCGCCGGCCAAGCCGGAGAGGTCGAGGGCCTGCTCAGCGACCGCGACCGCGCCCTGGCCGCGCGGCTGGACCGGTTGCGTCAGGACCAGAGCCTGCTGGCCCTGCTGCTGGGTCAGCCGGGCGAGGGCGGAACCGGCGCGGGGGGCGGCTTCGGCGGCGCCTTCGCCCCGCCGCCGATCCGCGACACTTCGGTCTGACGCCCACAGGCGCGTGGTGAACGGCCCGTTAATCATGGCGGGCTGATGCTAAGGTCTGCATCGAACCGATTCCGCCATGAGCCGCCCATGACCGCCTATCGCGCGCGACTGACCGACGCCGACATCCATCGCCTGATCAAGGCGACGGACGACGACGACCGCGCGGCGGCGGCGCACAAGCTGTGCCGCAACATGGACCGCGCCGAACTGACCGAGGCCGACCGCGCCGCCGCCCAGAAAATCCTGCGCGTCCTGGCCGAGGACGCGGCCGAGCTGGTGCGACGGGCCATGGCGGTGACGCTGAAGGCGTCTGACCTGATCCCGCGCGATGTGGCGCGACGCCTCGCGGCCGACGTCGACAGCGTGGCCCTGCCGATCATCGGGGCTTGCCCGGCCTTTACCGATGAGGATCTGATCGAGATCGTGCGCGCCGGTTCGGCCGTGCGCCAGACCGCCGTGGCCGCCCGCCCGCGCGTCAGCCGCGACGTGGCCGACACGGTCGCCGAGGTCGGCTGCGAGGCCGCGGTCCGCACCCTGGCGGCCAATGACAACGCCGACATGTCCGAGCGGGCGCTGGATCGCGCGGTGGACCGTTTCGGCCAGTCGGGCGAGGTGGTCGCCGCCATCGCCTATCGCCAGGTTCTGCCGCTGGGCGTGACCGAACGGCTGGTGGCCCTGGCGTCCGATGCGGTGCGCGAGCATCTGGTCACCCGCCACGCCGTGGCGCCGGAAACGGCGATCCGTCTGGCCCAGTTCGCACGCGAGCGGGCGACGGTGGACCTGATCGACGAAGCGGCGTCCAGCCCCGACATGGCCCAGTTCGTGGCCCAGTTGAACGCCCGCAAGGCGCTGACGGCGTCGCTGCTGCTGCGCGCCCTGGCGCGGGGGCAGATGGCGATGCTGGAGCATGGCCTGGCCGAACTGGCCGGCGCGCCGCACCAGCGCGCCTGGCTGATGGTGCATGACGCCGGGCCGCTGGGCCTGAAGGCGCTGTATGATCGGGCGGGCCTGCCGCCGCGCCTGTTCCAGGCCTTCCGCGCCGGCGTGGATGTGTGGCGCCAGCTTCAGGCCGAAGGCGCGGACACCTCGGGCGAGGCGTTCCGCATCCAGATGCTGGAGCGGTTCATGACCCAGCGCCCGAATGCGCCGCGTGATGATCTGGCCTATCTGATGGAACGGCTGGACCAGGCCCCGCAAGAAACCGCGCCCCGGGCCGCCAACGCGGCCTGAGGGTTCAGAAGCCGTCGCCTGGGGTCAGCCCAGGTGTTCGGCGACCTTGGCTTCCAGGGTCTCGGCCAGGATGCGGCCGGTGGGGTGGTCGTCGGTCTGGATGCCGTCGCGCACCACCGCGCGGATGGCGTCGATATGGGCGTCCAGGATCATCATCGGCGCGCCCATGCGCTTGGCCGGATCGTCCAGCATCTTGCACAGCGAACCGGCCATGCGGGTCACCAGCGGATACTGATAGGTGGCGCCCAGGCCCTTCAGGTCGTGGGCGCGGAAATACAGGGCCTCGGCCGTTTCGGGCGTGAAGCCCTTGGCGCGGATGTCGGCCTGGGCCGCGTCCAACTTGTCGATCTCGTCCTGAAGCCACTGGCCGAACTGGCCGGACATGGCTTTAAGCGCTTCTTCGGCGCGTGCGATGGCGCTGGCGTCGATGCCGAAACCGCCGCCGACCTTGGCTTTCAGCGCGTTGGGGGGACGGATGACCTGGGCGGGATTGCTCACGGGCGGGCTCCACTCTTGAGCGTCCAGCCTGCATGAGGCGTGTTAAAATCCGGTTTCGCCCCGGTTCCGCCCCCGATTTCGCGCCCAGTGTCAGGCCGCGAACTGTTCGGCCAGCACGCGCTCCTCGAACGACCGGCCGGCGTCGAACAGCATGGTCAGGGCCAGGTCGCGCCGTTCGTGCACCTCGACCCGGGCGACGTGGCGGACCTCATAGCTGTCGGCCGTGGCGCTGACGGGCCGCTTGTCGCCCTCCATCACCTCGAACCGCACCCTTGCGGTGTGTGACAGCAGGGCGCCGCGCCAGCGCCGGGGCCGAAACGCGCTGATCGGCGTCAGGGCCAGGATCTTGGCGTCCAGCGGGATGATCGGACCGTGGGCCGACAGGTTGTAGGCGGTCGATCCGGCCGGCGTGGCCACCAAGCAGCCGTCGCAGGACAGTTCCTCCATCCGCACGCGATCATCGACGGTGATGCGCAGCTTGGCGCTCTGGCGCGTCTGGCGCAGCAGCGAGACCTCGTTGATCGCCAGGGCGGAATGATGCTCGTTCGCCTGGGTCACGGCGTCCATCTGCAGCGGATGGATGCGCGTGGGATCGGCCGCGGCGATGCGGGCGGGCAGATCGTCCTCGTTATAGTCGTTCATCAGGAAACCGACCGAGCCGCGATTCATGCCGAACACCGGCGCACCCCGGCCCAGCACGGCGTGCAGGGTCTCCAGCATGAACCCGTCGCCGCCCAGGGCCACGATCACCTCGGCCTCCTCGAAGGCGGCCGAGCCATAGCGTTCAGCCAGGCGCGCGCGCGCCGCCTGGGCCTCGGGCCGGTCGCTGGCGACAAAGGCCAGGCGGGAAGGGGGGGCTGCTGTTGGCGCGTTCACAGTGTTGAACGGACCCGAGACTGCGTCGCGCGTCAACCGCCCGCGCGTTGCTCGTAGCGGCGGAACAGGCGCGCGGCGTCCGCGGCCGACACGGCGTGGGGCGTCCACGGGCCGTGCGCCGTCTCGCCCGTCCAGCCGCCGGTCATCTTGCGCAGCGAATCGAGCATGGAGACGAAGACCATCCGGTCGATGCCCACGGCCACACAGGCCAGATAAAGCGGCTGGGGCGTGTCGGCGGTCATGGCCATCCGCACCTGATCGAGCGGGAAATCGCCCAAGGCCGCCAGGGCGTGTTCGAACAGGCTGCGGCGGTCCTCGCGCACGGCGCGCACGACGAAACCGGCGCGCAGCTGGCCCGCGGCCTTCAGCTTGTCGACCAGTCGGCGCTCCATCTCGGACTGGATGGGATCGACCGGCTTGGGCGAGGTCTGGGCGCCCCAGGTGGCCGTTCGGCTGGCCACGGCGGAATCGACCGCCTGGGCCAGGGCCGTCTCGTCGATGCGGAAACGCTCTCCGATCGACTGACGCAGGGCCTGGCCGACCCACTGGTAAAGCTGGCCCGCCAGCTGTTCGTTCAGGCGCGGATGGCGCACCAGCGGCGCCCGCAGGCCCGCGACCCGGCGCGAGTGATCCACCAGCCGGCGCAGGCTCTCGTCGCTGATCTCGGCGGTGCGGTTGCCGGCCAGGGCGGTCAGGGCGGCGGGTTCGGCCTGGTCGATCACGGCGTCGGCGACGCGGCCGGACAGATGCGGCCGGCGCGCCACCTCGATGTGATGCTCCAGCGTCGCCTCCACCAGGATGCGCAGCAGGTCTTCGTCCTTCAGCAGCGGGCTGGCGGCGATGATGGGACGGGCGATCTCGATGTCGTCAAGCGCCAGCATGTGGATCAGGGCCGGCGGCGCCCATTCGGCGGTGGCCAGCCGGTCGGCCAGGACGGCGCGGATCTCGCGCTCGGCCTGCTGGGCCAGGGCCATGAAGATCTCCGACAGGATCGGCGACAGCTCGACCCCCGGCGGATTGGCGTCGCACAGGGCCGCGACGGCCAGCAACAGCCGCTGGCGATCATCGGTGGAGCGGCTGCGCGCCAGGGCGATCAGGCGAGAAAACTCGCTGTGCGAACCTTCGGAAGAGGCGGCCAATGCAACGGCGGCGTTCACCGGGCGATCTCCTACGGGCGTCGCGGTGCGCGAGCCGGAGCTTCAGTAGAACCCCCAGGTCATGAAAACGCGGTTAACGAACGCTGAACAGGCGCCGCCTTGACGCCGCGCGCGCGAGGGCGGACGTTCAGGTGAACAAAGATAAGGGAGGCCGACATGGCGGATGGCGCAACGACGTCGCTGAAATCCAGGGTGTCCGAGGCCGAATGGCAGGTGCGGGTCGAACTGGCGGCGCTGTACCGGCTGGTGGCCCTGCACGGGTGGGACGACATGATCTTCACCCACATCTCGGCCCGCGCTCCGGGGCCTGAGCATCATTTCCTGATCAACCCCTACGGCTGGTATTTCGAGGAGATGACGGCGTCCTGTCTGGTGAAGGTCGATCTGGACGGAAACATCGTTCAGGAGACGACCAGCTTCATCAATCCGGCGGGCTTCACCATCCATTCGGCCGTCCATGCGGCGCGCGAGGATGCGAAATACGTCATCCATCTGCACACGGTGAACGGCGTCGGCGTCGCGGCCCAGCAGCATGGCCTTCTGCCCATCAGCCAGAACGCCTGTCTGTTGCAGCATCAGGTCGCCTATCACGGCTATGAGGGGCTGGCGCTGAACCATGACGAGCGCGAACGCCTGGTCGCGGACATGGGCGACAAGTCCCTGATGCTGCTACGCAATCACGGCACCTTGGCGGTCGGGGAAACGGCGGCCCAGGCCTGGATCGGCATCTTCTTCCTGGAACGGGCCTGCGCCCAGCAGGTGGCGGCCCTGTCGGGCGGACGCGAACATGTGCTGATCGCCCCGGATGCGGCCCAGGCCGAGACCAAGGAACAGGGGCGGGGGATCGGCTTCATTTCTTCCCTGGCCTGGCCTGGCGCCCTCAGGACGCTGGACCGCAAATCGCCGGGCTACGACGCTTGAGACTGGCCGCCGCCGCCCTTCTGCTGGCGGCGGCGCCGACCGCCGCCCAGGCCAGCGCCTGGACCCAGGACAAGGGTCGCGGTCAGGTCATCGTCAAATGGGAGGACATGCGCGCCACGCGCGGTTTCGGCCCTGACGGCGCGCTGATCGACCTGCCGGCGACCCGCGCCGACCAGACGCTGGGCGTCTTCGCCCAGTACGGCGTCACCGATCGCCTGACGGTCCAGTTCAAGGGCGACTGGCAGGACGGGCGCGACTATTTCGTCGATTATCAGGGCCGGGGGCCGCTGGAGCTGGGCGTCTGGTGGTCCGCCTATCGCGACGACAAGACCGCGATCAGCCTCTATGCCGGCCATGCCGATCCGGGCGACGGCCGCAACGCCGGATACGCCGCCCCGGGCCAGGGCGGCGGCGACTGGGAGGTGCGCGGCGCCATCGGCCGCAATCTGAAGGGGCAGGGCGGTCGCTGGGCGCCCGACAGCAGCTTTGTCGAACTTCAGGCCGGGCGACGCATGCGGGCCGGCCTGCCCGACGAAACCCGCGTGGACCTGACGCTGGGCGGCCATTTCGGCCCGGACTGGATGGTGCTGGCCCAGGCCTATGGCGGCGTGACCGACGGGGATGGCGCGCGCTGGCTGTCGGTCGAGACCTCGGTGGTGCGGCGGCTGGGCGACTGGCATGTCCAGGCGGGATGGCGCGACGCGGTCGCCGGGCGCGAGTTCGCCGACAGCCGGGGCTGGGTCGTGGCGGTCTGGCGACGGTTCTAGAAAAACACCAGAAGGCGCGACGGATTGCGGAATCCGCCGCGTTGCACAGACTTTAGTTGCGTCGAGACGCGGACCCGCTAAGTCGGGCGCGTCGTCGTCCCAGAGACCAGCCGGAGCGTTCCAAGCGTGATCAAGCGCCACTTCTTCTTCGTCGGGGCGGCGGTGCTGCTGGGCCTGATGGTGCTGGCGGCCGTGCTGCGCATTGCGCTGGCCGATGACGAAAAGGGCGGCGGACAGGGCGGCCCCGGCGGTCGGGGCGGACCCGGCGGCGGGCGCGGCCAGGCCGTGGCGGCCGTGACGGTCCAGCCGCGCGAATTCTCGGACACCATTCAGGTGCTGGGCGTGGCGCGCGGGCGCCGCTCGGTCAACATCACCTCGTCCACCACCGAACTGATCACGCGCGTCCTGTTCGCCGACGGCCAGCGCGTCGCGGCGGGCACGCCCCTGGTCGAGCTTCAGGCCAATGAGGAAGACGCCGGCGTCATCGAGGCCCGCGCCCGCCTGGCCCAGGCCCAGCGCGAATACGACCGCTATTCCGAACTGGCCGAACGCGGCATCGCCCCGCGCGTGACCGCCGAAACGGCCGAGACGGCGCTGGAATCGGCGCGCGCCAGCCTGACCGCCGCCCAGGCGCGGCGCGGCGACCGCATCATCCGTGCGCCCTTCGCCGGTGTCATGGGCCTGACCACCGTCACGCCCGGCACCCTGATCAACCCCGGCGCGGTCATCTCGACCCTGGACGACACCAGCGTGGTGCGCGTCGATTTCCCGGTGCCCGAACGGTATCTGGGCCAGCTGCGGGCCGGCACGCCGATCGTGGCGACGTCCGACGCCTATCCGGGGCAAAGCTTCTCGGGGCGCATCGCCCTGATCGACACGCGGGTGAACGAACAGACGCGGGCCGCCACGGCGCGGGCCGAGTTCGCCAATCCGGGCGGCCAGATTCGCCCCGGCATGCTGATGCGGGTCTCGGTGCGGCAGGGCGCCCGCACCAGCGCGGCCGCGCCCGAGGCGGCGGTCCAGTATGAAGGCCAGCGCGCCTATGTCTTCCGCATCGCGCGTGGCGAGCGCGGCATGAACGCCCAGCGCATCGAGATCGAGGCCGGGGCGGTCGAAAACGGCTTCGTCGAAATCCTGTCGGGCGTCGAGACGGGCGAGCGCCTGGTCGGCACGGGCCTGAACCGGATCCAGCCCAACGCCCCGGTCACCATCGCGGGTGAAAACCAGGGCCAGAGCCAGGGTCGAGGCGGGCAGGGCGCGGGCGCCCCGCGGAAGGCCGCGCCATGATGCTGTCCGACCTTTCGGTCCGGCGGCCGGTATTCGCCGCCGTGGGCGCCATCGTGCTGTGCGTCGTCGGCGCGGCGGCCTTCTTCTTCCTGCCGGTGCGCGAACTGCCTGACGTCGATCCCCCGGTGGTTTCGGTCAGCACCAGCTACGCCGGGGCTTCGGCCGAGGTGATCGAGAGCCGGATCACCGAGCCGATCGAACAGCAGATCGCCGGCATCCAGGGCGTTCAGCGCATCAATTCGACCAGCCGCGACGGCCGCTCGAACGTCAATATCGAGTTCAACCTGGATCGCGACATCGACGACGCGGCCAACGATGTGCGCGACCGCATCAGCCGCGTCGCCGCGCGCCTGCCCGACCAGGCCGATCCGCCCCAGGTGTCCAAGGCGGATTCCGACAGCCAGCCGATCATCATCCTGTTCCTGCGTTCGACCAGCATGAACCGGCTGCAACTGACCGACTACGCCGACCGCTATCTGATCGACCGTCTGTCGACCGTGAACGGTGTGGCCCAGGTGCAGATCTATGGCGAGCAGCGCTACGCCATGCGCATCTGGCTTGACCCGGCCGCCATGGCGGCGCGCGGTCTGACGGTCCAGGACGTCGAAAGCTCGCTGACCAGCCAGAACGTCGAACTGCCGGCCGGGTCGCTGGAATCCACCGACAAGGACTACACCGTCCGCGTGGCGCGCAACTATGCGACGCCCGCCGACTTCGCCAACCTGCCCATCGGCACGCGCGGTTCGGCGTCCCAGGTCAGCGGCTCGGGCGCGGCGGCTCTGATCGCCGGGGCGCCGACCTATGTGACGCGGCTGGGCGACATCGCCCGCGTCGAAGAAGCGCCGACCGACCATCGCCGCCTGTTCCGGGGCAATGGTCTGGACCAGATCGGCCTGGCCGTGACCCGTCAGGCCCAGTCGAACGATCTGGCCATTTCCGACGGCGTCAAAAAGCTGCTGGCCGAACTGCAGCCGACCCTGCCCGAAGGCACCGAACTGGTCGTCGGCTCGGACAATTCGGTCTTCACCAAACACGCCATCGACGAGGTGTGGATCACCATCGGCATCGCCATGGCCCTGGTGGCCCTGGTCAATTTCATCTTCCTGGGCAGCCTGCGGGCGGCGCTGATTCCGTCTGTCGTGGCGCCGATCTGCCTGCTTGCGACCTTCATCGTGCTGGCGCCGCTGGGCTTTTCGCTGAACCTTCTGACGCTGCTGGCGCTGGTGCTGGCCATCGGCCTGGTGGTGGACGACGCCATCGTGGTGACCGAGAACATCCAGCGCCGCCTGGACCATGGCGAGCCGCCGTTGGTCGCCGCAGAGCGCGGCGCGCGTCAGGTCTTCTTCGCGGTCGTCGCCACCACCGTCGTGCTGCTGGCGGTGTTCGCCCCGCTGCTGTTCCTGCCGGGCTATGTCGGGCGCCTGTTCGTGGAACTCGCGGCGGCCATCGCGGCGGCTGTGGGATTCTCGGCCTTCCTGGCGCTCAGCCTGTCGCCGATGCTGGCGTCCAAGATCCTGAAACCGGCGCAAGGCTCGGGCTGGCTGGCGCGCCGGGTCGATGCGGTGATGGACTCGGTCAAGAATTCGTACCGCAACTCGCTGGAGGCCCTGATGGGCCAGCGGCTGGCTGTCGTCGGCGTGTCGGGTCTGATCCTTCTGGTGGCGGCGGGCGCGGCGGGGGTGTTCATGGTGCTGCCCGACGAACTGGTGCCGCCCGAAGATCGCGGCCGCGTCATGGTTCGTGTCCAGGGGCCGGAAGGCGCCGGCTTCGACTACACCCGCAAGATCATGATGGGGCTGGAACCCATTCTGGCCGAATACAAGGACGGCGGCGAGGTGGAGTCCTATCTGGTGTCCGCCCCCGGCTTCGGCGGCGGCAGCTTCAACTCGGGCAACGCCACCCTGACGCTGAAGGACTGGTCCGAACGCAGCCGCTCGGCCGACGAGATCGCCCAGGAGCTGAACGGCAAGCTGCGCGGCACCCAGACCGACGCTCAGGTGAACGCCAGCGTCCCCGGCGCCTTCCAGCGCGGCGGCGGCAACTCCAACTCCATCGAAATGGTCGTGACCGGCCCCGACTATGAACAGCTGTATCAGTGGCTGCAGCCCGTTCTGGCCTCGGCCCAGGAAAACCCCGGCTTCTCGCGCCCGCGCCTGAATTATGAGCCGAACGCCCCGCGCCTGCTGGTCGATGTCGATCCGCAGAAGGCGGCGGCCCTGGGCGTCTCGGTCCAGCAGGTCGGTCGCACGCTGGAGACCATGTTCGGCTCGCGCCGGGCCACCACCTATATCCGGGGCGGTCAGGAATATGACGTCATCCTGCAGACCAACCGCGACGTGCGCCGCAACGTCAGCGATCTGGAGGCCCTTTATGTCGCCACCGGCTCGGGCCAGCTGGCGCCCCTGTCGGCGGTGGTGACCACCAAGACGTCCGGCGATACGCCCGACCGGCGCCGCCTGGATCGCCAGCGCGCCATCACCCTGTCGGCCGATCTGAACCCCGGCACCACCATAGCGGACGCCATGACCTTCCTGACCGACGAGGTGGCTCAGCAGCCGCAGGGCCTGGCCACCATCCGCTGGGGCGGTGCGGCCCGCGATCAGCAGGAGGCGGGCGGCGCGGTGGCGGCGGCCTTCGGCCTGGCGCTGCTGCTGGTCTTCCTGGCGCTGGCGGCCCAGTTCGAAAGCTGGATCACCCCGGCGGTCATCATGCTGACCGTGCCCCTGGCGGCGGCGGGCGGCCTGTTCGGTCTGCTGATGGCGGGGTCCAGCCTGAACATCTATTCGCAGATCGGCCTGATCATCCTGATCGGGGTGGCGGCCAAGAACGGCATCCTGATCGTCGAGTTCGCCAACCAGCTGCGCGACCAGGGCCGGACGGTGCGCGAGGCGATCATCGAATCGTCCACCCTGCGCCTGCGCCCCATCATCATGACCTCGATCGCCACCGCCTTCGGCGCCCTGCCGCTGGTGCTGTGGCAGGGGGCGGGCGCCGGCAGCCGCCAGACCATCGGCGTGGTCATCTTCGCCGGGGCCATCTTCGCCACCATGCTGACCCTGTTCGTGGTGCCGGTGATCTATGGCGTCTTGGCGCGCTTCACCCGCTCGCCGGAATACACCGCCCGCAAGATCGAGGAGTGGGAGGCCCAGGAGATCGCCGCCAACGACCCCCGGCCCGCCGCCGCCGAGTGATCCCGCCCTCGCGCGGCTCTGTTCGACCCCGGTCTGTGCGGGTAAGAACCGGGGCGTACTGAGAATCTGCGGAGATCACCATGTTCGACCTCACCGGCAAGACGGCCCTGGTCACCGGCGCGACGGGCGGCATCGGCGGCGCCATCGCCCGCGCCTTGCACGCCCAGGGGGCGACCGTGATTCTGTCCGGCACGCGCGAGGCGGTGCTGAACGACCTGGCCGGCCAGCTGGGGTCGCGCGCCTTTGCGGCGGCGGCGAACCTGTCCGACGCCGAATCGGTGGACGGCCTGGTCGGGCGGGCGGAAGAGGCGGCGGGCGCGCCGCTGGACATCCTGGTGGCCAACGCGGGCATCACCAAGGACGGCCTGCTGATGCGGATGAAGGACGAAGACTTCCAGTCGGTCGTGCAGATCAACCTGGAATCCTATTTCCGTCTGACCCGCGCCGCCGTGAAGGGCATGATGAAGCGCCGGGCCGGCCGCATCATCGGCGTGACCTCGGTGGTGGGGGTGACCGGCAATCCGGGCCAGACCAACTATTCCGCCTCCAAGGCCGGGATGATCGGCTTTTCCAAGTCGCTGGCCCAGGAAGTCGGCAGCCGCGGCATCACCGTGAACTGCATCGCGCCGGGCTTTATCGCCAGCCCCATGACCGATGTGCTGAACGATCAGCAGCGCGAGGCCATCCTGGGCAAGATACCCGCCGGTCGGCTGGGGACGGGCGACGAGATCGCGGCGGCGGCGGTGTATCTGTCGTCGGACGAAGCGGCCTATGTCACCGGCCAGACGCTGCATGTGAACGGCGGCATGGCGATGATCTAACCCCTTCCCCAGCGGAATGACTGTGCTAAAGGCGGTCGCAACCGCCTGCGTCCAGACCCGTTATGGTCTTGCACAAGCGGCGCCGTCGCCGTACGGCAAGGATTGAGACAACAGCCGCCCCCGGGCGGCGCTAGAAGGCAGACAGAACATGTCCGACACCCTGGAACGCGTCCGCAAGATCGTCATCGACCACCTGGACGCCGATCCGGACAAGGTCACCGAAAAGGCCAGCTTCATCGACGACCTGGGCGCCGATTCGCTCGACAACGTCGAACTGGTCATGGCCTTCGAGGAAGAATTCGACATCGAGATCCCGGATGACGCCGCCGAGCACATCCAGACGGTCGGCGACGCCGTGAAATTCATCAACGAGAAGTCGGGCGGCTGATTTCAGCCCCGCCTTTTCGACAAGGCTTCTGATGGCCGCCGTGGCGCGCCCCTAGCGGGCGGGTCCGGCGGCCATTAGTGTTTCTGCACCACGGATTCTGCGAAGGAGCGACCGCATGCGCCGCGTCGTCGTCACCGGCATCGGCCTTCTGACCCCCCTGGGCTGGGGCGTCGAAACCACCTGGAAGGGCATCGTCGAGGGGCGGTCGGGCATCAAACCGATCACCAATTTCGACACCGAAGGCTATGGCTGCACCATCGCCGGGGAAATCCCCAGCGTGGACGGTCGCGGCGGCGGTACGCCCGACACGCCCGGCGTCTTCGACCCTGAAAAGGTCATGTCCGCCAAGGACCGCAAGCGGGTCGACGACTTCATCATCTATGGCATCGCGGCGGCGGACGAGGCCCTGGCCGACGCCGGCTGGAAGCCCGAAACCGACGAACAGCGCGAACGTACCGGCGTCATGATCGGCTCGGGCATCGGCGGGCTGGGGCCTATCGCCGACACCGCCATCGTGCTGAAGGAACAGGGGCCGCGCCGGGTCAGCCCCTTCTTCATTCCCATGTCGCTGATCAATCTGGTCTCGGGCCAGGTGTCGATCCGGCACGGGCTGAAGGGGCCTAATCATTCCGTGGTCACCGCCTGCGCCACCGGCGCCCACGCCATTGGCGACGCGGCCCGGATGATCGCCCTGGACGACGCCGACGTCATGGTGGCGGGCGGGGCCGAAGGCTCGATCGTGCCGATCGGCATCGCCGGCTTCCTGGCCTGCAAGGCCCTGTGCACCGCCTATAACGACACGCCCGAAAAGGCCTCTCGCCCCTATGACCGGGGCCACGCCGGCTTCGTCATGGGCGAGGGCGCCGGCATTCTGGTGCTGGAGGAATACGAACACGCCAAGGCGCGTGGGGCCAAGATCTATGCCGAGGTCGTGGGCTATGGCCTGACCGGCGACGCCTATCACATCACCGCGCCGTCCGAGGACGGCGAGGGCGGCCGACGGGCCATGGAGATGGCGCTGAAACGCGCGGGAATGACGCCTGCGGACCTGGATTACGTCAACGCCCACGGCACCTCGACCATGGCCGACTGGATCGAGCTGAAGGCCATCGAGGGCCTGGCCGGGGACCATGCGAAAAACCTGGCCGTGTCGTCTACCAAGTCGATGACCGGGCATCTGCTGGGCGCCGCCGGGGCCATTGAGGCGGCCTTCTGCGTCCTGGCCATCCGCGACCAGATGGCGCCGCCGACCATCAATCTCGACGACCCGGAGCATGAGACGCCGATCGATCTGGTGCCGCACAAGGGCAAGTCGATGAAGATCGATGTGGCCATGTCCAATTCGTTTGGTTTTGGCGGCACCAACGCCTCGGTGATCTTCAAGAAGGTCGCCGGGTGAGCCGCGTCGACCGCAAGCCCCGGTCGGGCCTGATGGTGGCGCTGCTGACGGCGTCGGCGACGGTCAGCCTGTTCCTGATCGCGGCCCTGGCCATCGGCTGGAGCGTCTATTTCGGCCCCGGCCCGGCCGCGCGCGAAGGCGAGGCCACGGTCGTCAGCCTGCCCAGCGGCGCCGGGGTTTCGGCCATCGCCGCCAATCTGAAGGCGGCCGGGGTGATCCGTTCGACCGACATGTTCCGGGCCGCCGCCACCTTCACCGGCGCGGACCGCCGCCTGAGGGCCGGGGAGTATGAGGTGCCGTCGCGCGCCTCGCTGAAGACGGTGCTGGGCCTGCTGGTCGACGGGCGGGTGGTGCGCCATTTCGTGACCCTGCCCGAAGGCTGGTCCTCGGCCCAGGCGGTCGACATCCTGATGAAGAACGAGATGCTGACCGGCGAGTCGCCGCCCGTGCCGGCCGAAGGCTCGCTGTGGCCCTCGACCTATGAGATCACGCGCGGCGAAAGCCGGGCCTCGGTGATCCGGCGCATGCAGGCCCTGGCCGAGCAGAAGATGGACCAGCTGTGGCCCCAGCGCGGCCCGCGCAGCGTGGTGCGCACCCCGGAAGAGGCGCTGATCCTGGCCTCCATCGTCGAGAAGGAGACCGGCGTGGCCGCCGAACGCCCGCGCGTGGCGGCGGTGTTCACCAACCGTATCCGCACCGGCATGCGGCTGGAGAGCGATCCGACCATCGTCTATGGCATCACCCAGGGACGGCCGCTGGGCCGGGGCATCCGCCTGTCGGAACTGCGGCGCGAGACGGCCTGGAACACCTATCTGATCGACGGCCTGCCGCCGACTCCCATCGCCAATCCGGGCGAGGAGGCGATCAAGGCGGTGCTGAATCCGCCCGAGACGACCGACCTGTTCTTCGTCGCCGACGGCACGGGCGGGCACGTCTTCGCCCGCACCTATGACGAGCATCTGCAGAATGTGGCCCGCTGGCGCGAGATCGAACGCCGCAAGGCCGGTCTGCCGCCCGCCGCGCCCGCGCCGGCCACGCCCGAAACGGCGTCCGAGACGCCGGCTCCGCAAGGCCAGGCCGTCATCACCATGCAGGCGCCCGGCGCGGTCACCCCGTCGCGGCCCCTGCGCCCCGCCACCCCGGCGAACGACGACATCGCCGCCGCCGCCGGGTCCGGGGCGCGCGGCGGGTGAGCGCGATCTCGGGCATGACCGGCTTCGGCCGGGCCGAGGGGGCGCAGTCCGGTGCGGGCGGCGACTGGAGCTGGTCGGTCGAGGCGCGCTCGGTCAACGGCCGCAATCTGGATGTGAAGTTTCGCGGCCCGCCGGGGTTCGACGGGCTGGAGGCCGCGGCCAAGGCGGCGGCGCAGGCCCGGTTCGCGCGCGGCCAGGTGACCATCGGCGTCCAGGCCAAGCGGGCCGAGGCGGGGGCGGCGGGCCTGATCGTCAACGCCGAGGTTCTGGACCGCTATCTGAAGCTGGCCAACGACCTGGTTCAGGGCGGGGCCGCGCCGGCGACGGCGGACGGCCTGTTGTCCCTGCGTGGCGTGCTGGAAATCCCCGAGGAGGTCGAGGACGAGGCCGCGCGCGCAGCGCTGCAATCGGCCATCGCCGCCGATATCGACCGGGCCCTGGAGGCGCTGAAGGCGTCGCGGGCGCGCGAGGGGGCGCAACTGGCGCCGGTGATCGGCGGCTTCATCGACCGGATCGAGGCCCTGACCGCCGACGCCGAGCGCGAGGCGGGCGCGCAAGTTCAGGCGATCCGCGACCGGTTCGCCCGCCGCATGGCCGAACTGGCGCCCGATGCGCCGGGGCTGGAGGAGCGCATCTATCTGGAGGCGGCGGCCCTGGCGGCCAAGGCGGACGTGCGCGAGGAGCTGGATCGTCTGACCGCCCATGTCGCCAGCGCCCGCACCCTGTTGCAGCAACCCCCCGCCGGGCGGAAACTCGACTTCCTGATGCAGGAATTCATGCGCGAGGCGAACACCCTCTGCTCCAAATCGGCTACCACCGCGCTGACCGCGACGGGCCTGGACCTGAAGGCGGTGATCGAACAGTTGCGTGAACAGGTGCAGAATGTTGAATGAACGCACGCCTCGCCGGGGTGTCCTGCTGATCGTGGCCAGCCCGTCGGGCGCGGGCAAGACCAGCCTGTGCCGCCGCCTGATGGCCGATCACGCCGGGCTGGAGCTGTCGGTGTCGATGACCACGCGCGACATCCGGCCGGGCGAGGTGGCGGGCCGCGACTATAATTTCGTCGAGCGCGCTCCGTTCGAACGTCTGATCGCCGAAGACGCCTTCCTGGAATGGGCCGATGTGCACGGCAATCTGTACGGCAGCCCGCGCGCGCCCATCGACCGGGCGCTGGCCGAAGGCCGCGACGTGCTGTTCGACATCGACTGGCAGGGCGCGGCCGAGATCGCGCGTAAATGTCCCGGCGACGCCGTGCGGGTCTTCATCCTGCCGCCCAGCCTGGAGGAACTGCGCCGTCGCCTGGTGACCCGGTCCCAGGATGCGGACGAGGTGATCGAGCGCCGCGTCGCCAACGCCAAGGGCGAGATCGAGCGCTGCGACGACTTCGACTATGTGCTGGTCAACGAGGACTTCGACCGGTCCTATGCCGAACTGGCCCACATCTATCACGCCGAACGCAGCCGCCGGGCGCGCAATCTGTGGGTGGCGGGCTACCGCCAGGCCCTGCTGAACGAAGTGGTTTGAGGGACCGGCGGCTCAGGGCAGAACGTCCGCCAGCCTGAGGAAGCCTGCCAGGTCGATGGTTTCGGCCCGCGCGTCCGGCTCGATCCCCGCCGCTTCGCACAGGGCGCCGCCGCCCAGCTGTTTCAGGCTGGACCGCAGCATCTTGCGGCGCTGGCCGAAGGCGGCGGCGGTGACGCGCTCCAGCCGTTTCAGCCGCTCTGGCGCCGGGCGGTCCGCGTGGGGAACCAGATGCACCACGGCCGAGGCGACCTTGGGCGGCGGGGTGAAGGCGGCGGCGGGCAGGTGCATGACCAGCCGCGCCTCGCACACGGCCTGGGCGATGACGGCCAGGCGGCCATAGGCGTCGTCGCCCGGCGCGGCCACGATCCGCTCGGCCACCTCCTTCTGGAACATCAGGGTCAGGGCGTGCGGCGTCCACGGCCCCGTCAGCCATTTGATCAGCAGGGCGGTGCCGACGTTATAGGGCAGGTTGGACACCAGATGGGCCGGGCCGTCGACCAGATCGGCCTCCTTCACCCGCAGGGCGTCATCCTGGATGATGGACAGGCGGCCCCAGCCGTCGTCCAGTTCGGACAGCAGGGGGACGAAGCGCGGATCCTTTTCGACCAGCACCACCCGACCGGCGTCGGATTCGAGCAGGGCGCGGGTCAGGCCGCCGGGGCCGGGGCCGACCTCGATCACCGCGCGGCCCTCGAACGGCCCGGCCAGGCGCACGATCTTTCGCGTGACGTTCAGGTCCAGCAGGAAATGCTGGCCAAAGCTCTTCTTGGCCGACAGGCCGTGGGCGTCCAGGGTTTCGCGCAAGGTCGGCAGGGTCATCGCACGCGGCCCCCGGCCCGGCTGGCGGCCATGTCGGCGGCCAGACGCAGGGCGGCGATCAGGCTGTCGGGCCGGGCCAGCCCCTTGCCGGCGATGTCGAAACCGGTGCCGTGGTCCGGCGATGTGCGCACGATCGGCAGGCCCAGGGTGGCGTTGACCCCGCCCCAGAAGTCCAGCGTCTTGACCGGGATCAGGGCCTGGTCGTGATACAGGCAGATCGCCGCGTCATAGGTCCGCCGCGCCTCGTCATGAAACAGGGTGTCGGCCGGCCTCGGGTCGGTGATGTCGATCCCCATCTCGCGCAGGCGGGTGGCGGCGGGGCGCAGCACCTCGATCTCCTGCATGCCCAAGGCGCCGCCTTCGCCGGCATGGGGGTTCAGCGCCGCCAGGGCCAGGCGCGGCCGGGCGATGGCGAAGTCGCGCCGCAGGGCGTCGTCCACCACCTGGGCCGTGCGCATCAGCCGCTCGGCGGTCAGGAGTTCCGGCACCTGGTCGAAGGCGACATGGATGGTCACCAGACAGGCCCGCAGATCGCGCGCCGTCAGCATCATCACCGGCCCGCGCACCCCGCTGAACGGCGTGTCGATGGTCAGTTCGGCGATGAACTCGGTATGGCCCGGAAACCGGAAGCCCGAAGCGTACATGGGGGCTTTGGCGATGGGGCAGGTGACCACGCCCCCCGCCTCGCCCGACAGGGCCAGGGACACGGCCTCTTCGATCCAGTCGGCGACCACCGGGGCGTTGGCGGGGTCGGGCGCGCCGGGCGTGACGGGCGCGCGCAAGGGGCGATGCAGGACGGGCAGGGCGCGGCCGAATACCGCCGCCGCATCGCCCGCGTGGGTGACCTCCAGCACGGGCGCGTGACGACGCAACAGCTCGGCGTCCCCGATCACGGCGAAGATGGGGCCCGACGACGACAGGGCGCGCCAAGCGTCGGCGGCGATCTCCGGCCCGACGCCGGCCGGATCGCCCAGCGTCAGAACGAGCGGCGCCGCCCCAGCGGTCACTTCAGTTCGATCAGGGCGTCAGCGCGCAGGTCGCGCATATAGCGCCGCGCCAGCATCGACAGATTGGCCTGGCGCAGACGGAATTCGATCTCCTGACGCGCCGGGATTTCGGGGCCGCCGACGCGGCGCCCGCACACCGCCACCAGATGCAGACCCAGGGGGGTGCGCACAGGGGTGGAGATCGAGCCGACTTCGGCCGAGCGGGCGATCTGCTGGAACTGGGGCGCCAGGTTCGAGACATCGGCCTCACCCAGATCGGACCCCAGCAGGCCGGCTTCGGACGTGGCGCGGCCCAGCATGGTGTCGCAGGTCAGTTGCGGTTGCAGCGCGGTCAGTCGCTGGGTGGCGGCGGCGACCTCGGCCTCGCCCGCCGTTTCGGGCAGTTCGATCATCACCTGCTTCAGGCTGACCAGGCTGGTGGCCGCGCCCGAACGCTTGTCGCGCATATAGATGATGTAGACGCCGCCATCGACCGGGATCGGGTTCGACAGCTGGCCGACCTCCAGCGTGTCCAGCGCCGCCTGAAGTTGCGGATTCACCGAACCCTGGACCACCCAGCCGGCGTCGCCGCCGTTGGTGGCCGACGGGGCGGCCGAAAACTGGCGGGCCACGGCCATGAAGGGCGCGCCCTGGACCATCTGACCGACCAACTGCTGGGCGCCGTTCATGGCCGCCTGCTGGCCGCCGACGCGGGCGGCCTCGATGTAGATTTCGCCGATCAGATACTGGGGCTTGGAGGCCGAAGCCTCGGCCTGGCGCACGGCCTGATCGACCTGGGCCTGGCTGACGCGCGACCGCGCGTTGAAGCGACCGCCGACCAGTTCGCGCCAGCCGATTTCGGTGCGCAGCTGTTCACGCAGGGTCGAGGGACGAATGCCCGCCTCGCGCAGGAAACCCATGTAATTTTCCGGCGTGGTTCCGACCTGTTGGGCGCTTTGGGCGATCTCGCGATCGACCTCTTCGTCGCTGATGATCAGGGTCTCGTACTTGGCGATCTCGTCGTTCTGAAGCCGCTGTTCGATCAGGTCGTTCAGCGCCTGCTGTTGAATGGCGGGCAGGTTTTCCTGCGTCGGCTGGACCTGGGTCATGGCGATCAGCAGCAGCATCGCCTGACGCAGGTCGAAACCGGTGATGATCTTGTCGTTGACGGTGGCGACGATGCCGTCGGCCATCTGGAACTGAGGCTGGGCCGCGGCGCCTTGCGGCGCCGCTTCGGCGCCGGGGTTCAGGGCGCCGGCCGCCGCCGGTTGCTGGCCCGGAACCTGCGCCAGAGCCGTGCCCGACAGAAGCGCGGCGATCGTCATCGCCGTGGTGGAAAGCCTCAAACCCATGGTTCGTCCCGATTCCTCAAAACCCTGGCCTCGACCCCGTGCGACGGAGGAGGTTCGGTCCCATTAGCGCCTTACCAGCGCGTTTCGCCCCGTCCATACCCTGTACCGCCGAAAGTGGCGAGGTTTAGGCGTATGAACACCCCTTCGGACGGTCCCGACGGGCGCACGCGGGTGTTGTCGCGCCGGAAGCCGATCTCGAAACGGAAGCAGTCGTCGTCAAACACGATGCCCGCCTCCGACCGCGTGATGACGTCGCGTTCCAGGTCGGCGATGCCGTTGACCGTCACGCCCCAGTTGCCGAACACGAACTGCTGGGCCGTCAGCTGAACGAATTCATAATTGCGGTTTGCCGGCCCGCCCAGCGGATTGGAGCGGTCGACGATATAGCTGACGGTGGCCAGGTCGCGGCGACCCCAACGCCCGTCCACGGCGGCCTCGGCCCGGCGCACGTCGCCCGAACCGTCGACGGTGGCGTGGAACCAGCCCCGAATGCGGTCGGACGGGCTGAAGGCGCCCTGAACCACCCAGTCCGAGGTCTTGGCCGCCAGACCGGTGGGGTCGTACAGGCGCGTCGGATCGTCGGGAATGGGCGTGCGGAAGGCGTCGTCCTCCTTGCCCCGGCTGGAGCGGCCGACGAACAGGCTGGCGCTGCGCCCGTCGTCCCAGCGCACGGTGGCGCGCACCCCGGCGGTCACGCGGAAACCGCCCTCGATCAGATCATGGCCCGGGAAACGGTCCATGCGGAACAGCGAGGTTTCGTCCAGCTCGATCGTCTGGCTGTCCTCGTTCGGAATGCGCGGGTCCTGATCGACGCTGGTGCTGAATGACAGCTGGCCAAGAGGCTCCAGGATCAGGTCGGCCCCGGCGCCCAGCGGGCGCACCAGCGGATAGGCGACATCCAGCCCCGCGCTGGCGCGGGTGCGGGTCACCGTCTCGTCGCCCAGGCCGGGCAGGGGCGGCAGTTGGTCGATGGAATAGGCGTCGGCGCGCAGATCGACGAACGGCTCCCACCGCACGCCGGCCGGGCTGATGAAGGCGCGACGCCAGTCCATCTGGCCGGTCACCCGGCGGGTGTCCACGCCCTCCAGCCCCGTCGTGGGACCGGGGGGAATCAGTTCGGGCCGCAGGACCGGCGATCCGACCCAGGCGTCGCGCGTCAGCGACACGGCCGACCCCCGCAGCCGCAGGCGACCGCCGAACACCGGCTGGTTCGGCTCCCACCGCGCCTCGACGATGGGGGCGACGATCGGCAGGGCGTTGTCGCTTTCAAAGACGTTCAACGCCGGCGTGACCGGATCGAAACGGGCGACCCGCAGGCTCTGGATCGCGAAGGTCGCGACCGACACATAGGAGCGGCGGGTCTGATGCTCGGCGTAGATCTGGCTGATCAGGCGGCGCCGGTCGCCGTAATACAGGCCGTTGTCCTGATACGGATCGCGGATGTCATAGCGGTCGAACAGCGTCTTGTCCGACACCCGCTCGGCCGTGAAGCCCCAGCGCCAGGGACCGTCCGGGTCGAACCGGGCGTGTGCCAGCAGATAGCTGCGGTTCGTCGCATCGCCGAATTTGACGTTGCTCTCGGGTCGGCCGTCGCCGTTCAGGTCGAAGTCGCCGAAATTGCGCTCGTGCGTATAGCCGCCGCGCACGACCACCGTGCCGTCGTCGAACCGGCGGCGCCATTGCAGGTTCAGCAGCGGCGCGACGCGGTGGTTGAACTGGGGGCTGATCAGCCAGTCTTCGGACGGCGAGACGACGTGCAGATAGGGCGTCTCGATCGACACCCCGCGCCCTTCGTCATAGGCCGGAATGGGCGGCAACAGGCCCGAGGCGCGCTCGACCGTCGGGTCGGGGTGGGCGAAGACCGGCAGGAAGAAGACCGGCACGCCGCCGACGCGGAACACGGCGTTGCGGTACAGAATGGCCCGCAGTTCCTCGTTCTGGACGACCTTTTCCGCCTGGATCGAGACGCTGGGCGTCTTGGGGCCGTTCTCGTCGCAGATGGGGCAGGGGGTGAAGACGGCGTAGTTCAGCTCGTTGACGTTCTCGCTGCGCCGCACGGCCGTGGCGGCCATCAGGCTGGCGCCGTTCGACAGGCGGGTGGCGAAATCGACGGCCACCCCCGCGCGCATCTGGTCGTCCAGCTCCAGCCGGCTGGCGAACACCACATCGTTGTTGGGCGAAATCAGCTCGACCTGACCCGAGGCGGCGCCGACGCCGGCGGCCAGATCATAGCGGATCGATTCGGCCCTGAGCGTATGGTCGCGGAAGCGCGCCACCGCGCGATCTGCGCCCGGGCCGCCATTCAGGATCATGACGTCGCCCTGGCGTTCCGCGCTGCGGGCATCGACCAGGATCGCTTCGGGCGTCAGACCGTCCGCGCCTGTCGGCGGGACTTGCTGGGCCAAGGCCACGCCGGGCGCGCAGGCCAGCCCCGCGCCGGCCAGAAGCCAGCGACGATAGCCTGGTCCGCGAAAGGCGCGGCGATCACCCTGCATGCATGGTCACTCGGATAGGGTCGGGAAGGCGGATTAGCCGTCTTCGGTATAGAACAGCAAGGTGAAGGCCGCGAGCGCCGTCAGAACCGGCGGCAACCAGGCCGACAGGAAGGGCGGCACCACCTCGGCCGATCCCATGGCCGCCGAAAACTGGTTGATGAAGAAGAAGGCGAAGCCCAGCACCACGGCCGCCGCGCTCATCCGCGCCAGATCGCCCAGCCGCATCAGCCGCAGGGAAAAGGCCGCCGCCAGGATCGACATGGCCGCGAACATCAGCGGCGTGGCCAGCAGCTGTTGCAGCCGCAGGCGATAGGCGGTGGACGAAAACCCCGCATGTTCGATGCGCCGGATCTGGCCGGGCAGGGACCAGAAGGGCGTGGATTGCGGGCGCGCGAACTGTTCGAACGCCTCTTCGTCGGCCAGACTGGAGATCAGGTCCAGGGTCGCATAGCGCACGGCCCGCTGGCCCGTCTGGGCGCCCACGGCGTCGGTCAGGCGCCAGCGGCCGGCCGACAGGCTGGCGGTGGCCGCGTCGATCCGCTCGGTGAAGGTGCGCCGCCCGTCGTCGCCATTGGCGTAGATGAAGAAGGTGACGTCCAGCAGCCGGGCGTTGGCGCGGTCCTGGCGGCCGGCGCGGATGATCATCTGGCGCTGGTCGTCGCCTTCGCGCAGCCAGACGGTCGTCTGGCGGGCGCCCGGCACGGCGCCGGAAATACGCGCCCGCTCGCGCTGCCACAGGCCGTCGCCCGCCGCCGCCAGCGGACCCAGGGCCGTGACCGTCAGAACCCCGACCGCCAGGGCGGCGCCCGCCGCCGGCAGCACGAAGCGCCAGGCCGAAATCCCCGACGCCCGCATGGCCACCAGCTCGCTGCGCCGGTTCAGGCCGATGAAGGCTGACAGGCTGCCGAACAGGAACACGAAGGGCAGAAGCTGCAGGATCACGCTGGGCGACTTCAGCAGCACCAGGCCGAAGATCCGCGCCGCCGACAGATCGACGTCCGATCCCACCCCGCGCGACACCTCGACGAAGTCGATCAGCATGATCAGGGCCGAAATCACCGCCAGCGCCATGGCCAGCGCCCGCGCCTGGGTGACCAGCACATAGCGTTCGATGCGGCCCAGCCGCAGACGCGATACCGGCAGGCGAAGGTCCAGACGGCGCGCGGTCATGCGAACCGCGCCTTCAGCCGGGCCAGCGGTCCCCAGGGCCTGTGGACCTTCAACGGCTTGAACAGCTGCCGCAGCGCCAGGGCCGTCGCCACGACGGGCAGCAGATATTGCAGCAGGTTCAGCCACGGGTTCCAGGCGCTGGCGGCGACCAGGCCGTATCCGGCGATGCGCAGCAGCAGGAACAGGCCCGCCGCCTTGGCGATGCGCATCGCATAACCGGTGCGCGAATAGGCGCCGCCGATGATGGCGTGCAGCGCCAGGGCCATGGCCATCAGGGCGTACAGCGGCGCCGACAGCCGCGAATGCGCCTCGGCCGCCAGTTCGCCGCGCGCCGCCACCCGATCCAGGGTCGCCGGCGAGGGGTTCAGCAGTTCGGTCAGATACAGGTCGGCGGGCTTGTAGCGGATGGTCTCGTCCGTCTCGGTGAAGCGCGCCAGCGGGAAATTATAGCCGTCGAACGACAGATATTCGAGCACGCCGTTGTTCGAGAACCGCTGCCACGATCCGCCGCGCATGGTCAGATAGGGCTCGCCGTCGATGCGGCCGAACCGCGCCTCGGCCGCGTCCCAGGTGGTGACGCGGTCGCCGTCCTCCAGATAGACGAACAGGTTCTTCAGCAGGCCGTTCTGCTCGACCTGCTGGACATAGACGGTCAGGCCGTTTGGCCCCTGGACGAAGCGCCCTTCCTCGACCAGCAGGGCGGCCAGGTCGGTGCGCACCGCAAAAGCCTGATTGCGGGCCTCGCGCTGGGCCATGGGCTGGATCAGCGCGCCGATCAGCAGGGTCAACACCGCCGCCGCCGCCGCGATCAGGGCCGCCGGGCGGATGACCTGCCAGCGCGACACCCCGCCGGCGAACACGGCCGTCAGCTCCTGTTCGCGCTGCAGCCGCGTCAGGGCCACCAGGGCGCCGACGAACAGGCCGATGGGCAGGATGACCGCCAGAAGTTGGGGCAGGGCCAGCAGCGTCAGCTTGGCCATCACCCAGACGCTCTGACCGCGTTCGACGATGACTTCCAGCTGATCCAGGCTCTGGCTCAGCAGGCCGATTCCGCACAGGGCGCCGACCGCCGCGGACACGGGCAGGGCGACCTGACGAAAAAGATAGCCTTGAATCAGGGTCATGGGCGGAAAGAAATCGCCCGGTTGCAGGCGGCGTCTGGGAAGCGCATCTAATAGCACATCAAAAAGCGTCCGCGACTGTCGCGCGACGTTTTCCTTAGTGTTTTTGAAAACCAAGACCGGGGCGGCCAAGCCCCGGCTGGAGTGGCTTATGATCGTCCAATTCGTCGCCTCGCCCGGTTCCGCCGAGATCCTGGCCCTGTTCGTCACCGAAGGCGCGGAGGCGCCGGGCGGCCTGGCGGCGGCGGTGAAGGCCAGCCGGTTCAAGGGCGGGCGCAATTCGACCCTGGCGGTTCCGGCCCCGGCGGGCCTGGACGCCGGCCTGGCGCTGCTGACGGGCCTGGGCGATGCGGCCAAGGTGGACGACCTGGCCATCGAGACGGCGGCGGGCGCGGCCTATCAGGCGGTGCGCAACAGCGGTCTGGAGACCCTGACCATCGACGCCTCGGGCCTGAGCGCCGAACAGGCCGCGCGTGTGGGCTTCGCCGTGCGTCTGGCGGCCTATCGCTTTGACAAATACCGCACGACCCAGAAGGCCGAGAAGATCCCGTCGGTGAAGACGGTGCGCGTGGTCGCCGCCGATGCGAAGGCCGCCGAAGCCGCCTTCGCCCCGCTGTCGGCCGTGGCCGACGCCGTGCTGTTTTCGCGCGATCTGGTGTCCGAACCCGCCAACGTCCTTTACCCCGCCGAGTTCGCCAAACGGGTCAAGGCGCTGGAAAGCCTGGGTCTTGAAGTCGAGATCCTGGGCGAGGCCGAGATGGACAAGCTGGGCATGCAGACCCTGCTGGCCGTCGGCATGGGCAGCGAGCGCGAAAGCCAGCTGGCCGTGATCCAGTGGAAGGGCGGCAAGGCGGGCGATCAGCCCATCGCCTTCGTCGGCAAGGGCGTCTGCTTCGATACCGGCGGCATTTCCATCAAGCCCGCCGAGGGCATGGAGGACATGAAGTGGGACATGGGCGGCGCCGCCGCCGTGGCCGGCACGATGATGGCCCTGGCCGGCCGCAAGGCCAAGGTCAACGCCGTAGGCGTGCTGGGCCTGGTCGAGAACATGCCGGACGGCAAGGCCCAGCGTCCGGGCGACGTGGTGGTGTCCATGTCGGGCCAGACGGTCGAGGTCATCAACACCGACGCCGAGGGCCGCCTCGTTCTGGCCGACGCCCTGTGGTACACGCAGGACCGCTTCAAGCCGAAATTCATCATCGATCTGGCGACCCTGACCGGGGCCATGATCATCTCGCTGGGCCTGGAATACGCGGGTGTCTTCTCGAACGACGACGCGGTGGCCCAGGGCATTCTGGACGCCGGCCCGCTGGTGGGTGAAAACTACTGGCGCATGCCGCTGCCGGACATCTACGACCGGCACATCGACAGCCCGATCGCCGACATGAAGAACATGGGCAACGGCCGGGCCGGCGGCTCGATCACTGCCGCCCTGTTCCTGAAGCGGTTCGTCAACGACACCCCCTGGGCCCATATTGACATCGCCCCGACCGCCTGGAACCCTAAGAGCCAGAGCCCGGTCGTGCCCGACGGCGCCGTCGGCTTCGCCGTGCGCACCCTGGATCGCATGGTGGCGGACAAGTACGAGGTCTGACGCCGCCGTGAGCGAGGCCGGGCCGGAAATCTGGTTCTATCACCTGGAGCGCTCGTCGCTGGATCAGGTGCTGCCCGGCCTGTTGGAAAAGACGCGGGAACGGGGGTGGAAGGCGCTGGTGCGGGCCGACGATGCGGCGCTGCTGGCCCATGTCGACGATCATCTGTGGACCTGGCGGGACGACAGTTTCCTGGCCCACGGTCGGGCGGATCAGCCGAACGCCGAGCGCCAGCCGGTGCTGTTGAGCGAATCGGGCGAGAACCGGAACGGCGCTCAGGCGCTGTTCATCCTGGACGGCGCAGACATGGGTCAGACGGAGGCGTTCCAGCGGTGCTTCATCATCTTCGACGGTCGGGACGAAACGGCGCTGAACGGCGCGCGCGCGCGGTGGAAGACGCTGAAGGACGCCGGCGCGGACCTGGCCTACTGGCGACAGGATGGCGACGGGCGCTGGGAGCGGGCGGCCTGACGGCCCTGTTGCTGGCCGCCGCCTGTTCCTCGACATCCTCGGTCGAAACGCCCGCCTCGCGCGCGGTCGAACACGCCGAACAGACCCGCCCCATCGGCGACCGCCAGCCCCCGGCCCAGGCCGATCAGTGCAGGGCCGGCGAGATGCAGTGGCTGGTCGGCAAACCCCGCACCGAAATCCCCGTTCCGGTCGAGGTGGTAAACCGGCGTGTGACCTGCACGACCTGTCCCGTCACCGAAGATTTCTCGGCCTATCGTTTGAATATCTTCTACAATCAGGAAACCGGCATCGTCGAGCAGGTGCGCTGCGGCTGAGCCGGCCATAGGAGGCGACCATGCGTAGATATCTCGCGCCCGCGCTGATGCTGGCCTTTGCGGGGGCCGTCGCGGCCTGTGCGCCCACGTCCGGCGGCGGCGACATCGCCCCGCCCACGGACGGCCAGGCCGATCAGTGCCGCACCTCGAAATACCAGGCCTATATCGGCCGCAACCGGTCCGAGCTGCCGCCCAAGCCCGAGGGCGAAACCTGGCGCGTGGTCTGCTCCACCTGCGCCATGACCATGGATTATCACGCCGGCCGGCTGAACATCGTCTATGACGTGGACACGAACATCATCCAGCGTCTGAGCTGCGGCTGAGACTTCCGCCGACGAAACAAAGGCCCGGATGGCGACATCCGGGCCTTTTTCCTGGGGCCAATGCGCGGATCAGCCCGCCGTTTCGTCCTCGGTTTCGCGCGCGGCTGCGCCCGCCGCGCCGGTGATGTCGAAGGCGATCTTGCCGTCCTTCAGCTCCACCTTCACATGGCCGCCGCGCACCAGCCGCCCGAACAGGATTTCGTCGGCCAGAGGCCGCTTGATCGCATCCTGAATGACCCGGGCCAGGGGCCGCGCGCCATACAGTTCGTCGAAGCCGTTCTTGGCCAGCCAGTCGGCCGCCTCGTCGGTCAGTTCGATGGTGATGTTGCGGTCCGCCAGCTGGGCGTCCAACTGCATCACGAACTTGGTCACCACCGACTTGATCGTTTCGGCGTCCAGCGCCTTGAAGGCCACGATGGCGTCCAGGCGGTTGCGGAACTCGGGCGCGAACAGGCGCTGAATGGCCTTGTCGTCCTCGCCCTCGACCTTGCCGCGACCAAAGCCGATGGAGGCGCGCGCGTTGTCGGCGGCCCCCGCGTTGGTGGTCATGATCAGTATGACATTGCGGAAATCGACCTTCTTGCCGACCGCATCGGTCAGCATGCCGTTGTCCATCACCTGAAGCAGGATGTTGTAGACGTCCGGGTGCGCCTTCTCGATCTCGTCCAGCAGAACGACACAGTGCGGATGCTGGTCCACCGCATCGGTCAGAAGCCCGCCCTGGTCATGGCCGACATAGCCCGGAGGCGCGCCGATCAGGCGGCTGACGGTGTGGCGCTCCATATATTCGGACATGTCGAAGCGCTGCATCTCAATGCCCAGGGTGGACGCCAGTTGCTTGGCTACCTCGGTCTTGCCGACGCCGGTCGGGCCGCTGAACAGGAAGCAGCCGATCGGCTTGTTCGGATCGCGCAGGCCTGCGCGGGCCAGCTTCATCGAGGCCGAGACCTGTTCGATGGCGCCTTCCTGGCCGAAGACGGCGCGCTTCAGATCGCGTTCCAGGTCGCGCAGGCTTTCGGTGTCGGACTTGCTGACCGACTTGGCCGGGATGCGGGCCATCTTGGCGATGACGGCCTCGACCTCCTTCTGGCCGATGACCTTCTTGCGCCGGGATTCGGGCAGCAGCATCTGGCTGGCGCCCGCCTCGTCGATGACGTCGATGGCCTTGTCCGGCAGTTTGCGGTCGGTCATGTAGCGGGCCGACAGGTCCACCGCCGTACGGATGGCCGCCTCGGTGTAGCGCAGCTTGTGGTGCTGCTCGTAATAGGTCTTCAGCCCCTTCAGGATCTTGACCGTGTCCTCGATCGTCGGCTCGTTGACGTCGATCTTCTGGAAGCGGCGGACCAGGGCGCGGTCCTTCTCGAAATGCTGGCGGTATTCCTTGTAGGTGGTCGAGCCCATGCAGCGCAGGGTGCCCGACGCCAGCGCCGGTTTCAGCAGGTTGGACGCATCCATGGCCCCGCCACTGGTCGCGCCCGCGCCGATCACCGTGTGGATTTCATCGATGAACAGGATGGCGTTGTCATGCGTCTCCAGTTCCTTGACGACCTGTTTCAGCCGCTCCTCGAAGTCGCCGCGATAGCGGGTGCCGGCCAGCAGGGCGCCCATGTCCAGCGAATAGATGGTGGCGTCCTTCAGGACATCCGGCACCTCGCCATTGACGATCTTGCGCGCCAGACCCTCGGCGATGGCGGTCTTGCCGACGCCAGGTTCCCCGACCAGCAGGGGATTGTTCTTGGTGCGGCGGCACAGGATCTGGATCGAGCGCTCGACCTCGGCCATGCGGCCGATCAGGGGATCGACCTTACCCTGGCGCGACTTCTCGTTCAGATCGACGCAATAGGCTTCCAGCGCCTCTCCGCCCTGTTTGGCGGCCGAGGCGTCTTCGGCGTCCTCGGGGCTCTGACCACTGCGGACGGGGCGGGTCTCGCCCGAACCGGGCGTCTTGGCGATGCCGTGGGCGATGAAGTTGACCGCGTCATAGCGGGTCATGTCCTGCTCCTGCAGGAAGTAGGCGGCGTGGCTTTCGCGCTCGCTGAAGATGGCGACCAGAACGTTCGCGCCCGACACCTCTTCGCGACCCGACGACTGGACATGGATCACCGCGCGCTGGATCACGCGCTGGAACCCGGCGGTCGGCTTGGCGTCCTCGCCGTCGGCCGTGGCCAAGGCGGCCAGGTCGTTGTCGACATACAGGGTCAGGGCGGTCTTCAGCGCCGTCAGATCGACATTGCACGCCCGCATCACGCCCGAGGCGTCCGGGTCATCGATCAGCGCCAGCAGCAGATGCTCCAGCGTGGCGTATTCATGCCGGCGCGCGTTCGCATAGTGGACCGCGCGGTGCAGGGTTTCTTCGAGAGGACGGGAAAATGAAGGCATCGGGTAAGGCTCCTCTCAGTCCTTTTCCATCGTGCATTGCAGGGGGTGCTGGTGGCGGCGCGCCGTCTCGATCACCTGGGCGACCTTGGTCTCGGCCACTTCATAGGTGTAGACGCCGCACACCCCGACCCCATGCTGATGCACATGCAGCATGATGCGGGTCGCGGCCTCGCGGTCCTTCTGGAAGAAGCGTTCCAGCACATAGACGACGAATTCCATCGGCGTGTAGTCGTCGTTCAGGATCAGCACCCGATACAGCGAGGGCTTCTGAAGCTTCGGCTTGGTTTCGGTGACCGTGGCGGTTCCGGAACCGCCGCCCGCATCACCGGGCCTTTGGATGGGCATTCGTTATCCGTCTTGGGGGGCTCGATGGATCAGATAGGGAATGATGGCCTGATTTGTAGATGCGTCCAGTCACACCGTGCGTGATCCGTGCCAGACGCGGCGATGAGACGCCCCGACCCGCTTCTGAGTCCGGTTTTGCGCTCTTGGGCCTGTTTCGTATCGATGTTACGCAAGGGGTGGCCGACAGGAGGCGACGATGCGCGCAGTGATGGGTCTGATGCTCGCCGCCCTGGGCCTGGCGGCCTGTTCCCAACCTGCGTCGCCGCCCACCGAGACGGTTCAGTTTGATCGGGTCAGCGCCCATCTGGTCGAACATGGGCGCCGGCTGTCGGCGGTCCTGGGCTGTTCCGGGTGTCACGGCGCCGATCTGACGGGCGAAGACTGGTCCGAGCCGGGCTTCGGGCGCCTGTGGACGTCCAATCTGACGCGCGCCATCCCGGCCTATACGGACGCCCAACTGGAGGCGACCATCCGGCACGGGCGTCGGCCCGATGGTTCGGACCTGTGGGCCATGCCGTCCCACCTGTTCACCCAGCTTTCGGCCGACGACATGGCCGCCGTGATCGCCTATCTGCGCACCAGGACGCCGGCGGGCGAGGTGCATCCGGTTCCTGCGTTCGAGGCGGGCGGTCGGGCCGAGATCGCGGCCGGAACCCTGAAGACATCTGCGGCCGAGGTCGCCGCCACCGACGCCGCCCTGCCGCCGGACATGGGCCCTGCCCACGACCTGGGCCGCTACATCGCCCGGGCCACCTGCGCCGAATGTCACGGCATGGATCTGAAGGGCGGAACGCCTTACCCCGGCGCGACGGCCAGGCCGGACCTGCGCATGGTCACGGCTTATGACGCGGCCCAGTTCGACCGGTTGCTGCGCACCGGGGCGCCGATCGGGGATCGCAAGCTGGATCTGATGAGCGAGGTCGCGCGCGGCCGGTTCAGCCATTTCACCCCCGGCGAGATGCAGGCCCTGCATCAGTATCTGCAGCGGGTCGGCGCCGAACCGGCCGACTGAACGCCAAAAGGCCCCGGCGTTTCCACCGGGGCCTCTCAGTTACGCCTACTCAAATCGCCAGCCGCGTCGGGTCGGCCCGTAGGGCGACCGCGGCCGAACCAGGATGCCTTAGCGGGCGGCCTGGAAGCGTTCGACCGAGGCGGTGACGCGCTCGTTGATCGGCTTGAAGCTGTCCTTGACCGAGGCGGTCAGGGTGTCGGCCATCTTGTTGGCTTCCGACAGATAGGTCTCCATCGCCGACTTGGCGAAGGTGGTTTGCAGTTCGATCAGTTCCTGGACCGAACGGGCCTGGGCCAGCGACTGGGTGGCGGCGACGCCGTCTTCCCACGACTTCTTGGCATAGGCGACCGATTGGGCCGACAGGGCTTCGGCGCCCTTCTGGGCGGCGCTGGCCGAGGCGACGACGGCTTCCAGGTTGCGCTGGCCTTCGGCGTTCAGCTCGGTGATCGAGGCGATCGACTTGTCCATGGCTTCGCGGGCGGCCTTGGCGCCGGCGGCCTGCATCTTCTCGGCCTGGGCCTTGACGGTCTCGGTCTGAGCCTTGACCTGGGCGGTGGCGGTTTCGACGGTCTTCTTCACGGTTTCGGCGGCGTCGGCCATGATGGTCTCTCCTGATCGGGTCGCGGCGTTGCGCGTGTGATTTTTCCCGCTTCCGGGGATTCCGGTGCGGCAGAGGCTCATATGGTGCAAGTGCGAACAAACGTCAAGGGTTATTGTGCGCTGCACAAAAACGTCGTGCGATGGGTCAAATCTACGTTGACGCGCGGTTAACCGACGTGAAACCGGCGGGCTTCATGCTAGGGTCAGTTCTTGCGTCGCGCCGGGGGGGCGTCGCCGCGCCACAGTAGACGAAGGTAGTCGCCCACTGATGTTCGCATTCGCCCGTCGCGGAATCCTGGCCCTGATCGCGCTTGCGATGCTGACGGCTGCGCCGTCGCCCGGACCCGGTCCGGTGGCCCAGGCCCCCAATGTCAAATACGCCGCCATCGTGGTGGACGCCGAAAGCGGCGAGGTGCTGTTTGCGCGCCATGCCGACAGCCGGCGTTATCCCGCCTCGATCACCAAGGTCATGACCCTGTATCTGGCGTTCGAGGCCCTGGCCGAAGGACGGGTCAAGGCGGACGACGTGCTGACCGTCTCGCCGCGCGCCGCGTCCCAGCCGCCGTCCAAGCTGGGCCTGGGGGCAGGGCAGACCATCACCCTGGACAACGCCATGAAGGCCACGGCCGTGCGCTCGGCCAACGACATGGCGGTGGCCATCGCCGAACATGTGGGCGGGTCCGAGGCGCGCTTCGCCGCCATGATGACGCTGAAGGCGCGCGAACTGGGCATGACCGACACCCGCTACGTCAACGCCAACGGCCTGCCCGACAGCCGTCAGATCACCACCGCACGCGACCTGGCCGTTCTGACCCGCGCCATCATGCGCGACTATCCGCAGTACTACCGTTATTTCGGCCTGCACGACTGGAGCTTCAACGGCCGCGAATATCGCAACACCAACGGCCTCTTGGGCTCGGGCCATGGCTATGACGGGCTGAAGACCGGCTACACCAATGCGTCGGGCTACAATCTGGCGGCCTCGGCGGTGCGCGACGGGCGCCGGCTGATCACCATCGTTCTGGGCGGCCGCAGCAGCGCCACCCGCAACGTCCATGTGGCCGAGCTGATGGACGTCGGCTTCGACGTCGAGCGGATGCGGGCGCGCGGCGAACTGATCCCCGTCGCCCAGACGGTGTTCGAGGCGCGGGGCTTTGGCGTCGACACCCGGATGGACTCCGGCCCGTTCCAGTACGCCGCCAACACCGCGTCGGATGAAGACCAGGGTGGATCGAACGCCGTCTCCTACGCCTCTCTGCCGGCCGCCCCGCCCGAGATCGAACGCGTGACCCCCGCGCCGTCGCAGGTGCGCACCGTCTCGGCCGGCGACGTCACTTCGGCCCTGAACGGCGCCCCGGTGACGGCCCAGCCCCGCCGCACGACCAGCGCCCCCGCGCGCGAGGCGGCCCGTCCGCCCGCCGGCCGCTGGGCCGTTCAGGTCGGCGCCTTCCGCGATGAACAGGTGGCGCGTGACTGGCTGACCGAGGTGGCCCGCCGCTTCCGCACCCAGTTCAACGGCGCGACCCGCGACATTCAACGGGCCGGCGAATGGCGCCGTTCGCGCTTCACCGGCATGACCCAGGACGCCGCCGAGGCCGCCTGCCGCGCCCTGGCCGAACGCCGGGTGACCTGCATGGTGGTTCGGCCGGACTAAGCCGCTCGGTAAGGGCTCAAATCCGCCGTCATGGCCGCGATCTCGGCCTGAACCGCAGGGCGTTCGCGCTGCAGATAGTCGGCCACCGCCGCGCGCAGTCCGTCATGGGCGATGTAGTGCGCGCTGTGCACCGGCGTCGGCAGATATCCGCGCGCGATCTTGTGCTCGCCCTGGGCGCCCGCCTCGACCCGCGACAGGCCGTGTTCGATGGCGAAGTCGATGGCGCGGTAATAGCACAGCTCGAAATGCAGGAAGGGCCGGTCTTCCAGCGCCCCCCACTGCCGCCCATACAAAGCGTCGCGCCCGATCAGGTTCAGCGCCCCCGCCACCGGCGTCCCGTCGCGAAACGCCATCACCAGGGCGATCCGGTCGGCCATCGTTTCGCCGATGCGGGCGAAGAAGTCGCGCGTCAGATAGGGCCGCCCCCATTTGCGTGCGCCGGTGTCCATATAGAAGGCGAAGAAGGCGTCCCAGTGCGCGGGGGTGATGGCGTCGCCGGTCAGGGTGCGGATATCCAACCCGGCCTGCGCCTCGCGCCGCTCGCGCCGGAGGGTCTTGCGCCGCGACGACGACAGGGCGCCCAGGAAGTCGTCGAACGACCCATAGCCCCGGTTGGTCCAGACATATTGCATGTCCAGCCGTTGCAGCAGGCCCGACGCGCCCATGGCGTCCCATTCCGCCGTCGTCGGGAAGTTCACATGCAGGGACGACAGGCCCATCTGTTCCGTCAGGGCCATAGCCCCCGCCAGCAGCGCCTCACGCACCACGGGATCGGCCGCCAGCAGGCGCGGCCCCGTCACCGGCGTGAACGGCACGGCCGACAGCAGTTTCGGGTAATAGGCGCCGCCCGCCCGTTCCAGCGCCTCGGCCCAGGCGTGGTCGAAGACATATTCGCCCTGGCTGTGCCCCTTCAGATAAAGCGGCATGACCCCGACCACGGCGCCGGCGTCATCGCGCACGCTCAGGTGCCGCGCGGCCCAGCCCTGGCGCGGCGTGGCGCTGCCCGACGCCTCGCAGGCGTACAGGAAGTCGAAGCTGACGAAGGGATCGCCGGTCGGCGCCGCATGGGCGTCCCAGTCGGCGCGGCCGATGTCGGCGATGCTGTCGTGCGTCTGGACCTGAAAGGTCACTTCACCTCGACGATGGCGTCCACCTCGACGGCGAAGCCCAGCGGCAGGCGATAAACGCCCACGGCCGAACGGGCGTGGCGACCCTTGTCGCCGAACACCTCGACCATCAGGTCCGAACAGCCGTTGATGACCGCCGGAATGGCCTCGAAATCGCCCGCCGCCTGGACGAAGCCGCCCAGTTTGACGATGCGCACCACCCGCTCCAGGTCGCCGTCCAGCGCCGCCGACATCTGGGCCAGCAGATTGACGCCGCACATCCGCGCCGCCTCCTGCGCCCGCTCGGGCGACACATCGGCGCCCACCGTGCCTTTGACCCCGCCGGCGGCGTCGTTCGACAGCTGGCCCGAGATGTGGACCAGGTTTCCGCTGCGCACGAAGGGCACATAGTTGGCCACCGCCTTGGCGGGTTCGGGCAGGGCGATGCCCAGTTCGTTCAGGCGGTCGGCGATGCTCATGGGGGCGCTCCTCGGGCTTGTGGGCGGCGGTTTAGCGCGCCTGTGCGCCGACTTAAAGGTTCGCCAACCCCGATATGCGACGCTGGCGGTCATGGATATGCAGATCACGCCGCCCGCCGCCCGCTTCCAGGCCGTGTTGAGCCGTCTGAAGCCTGTTGAACTGGCCGCCGTTCAGGCCGCCGCCGAACCCGCGGCCCAGGCCGCCGCCGCCGCCGCCGCCCACTGGGACTTCTCCCTGCCGGCCGCGCGCGTGGATCAGGTGCTGGGCCAGGACGCCAGCGACGTTGTGCGCCGAGGCCTGATCGCCCACTGGGCGCTGACCACGCCCGAACGCGCCGCTGCGGCGGGCATGCCGCCGGCGGTGATGGACCTTTATCCGTTCTGGCTGGACAAGCTGGCGGGGTTCCTGGACCTGGCCGACGATCCCTATGACGCCGACTTCTGGGCCAAGGACGTGCGCTTCGTACTGGCGCTCAGCGTGCCGGGCGCGCGGTCTCAGGTGATCGACCTGTCCTCGCCCATGGGGCCGGGCCAGGTGATCCGCCATGTCCGCGAAGGCTGGGGATTCAAAGCGATCTTCGACTATCTGCGCGCTGGCCATCGCAAGACCTGGCTGGAGGTGCATACCGAAAGCCGCCATCTGGACGACTTCAACGAAGACGGCTGGAACCGCGCCTGGGCCACGGCGGCCGAGATCTGCCGCGCCCGGCCCGATCTGGCGGGGATGATCGGCTCCAGCTGGTTCTATGATCCGCCCCTGACCGAGATCAGCCCGCGCCTGGCGCACCTGCGCCTGAACCCGCTGAACGGCGGCGCCTTCATGGTCCATCAGGGCCCGGCCGAGATTCACACCCAGCGCGCGGCCACCGCCTCGCCGACGCGCAAGGCCCTGATCGACAGCGGCGAATACACGGCCCGCTCGTGGCTGATGGTCTGGCCCCGCAAGGCCCTGATCGCCTGGGCCGACGCGCGTCGGGCCTAGGCCGCCATCCGGTCCCGCGCCGCCCCGACCGGCAGGATGTCCAGACCCGCCCCTTTCGCCAGCCGGATCAGCCGGTCGATGTCTTCGGCGCGACAGCCATAGGGGGTCGGCCGGTCCGACACATCGTGGCCATAGGCGATCAGCCAGCCGCGCCCCTGGGCCGCCTGCTGGACCATGGCCTCCAGGTCGTATCCGGGCAGGCGGCGCGATTCCATACCGATGGCCTGCAGGTTCGCCCGATCGGCCCGCCCGGCGTTGACCCCGTCGCGCACCCCGCGCCCGCAGCGGAAGCGCCGGTCGATCACCGCCTTGGCCCCAAGGGCGCAATCGCCGAACGGATAGGCGAAGGTGGTCATGCGATAGCCGTCCAGCCGCTCGGCCACCCAGGCGGCGTTGCGGGCCAGACTGGCCTCCAGTTCAGCCGGGTTGAGCGTCAGGGTCGAGACATGCTCGAAGGTATGGCAGCCGACCTCATGCCCCGCCGCATGCAAGGCCTGTAGATGCGGGGTCTCGAACTGCGGCAGATCCAGATTACGCCCGCCCGCCAGGCCGCCACAGACATAATAGGTCGCCTTCACCCCATGCTGGGCCAGCACCGGCCCCGCTTCGGTCCAGGCCGAAACCGGAATGTCGTCGAACGACAGGCTCAGCACCCCGCGTTCGGGAGCGACCGGCATGGGCCGGACATCCAGATAGCGCCCGGCGCGCCGTCGCATCTTGTCGATGAAAGCCTGCATGGCCTCCAGACTAGGCGCGACAGCTTAAGGCCCCGTTGAACGCGGATCAGCGTTTCAGCGCTCGCCCGGCGATCACCGCGTTTCGCCCGAATTTGTCACGCAGGGCGTCGATGGCCGTCTCGGCCTTCAACGTGCGGGTCTCGGCCGTGTCGAACAGGGCGGCGGGGGCGTCTTCGGCGTCCTGCACATCCGCCATGCCTATGCCGATCAGGCGATAGGGCCGGCCCAGTTCGGGCTTCAGCAGCGCGCGGGCCGTGGCGAACATGGCGCGGGCGGTCTGCACCGGCTCGGCCGCCGTGGTGCGCCGGGTGATGATCTTGAAGTCCGTGCGCCGCAGCTTCAGCACGATGACCCGGCTGGCCACTCCGTCACGCCGCGCCTTGGACGCCAGCTTCTCGCACAGGGGCCACAGCTCGGCCTCCAGCGCCTCGGCGTCGGTCAGGTCGTGGTTGAAGGTGGTTTCGGCGCTCATGCCCTTGCGATCATGGTCGGGATCGACCCGGCGGTGGTCGCGCGCATGCGACAGGTCGTGCAGCCGCAAGCCATGCTCGCCATAGCGTTTCATCAGATCGCGCGGATCGGCGGCGGCCAGATCGCCGATGGTGGCGTAGCCGTCGCTGCGCAGGGTCTTGCCGAACACCGGCCCGACGCCGGGCAGGGCGGTGACCGGCCGGGGCGCCAGAACGGCCATGGCCTCGGCCGCGCCGACGACCGAGAACCCGCGCGGCTTGTCCATCTCGGACGCCATTTTCGCCAGGAACCGGTTGGGCGCCAGGCCGATGGAGACGGTCAGGCCGGTCTCGTCTTCGATGCGCTTCTGAAGACGCACCAGTTGCAGGGCGGGCGGCCCGCCGTTCAGCCGCTCGGTCCCCGCCAGATCGATCCACGCCTCGTCCAGCGACAGGGTCTGAACCAGGGGCGTCAGCTCGCCCACCATGCCGAAGATGCGGCGGCTCTCGGGCACGTATTTCTCGAACGACGGTTTGATGACCACGGCGTCGGGGCAGGCCTTCAGCGCCTTGAACATCGGCATGGCCGAGCCGACACCGTACAGACGGGCCACATAGCAGGCGGTCGAAACCACGCCCCGCTTGCCGCCGCCCACGATCACCGGCTTGTCGCGCAGCTCGGGCCGGTCGCGCTTCTCGACCGAGGCGTAGAAGGCGTCGCAATCCAGATGCGCCAGCGACAGTTGGTCCAGTTCGTCATGGACCAGCAGCCGTTTCGACCCGCACGCCGGACAGCGCCGGTCCGCCGGCCCTTCGTCCCCGGTCCAGAAACAGTCGCGGCATATGGCCTTCACGGCGGCGTCCTTCAGCTTCACGTCAACTTAAGACAGGCGCGCGACAGTGCCAGTCGAGAAGGCGCAAAGGCCCGTCCGAAAGGCGACCAGCAGGGTGATGTCCAAGAAGGTCCTCATCGTCGAGGATAACGAGCTGAACATGAAGCTTTTTCATGATCTGCTCGATTCCCAGGGCTATGAAACCCTGCAGACCCGCGAGGGGCTGCAGGCGCTGGCCCTGGCGCGCCAGCATCGTCCCGACCTGATCCTGATGGACATCCAGCTGCCGGAAATCAGCGGGCTGGAAGTCACCAAATGGCTGAAGGACGACGAGGAGCTTAGCCACATCCCCGTGGTCGCCGTCACCGCCTTCGCCATGAAGGGCGACGAGGAGCGCATCCGCCAGGGCGGCTGCGAGGCCTATATCTCCAAGCCGATCTCGGTGATGCATTTCCTCGACACCGTTCGGAAGCACCTGGGGTAGGGCGGGGATGAGCGCGCGCATCCTGGTCGTCGACGATGTGGAGCCGAACGTTCGGCTGCTCGAAGCCAAGCTGACGCTGGAATACTATGACGTGGTCACCGCGACCGACGGGGCGGGCGCCCTGGTCCGCGCGGCGGCGGACCAGCCGGATATCATCCTGCTGGACGTGATGATGCCGGGCATGGACGGGTTCGAGACGTGTAAACGGCTGAAGGCCGATCCGGCGACGCGTCATATTCCGGTGGTGCTGGTCACCGCCCTGGACGGCCGCGAAGACCGTATCCGGGGGCTGGAGGCCGGGGCCGACGACTTTGTCACCAAGCCGATCGACGATGTGATCCTGTTCGCGCGCGTGCGGTCGCTGGTGCGGCTGAAACAGGTGATGGACGAGCTGCGCGAGCGCGAGGAAAGCGGCCGCCGCCTGGGCGTCAACGCCGACGGCGCGGGTCGGCTGCGCGGCTCGGGCGGGCGGGTGCTGGTGGTCGACGACAATCCGCGCCAGGTGGAAAAGATCGGCATGCAGCTGGTCAAGGAGCATCGCCCTTCGTTCGAAACCCTGCCCGACGCCGCCATGGTCGCGGCCGCCGGGCCGATCGACCTGATGATCGTCAATGTCGCGGCCGAGAGTTTCGACGGCCTGCGCCTGATCGCGCGGGCGCGCACCGACCGGGCCACACGCAAGGTTCCGATCCTGGCCGTGGTCGACCCGTCCGACCGCCCGCGCCTGGTCAAGGCGCTGGAACTGGGGGCCAACGACATCCTGTTCCGCCCGGTCGACGCCGAAGAGATGGCCGCGCGCGTCCGCACCCAGGTGCGGCGCAAACGCTATGCCGACTTCCTGAAGGAAAAGCTGGACTACAGCCTGGAGATGGCCGTCACCGACGCCCTGACCGGCCTGCACAACCGCCGCTACATGGCCGGACAGCTTCAGGCCCTGGTGGGCCGGGCGGTCCAGGGGGGCGAGCCGGTGGCGCTGCTGGTGCTGGACATCGACCACTTCAAGGCGGTGAACGACGGCTTCGGCCACGACGCCGGCGACGAGGTGCTGCAGGAATTCGCCGTGCGCCTGGCCACCAATGTCCGCGCCATCGACCTGCCGTGCCGCCAGGGCGGGGAAGAGTTCGTGGTGGTCATGCCCGGCTCGACCCTGGAAGACGCGGTGCATGTGGCCGACCGCATCCGCCGCGACATCGCCGGGGCGCCGTTCCCGGTGCTGGGCGGCAAGGAGATGCTGAACATCACCGTCTCGATCGGCGTGGCGGCGACGACGGGGGCGGGCGACACGCCCGAGGCCCTGATGAAACGCGCCGACGAGGGCGTCTATGCCGCCAAGGCCGCGGGCCGCAACGCCGTGATCGCGCGCGCGGCCTGAAACTCAAGCGGCCTGAAACGCAAAACGCCCGGCTGATCCAGCCGGGCGCTTCGCAATCCGCAAGGGGTGAAACCCTTACTTGATCTTGCCTTCCTTGAACTCGACGTGCTTGCGCGCGACCGGGTCGTACTTCTTGACGACCATCTTTTCGGTCATGGTGCGGGCGTTCTTCTTGGTGACGTAGAAGAAGCCGGTGTCGGCCGTGGAGTTCAGGCGGATCTTGATGGAAGCCGGTTTGGCCATCGGACAATTACCTTTGCGACGGCGAAAGCCGCTAAATGAGAGGCGCGGAACATACTCAGGACGCCTGCGAAGTCAACCGCGCCACGCGCCGCATGTCCACGGCGGCGACAAGACATAAGGTGACACCATGAGCATCATTGCCCTTTCGGCCGTTCTGGCCTTCGCCGCGCCCGCCGCCGACACGCCGCAGGACGCCTTTTTCAACAATCTGACGGCCCTGTGCGGCCAGCGGTTTCAGGGGCGGGTGACCACCGATGACGCCGCCGATGCCGATTTCCGCAGCCAGCGGCTGACCATGCATGTGCGCGACTGTTCGCCGACCGAGATTCGCATCCCGTTCCGCGTCGGCGACGACCGCACCCGCACCTGGGTCATCACTCGCACCGAGACGGGCCTGCGGCTGAAGCACGACCACCGCGACCCGGAAGACGGCCACACCCACACCCTGCATTGGTACGGCGGCGACACCGCGTCGGCGGGCACGGCCGAACGTCAGGAATTCCCGGTCGATGACGAATCCATCGCCCTGTTCAACGCCAACAACGCCCAGGTCTCGACCACCAATGTCTGGGCCGTCGAAGTGCATCCGGGCCAGAGCTATGTCTACGAACTGAGCCGCGCCAACCGCCTGCTGCGCGTCGAGTTCGACACGACCCAGCCGCTGACGGACTGATCGACGCCGGATTGTCGGGGGATCAGGATTGTCAGGGGATCAGGATTGTATGGGGACCAAGCCGCCGCCTTCGCCCGAAAGGGCGGGGGCGAGTGGCTCCGCGGGTAGGATTCGAACCTACGACCAGCCGATTAACAGTCGGCTGCTCTACCACTGAGCTACCGCGGAACGTGCTCGGGAGGCGGGCCTATAGCAGCGGGTTCGCGCGTCGTGCAATGGGTAATGCACCTGAAAAATGACGCACCAGACCATCATCGATCCCGACGACCCGCGCGTGGCGGCCTTCCGCCAGGTGCAGGAGCGCGACCTGACCGGCCGCCACGGCCGTTTCATCGCCGAGGGCAAGGTGGTGGTGCGGGTGCTGGCCTCGCCGGCCTCCCTGTGCGGGGTCGAGGCGCTGCTGCTGGCGGAAAACCGGGTGGCGGCCATGGCCGACGTCATCGCAGGCCTGCCGGGCGACGCCACGGCCTATGTGGCGGCTCAGCCGGTGCTGGACGCCATCGCCGGCTTTCACCTGCATCGCGGCGTGCTGGCCCTGGGGCGAAAGCCTGCGCCCCTGGCGCCCGCGACCTTGCTGGCTGCGGCGCCAGAGACCTGTGTGGTCGTGTGCGCGGTCGGGGTGGGCAATCACGACAATATGGGCGGCCTGTTCCGCAACGCGGCGGCGTTCGGGGCGCATGGCGTGCTGCTGGACAGCGGCTGTTGCGATCCCTTCTATCGCAAGGCGATCCGCGTTTCGGCCGGGGCGGTGCTGCGGACGCCCGCCGCGACCGCGTCCTCCGCCGAGGCGATGCTGGATGCGCTTGAGGCCGCGGGGTTCCAGGCCCTGGCCCTGACGCCGGGCGCGGTGCAGCCTCTGGCGGCGGTGCGGGGCAGGGGGCGCCAGGCGCTGATCCTGGGCGCCGAGGGGCCGGGCCTGCCCGAAACGATCCTGAAGCGGTGCCGACCGGTGGCCATACCGATGGCGGGCGGGTTCGATTCGCTGAACGTGGCGGCGGCTTCGGCAGTGGCCCTTTATCAGATCACGCAGGCGTCAACGCGTTAACGCTTTATACACCTTGTCGTTTTGCCGGAATGTGGCAACTTGGCGCCCACGGGTTGGGAAGTCGGCGTCATGGGCATTCTGTATTTCATCCACCGCAATGCGCGGATCGTGATCGTGGCGGCCATCGTGGGGGCGGCGCTGGGCGCGGCCGGGGCCATCGGCTGGATCACCGCACCGGTCTGAATTGACTGCAGGAACAGGGGTTTGGTCGCCGCCTGCGCGGTGGTTTTCGCGCGCCCTGTCTGAAAATCGCGATGGAGGCCTGACCGGGAATCGAACCCGGGTGCAAGGATTTGCAGTCCTCTGCGTCACCACTCCGCCATCAGGCCATGCGCCCCGAAACCGGGGCCGCGCCATCGCGAGGGGCGTTCGCTATCAGATCGGATTGTCCGCTGCAACGCAGAGACCTATAAGCACGCGCAATTCCCGTTCCGCCGCCAACAGAAGGCTTCCCGATGGATTTCGCCGCCGCGCGCAAGGTCATGGTGGACTCGCAGGTCCGCGTGAACGACGTCACCGATCGCGCCCTTCAGGCCGCGCTGATGGCCGCCCCGCGTGAGCGGCTGGTCCCGGCCGAGCGGGCCTTCATGGCCTATGCCGAGACGACGCCCGAAATCGCCGCCGGCCGCTTCCTGATGCCGGCGCGCGACATCGCCAAGCTGTTGCAGGCCGCCGATCCCCGCGCGGACGAGCGGGCGCTGTGCCTGGCCGCGCCCTATGCGGCGCTGGTGCTGGCCCGCATGGGTCTGACCGTAACGGCCCAGGAGGCCGAGGCGGCGGTGTTCGACGTGGCTGGCGCGGCCCTGGCCGACGACGGCGTGCAGACTTCGGTCGGCGCTCTGACGGCGCCTGTGGGCGAAGGTTGGGATCTGATCGTCAGCGAGGCGGCGGTTCCGGTGCGGCCCGACGCCTGGCTGGCGGCCCTGCGCGAAGGCGGCCGCCTGGCGGTGGTCGAGCGGACCGGCCCGGTCGGCAAGGCGGTGCTTTATGTGAAGGGTCGCGACGGCGCGGCCTCGCGCAAGGTTCTGTTCGATTCCACGCCGCCGATTCTGGCGGAACTGACGCCTGAGCCTACATTCGCCCTGTAGTTAGCCCTGTAGTCTGCCGGCCGCGACGGAAACGGCGCGCCGGCGCGTGAAGAAAACTTAACTGGCGTTGGCGCACATCCATCGTCACGAAACACCGAACGAACCCGTAATTTTTGACGCATCCTCCCCCGGGCGTCAGGCAGGAACAGATGATGTTGAAACGTTCGCGTGCGCTCGCCTCGGTCGCCATGGCCGCCGTGCTGGCCGGCGTGGCGGGCCCGGTGCTGGCGGAAGACCTGCGGGACGCCCTGGCCCTGGCCTATCAGACCAACCCGACCCTGCTGGCCCAGCGCGCCAACCAGCGCGCCCTGGACGAGACGGTGGTTCAGGCCCGCGCGGGTCTTCGCCCGACGCTGAGCGCCAACGCCGGTGTCGATTACACCCAGACCCGCACCCCGCGCGTCACCACCTCGACCGGCATGGACCTGGACGGCGACGGCGTCATCGACACCGTCACCACCGGCGGCTCGAATGAAAGCGACGAGGTCAGCGCCGGCCTGAGCCTGAGCCAGACCCTGTATTCCGCCGGCCGCGTCGGCCACGGCATCACGGCGGCCGAAGCCAACATCCTGGGCGGCCGCGAGAATCTGCGCGACATCGAGCAGCAGGTCCTGGCCACCGTGATCCAGGCCTATGCCGACGTGCTGCGCGACATCGAGATCCTGCGCATCCGCCAGGCGAACCAGACCGTCCTGCGCCGCCAGCTGGACGAATCCAACGCCCGGTTCGAGGTGGGCGAGATCACCCGCACCGACGTGGCCCAGTCCGAGGCCCGTTTGGCCCAGACCGAGGCCGATCTGGCCAACGCCCAGGCCCAGCTGTCGGTGTCGCGCGCCGCCTACGCCGCCGTGGTGGGTCAGTCGCCGGGCACGCTGGAGGCCCTGCCGACCCTGCCGGGCCTGCCGTCCGGCTTTGAGCAGGCGATGGATGTCGCGCTGCTGGACAACCCCGGCCTGCGCGCCGCCGGTTACGCCCTGCAGTCGGCCGAGGCCCGCGTGGCCCAGGCCCGCGCCGAATATCTGCCGTCGGCGCGCCTGACGGCATCCTATGGCGGCACGGGCACGCTGGATGATCCCGATCTGGCCGACCGCACCGCCTTCCGCGCCGGCGCCTCGGTGTCGATCCCGCTGTTCACCGGCGGCCTGAACCGTTCGCGTGTGGCCCAGGCCCTGGAACAGGCCAACGCCGCCCAGATCGGCGTCGAGGGCGAACGCCGCAGCGTGCTGCAGGCCGTCAGCTCGGCCTATGCCCAGGTGGTGTCGGCTCGCTCGACCCTGTCGGCGGGCCAGGAGGCGGTGCGCGCCGCCTCGGTCGCGGCCGAGGGCGTGCGCCAGGAGGCCCAGGTCGGCCTGCGCACCACTCTGGACGTGCTGAACCAGGAGCTGGAGCTGCGCAACGCCGAGGTCACCCTGGCCATCGCCCGGCGCAACGAATATGTGGCCCAGGCCCAGCTGCTGGCCGCCATGGGCCGGCTGGAAGGCCCGGATCTGGTGCCGGTCGACGCCTATGATCCGGCCGCCAACTACAACCGCGTGCGCAATCGCGGCGCCCTGCCTTGGGACGGCCTGCTGGAAGCCATCGACCGCACCGCCGCCCCGCCGGTGGTTCCGGCCGCAGACGCGCCCGACGCGCCGATCGACGCCCAGCTGAAGAGCGACGTCATCCGCACCGCGCCCGGCGCCTGATCGGCGTTTTAACCAAACAGGCGAAAAAGCCCCGTTGATTCCGGCGGGCGTAGATGCGACGACTTTCCGCGACCGGGGCGCATCGTAAACGCGCGTCCCTACGGCTTTGTCCTCAGGGTTAAGACATGACCGATCAGACCGCCCAGGAACCGACGATGGAGGAAATCCTGGCGTCGATCCGCCGGATCATCTCGGAAGACGAGGCCCCGGCCGAAACGGCCGCCGCCGCCCCTGCGCCCGAGCCGGAAATCGCGGCTGAACCGGAACCCGCGCCTGCGTATGCGCCCGAGCCTGAGTCTGAGCCGATCACCCCGGCCTTCGCCGAGGCGCCGGCCGAAGAGGCCATCGCGGCCGAAGACGACGTGCTGGAACTGACCGACCGCTATGAGGCGCCCGAGGCCGAAAGCATCGGCGATCTGGATGTCGCGGCGCCCGAGCCGGAACCCTTCCCCGAAGCCCCGGCCGCCGTCGAACCGGCCTATGAGGCCGAGCCGGAACCCGCCTATGCGGCGCCTGCGCCTTCGAGCGAGATCCTGGTCGGCGACGCGGCCGCCGGCAGCGCGGCCTCGGCCTTCGCCGGCCTGGCCGCCAGCCTGCGCCAGCCGGAACCGGCGCCCTTCAGCGGCGCCGCCGGTCCGACCATCGACGAACTGGCGCGCCAGCTGCTGCGCCCGATGCTGAAGGACTGGCTGGACGCCAATCTGCCGGCCATCGTCGAGGCCCAGGTACGCAAGGAAGTGGAACGCATCGCCCGCAACGCCGGCTGACCTTCACCTGCGACCTGATCTCCACTAGATCACCACAGGGCGGCTCCGGCGGGGCCGCCCTTTCTCGTTTCTGCAAAGACCCTCCCGATGCTCGACAAGACCTTCGATCCGAAATCCGCTGAACCGCGCCTGTATCAGATGTGGGAGAGCAGCGGCCTGTTCGCGCCGCGCACCGAGGGGGCGGCCGGCGCCTATTCCATCGTCATCCCGCCGCCGAACGTGACCGGGTCGCTGCACATCGGCCATGCGCTGAACAACACCCTGCAGGACATCCTGATCCGCTATCACCGCATGCGCGGCAAGGCGGCCTTGTGGCTGCCGGGCACCGATCATGCGGGCATCGCCACCCAGATGGTGGTCGAACGTCAGCTGGCCGCCGCCGGTACCGCCAGCCGCCGCGACATGGGCCGCGAAGCCTTCCTGGACACCGTCTGGAAATGGAAGGCCGAAAGCGGCGGCGCCATCGTGCGCCAGCTGCGCCGCCTGGGCGCGTCGTGCGACTGGAGCCGCGAACGGTTCACCCTGGACGAGGGCCTGTCGGCCGCGGTGCGCAAGGTCTTCGTGCAGCTGCACCAGCAGGGGCTGATCTATCGCGACAAGCGGCTGGTAAACTGGGATCCGCATTTCCAGACCGCCATCAGCGACCTGGAGGTCGAGCAGAAGGAGGTCGACGGCGCCTATTGGCATTTCGCCTATCCGCTGGCCGATGGCGTGACCTACGAACACCCGGTCGCCTTCGACGACGACGGCAAGGCGACCGAATGGGAGACGCGCGACTATATCGTCGTCGCCACCACCCGGCCCGAGACCATGCTGGGCGACACCGGCGTGGCGGTGCACCCGGACGATGAGCGCTATGCCGGTCTGGTCGGCAAGTTCGTGACCTTGCCCATCGTGGGGCGTCGCATCCCTATCGTCGCCGATGATTATGCCGATCCGACCAAGGGGTCTGGCGCGGTGAAGATCACGCCGGCGCACGACTTCAACGACTTCGGCGTGGGCAAGCGGGCCGGGCTGGCCGCCCTGAACATCATGGACGCCTTTGGCCGCATCACCGCCGCCGACACGCCCGATGTGCCCGCCGACTATGAAGGTATGGACCGCTTCGCCGCGCGCAAGGCCATCGTCGCCCGGGCCGAGGAACAAGGCTGGCTGAAGCAGATCGAGAAGACCCGCCACATGGTCCCGCACGGCGACCGTTCGGGCGTGGTCATCGAGCCGTGGCTGACGGACCAGTGGTATGTCGACGCCAAGACCCTGGCCCAGCCCGCGCTGAAGGCGGTGGAGCAGGGCGACACCGTGTTCGAGCCTCGCAGCTACGAGAAGGTCTATTTCGAGTGGCTGCGCAATATCGAGCCGTGGTGCATCTCGCGCCAGCTGTGGTGGGGCCATCGCATCCCGGCCTGGTACGGGCCGGATGGCCAGATCTTCGTGGCCGAGACGGAGGAAGAGGCGCGCGCCCAGGCGGGCGATCTGCCCCTGACCCAGGACGAGGACGTTCTGGACACCTGGTTCAGCTCGGCCCTGTGGCCCTTCTCGACCATGGGCTGGCCCGACAAGACCGAGGATCTGGAGCGGTTCTATCCGACCAGTGATCTGGTCACCGGCTATGACATCATCTTCTTCTGGGTGGCCCGGATGATGATGATGGGGCTGCATTTCACCGGTCAGGCGCCGTTCAAGCGCGTGATCATCAACGGTCTGGTCCGCGACGAGAAGGGCCAGAAGATGTCGAAGTCCAAGGGCAACGTCATCGACCCGCTGGAGATCATCGACGACCTGGGCGCCGACCCCTTGCGCTTCACCATGGCCATTCTGTCGGGCACGCGCGACATCAAGCTGTCGCGCCAACGCATTGAAGGCTATCGCAACTTCGGCACCAAGCTGTGGAACGCCGCCCGCTTCGCCCAGATGAACGAGGCGCGCCGCGCCGAAGGCTTCGACCCGGCGGGCGTGGACCAGACGATCAACCGCTGGGTCCGCGGCGAACTGACCAAGGCCGAGCGGGCGGTGTCGGCGGCGCTGGAGGCCGGCCGGTTCGATGAGGCGGCGTCCAGCCTCTACCGCTTCGTCTGGAACGTCTTCTGCGACTGGTATCTGGAACTGGCTAAGCCGGTGTTCGGCGGGGCGGATGAGGCGGCCAAGGCCGAGACGCGGGCCATGACCGCCTGGGTTCTGGACCAGACGCTGAAGCTGATGCACCCGGTCATGCCCTTCATCACTGAAGAGCTGTGGGACCAACTGGCGGATCAGGGCGCGGCGCGGGCCGAGCCCATGCTGCTGGGCGCCCGCTGGCCCGAACTGCCGGACGGCTTTGTCGATGCGGCGGCGGAGGCTGAGATCGGCTGGCTGGTCGATCTGGTCACGGAAATCCGTCAGTTGCGGGCGGAAATGAATGTGCCGCCTTCGGCCAAGCCGCCGCTGGCCTTCGTGTCGCCCGACGCCATCACGCGCGAGCGGATGGACCGGCATCGCGGCCTGATCCTGACCCTGGCGCGGGTGTCGTCGGTCGAGGCGGCCGATGCGGCCCCGGCGGGCGCGGTGACCTTCGTCACCGGCGGCGCGACGGCGGCCCTGTCGCTGGCCGACATCATCGACCTGTCGGCCGAACGCATGCGCTTGGCCAAGGAGATCGCCGCCTTCGACAGCGATATCGCCCATGTCGACAAGAAGCTGGGCAACCCGAACTTTGTCGCCCGCGCCGCCGCCGAGGTGGTCGAGGAGCAGCGTCAGAAGAAGGCCGAGGCCGAGGCGGGCAAGGCGCGCCTTCAGGCCGCCCTGGATCGGCTGGGCCAGATCGGATGAGCCGCGTCCGCGCCGACCAGCTGCTGGTCGCGCGCGGCCTGTTCGACACCCGCGCCCGCGCCCGAGCCGCCATCGAGGCGGGGCGGGTGACCGCCGATGGCCGCACCGTGGCCAAGCCGTCGGAACAGCTGGCCGAGGATGTGGTGATCGAGGCCCAGGCCGCGCACCGATTCGTCGGGCGTGGGGCGCTGAAACTGGATCACGCCCTGGACCTGTGGCCTGTGGCTGTCGAGGGGCGGGCGGCCATCGATGTCGGCGCCTCGACCGGCGGCTTTACCGAAGTGCTGCTGGAGCGCGGCGCGGCGCGGGTCTTCGCCGTGGATGTGGGGCAGGGGCAGTTGCATCCCCGCATCGCCGCCGATCCGCGCGTGGTGAACTTGGAAAAGACCGACGCGCGCGACCTGTCGCCGATGCTGATCGCCGATCCGGTCGATCTGATCGTCTGCGACGCCAGCTTCATCGGCCTGGCCAAGGTGTTGCCCGCCGCCCTGGCGCTGGCCCGGCCGGGCGCGGACCTGGTCACCCTGGTGAAGCCCCAGTTCGAGATGGAGCGTCGCCAGGACGTCGGGCGCGGCGGCGTGGTCCGCGACGCCGATGCGCGCCAGGCGGCGCTGGACCGCGTGGCCGCCTGGCTGGAGGGGGCGGGCTGGACCGTGCGCGAAACCGCCGACAGCCCCATCAGCGGCGGCGACGGCAATCAGGAATATCTGCTCTGGGCCGCCCGATAGTGGACGCAGGACATGTCCTCCGCTCATCCCCGCGAAAGCGGGGACCCAGTCCTGTCATCAAGACGCCGGTGTTTCTGGATTGACGATGGCGGATCACAGGCAGCGCTGCATCGCCCAAAGATCTGGGTCCCCGCTTTCGCGGGGATGAGCGGGAATCTGGGAAAAGGCTGCCGGTACTTAAACGGCCCCAAAAAGGAAAACCGCCGGCGGATGTCTCCGCCGGCGGCTCCGTCACGTCGTCAATTGCCAGGGGGGCTGGATGTTAATCGACGACGCGATAGCGGCCCGAACTGTCGCGGCAACTGCGGACGTGGCGCGTCTCGTAGCGGCCGTCGGGAAGACGGATGCGGCTTTCGGCCAGACGGCAGTCGCCGCCCCGGTCGTATCCGCCGCGATAACCGTCGTCATAGCCGCGACGGTCGTCGTAGCGGTCATCGTAACGGTCGTCATAACGCGGCTGGCTGTAGCCGTTGTCGTAGCGGTAATCGCGGTCGTTATAGCCCTGCTGGCCATAGTAGCCTTGCTGGGCGTAGCAGTTCTCGCTGGACGCGCGGCCGATCTGCGAGCCGATCACGGCGCCCAGGACCCCGCCCAGAACGCTACCCTCGGTGCGGCGACCGCGCGCGGCGACCTGCGAGCCCAGAACGGCGCCGGCGGTGGCGCCGATGACGCCGCCCGCACCGCTGCGGCCGTCGCGATAGCAGGGATCCTGGGCCGGGGCGCGGCGATAGTCGTACGACTGGCCGTAGCCATAGCCCTGGCCGGAATAGTAGCCCGACTGGGCCGAGGCGGCGCCCGGGGCGACGATGGCGGCCATCAGGATGGCGGCGGCGGCGATCTTGGTCTTGGCGCCGATCATTTCGGGCTCTCCGTGAAAGGTCGTGTCGGGCGCTGAACGGTTCGGAACCGCTTGCGTTGCGTAGAGAGATAAGACGGCCAAGCTGAACGGACTTTGAGCGCACCGTTCATCTTCGTTCATGTTCCGCCCCGCCGTTTGGCAGGGTAGAAGCGGGCATGACCGAAACCCTGACCATTTCCCACATCGGCGGCCAGGGCGACGGCGTGGCCCGCACCGATCGCGGACCGGTCTATGCGCCGCTGACCCTGCCGGGCGAGACGGTGCAGGCCACGGTCAGGGACGGCCGGGCCGAGGACGTGCGAATCCTGACGCCCAGCGCCGACCGGATCGCGCCGGTGTCGCCGCAATATGGCGACTGCGGCGGTTGCTCGCTGCAGCACTGGGCCGCCGCGCCCTATCTGGACTGGAAGCGCGACCAGGTGCGCCTGGCCCTGGCGCGCGAGGGAATCGAGACCGAAATCGAGCCAACGGTGGCCACGCCGCCGGGGTCGCGGCGCCGCCTGGCCCTGCACGCCCGGCGCGGGCCGGACGGGCGGGCGATCCTAGGGTTCAAGGCGCGGCGGTCGTGGCGGCTGGTTCCGATCTCGGCCTGTCCGGTGGCCGACCCGCGCCTCGTGGCGGCGATTCCCGCGCTGAAGGCCGTGGCCGAGGCGGTGCTGGAGCATCCCAAATCCGCCCCGAGCCTGCATGTCACCTGGACGCTGGACGGGCTGGATGTCGATGTCACGGGGGTGGAGCGGCGCAGCGGCGGCCTGTCGCGCGACGCCCAGATGCGGGCCATCGGGGCGGCGGCCGACGCCGACCTGGCGCGTCTCAGCCTGGCGGGCGAAACCCTGGTGATGGCGCGCCAGCCGCGCGTGGCCTTTGGCCCGGCGGTCGTGCCCCTGCCGGCGGGCGGCTTCCTGCAGGCCGTCCCCCAGGCCGAGGCGGCGATGGTGGATCGCGCGGTGGCGGCGGTTCAGGGCGCCAAACGGATCGCCGACCTGTTCTGTGGGGCTGGAACCTTCACCTTCCCGCTGGCGACGGTGGCGCCTGTGCTGGCGGCCGATGCGTCCGAGGCGGGGATCCGGGCGCTGAAGGCGGGCGTCGCCTCGGCCTCGGGCCTGAAGCCGATCACGGCCCAGGCGCGCGACCTGTTTCGCCGCCCGTTCAGCCCGGTGGACCTGAAGGGTTGCGACGCCGTGGTGTTCGACCCGCCGCGCGCCGGCGCCGCCGAACAGTCGGCCCAGATCGCCCAGTCGGGCGCGGCGGTCGTGGTGGGGGTGTCGTGCAATCCGACCACCTTCGCCCGCGATGCGCGCATTCTGATCGATGCGGGCTTCGGGCTGGAGCGGGTGACGCCGGTGGACCAGTTCCTGTGGTCCGGCCATGTCGAACTGGTCGGCGTTTTCCGGCGCTAACGGTTCAAAACAGCACGCCGGGGTTCATGATGCGCTGGGGGTCCAGCGCCTGACGCACGGCGCGCATCATCTGGATTTCGACCTCGGACTTGTAGCGGCGCGCCTCGTCGGTCTTCAGCCGGCCCAGGCCGTGTTCGGCGCTGATCGATCCGTCGAAGCGGGCGACAATGTCGTGCACGATGCGCGAGCCCTCTTCCCAGCGGGCGATGAAGGCGGCGGCGTCTTCGCCCTCGGGCCGCAGCACGTCGTAATGCAGATTGCCGTCGCCGACATGGCCGAAGACGCTGATGCGGACGCCGGGATGAAACCGCTGCAGGGCGGCGTCGGCGTCGTCCAGGAAGTCGGCGATGCGTGAGACGGGCACCGAGACGTCGTGCTTCCAGCCGCCGCCTTCGGGCTTCAGCGCGGCGGACTGTTCTTCGCGCAGTTTCCACATCGCCGCGCGCTGGGCGTCGCTCTGGGCCAGGGCGGCGTCCGTGATCAGGCCGTCGTCGAAGGCTGTGGCCAGCAACCGCTCCAGCGCCGCCGACGCCCCGCCGGCTTCGGCCGAGGCCGCCTCGATCAAGACGGTCCAGGGCGGGGTGGTGGCCAGCGGCTCGCGCGTGTCGGGGATGTGTTTCAGGGCCAGTTCCAGCCCCAGCCGCTTCATCAGTTCGAACGCCTCGACCCCGCCGCCTGTCTCGGCCTTGGCGCGGGCCAGCAGTTCGATGGCGTCGCGGGGGCTGGCCAGGCCGACCATGGCGGTGGCCCGGTCGCGCAGGATGGGAAACAGTTTCAGCGTCGCCGCCGTCACCACCCCCAGCGTCCCCTCGGCCCCGATCAACAGTTGCTTCAGGTCATAGCCGGTGTTGTCTTTCCTGAGGCGTTTCAGGCCGTTGAAGACCTGGCCGTCGGGCATGACCGCCTCTATCCCCAGCACCAGATCGCGCATCATGCCATAGCGCAGCACCGCCACGCCCCCGGCATTGGTCGACAGGACCCCGCCGATGGTGGCGCTGCCTTCGGCCGCCAGGCTGAGGGGGAAGAACCGGCCCGCATCGGCCGCAGCCTGTTGGGCTTCCAGCAGGGTGAGGCCGGCCTCCACCGTCATGGCGTCGTCCAGGGGGGTGACATCGCGCACGGCCCGCATCTTCTTCAGCGACAGCAGCGCCTCGCCATAGGGAATCTGGCCGCCGACCAGACCGGTGCCGCCGCCCTGGGGCGTGATCGCCACGCCGTGTTCGGCGCAGATCGACACGGCGCGCGCGACCTGTTCGGTGGATCGGGGCGTCAGCATCAGCGGCGTATGACCCGTCCAGCGGCCGCGCCATTCCGTCAGCGACGGCGCGATCAGGGCCGGATCGTCGGTCCAGCCGCCCTCGCCAAGCGCGGCCTTCAGCGCGTCCAGCGCGGCGGGTGAGGGCGGGGTCATGCGGTCTTGTCCCAGATGGCGGGGTTGAAGACTATGCTGTCGCCATGGATTCGTCGCCCCAACCGGTCCCTTGCGTCGGCGTGGTCTGCCTGAAGGGCGACCAGGTGCTGCTGATCCGCCGGGGCAAGCCGCCGCGTATGGGCGAATGGAGCCTGCCCGGCGGCCGCATCGAACCGGGCGAACGGGCGGTGGATGCGGCCCTGCGTGAACTGCGCGAGGAGACGGGGGTGGAGGCCGAAATCCTGGGCCTGGTCGATGTGATCGACGGCCTGTTTCCCGAACACGGCCGCCACTATGTGCTGATCGACTATGTGGCGCGGTGGGTCGCGGGCGACCCCGTGGCTGGAGATGATGCGATGGAGGCGGCCTTCATGCCGGTGAAGACGGCGCTGGCCTGGGTCGACTGGGACGAAACGCGGCGGGTGATCCGGGCGGCCGCGGAATCCGCATCTGCGGCGCCGGATTCGGTGGCGTCGGCCCCGGCGGACCGTTAGGCTTGGCCAAGCTTTAGGAGGACCCCCATGGGCATATTCGGCATAGCGATCCTGATCCTGGCGATCGTGCTGTTGTTCAGCGTGGTCAAGATCGTGCCTCAGGGGCGCGAGTTCACGGTCGAACGGTTCGGCAAATACACCAAGACCCTGACGCCGGGCATCCATCTGCTGACGCCATTCGTCGAGAAAATCGGCCGTCGCATGAATATGATGGAACAGGTTCTTGATGTGCCTCAGCAGGAGGTGATCACCCGCGACAACGCGGTGGTCAAGGTTGACGGCATCGTCTTCATTCAGGTGATGAATGCGGCGGCGGCGGCCTATCGCGTCGACGATCTGCAATACGCCATCGCCCAGCTGTGCATGACCAATCTGCGCACCGTGGTCGGCTCGATGGAGCTGGACGAGGTGCTGAGCCAGCGCGACAGCATCAACACCCGCCTGCTTCAGGTGATCGATGCGGCGACCGAACCGTGGGGCGTCAAGGCCAACCGGATCGAGATCAAGGATCTGACGCCGCCCGCCGACATCACCAACGCCATGGCCCGCCAGATGAAGGCCGAGCGCGAGCGTCGCGCCGTGGTCACCGAGGCGGACGGCGAGAAACAGGCCGCGATCACCCGCGCCGAGGGCGCCAAACAGGCCGCCATCCTGGAATCCGAAGGCCGCAAGGAAGCCGCCTTCCGCGACGCCGAAGCCCGCGAACGCGAGGCCGAGGCCGAGGCCAAGGCCACCGCCATGGTGTCCGAAGCCATCGCGCGCGGCGACGTCAACGCCATCAACTATTTCGTGGCCCAGAAATACGTCGAGGCCTTCTCGGCCCTGGCCACCAGCCCGCAGCAGAAGACGGTTATCGTGCCGGCCGAGATGGGCGCCCTGGTCGGCTCCATCGCCGGCATCGGCGAACTGGTCGGACTGGCGCGGGACGGCGGTCGCCAGCCGTCCGCCCCGCCGCGCCCGCCGCAGGCCCAGCCGCCCGCGCGGCCCATCAGCACGGCCTCGGCCCCGCCGGCCCAGCCGCGTCCGCCCCGCCGGCCGACCGGCGTGCCCCCGACGGAGTGATAGGCGATGGATTTCGTCTCTGAGCTTTATACCGCCCAGCCGTTCTGGATCTGGCTGGCGATCGGGGTGATCCTGCTGGCGGTCGAGGCGGCCTTTTCGACCGAATGGCTGTTGTGGCCCGCCGTTTCGGCCGGGGTGGTCGCGGTTCTGACGGCCTTGGGCCTGCGGATCGGCCTGCCGCTGGAGATCGTGGTCTTCTCGCTGCTGACCGTGGCCTCGACCCTATTGTCGCGGCGGCTGGTGAAACGGGTCAATCCCGGCGACGCCCCCGACATCAACGCCCGCGACAGCCGCCTGATCGGCCAGCGCGCGCGGGTGGTCGAAGCCTTCATCGACGGGCGGGGCCGGGTGTTCGTCTCGGGCGCCGAATGGCCGGCCGAGATCGTCGGCGCCGCGCCGCCGGTGGGCGAAAGCGTGATCGTGGACGGTCTGACCGGATCGGGCCTGAAAGTCCGCCTGGCCTAACGCCCCAGCACCTGATCCACGCCGCGATTGGCCAGGGCGTCGGCGCGTTCGTTCAGTTCGTGCCCGGCGTGGCCCTTGACCCAGCGCCAGGTGACGTCGTGGCGGGCGCGGGCGGCGTCCAGCCGCTTCCACAGGTCGTCATTCTTGACCGGCTTGTTGTCCGCCGTCTTCCAGCCGCGTCGCTTCCAGTTGTGGATCCACTCGGTCACGCCCTGCATGACGTATTTGCTGTCGGTATGCAGATCGACGCGGCAGGGGCGGGTCAGGGCCTCCAGCGCCATGATGGCGGCCATCAGCTCCATGCGGTTGTTGGTGGTCAGCGCCTCTCCGCCCCACAGCTCCTTCTCGTGACCCGCGCCGGTCTGCAGGATGGCGCCCCAGCCGCCGGGGCCGGGATTGCCCTTGCACGCGCCGTCGGTGTGGATGATGACGTGACTCATGGGCGCGTCCCTACAAGCTTGCTTGGCGCGCCGCCATCACTGCGCCTATATGCAGGCCGAAGATTGATTTGGGCGCAGCGCCCGACCGAGGAGTTTCATCGTGGGCACCCTGAGCATCTGGCACTGGCTGATCGTCATCGTCCTGGCGATGCTGCTGTTCGGCGGACGCGGCAAGCTGTCCGGCCTGATGGGCGACGCGGCCAAGGGCATCAAGGCCTTCCGCGAAGGTCTGAAGGGCGAGGACGAGACCAAGGGGCCGACCGACGGCACCTCCAGCCTGCCGCGCACCGACGCCGAAAAAGACGAACTGAAGCGCTGATCGGCGTCTGACGGGAAAGAGCCTGACGCATGGGCGGCCTTGGCCCCGGAATCGGCGGCTTTGAAATTCTAGTCATCGGGCTGATCGCCCTGATCGTGGTGGGTCCCAAAGACCTGCCCGTGCTGATGAAGCGCGTCGGTCAGTTCATGGCCAAGATGCGGGGCATGGCCAGCGAGTTCCGCGCCAGCTTCGACGAGATGGCGCGCCAGTCGGAACTGGACGATCTGCGCAAGGAAGTGGCGGCGCTGAAGGCGGGGCAGGGGATGTATCCCCTGGGCGCCGAGGCCGAGGCGGCCTTCAAGGACATCAACAAGGAACTGGGCCAGCCCCTGGTCACCGGCCGGTCCGAATGGCCCGACGCCGAGCCGGTGGTCCCGGCCCTGCCGACGCCGGCCGTCGATGCGCCGGTCGAACCGGTCGTGGCGCCCGCGCGCCCGGCCAAGCCGCGCCGCAAGGCTGCGTCCACGGCGGCGTCCAAGGCCAAGACGACCGCCGACAAGCCGGCTTCCAAGCCCAAACCCAAGCCTCGCACCGCCAAGCCCAAACCCGCGCCTAAATCCGAGCCGGGCGCATGAGCCGCACCGATCAGGACGAGGCCGAGATCGAGGCGTCGCGCGCGCCCCTGATGGAGCATCTGGTCGAACTGCGCGGCCGGCTGATCGTCTGCGTGGCGGCCTTCATCGTGGCCTTCATCGGCTGTTTCGCCTTCGCCGAGCCGATCTATGTCTTCCTGGTCAAGCCGTTCGCGGCGGCGGCGGCCCTGCACGGCGCGGCGGGCGGGGGGCATGCGGCGGTGTCGCCGGTCGATCTGATCCTGGGGTCCGCGGGGCTGCGCCCCCTGCCGGAAACGCCGGGCGAGACGGTCAATCTGATCTACACCGCACCCCTGGAGTTCCTGTTCACCAAGATGAAGCTGGCGGGCCTGGGCGCCGTGGTGCTGGCCTTCCCGGTGCTGGCGTACCAGCTGTACCGCTTCGTCGCGCCGGGGCTTTATCGCAATGAACGCGGGGCCTTCCTGCCGTTTCTGGTGGCGGCGCCGCTGCTGTTCCTGTTGGGGGCGGCGCTGGTCTATTACGTCATGCTGCCCTTCGTCATGTGGTTCTCGCTGAGCCAGGGGTTCAGCCAAGAAGGCGTCACGGCGGCCCTGCTGCCCAAGGTGTCGGACTATATGAACCTGGTCACGGCGCTGATCCTCGCGTTCGGATTCTGTTTCCAGCTGCCGGTGGTGATGACACTGTTGGGTATGGCGGGGCTGATCTCGTCCAAGGCCATGGCGGCGGGGCGTCGCTATGCGATCGTCGGGGTGGCGGTGGTCGCCGCTGTGGTCACCCCGCCCGATCCGATCAGCCAGATCATGCTGATCATCCCGCTGGTGGCGCTGTATGAAATCTCGATCTGGTGCGTGCGCGTGATCGAGATGCGCCGCCGCAAGGCCGATGCGGCCGACGAAGCCGCCGCCTGACGCGCTTTTTTCAGCGCCCGCTCACATTCCGCTCATGCCGCTCATCCCGCCGCCCGGCAGGGTTGTTCCCACACGCCAAGGGAGAGCGAGATGACGACTGCCGAAACCGCGCCGGGCCGCCACTGGACGGCGCTGCGAATTCTGGGCTGGGGCGCGGCGGCGGCCGTGCTTCTGGCCCCGCTGGTCGCCATGGCGTTCAGCGATCAGGTGGCATGGACCGGCCTGGACTTCGCCGTGATGGGCGCGATGCTGCTGGGCGCCGGCCTGGCGTGCGAGGCGGCCGTGCGGCTGCTGAAAAGCGACGGCGCGCGGTTCGCGGCCTGTGGCGCGGTGGGGGTGGCCTTCCTGCTGATCTGGGTCGAACTGGCGGTCGGCGTCTTCCACTGACGCGCAAAGGAAAGGGCCGGGAGCGCATCGCCCCCGGCCCTGACCGGATCCAGCCCCCTTAGCTGTGATCAGCAGCTGTAATACATGTCGAACTCGACCGGGTGCGGGTGCAGTTGCAGCCGCATCACCTCTTCCATCTTCAGCTCGATATAGCTGTCGATGAAGTCGTCATCCATGACGCCGCCCTTCTTCAGGAAGGCGCGGTCCTTGTCCAGATTCTCCAGCGCCTCACGCAGCGAGCCGCAGACCTCGGGGATCGAGCCGCGCTCTTCCGGCGGCAGGTCGTACAGGTTCTTGTCGGCCGCGGCGCCCGGATCGATGCGGTTCTCGATGCCGTCCAGGCCCGCCATCAGCAGGGCCGTGAAGGTCAGATAGGGATTGCCCATCGGATCCGGGAAGCGCGCCTCGATACGCTTGGCCTTGGGCGACGACACCCACGGAATACGGATCGATGCCGAGCGGTTGCGCGACGAATAGGCCAGCTTCACCGGCGCCTCATAGCCCGGCACCAGCCGCTTGTAGGAATTGGTCGTCGAGTTGGCGAAGGCGTTGATGGCCTTGGCGTGCTTGATGATGCCGCCGATGTACCACAGGCACATGTCCGACAGGCCGGCGTATTTGTCGCCCGCGAACAGCGGCTTGCCGTCGCGCCAGATCGACTGGTGCACATGCATGCCCGAGCCGTTGTCGGCGTACATGGGCTTGGCCATGAAGGTCGCCGACTTGCCGTAGGCGGCCGCGACGTTGTGGATCACGTATTTATACAGCTGCAGCCGGTCGGCCATGGTCAGCAGGTCGCTGAACTTCAGGCCCAGTTCGTGCTGGGCCGGGGCGACCTCGTGGTGGTGCTTTTCCGGGTCCATGCCCAGGTCGCGCATGACCGCCAGCATTTCGCCGCGCAGGTCCTGGCCCGAATCGACCGGATTGACCGGGAAATAGCCGCCCTTGGGCCCGGGGCGGTGGCCCATGTTGCCCTCGGCGTATTCGGCGCCGGTGTTGGCCGGCAACTCGATCGAATCGAAGGCGTAGCCGGTTTCATGCGCGGCGGTGGACCAGCGCACGTCGTCAAAGACGAAAAACTCGGCCTCAGGCCCGAAGAAGACCTGGTCGCCCACGCCCGACGACTGGACATAGGTCAGGGCCTTCTTGGCCATCGACCGGCTGTCGCGGTTGTACGGTTCGCCCGTATCGGGGTTCAGCACGTCGCAGAACAGGCACAGGGTCGTCTGCTGATAGAAGGGGTCGATATAGGCGGTCGCCAGGTCCGGCTTCAGCAGCATGTCGGACTCATTGATCGCCTTCCAGCCGGCGATGGACGAACCATCGAACATAGTGCCGTCTTCCAGCAGTTCTTCATCGACCATGCCGACGTCGAAGGTGACGTGCTGCATCCGGCCGCGCGTGTCGGTGAAGCGTAGGTCGACGTAGAGTACGTCCTTGTCCTTGATCTCTTTCAGGATCTTCGAGGCGCTCATTTCGGTGGTCCTTTGGGGTTCGGGGAGGGGCCAAAAGAAAACGACGCCCTGGGGCGCCGTGGTGGAGAAGGGGGTCAGACCGCCTGGGGGCCGGTCTCGCCGGTGCGGATGCGGATGACGTCTAGGATGTCGGAAACGAAGATCTTGCCGTCGCCGATCTTGCCGGTTCGGGCGGCGGCCTGGATGGCCTCGACCACCGGGGCGACCATGTCGTCTGACACCACCACCTCGATCTTGATCTTGGGCAGGAAGTCGATGACGTATTCGGCCCCGCGGTACAGCTCGGAATGGCCCTTCTGGCGGCCGTATCCCTTGGCTTCCAGCACGGTCATGCCCTGGACGCCCGCGTCCTGAAGGGCCTCTTTGACCTCGTCCAGCTTGAACGGCTTGATGACCGCTTCGATCTTTTTCATGACGACCCCAAGGACGGCTTGAACGCGCCGTTCGCTCGGGCGCTAAAGGGACATTGCATCGCACAATAAGGCAAGGGGGGAATCGCCCCCAATCGCCATCCGTGATCGGATAAGTCACATGACCGACATCAATCATCCCGACCTGTGGCGCGATCGCATCCCCTGGCCGGGCGCGGACAGCCACAAACATGCGCGCGGGCGCCTGGGCGTGGTGTCGGGCGACGCCTGCCATACGGGCGCGGCGCGGCTGGCGGCGCGGGCGGGCCTGCGGATCGGGGCGGGGCTGGTCAAAGTGTTCTGTCCGCCCGAAGCGGCGCCGGTGCTGGCGGTCGCGTTGGAGGCGGTGATGCTGTCGCCGTTCCGGGATGCGGCCGATCTGGCGCGCGTGGCCGAACCCATGGGCGCGGTGGTGATCGGCCCGGCGGCGGGGGTGACCGAGGCGACGCGGGACAATGTGCTGGCGCTGGCGACGCTGGAGGCGCGGTTGGTGCTGGACGCCGACGCCCTGACGGTGTTCGCGGATGCGCCGGACGCCCTGTTCGACCTGCTGGGACCGCAGGATGTGCTGACCCCGCATGAAGGGGAGTTTCAACGCCTGTTCCCCGACCTGCTGACGGCCGGGCGCGAGACGGCGGCGGCGGAAGCGGCGCAACGCGCGGGTTGTGTGGTCGTGCTGAAAGGGTCGCGCACCCTGATCGCGGCGCCCGACGGGCGGGTGCGGGTCAACGCCAACGGCTGCCCCTGGCTGGCCACGGCGGGGACGGGCGATGTGCTGGCCGGCCTGATCGGCGGCCTGATGGCCCAGGGCATCGACGCTTTCGAGGCGGCGTCCATGGCGGTGTGGATGCACGCCCATGCGGCGGGCCGGTTCGGGCCGGGCCTGATCGCCGAGGATCTGCCGGACCTGATCCCGGCTGTGTTGCGGGATCTGCAACCCTGACGCCGCGCCTTGCTCCGCGCCGCGCGTGGGCTATAGACGGCGCGCGCCTGCGGCTATGGCGAAATTGGTAGACGCACCAGATTTAGGTTCTGGCGGGAGACCGTGGGGGTTCGAGTCCCTCTAGCCGCACCACCGCCCTTACGAAGGCCCGCTGGCCGGGCGCGCGATGGGCGCCGCCTGCATGGCGCGATCCGATACGAAGGGGTTGTTGCGACGCTCGGCGCCGAAGGTCGAGGTCGGGCCGTGGCCGGGCACGAAGGTGATGTCGTCGCCATAGGGCCACAGCTTCTTCGTCACCGAATCCAGCAGGGCCTGATGGTCGCTGCGCGGAAAGTCGGTGCGGCCGATTGAACCGTTGAACAGCACGTCGCCGACCTGGGCGAACCGCGCGGCGCGGTTGATGAAGACCACATGGCCCGGCGTATGGCCGGGACAATGCACCACGTCCCAGGTGGTTTCGCCCAGGATCACGGTGTCGCCGTCGCCCAGCCAGCGCGTGGGGGTGAAGCTGCGGGCCTCGGGCAGGCCGTACATCTGGCCCTGCTGGGGGATGCCGTCGATCCAGAACTGGTCGTCCGGGTGCGGTCCCCAGATGTCGACGCCCGACTTCTCCTGCATCTCGGCGGCCCCGCCGGCGTGGTCCAGATGGCCGTGGGTGATCCAGATGCGGTCCAGCGTCAGGCCGCGCCGCGCGATCTCGGCCAGGACGGCGTCGACCGAGGCGCCGGGGTCGATCACCGCCGCCCGCTGGGTGGCCGTGCACCAGACGACGGTGCAGTTCTGCTGGAGCGGGGTGACGGGCGTGACGAAGACGCCGATGGGCGAAGCGGTGGACATGGCCGCCTAGATAGCGTCCGCGCGTTGACGTTTCAGCCCTCAATCGACATAAGGGCGGGCTTCGAGGCGCCGCCCCCGCAAAGGGCGGCCCTATTGCTTTATCCATCGCGCGCGCGTTCGCCCTGAAAACGCCGCCCCAGAGCGTCAGAATCCCGACCATGCAAGTCGTCGAAAAGTCTTCCGAAGGTCTGAGCCGCACCATCGCGGTCACCATCCCCGCCGCCGAGCTGAACGCGAAGCTGGACGCCCGGCTGAAGGAAGTGGCGCCGCAGATGAAGCTGAAGGGCTTCCGTCCTGGCAAGGTGCCGATGGCCCACGTCAAGAAGACCTTCGGCCGCGACCTGATGGGCGAAATCGTCAACGAGGCGCTGAACGAATCCAGCTCCAAGGCCCTGGACGAGATCAAGGTCCGCCCCGCCGCCCCGGCCGAGATGAAGCTGACCTCCGACATGGACAAGGTCATCACCGGCGACGAGGACCTGGTCTATGAAATGGACCTGGAAGTCATGCCCGACTTCACCCCGGTGGACCCCAAGTCGCTGAAGCTGGAGCGCCCGGTCTATGAGGCGACCGACGCCGACCTGGACGAGGCCCTGACGGAACTGGCCGGTCAGGCCAAGACCTATGAAGACAAGACCGGCAAGACGGTGAAGGCCGCCGAGGGCGACCAGCTGACCATCGACTTCGTCGGCAAGATCGACGGCGAGGCGTTCGAGGGCGGCGCCGCCACCGACGCCGACCTGGTGATCGGCTCGAACCGCTTCATCCCCGGCTTTGAAGAGCAGCTGACGGGCGTGAAGGTCGGCGAGGAAAAGACCATCGAAGTCACCTTCCCCGAAGCCTATCAGGCCGCGCACCTGGCCGGTAAGGCCGCGACCTTCGACGTGACCGTCAAGGCCATCAAGGCCGAGGCCGAGGCCGAGATCGACGACGACTTCGCCAAGCGCATCGGCATCGAGAGCCTGGACAAGCTGAAGGAGCTGCTGCGCTCGAACCTGAACCAGCAGTACGCCGGCGCCGCCCGCTTCAAGCAGAAGCGCGCCCTGCTGGACATCCTGGACGAGAAGCACGCCTTCGACCTGCCGCCGCGCATGGTCGACGCCGAGTTCGACGGCATCTGGCAGCAGGTCGAGGCCGACAAGGCCGCCGGCCGTCTGCCGGAAGAAGACGCCAAGAAGTCGGACAAGAAGCTGAAGGAAGAATACCGCAAGATCGCCGAGCGCCGCGTGCGCCTGGGTCTGGTGCTGGCCGAGATCGGCCGCGCCAACAACGTTGCGGTGTCCGACCAGGAACTGAACCAGGCCATCATGGCCGAAGCCCGCAACTATCCGGGGCAAGAACGCGCTGTGCTGGACTTCTATCGCCAGAACCCGAACGCCGCCGCCTCGATGCGCGCCCCCATCTATGAAGAGAAGGTCGTGGACCTGATCTTCGGCGCCGCCGAGGTCAAGGACGCCAAGATCACCAAGGAAGAGCTGCTGAAGGAAGACGACGAGGGCTGATCCCCGTCGTCAGCGTTAGCGGCCGCGCAACGGCGCGATCCGAAACAGAATGGCCCCCGTCGGATTCTCCGCACGGGGGCTTTTCACAGGTGAAAAGGCCGATGGTCGTGCCAGGTCCAAGGCCGCCGTGCCTTGATTCCGACGGAATCCCTTTCTCAAACGAAATACGGGTGTAAGCCGCCGCGGCCAGTATCGACGCGTACGGGTCGATTGACCGGATCGAAGGGGATTTTTCATGCTGACGGCCATCACCATGGCGGCGCTTCTGGCCAGCCAGACCGCCCCTGAGCCTGCGACCCAGGCCGCGCCCGCCCAGGCCCAGGATCCTGTGGCTGTCGATGACATCATGATCGATGGCCGGTCGCTGACGGATCGATCGCGTGAGTTCGTCAGTGAAATCGCCGCGCCCGCCAACAACCGCAACCTGGCCACCTGGCACGACGCGCTGTGCATCGGGGCGGTCAACATGGGAACCGTTCACGGCCAGGCCATGGTGGATCGCGTTTCGGACGTGGCGCGCGAACTGGGCCTGCGCCCCGGCGCGCCGGGTTGCGAGCCGAACGTGATCATCGTCATGAGCACCGACGCCCGCAGCATGGCGTCCGAACTGGTCGAGCGTCGCCTGCGCACCTTTCTGCCCAACTGGACCGGCGCGTCGCAGGGCCGGGCGGAACTGGACGCCTTCATTCAGACGGACCGGCCCGTCCGTTGGTGGCACATCAGCATTCCGGTGGACGCCGCGACCGGCGATCCGGCCGTCCGGCTTCCGGGCGACGACGGGCCGCGCGTCGTCAACAAACGCATGGGCGCCACCCGTCTGCGCAGCCCGCTGCGTGACGACATGCGCAAGGTCTTCGTCATCATCGACGTGGACGACGTGGCCAATGTCACCTTCGATCAACTGGCCGACTATGTCGCCTTCCTGGTCATGGCCCAGACCGATCCCGAGGCGGACACCAGCGGTTACGACACCATCCTGAACCTGTTCAGCGGCGCGCCGCAGCCCGGTCTGACCGAATGGGACCGCGCCTATCTTCAGGCCCTGTACCGCACGGACACCACCCAGAGCACGCCGAACCGGCACGGCAGCAATGTCGGCCGCGCCCTGGCGCGCGACATCGCCGGGCAGATCCGCCAGGACGAACGCAACACGCCCGCCGAACCCGCCGCCGCGCCGGATCAGTGATCGTCAGTCTCTGACAGTCCCGCTTCGTCTCCTGTCGGCGCACTATGCCGGCATGAGGCGGGCCATGATGATTCGAGCGATGGGGTGCGCGGCGCTGCTGGCGCTGGCGATCAACAGCGGCGCCTGGGCGCAGACGCCGGAGCCCGCCGCCGCGGCGCCCGCCGTCGATCCCGAGGTGGAGCGCATCCTGGGCCTGGCCCAGCAGGGGATGGAGCTGGAGCGCGCCGGGCGATACGCCGAGGCCCTGCCGCCGTTGGGCGAGGCCTATCAGGTTCTGGCGCGGCAGGCGCCGCCGCAGAACCGCTGGCGGCTGAATACGGCGCTCAGCCTGGCCAATTCGCTGGACCGGCTGCGTCGGCGCAGCGAGGCGGCGAACATTCTGGCCCATGAGAATCAGGCCCTGATCGACGCGGGCCAGGACGCGGCGACCGACGCGCCCTTCGTCGCCTATGCCCTGGCGCGGGTGCTGAACAACGACAACCGGTTCGAAGAGGCGGGCGTGGCGGCCCAGCGCGCCTGTGATCTGTACGCCCGGCCCGAGCATGGGTCGAACACCGAACGCTGCCGGCAACTGGACACGGTGCGGGCCGAGGCGGGCATGCCGGTGCAACTGACGCCCCAGCAGAGCGCAGAGGTCCAGGCCCGCCGCGACATGCGCGATGTGACCGCAGGGATGGAAAGCGGCGATACGGCGCGGGTAGAGGCGGCGTTCGGGCGTCTTCTGGCCTGGTACGACGCCACGGACGGCGCCACGGCTCCGCTGACGCTGGAACTGCGGGGCCTGAGGGCCGATTGGCTGCGCGGGCTGGGGCGGATGGACGAGGCGCTGGCCGAGGCCGGCGCGGTGCACGCTCTGTCGGCCCAGACCCACGGTCCGGCCGACGCCGGAACCCTGAAACTGCTGGACGCTTATGTTCGCACCGTCCTGGCGGCCGGACAGGCGGACGAGGCCTTTGCGCGTCTGGATGCGGCCCAGGTCGCCGTGATCCAGGCCAGGGGCGCCGGTTCGGTCGAGGCGCTGCGCCTGGCCACCTGGCGGGCGGATCTGTTGCAGGGCGTCGGCCGCTACGCCGCGGCGACCCAGGTGCTGGAGACGGCCCTGGCGGCCGCCCAGGTTCCGGCCAGCGACCCGGACCGGCTGGGCGCGCGCATCAGTCAGGCCGCGCTGCTGCCCTTGCAGGGCCAGCACCGGGCGGGCGTCGAGGCCCTGATCGCCCTGCTGGCCGAACAGGGCGACGTCGAGGGCGTGGACCAGACGCGGTTGAACCAGGCCCGCATCGCCCTGGCCGAAGGGCTGATGATCGACAATCGAGCCGGCGAGGCCGAGCAGATTCTGGACAGCGCGCTGGAGGTCTGGCCCGCCGATGCGCGCAAGACGATGCAGTCGCGGGCCGTGGCCCTGATGCTGATGTCGATGGTGCGGCGACAGCAGGCGCGCATCCCCGCCGCCCTGGAACTGGCGCGTGAAGCGGAAGGCGTTCTGGCCACCCGCGCGCCGACCAGCCTGTATCGCATCCGTGCGCTGCGGAACCTGGGGTCGGTCCTGATCGAAGCGGAACGCTATGCCGAGGCGGGCGAGGTGCTGCGCGACACGGCAGCGCTGGAGGCCCGCATCCTGGGCGAAGATCACCCCGAGATCGCCACCACCCTGCTGGCCCTGGCCGAGTCGCAATATGAGGCGGGCGCGCTGGATGCGGCGGCGGCCACCATGACCCGGGCCGTGCTGCAGGCCGAACGCCAGTTCGGGCGCGGGCACATGTTCGTGGGCTCGGCCTATAATCAGGCGGCGCTGCTGGCCTGGCGCGCCGATCAGATGGACGAGGCCGGGCGGCTGATCGACATCGCGGTGGACAGCTATTCGGCGTCGCTGGGGGCCGACAATCTGCAGACCCTGCGGGCGCGATCGAACCAGGCGGCGATCATGGCCGAAAGCGGTCGCCGGACCGAGGCGGCGACGGCCTATCAGGCCTTGCTAGACACCCGTATCCGCCTGCTGGGGCGCGACCATGTCGAAGTCGCGGGCATGATGTTCAACATCGCCATGCAGATGCAGCCCGAACTGTCCGCCGATCAGGCCGAGGAGATGCTGCATCACGCGGTGGATGTCGGCCGGGCCCAGCTGGCGCCCGGCGACCCGGATCGCATGCTGTGGGAAAGCGGCCTGGCGCGGCAGTATCTGGCCACGGGCCGGGCGGATCAGGCCCTGCCGCTGCTGCGCGATGTGGGGCGCGAGGCGACGGCGCGGCCTGGGCGGCTGAGCGTGGAAGAGGTGGGCATGACCGAATCCCAGCGCCTGCGCAGCCTGTTCCGCGCCCAGGTTCGGGCCGCCTGGCGCGTGGCCCATCCGGTGGCTTCGGCGGCGGGTGAACGACCCCTCGCTTGAAACCGGCCCATCAGCGGGCAATATCCTAGCGACGCGGAGCGCGCGCCGATTCGGCCGCCCGCACCTATCCGAGAAGGCCCCGAATGCGCGATCCCATCGAACTGATGAACATGAACCTGGTCCCCATGGTGGTGGAGCAGTCCAGCCGGGGCGAGCGGGCCTTCGACATCTTCTCACGCCTGCTGCGCGAACGGATCATCTTCCTGACCGGCCCGTTCGAAGACGGCATGGCCTCGCTGATCTGCGCCCAGCTGCTGTTCCTGGAATCGGAGAACCCGAAGAAGGAAATCAGCATGTACATCAACAGTCCCGGCGGTCAGGTGACCTCGGCGCTCGCGATCTACGACACCATGCAATACATCAAGTCGCCAGTCTCGACCGTGGTCATGGGCATGGCCGCCTCGGCCGGGTCGCTGATCCTGGCGGCGGGCGAAGCGGGCCAGCGCGTGGCCCTGCCGAACGCCCGCATCATGGTGCACCAGCCCTCGGGCGGCTTCCGGGGCCAGGCCTCGGACATCGAGCGCCACGCCGAAGACATCCGCTACACCAAGAAGCGGCTGAACGAGATCTATGTCCACCACACCGGCCGCACCTATGAAGAGGTCGAAAAGACGCTGGACCGCGACCATTTCATGAGCGCGGACGAGGCCAAGGCGTGGGGCATCGTGGATCACGTCTACGACCGCCGCGAACAGGCCGACGCCGATGGCGTGAAGACGCCCTGATCCTTCTGCGGCCTCAAGACCCGAACAAAGGCGCGTCGCAACCGGCGCGCCTTTTCTTTTGTGCTATCAGGCGCTCATGCAGCACACACGCGACACCAGCGGGACCGTTCTGGTCGATGGCGAAACCTACAGCTGGGAGATCCGCCGCCAGCCCCAGCCGAACGCCGACGGCAGCTGGAACGGCATGGCCATCACCCTGAGGCTGGAAGGCTTCAAGCGCGAGGCCATCGTGCAATTCCCCATGCCCCTGCGCCCCAATGGCCGGCCGGACATGGAAAAGCAGCGCATCAATGTCGAGGCGGTGAAGACGGCCGTCTCCTCGATCATCGAAGCGGGCTGGGAGCCGACCTCGCGCGGCCGGGCCATGGTCTTCGACGTGGACGCCGACGGTCATTAAGGGCGCGAGGTAAACACCCTGAATCCCGCCTCGTCGGCGATGGCCAGCATCTCGGTGTCGCCCGAGGTGTCGCCATAGGCGGCGGCCAGGCGCAGGTCGTCGCCATAGGCGGCGCGCAGGCGGCGCACCTTCTCCTCGCCCCGGCAGTTGGGACCGGCGAAGGCGCCGGTGACGCGGTCGTGGGCGTCGAACACCATCTGGGTGCCCAGCAAGGCCTCGGCCCCCAGGCGGCGGGCGAAGGGGGCGACGGTGGTTTCGGGGCTGGCGGTCACGATCACGCGGTGGGCGCCGCGTTCGCCCCAGGCGTTCCACACGTCTAGGGCGTCGGGCCGCATGAACCGGTCCCAGACCGCGTCGGCGAAGGCGGCGGCCTCCTGTTCCAGCGTTTCGCGCGGCAGGCCGCCCAGGAATTCGCGCGCCGTCGCCGCCTTGATCCGCCCGCGGTCGCGATCTGTGACATAGGCCGCCAGGGCCGGGGCGATGCGCGCCAGGCCCAGCATCCATCCCGCCGCCCCCGCCCGATGGCGCAGAAAGGCGGTGAAGCTGTCGCGCACCGTCAGGGTACCGTCGAAGTCGAAAGCCACGACCGGCGCGCCCGTTGCGCGGGGCTGGCGAAAATCGTCCGGGGCGCCCATGTCAGACATTCGCCGTGATCTCCATCCAGTCTTGTTCCCCAACCGTGCGTCGTTCGGCCCCCTTTGCGGGGTTGTGGCGCGCGTGCGGATGGTTGATTGTCAATTTTAAAGACCTTCGCGCCTAGAGTTCAGGAATCAACGCGGAGGAGGCGCGTTCGGACCCCATATCGGGGACGAATGCGGGAGTGAGAAGGGTCAATGACCAAAGCCGCCGGAACGGACGCCAAGAGCACCCTCTACTGCAGCTTCTGCGGGAAGAGCCAGCATGAGGTCCGCAAGCTGATCGCCGGACCGACCGTGTTCATCTGCGATGAATGCGTCGAACTGTGCATGGATATCATCCGCGAAGAGCACAAGATCGGCTTCGTCAAGGCCAAGGACGGCGTGCCTACGCCCAAGGAGATCCGCGAGGTCCTGGACGACTATGTCATCGGTCAGGCGCACGCCAAGAAGGTGCTGAGCGTCGCGGTGCACAACCACTACAAGCGCCTGAACCACGCGACCAAGTCGAACGACGTGGAGCTGGCCAAGTCGAACATCATGCTGATCGGGCCGACCGGCTCGGGCAAGACGCTGCTGGCCCAGACGCTGGCGCGGATCATCGACGTGCCCTTCACCATGGCCGACGCCACCACCCTGACCGAAGCCGGCTATGTGGGCGAAGACGTCGAGAACATCATCCTGAAGCTGCTTCAGGCCAGCGACTACAACGTCGATCGGGCCCAGCGCGGCATTGTCTACATCGACGAAATCGACAAGATTTCGCGCAAGTCCGACAACCCCTCGATCACCCGCGACGTGTCAGGCGAGGGCGTTCAGCAGGCCCTGCTGAAGATCATGGAAGGCACGGTCGCCTCCGTGCCGCCCCAGGGCGGCCGCAAGCATCCGCAGCAGGAGTTCCTGCAGGTCGACACCGCCAACATCCTGTTCATCGTCGGCGGCGCCTTTGCGGGCCTGGAGAAGGTGATCCAGGCGCGCGGCGACGCGGCCTCCATCGGCTTCGGCGCTCGGGTCAAGGACGTGGACGAACGCCGCACCGGCGACATCCTGCGCGGGGTCGAGCCTGACGATCTGATGAGGTTCGGCCTGATTCCTGAATTCATCGGCCGTCTGCCGGTTCTGGCGACACTGGAAGACCTGGACGAAGCGGCGCTGATCATGATCCTGACCGAGCCGAAGAACGCTCTGGTCAAGCAGTACAAGCGCCTGTTCGAGATGGAGAATGTCGAACTGACCTTCACCGACGACGCCCTGAACGCCGTCGCCAAGAAGGCCATCACGCGCAAGACCGGCGCGCGCGGCCTGCGCTCGATCCTGGAAGGCGTCCTGCTGGAGACCATGTTCGAACTGCCGACCTTCGAAGGCGTCGAAGAGGTGGTGGTCAACGCCGAGGTGATCGAAGGCAAGGCTCAGCCGCTGCTGATCTATGCGGAAACCAAGGGCAAGAAGGCCGCCCCCGACAGCGCCGCCTGATCGACGCGCCGCAAACGACACGAACAAGGGCGGGCCCGGCGACGGACCCGCCCTTTTTCACGCGCCTCGTGGTGACGCCGGCTTAGGGCGTGCGGGGATGAAGATTGGTGCTTTCGGCCTTTTCCTTGGCGCCGTCGCGCGTGGCGTCGGAGACGGGGCTGGCGCCAGCGGCCCCGTCCGTCGCGGGCGGCATGGGGTCGTTGGTGGGGTAGGGCGTGGCCGTGTCGGCCGGGGCAGGGGCGCCGGATGTGCGCGCACTGGCCGTCGCGCCCGTCGCGGCGGTTTCGGCGGCCGCATCGACCGCAGCGGCGGCCTCGGTTTCGGTCGGCGTATCGTCGGGCCGGTTGCAGGCCGCGACGGTCAGCAGGGACGCCGCGGCGCCCAGGACGATCAGTGAACGCATCGAATCCTCCATCTGTGGAGCTTCGCTAACGGCCACGGACGGTCAGGGGTTGCCACGAAGCCGGCCGATGCGGCGCCCGGACCACACGGATTTCGCGCGTCTATCGACCCTTATACGCCGCTGACGCCGGTGATGCGGACCTGTCGGGGCGATCAGGCGCACGGATCGTCCAGCGTGGCCGTCTATCCACGACCGCATCGTTCCCGGCGCCCGTTACGCTTGAACCCCGGACGCGCGGGGCCACATACTGTTCCGAACGCCGTCGGAATCGACGGGCCGTCCACGGGGACCGGGCATCGCGCCCGGCGTCCGGGGAACGGCGGGCCGGAGATCAACGAAGGCCCTGGAAAGTACGCATCATGTCCGAGACCCAAACGCCCGAAACCAAGACTCTTCCCGTCCTGCCGCTGCGGGACATCGTCGTCTTTCCGCACATGGTCGTGCCCCTGTTCGTGGGGCGCGAGAAGTCGGTGCGCGCCCTGGACGAGATCATGAAGGGCGAAAAGCAGATCCTGCTGGCGACCCAGAAGAACAGCGTCGATGACGACCCGTCGCCCGACGCCATCTATCCCATCGGGGTGGTGGCCACGGTGCTGCAGCTGCTGAAACTGCCTGATGGCACGGTCAAGGTGCTGGTCGAGGGCAAGAGCCGCGCCCGCCTGACCCGCTTCAGCGACCGCGAAGACTATTTCGAGGCCGACGCCGTCGAGATCGAGGACGAGCCGGGCGATCCGTCCCAGGCCGAGGCCCTGATGCGCGCCGTGGTCGAGCAGTTCGAAAACTATGTGAAGCTGAACAAGAAGGTCCCGCCCGAGGCCCTCAGCGCCATTCCCCAGATCACCGAGCCGGCCAAGCTGGCCGACAGCGTCGCCGCCCATCTGTCGGTCAAGATCGCCGACAAACAGGCCCTGCTGGAAACCATCGAGACGCCGCGTCGCCTGGAGAAGGTCTATGGCCTGATGGAGGGCGAGATCAGCGTCCTTCAGGTCGAAAAGAAGATCCGCAGTCGCGTGAAGCGGCAGATGGAGAAGACCCAGCGCGAATATTATCTGAACGAGCAGATGAAGGCGATCCAGCGCGAGCTGGGCGAAACCGACGACCAGCGCGACGAGATCATGGAGCTGGAACGGCGCATCCGTAAGACGCGCCTGTCCAAGGAAGCGCGGACCAAGGCGGAGGCCGAGGTCAAGAAGCTGCGCAACATGTCGCCCATGTCGGCGGAATCGACCGTGGTGCGCAACTACCTCGACTGGCTGCTGTCGATCCCGTGGGGCAAGGCCAAGCAGAAGCCCATCGACCTGAACAAGGCCGAGGCCATTCTGGAAGAGGATCACTTCGGCCTGGAGAAGGTGAAGGAGCGCATCCTGGAATATCTGGCGGTCCAGGCGCGCACCGGCACGCTGAAGGGGCCGATCCTGTGCCTGGTCGGCCCTCCGGGCGTCGGCAAGACCTCTCTGGCCAAGTCGATCGCCAAGGCGACGGGGCGTGAATACGTCCGCATGTCCCTGGGCGGGGTGCGCGACGAGGCCGAGATCCGCGGCCACCGCCGCACCTACATCGGCTCCATGCCCGGCAAGATCATCCAGTCGATGAAGAAGGCCAAGACGACCAACGCCTTCATCCTGCTGGACGAGATCGACAAACTGGGCGCCGACTGGCGCGGCGACCCCTCGTCGGCCCTGCTGGAGGTGCTGGACCCGGCCCAGAACTCGACCTTCGGCGACCACTATCTGGAGGTCGACTACGACCTGTCGAACATCATGTTCGTGACCACGGCCAACAGCCTGAACATGCCCCAGCCCCTGATGGACCGGATGGAGATCATCCGGGTCAGCGGCTACACCGAGGACGAGAAGGTCGAGATCGCCAAACGCCACGTCCTGCCCAAGCTGTTGCAGGATCACGGGCTGAAGGACGGCGAACTGATCGTGCCGGACGCGGCCATCCGCGACCTGATCCGCTACTACACCCGCGAAGCCGGCGTGCGGTCGCTGGAGCGCGCCCTGGGCGGCCTGGCCCGCAAGGCGGTGCGTGAAATGGCGACGTCGAAACTCGTCTCGATCACCGTCGATGACGCCAAGCTGGCCGAATACGCCGGGGTCAAGAAATACCGCTATGGCGAGACGGACGCCGAGGATCAGGTCGGCATCGTCACCGGCCTGGCCTGGACCGAGTTCGGCGGCGACATCCTGACCATCGAGGCGATCAAGATGCCGGGCCGCGGTCGCATGACCGTGACCGGCAATCTGAAGGAGGTCATGAAGGAGTCCATCTCGGCCGCCGCCAGCTATGTGCGCGCCCGCGCCCTGGCCTTCGGGGTCAAGCCGCCGGTGTTCGAGAAGACCGACATCCACGTGCACGTGCCGGACGGCGCCACGCCCAAGGACGGCCCCTCGGCCGGCGTGGCCATGACCGTGGCCATGGTCTCGGTCCTGACCGGCATCCCCATCCGCAAGGACATCGCCATGACCGGCGAGATCACCCTGCGCGGCCGGGTCACCGCCATCGGCGGCCTGAAGGAGAAGCTGCTGGCGGCCCTGCGCTCGGGCGTGAAGACGGTGCTGATCCCGCAGGAGAACGAGAAGGACCTGGCCGATGTGCCCGACAATGTGAAGTCGGCGCTGGAGATCGTGCCCGTCTCGACCGCCGACGAGGCGCTGAAATGGGCCCTGACCGGAACCCTGACGCCGGTGGAATGGGACGAGGCGACCGAACCCCTGCCGCCCCAGGCGCCGCCCGCGCCCGATGGCGGGGCGGTGGTCAGCCACTGATCGTCCGACACGGCTGAAGACAGAACGCGGTCCGGTTCGCCGGGCCGCGTTTTGCGTTGTCCGGCGGCTTGAACCGGCGCGCCCATGCGGGCATGAGCGGCGGGGAAGGGCGGCTAGCTCAGCTGGTCAGAGCACCTCGTTTACACCGAGGGGGTCGGGGGTTCGAACCCCTCGCCGCCCACCATTCCTGACCGTCATTCCGGGCTGCTTGCATCGGCGTCGGCATGACGGGATAGTCGCGGTCATGATCGCCGCCGCCAGCCTGGCTGTCCTGATGATCGCCGGCGCGCCCGTTCCGGTTGTCGCCGTGCAGGACGCGACGGCGCAGGGCGTGGCGTTCGAACCCGCCGACATCTTCGCCATACCCCCCGCCGTGCGTGCGCCGACCGACGACGAAACGGCCCAGATCGAACGCCTGGTGGGCGAGGCCGAGACGGCGCGCGACGCCGAGCGGTTCGACGAGGCGATCCAGAAGGCCGGCGAACTGGTCGCCATCGCCGAGGCCACCTATGGTCCGCACCACCCCGTTACGGCGTCCAGCCGCAACATCATCGGCCAGATCCTGTATGTCCGGGGCGACATCGATGGGGCCGGCGCCGTGTTTCAGCAGGGGCTGGAGGATCGCCGCGCCGCCCTGGGCGACGCCCACCCGGACGTGGCCGAAAGCCTGAACAACCTGGCCTCGGTCGCCTCGCGCCAGGGACGGCTGGACGTCTCGATGGCGCGCATCCAGCAGGCGGTCCAGGTCTGGATCGCCGCCTATGGCGAGGATCATCCCGATGTGCTGGAGGGGCTGAAGAACCTGGGCTGGAGCCACTATGACCAGGGCCAGTACGCCCAGGCCGAGGCCGCGTTTCGCCGCGCCGACGCGGTGGCGGGGCGACTGTTCGGGCCGGACGATCCGCGCCGCGCCACCGCCCAGACGGCCCTGGGCAACACCCTGTCCAGTCTGGGTCGGTTCGACGAGGCCGAGGCGGCCTATCGTGCGGCGGTGGCGGCCTATGTCAGGCCCGGCGCCGCTCCGACGACCGCGGCGGGTCTGGCGCTGAACGGCCTGGGCAATATCCGCGGGCTGAAGGGCGACCATCTGGAGGCGGCCGACCTGTTCCGCCAGACGACCGAGATCATGGGCGCGGTTCTGGGCGCCGACCACGCCTTTGTCGGGGCGTCGCTGACCCATGCGGGCGAATCCCTGTTCCGCGCCGGTCAGGCCCAGCGCGCCGAACCCCTGTTGCGACGCGGGCTGGAAATCCGCGAGGCGCGCAACGGCGTCGAGCACAGCGAGACCCAGCTGACCCGCCTGCGCCTGGCCGAGGTGCTGTTGGCCCAGGACCGGCCGCTGGAGGCCGAATCCCTGTCACGCCGCGCCGTGGCGGGCCTGCAGACGGCGCTGGGGGCGGATCATCTGGAAACCACCCGCGCGCGTCAGGTGTGGGCCCAGGCCCTGGGCGCCAATGGTCAGACCCAGGCCGCGTTGGATCAGGCGAAACAGGCGCTGACCGCCCTGGAATCGCGGCCGGCCGATGATCCCTATGTGCTGGATGCGCGGGGGCGACTGGCGGTGCTGATGCGGCGCAGCGGCGATGCCGGAACTGCGCTGACGGTGTTGGGCGAAACGCCAGAGGCCGCCGAGCAGCGGCTGGGCGCCCGGCACCCCGCCAGCCTGAGCTATCGGTCCGAGCGCGCGGAAATCCTGGCGGACATGAACCAGGGGGCGGCGGCGTGGCGCGAATTGGGGCAGGGGGCGCTGGCGGGCGATCCGCGCGCTTCCGGTCTGCTGGACTCCGGCGCGCGCGCGACCGCGATGCGCCGCGCCAGCCGCCTGAAGGTCCGGGCGGCCTGGATCGCCGCCGCCGACTGATCAGAAGCGGAAGCTGGCCCGCAGCAGCAGGGTGTAGCGGACGTAGTTTTCCAGCTTCTCGGCGTCCGCCGCGATGGTCAGCATGCCCAGTTCGTTGCCGACCGCCACGCGCAGCCCCAGCATGGGGCCGCCGCCCTTGATGCTGGCCGGCGACAGGATGAAGTCCGGGCCGCCCGAGGCGAAGCGGGCGATGGTTTCACCGGCGTCGACCGACAGGTTCTGGCGCCAGCCGACCCGCAGTTCCGGCCGCAGCCAGCCGTTCTGACCGAAGCCATAGCCGACGTTGACCGCCGCAACGGTCGAGAACATGTGGCCGTCGCGCTCGTCGATATCCAGGTCGAAGCCGTCACCGCCGCCGCGTTCGACGCGCGCATCCTCGCTGAGCGAGAAATATTCGGCATAGAGTTCGGGCCGGATGTTCCAGCGACCCATGTTGCGCTCGTACGAAACGCCGCCCGCCGCCGCCAGGGTGAAGCCGTTCCAGCTGGATTCGTTACGCAGGTTCAGGCCCGAGCCGACCAGCTGGCGCGTCGCGTCGAAGGTGGCGTAGCCGGCCGCGGCCCGCGCCCAGGTGGTCCAGTACTGGCCCTGAGCGCGCCAGTACAGGCCCAGTTCGATCAGGCTGGCCGACAGAACCTCTTCGGCCTCGGCCTCGGGGTCTTCCAAATCGGACGAGGTGAAGGCCACCGACAGGCCGAAGGCGCCGTTGCGGGTGCCCCGCTCGATGCCGCCCGCGACGCCGAAGCCTTCCGAGCGGAAGCCGTAGGTGTCGGTCTTGTCCTTGTCGGCGTAGAAGTTGATCTCCTGCAGCCAGGCGCTGGTTTCGCCCGGCGCGGCCGAAGCGTTGCGGCCGGTCAGGGCGCGGGTCACCGCATCGACGCCCGAGGCCAGCGACAGCAGCGGTCCGCCCGAGTGGTCGGGCAGCATCTGTTCGTACAGGTTGATGAAGCCGTCGCGGCCGGTCTGGCCCAGATAGGCGTTGCGCAGGGCGTCACTGTCGCCCAGGGCGCGATAGAAGGCGTCGAAGGCCGAGGTTTCGACCCCGCTCAGCCCGGCTTCCTGGGCCGTGCGACGGCGCGCGTCGATGTAGATGTCGCCCGCCGCGACGTCGGCGCCCGCGCTGACGACATAGAGGTAGGGCGAGTTGGCCTGTACCGCGGCCTGATCCAGCGTACCGCCCATGATCAGGGTGTTGGCGCTGATGATATTGAAGCGTTCCGGGCCGTCCAGAAGCGAAGCGAACCGCACGCCCACGCCCGCGCCATTGGCCACGGTGGCCGTGCCGCTGACATTGAAGCCCGAGTTGGAGCTGTTGGCGGGATCCAGGGTGACCAGAAGGTCGCCCTGGGCGCCGATGTTCAGGCTGGTGACGTTCAACTGACCGGCCTGGCGCGCTTCCAGCGTGCCATTGGCGATGTTGATGTCCAACAGGCCGTCGGTGTCGGACAGGGCGCCGCGCACAACGGCGCCGCCGGTGATGTCCAGACGGTCCGCGCCGGCGCCGAAGCTGATCGCGCCCTCGACCACGCCATTGCGGATATCCAGCACGTCCGCGCCCGAACCCAGGCGGATATCGCCCAGGATTTCCGGTTCCTGCGCGTCCGGCACGCCGTCGCCGTCGGTGTCGGGATTGTCGGCGTTCACCGTGCCCGTCGTGCCCGACTGGATCAGGGTGAGACCGGTGGTGTTGGCGCGGGCGTCAATCGCCGTGACCGTGCCGGTCATCGCGTCGCCCTTGTCGTTCGGCGACAGGTTGGCCTGGATGGAGCCCGTATTGGTCAGGCTGGTCAGGGTTCCGCTGAGATCACGGATGGCCGTGACATCGGCCGTACCGCCCGACGAGACGGCCAGGATCTGACCCGAGTTGGTGATGGAATTCAGCGTGGCGCCGGCGTCGATCTGAATCGCCGTCGAACGGTGCGCGCCCTGGGTGGCGACGCCGGACGAAATGGCCAGGATGTTGACCAGGCTGTCGGCGGACGCCCCTTCGCCGAAGCGCAGGGTGGTGGCGTCGGCCTTGTTGGCCAGTGAGGCGATGGTGCCTTCGTTGCGAACACCGCCAACGATATCGACAGTGCGGCCCGCGACGCCGCCGAACAGCAGGCCATTGGCCTGGACGCCTTCATAGACGCCCTGGCCAGAGATGGAGCCGCGGTTGATGAAGCCGAACGCCTTGTCGCCCGTGCCGACGACGCCCAGGGTGATGTCCTGAGTGTCCGAGGCGACCACGATGGCCGGGGCGGAACCGAAGACGTTGACCGTGGCGGTGCCTTCGGCGGCGTCGCCGATCCCGTCGCCGTCTTCATCGTTGTTGGCGTTGTCGTTGTTGACCGGGGGCTTTTCGAGAATGACGCCGCCCAGCACGCTGGCCCCGATCACGACGGCGGACCCGCTTTGCAGCTTGTCCTCGGGCTCAAGCCCCGCGACGAAGGCGTCGGATCCCAGAGCGGTGTAGCGATAGCCGGTGGCCGAGATGTCGCTTTGCAGCGTCAGCATGCCGCCGACGTCGCCGGTGATGGACACGGCGGTCGAACCTGCGCCGGTCGCCGAAATCGGCCCGCCCAGATAGACGCCGCCCGAAATGTCGCCCGAGGAGCGGAAGGCGATCGAGTTGTCGCCCGTCACCCGCATGGTGCCCAGCGAGAAGAACGAGCCGACCAGGTCCGATTCGATCGAGACCGCGTAGGAGTTGTTGCCCTCGACCAGCAGGGTGCCGCTGGCCTCGATGCTGATGTTGGCGGTGACCGGGCCGGCGCCGTTGACACGCAGGCCGTAACGATCCGAACCCTTGGCCCAGGGACCGTCCAGGTCGCCGTCCTTGTCGTCGTCGGGATAGAATTCCAGGTCGTCGCTGATCGTGACCGAGCCGCCGATGACGATCGTGCCGGGGTTGGAGCCGGTCACCAGAATGCCGGTCGAGCCGTTGGCCGAGGCCAGCATCGAGATGGACGAGCCGCTGTCCAGGTCCAGGCCGTGGTTCGAATTGACCGTCACGGCCACGCCGGAGGTCACATTGACGTTGCCGCCGCTGGCGAAACGGATGCTGTCGGGGCCGGAACCGGTCGCGTTCGCGGTGGTGATCGGGGTCGTGCGCGAGGTGTTGATGACCACCTCGGCCTGCGTGCCCGTAGCCGCCATCAGGGGGGCGATGGCCACCGCCGCCGCGAGCAGATTACGCATTCGGAAACAACCTCTATGGACACGCGAAGCCGAGCGCCGCCGATCCTCTAACAGGGTCCGCGCCACGATGCCTCAAGTTTCTCGAATTTGAGGCGAATGCAAGGCCGGGCTTTGTGCGGACGACCTGAAACAAGGGGACTTGCCAGAGTTGAAATCGAAGTGATATCACTTTGATGTCTGTTCAGGAGGGCGACATGACCGAAACCCACACCCGTTCCACCGAAACGCCCGCGCGCACGGCCAATGGCGTGCTGATGCTGCTTGTCGGCCTGGCGCTGATCGTCGTCGGGCCTCTGGCGATCGTCGCGAACAAGGGCGATCCCGCCATGATCGGTTTTGCCGCCATTTCGGGTACGGTCGGCCTGTTCCTGCTGTGCGGCCTGTATTCGCTGCAGCCGAACGAGGCGATGGCCATTCTGCTGTTCGGAGACTATCGCGGCACGGATCGGAAGCCCGGCCTGCGCTGGGTTCTGCCCTGGTACAGCCGCAAGAAGATCAGCCTGCGGGTCCGCAACCTGACCTCGGACAAGCTGAAGGTGAACGACAAGCGGGGCAATCCGATCGAGATCGCCGCCAATGTGGTCTGGCGGGTCGAGGATTCGGCCCAGGCCCTGTTCGACGTCGACGATTTCCAGCAGTTCGTGAACATCCAGGTCGACACGGGCCTGCGCGACCTGGCCTCGCACTACGCCTATGACCATGGCGAGGAGCACGAACTGACCCTGCGCGCCGACGCCGAGGACGTTGCGACCAAGCTGCGCGAAGAACTGGTCGGGCGGGTCAAGGTGGCCGGTGTGGTCGTCGACGAAGCGCGCCTGGCTCACCTGGCCTATGCGCCCGAAATCGCCAGCGCCATGCTGAAGCGCCAGCAGGCCGAGGCCGTGCTGTCGGCCCGTCGCCTGATCGTTCAGGGGGCCGTGGGCATGGTGGAAAGCGCCCTGACCGATCTGGGCGAGCGCGGCGTGGTCGAGCTGGACGAGGATCGCAAGGCGGCCATGGTCTCGAACCTGCTGGTGGTGCTGTGCGCCGACCGCGAGGCCCAGCCGGTCGTGAACACGGGCACCCTGTACGGCTGACATGGCTCAGGGCCCCAAACCCAAGGCCAGGAAGCCGTTCCTGATGCGGACCAGCCCCGCGCTGATGGCCGCCGTCGAGCGATTGGCGGCGGCCGAGCTGCGGTCGGTCAACGCCCAGGTCGAGGTGCTTTTGCGCGAGGCTTTGACGCGGCGCGGACTGGATGTCGCGGATGATCCGAATGCGGACGCCTCTTGAGCTTGGCGGTCAGCGGCGCTAACGCCCCCTGATGGCCAGGACCGTCCGCCCCAAACGCATCCACAAGCGGAAGCAGGTCGTTCCCGGTTCGCCAACCGATGAAAGCCCCCGCATGAGCATGACCGGCCTGGACGTGCAGGAAAGCGAACTGCGCCTGATCCCCGGATTGGACGAAGAGGTCGCCGATACGCTGCGGGCCATCAAGGCGGCGTCGGCGCGCGATCCGCGCCCGCGCCTGGTGGACACCACCATGCTGTATGCGCCGCGTTCGGGCGGGGTGAAGCGGTATCTGCAATCCAAGCAGGCGTATCTGGCCGCCCATCGCCCCGGCGTCGCCCACAGTCTGGTGGTGCCGGGCCTGCGTCACCACGCCGGGTCGGACGGGGTGATCAAGCTGCATGCCGCCAAACTGCCGTTTGGGGACGGCTATCGCTGGCCCAGTTCGGTGCGAAAGTGGGGCGCCTGGGTCGCCGCGCTGAAGCCCTCGGTGATCGAGGCGGGCGACCCCTATACGCCCGGCCAGGGCGCGCTTGAGGCGGGCCAGAGGGCCGGATGCCCGGTCATCGGCTTCTGCCATTCGGACCCGGCCGGCCTGGCCGCCCTGCATTTCGGCGAATGGGCCAAGAAGCCGGTCGAGAAACGCTGGGCCCGGCTGTTCAGCCAGTTCGACCGCGTGGTGTCGCCCAGCCGCTATATCGCCCGCCGCCTGGAAGAAGCCGGCGTGCGCGACATCGTCATCCGCCCGCTGGGGGTCGAGATCGACACCTTCCGGCCCGACCGGCGTGATCGGGACTGGCTGCTGAAGAAGCTGGGCCTGCCGGCCGAGGCGCGGCTGCTGTGCTTCGCCGGGCGTCCGGCGCGCGAGAAGAACATCGATGTCCTGATCGACGCGGTCCAGAAACTGGGCGCGCCCTATCATCTGGTGCTGGTCGGCGCCGGGGCGGGCCTACCGGCGGAAGATCGGGTCATCGCCCTGCCTTACGAAAAAGACCCGGCCAAGGTGGCGCGCATCATCGCCAGCTGCGACGCCTTCGTGCACGCCAACGACCGCGAGCCGTTCGGCCTGATCGTGCTGGAGGCCATGGCCTGTGGCCGGCCGGTGGTCGGCGTCAACGCCGGCGGCGTGGCCGAGACGGTCGATCCCAGCGTCGGCCAACTGTCGGTCAGCGCCGATCCCGACGACTACGCCCAGGCCATCGAGGCCCTGTTCACGCGCGACATCGAGGCCCTGGGCGCCGCCGCGCGGATGAAGACGGTGGAACAGTTTTCCTGGAACCGCGTGTTCGAGGATCTGTGCCAGGTCTATGGCGAGGTCTCGGGCCAGCGCGCCTTTGTCCAGGCGGTCGCCGACGAACAGGCCGTGCACTGAACATCTGGACAAGCCGGCGTCGCTTGGCCAGCCTCCTGTTCAAACGCGGGAGGATCCCATGAAACCGAATTCCATCATCGCCTTCGCGACGGTCCTGACCCTGCTGGGACAGCCCGCCGTCGCCCAGACCATCATCCTGGCCCGTCACGGCGAGAAGGTGGACGCCAGCGCCGATCCGCTGCTCAGCGAGGCGGGGCAGGCGCGGGCCCAGGCCCTGGCGGCGGCCGTCGTCCAGGCCCGGCTGACGCATGTCTTCTCCACCCCGCTGCAGCGGACGCGCGGCACGGCGGCGCCGGCGGCCCAGGCGGCGGACCTGGAGATCCAGACTCTGTCGCTGGACGGGGGCGGGGCCGCCCATATCGCGCGCACGGCCTCGATCCTGCGCGCGCTTGGGCCGGACGACACGGCCCTGGTGGTGGGACACAGCAACACCATCCCCGAGATCGCCCGCGCCCTGGGCCTGACCGACACGGCGGCCATGAGCGATTGCGAATACGACCGGCTGATCGTCGTGCGCCTGAAGGCCGACGGCGCCGCACAGGCCGTCACCGGCCGTTACGGCGCCCCGACCCAGCCCTGCTGAGCCGCGGAAATCAGGGCCGGGCGCGGGCCGGGGCCTGAACCTGGGCCAGGGTGCGGGTCCGCAGCTGTTCGCCGGCCCGCTCCAGGCTGTCGGCCCCCGAACGCAGATGGGGGATGGCCTCGATCAGATCCTGGTCGGTCACGGTCTCGCCGCGCGCCCGGGCCTCGCGGATCTTGCGGGCGCGATAGGCGGGATCGCCCATGCGGTCGGCTTCCTGACGCATCTGGCGGGCGCCGCGGATCATCTCGTCGCCGCCGGCGACCAGTTCGACCTGGGCGGCGGCCAGTTCGCGCGCCACCTCTTCCTGGATACGGGCCGTGTCGACGCGGACGTTGGCGGCCTCGGCCACGGCGCGGTCGACCTGGGCCTGGATGTTGACGCCCAGGTCGGCCAGGCGCGCCAGGCCGGCGTAGTCGCCGGACGTGGGCAGCGACCGCAGACGCTCCAGTCGGGCCAGGGAGCGGGCGTGGCGCCCGGCCTCGCGGCCGTGCTGTTCGGCGCGCCGGGCATGATCGGCGGCGACAGCGCGGGCTTCATGGGCCGCCTGGCGCGCCTCGGCCCGGGCGCGGTGGACATCGGCGCGGACGGCCGCGCGTTCCGCGTCCGACAGGGCGTCGCCGTCACGGATGACCACGACCTCGCGGCGTTCGTCACGATCGACGATCCGCACGGGTTCGGCCGCATCAGCCTGGGCCTGCTGAGCCACGACCTCGGCGGCGGCGGCTGAAACGGTCGCAGGGGCCGGCGAGGCGTAGGCGTCCTGGACCTGAGGATCGCGGGCGATGAACTCCAGGGCGGCGACGGGCGCGGCCACGGCGGCCACGGCGGCGATGGCGGCGGCGGCGATCCAGGGGCGGGCGGGGGCGGGACGAGGGTCGGACATGACGAGCTTGATCCTTTGCGCGAGAGAGCGGGCCGGCCCGGTCATTCCGACGGCGGGCAGGTGGGTTTGGGACGACTGGGCGGCCATGCCGACCAGGATGCGGGCATAGGTTTCACGGTCGAGGTGGCGCACCACCGCCTCGTCCACGGCGTGTTCCGACAGACGCTCCATTTCGCGGGCGACCAGCCAGACCAGGGGGTTGAACCAGAACAGGGCCGTCACCAGCCGCGACAGGGCCAGGAACAGCCAGTCGGCGCGGCGGATGTGGGCCAGTTCGTGGGCCAGAACGGCCTCGGCCTGGTCCGGGCGGGCCAGCTGGGCCGGAGCGATCAGGATGCGGCCCGGCGGCAGGCCCCAGCTAAGCGGCGCGGCCACGGCGGCCGATACACGCAGGCTGGGCGCGCGACGGGGCGCCAGGCGATTCAGGGGCGCGACCCAGCGGGCGTCTTCGACGGGCCGTCCGCGACGGCTCCACCGCGCCAGCACCGCGACGCCCAGAACGAACCGGCCCGCGATCAGCAGGGCCCCCAGGCTCCAGGCGGCTGCAATCCAGACCCAGGCGGGCGGCGGCGTGATCTGGGCCGTGACGGTGGCGCGCGGCAGGGTCAGGGCCGTCTGCAAAGGCGCCGGGGGCAGGGCGGCCTCAGGGGCGGCCTCGGGCGCGCCGACGGTGGCGGTCGCGGTCGCCGGCTCCAGCACACGCAGCGCCAGGTCCGGTCCCGCCAGGGCGATCAGAGGCAGGACGGCCAGGGCGACCAGGGCGGCGCGCAGAACCTCGACCCGCTCGGCCGCCGGACGCCGGCGCATCAGGGCCGTCAGACCCAGCGCCAGACCCGCGAACAGGACCGATTTGGCCAGGACCAGGGTGAGGGCGGCGATCATTCCCCGCGCTCCTTCGCCTGTTCGATGGCCGATTCCAGCGCGGACAGTTCGTCCGGCGACAGCTGGCGGCTCATGCCCAGCAGGGCGGTGGCCGCGCTGGCGGCCGAGCCGTTGAAAAAGGTGTCGATCAGCCGGGTCAGGGCGCCGGCCGCCACATCGCCCGTGTCGGGCGCGGGCGTGTACAGGTTCGACGGCCCGCCGGGACGGCGCCGCACCAACCCCTTGGCCTCCAGCCGCGACAGCAGGGTGCGGACGGCGGAATCACTGAGCGGATCGGACAGGGCCTGTCGCACCGAGGCGGCCGTGGCCTCTTCCAGGCGGCACAGGGTCTCGAACACCTCGCGCTCGCGTCGGGGCAGGGATTCGATCATCGCCACATGTCTCCGCTACAAAAGTAGCGCCACGTTTGTAGCGAATTGAGGCGGGAATACGGCGGGCGAAATGAACTCGCCGTAAGGTACGCGGGCGCAAGGACGCGCTGGCGATGTCAGGACAGTTTGTCGAAGTCCGGGGAAGGGCGGTGCGCCACCCCTCCGCTCTATCGGAGAAGGTGGCGCGAGTGACGGGGCTCGAACCCGCGACCTCCGGCGTGACAGGCCGGCACTCTAACCAACTGAGCTACACCCGCGTTTCCCGGCCGAAGCGCTTGCGCGCCGCGGCGAGGGGCGTCGTTTAGGCGGGACGCCCTTCGCCTGTCAAGCGCGACGAACGCTTATTTCGTCACAGGTCCGACGGGTTCCGCGACAGGGGCGGCGACCGCGGCTTCGGCCGGCGTCGGCAGGACGTAATGCACGCCCGCGCCCGGCCCCAGCGGCAGGTCCAGCGCCACCCACAGCGCCACCATGGTCAGACCCGCGATCAGGAAGGACACGGCATAGGGCATCATGGTCGCCATCAGCGATCCGAGGCCGAATTTCGGATCCCAGCGCTGGGCGAAGGTCAGGATCAGCGGGAAATAGCTCATCAGCGGCGTGGCGATGTTGGTCACCGAATCGCCCATGCGATAGGCGGCGGTGGTCATCTCGGGGCTGATGCCCAGCAGCATGAACATCGGCACCACGATCGGCGCCAGGGCCGACCATTTGGCCGAGGCCGAGCCGATGAACAGATCGAAGAAGCACGACACCAGCACCACCGACACCAACAGGATCGGCGCCGGCAGATTGATGGCCTTCAGCCCCTCGGCGGCGTTCACGGCCAGGATCGGCCCCAGGCCGGACCAGTTGAACATGGCCACGAAATGCGCGGCGAAGAAGACCAGCACCAGATAGGGCGCCAGCTGCTGGATGCCTTCGCGCATCATCCGCACCAGGTCGCGGTGCGTCTTGACCGACCCGGACCCGGCCCCAAAGGCCGCGCCGGCCAGGAAGAAGGTCAGGGCGAAGAAGGCGACCAGCGACCGGAACAGCGGATTGTAACGCTGCTCAGGCTCGGCCGCCGGATCGACGAAGGGCGAGCCGGGCAGGAAGGTGATGGCGGCCCACAGGGCGGCCATGCCCAGCACCACCAGGCCGGCCCAGGCCAGGCCCTTCTTCTCGCCGGCGGTCAGAGGCGTCTTTTCCTCGGTGCGCGGGGCCTGTTCGCCTTGGGGCGTCCAGGCGCCCAGGCGCGGCTCGATCACCCGGTCGGTGATGAACCAGACGATGGGGGTGAAGACGAAGACGACGCCGACGATGAAGAACCAGTTGCCGGCGATGTTCACCGCATAGGACGGATCGATCAGATGCGCCGCCGGCTCGGTGATGCCTAGCAAGAGGGCGTCCTGCGAACCGGGGAACAGATTGCCGGCGTATCCGCCCGACACGGCCGCGAAACCGGCGGCCAGGCCCGCCAGCGGATGGCGCCCGGCGGCGGCGAAGATGACGGCGGCCAGCGGAATGATGACCACATAGGCGGCGTCCGAGGCGTGGTGCGACACCATGCCGGCCACGACCACCACCGGCGTCAGTATGGATTTGGGCGCATTCAGCAGCAGGCCGCGGATGGCGGTGGTGAACAGGCCCGCCCGTTCGGCCACGGCGGCGCCGTAGATGATGGTGACCACGATCCCCAGGGGCGGAAAGTCCGCCAGGGTGCGCGGCATGCCGATGAACAGCTTCTCCAGATTCTCGGGCGCCAGCAGGCTCTTGGCCTGCATGACCTCGCCGCTGACCGGATTGACCGCCGACCAGCCCAGGCCCGCGCCGACCAGGCTGAGCGCCACCAGGGCGGCGATGAACCACAAGAACAGAAAGACAGGGTCCGGCAGTCGGTTGCCGATGCTTTCGATGGCGTTCAGCACGCGGCCGCCGACTTTCATGCGCATTTTCCGTATTGGAGGATCCAGCCGCGCATAGGGACGGGTTCCGCCCTCAGGGGCAAGCGGACCGGCCCGCGACATTCTGTCCACTGACGGGCATCGTGGATTGCGAATGGCTCGCAACAAAAGCCTTTTGCGGCATGGGTTTGAACCCCGCGCGGCTTGAGTCTAGAAGACGCCGAATCCGCCTCTCCCCCCGGCGGACGAGGTGCACCCGAATGAACGCATTCCTGCTGGAATATCTGCCGGTCGTCGTCTTCGCCGGCATCGCGGCCGTGCTGGGGCTGGGCTTCATGCTGGCGGCCGCGGTCCTGGCGCCCAAGAACCCCGACACCGAGAAGCTGTCGGCCTATGAATGCGGGTTCAACGCCTTCGACGACGCGCGGATGAAGTTCGACGTGCGGTTCTATCTGGTGTCGATCCTGTTCATCATCTTCGATCTGGAAGTGGCCTTCCTGTTCCCCTGGGCCGTATCGATGTTCGACCTGTCCAAGGCGGGCATGGTCTTCGCCTTCTGGTCGATGATGGTCTTCCTGGGCGTGCTGACGGTCGGCTTCATCTACGAGTGGAAGAAAGGCGCCCTGGAATGGGAGTGATCGCCCCCTCTAGCCCCATCGCCTTCGGTCAGGCCGCGCGCTCGACCGTCGAGGGCTATGACCCGCAGGTCCACGACAAATTCTTCGAAGCGGTCAACATGGAGTTGGGCGAGCGCGGCTTTCTGGTCGCCGCCGCCGACGACGTCATCAACTGGGCCCGCACCGGCTCGCTGATGTGGATGACCTTTGGTCTGGCCTGCTGCGCCGTGGAGATGATCCAGGCGTCCATGCCGCGCTATGACCTGGAGCGTTTCGGCGCCGCGCCGCGCGCCAGCCCGCGCCAGTCGGACCTGATGATCGTGGCCGGCACCCTGACCAACAAGATGGCCCCGGCCCTGCGCAAGGTCTACGACCAGATGCCGGACCCGCGCTACGTCATCTCGATGGGCAGCTGCGCCAACGGCGGCGGCTACTACCACTACAGCTACAGCGTCGTGCGCGGCTGCGACCGCGTGGTGCCGGTCGACATCTATGTGCCGGGTTGCCCGCCGACCGCCGAGGCGCTGGTCTACGGCATTCTGCAACTGCAGAAGAAGATCCGCCGCACGGGGACCATCGATCGATGAGCAACGTGGCGATGATGGATCATCTGGAGGCCCAGCTGACGCCTCTGGGCGCCGAGATGGTGGGCGCGCTGGGTGTCGAGGCCCAGGTGGCCTATGGCGAGTTGACCCTGGTCGCGCCGCGTGAGCGGATCGTCGAGGTGATGACGGCCCTGCGCGACACCTTCGGGTTCCAGCAGCTGATCGACGTCTGCGGCGCTGACTATCCCGACCGGGAAGAGCGGTTCGAAGTGGTCTATCATCTGCTGTCGCTGACGCGGAACGCGCGTCTGCGGGTCAAGGTGGCGGCCGACGAGGTCCAGCCCGTGCCCAGCGTCGTGGGCGTCTATCCGGCCGCCGACTGGTTCGAGCGCGAGGCGTTCGACATGTATGGCATGCTGTTCAGCGGCCACCCCGACCTGCGCCGCCTTCTGACCGACTATGGGTTCGAGGGGCATCCGCTGCGCAAGGATTTCCCCATGACGGGCTATGTCGAGGTCCGTTACGACGAAGAGCTGAAGCGGGTGGTGTATGAGCCCGTCAAACTGACGCAAGAGTTCCGTAATTTCGATTTCCTGTCGCCCTGGGAAGGCGCGGAATATCCCGCGCCCGTCCTGCCCGGGGACGAGAAGGCGAAGGGATGACCGGCCATGAACCGCACGGCGATACGATCGGCGTCTTCGTTCTTTCTGGTGACATTCTCCACCGCCTTCCTGTTCACGCTGGGGGCGCGGCTGACCGGCTGGTTCACGCGCGCGCCCGAGGTGTCGCCCTCGCAGATGCAGGCGCTGGGCGTGGCCATCATGATCGCCGTGGTGTGCCTGGCCGTGGGCGCCGGCATCCGGCGGCTGTCGGCGGGCGAGCTGCAGAGCGCGCTTCTGGGCGCCTCGGCCGTGCTGCTGTCGACGCCGCTGGCCATCGCGGTGCTGACCGGCAACTGGGAGATTTCGACCGCCGCCGTGTCGGGTATGGGGGTGCTGACGCTGGCGCTCGGCTGGCTGGTGGCGCTGACGCGCAAGCGCGTGGCGACGCACGACGAGGATCACGCTGATGGCTGACGGCCACAACACCCCGGCCCCGATCGGCGCCACGGACGTGTTCGACGACGACGTCCGCACCGCCCATGCGCGCGAGATGGACGAGCGCAAATTCACCATCAACTTCGGCCCCCAGCACCCGGCCGCGCACGGCGTGCTGCGTCTGGTGCTGGAGCTGGACGGAGAGCTGGTGACGCGGGTCGATCCGCACATCGGCCTGCTGCATCGCGGCACCGAAAAGCTGATGGAGGCGCGCACCTATCTGCAGAACGTGCCCTATCTCGATCGGCTGGACTACGTCTCGCCGATGAACCAGGAGCACGCCTTCTGCCTGGCCATCGAGCGGCTGCTGGGCGTCGAGGTTCCCTATCGGGCCCAGCTGATCCGGGTGCTGTATTCCGAGATCGGCCGCATCCTGTCGCACATGCTGAACGTGACGACCCAGGCGATGGACGTCGGCGCCCTGACGCCGCCGCTGTGGGGGTTCGAGCAGCGCGAACAGCTGATGGTCTTCTATGAGCGGGCCTGCGGCGCGCGCCTGCACGCCAACTATTTCCGGCCCGGCGGCGTGCATCAGGACCTGCCGATGGACCTGATCGACGACATCGACCGCTGGCTGCAGCAGTTCCCGGCGGCGCTGAAGGACATCGAGAGCCTGGTCACCGAAAACCGCATCTTCAAACAGCGCAACGTCGACATCGGCGTGGTGTCCAAGGAAGAGGCCCTGGCCTGGGGCTTCACTGGGGTCATGCTGCGCGGTTCGGACATCGCCTGGGATCTGCGCAAGTCGCAGCCGTACGAATGCTATGCCGACCTGGAGTTCGACATCGCCGTGGGCAAGAACGGCGACTGCTGGGACCGCTATCTGGTCCGCATCGAGGAGATGAAGCAGTCCGCGCGCCTCATGGCCCAGTGCATCCATCGCCTGCGCAACTGCCCCGGCGATCCGGTGATGGTCGAGGACAACAAGATCGTCCCGCCGCGCCGTGGCGAGATGAAGCGGTCGATGGAAGCCCTGATCCATCACTTCAAACTGTACACCGAAGGCTTCAAGACGCCGGAAGGCGAGGTCTATGCCGCCGTCGAGGCGCCCAAGGGCGAGTTCGGCGTCTATGTCGTGTCCGACGGCACCAACAAGCCGTATCGCGTCAAGATTTCGGCCCCCGGCTTCCGCCACCTGCAGGCGATGGACTGGATGAACCGCGGCCACATGCTGGCCGACGTCTCGGCCATTCTGGGCTCGCTGGACATCGTGTTTGGCGAGGTGGACCGGTGAGCAACAAGCCCCTGAGCGATGCGGTCAAACAGGGCTGGAGCGTGGTCGGCTATTCGGTCACCGACAGCAGCGGCGAAACGTGGAAGCACAACTTCCTGCTGGCCCGCAGCGGCCAGCACAAGGTGCTGACCGTGCGCAAGAAGATGCTGGGCGACGGCGTCGTCGCCGAGGAAATGGAAGTCTGATGTCGGTTCGTCGTCTCGCCAAGGATCAGCCGGCCACGTTCGCCTTCTCGAAGGCGACGAAGGCCAAGGCCGACTGGTGGATCAGCAAATATCCGCAAGGCCGCCAGCAGTCGGCGGTCATTCCCATCCTGTGGCTGGTCCAGAAGCAGGAAGGCTGGGTCAGCGAGCCGGCCATCCGCGCCATCGCCGACCTGTTGGGCATGGCCTATATCCGCGTGCTGGAGGTGGCGACCTTCTACACCATGTTCATGCTGGAGCCGGTCGGAAAGACCGCCCTGGTCCAGGTCTGCGGCACCACCCCGTGCATGATCCGCGGCGCCGGCGAACTGATGAAGGTGTGCAAGTCCAAGATCGGGCCGAAACAGACCCTGTCGGCCGACGGCCGCTTCTACTGGGAAGAGGTCGAGTGCCTGGGCGCCTGCGTCAATGCGCCGATGGCCATGATCAACGACTACTATTTCGAAGACCTGACGCCCGACAGCCTGAAGGCGATCCTGGACGATCTGGCCGCCGGCAAGTCGCCCCAGCGCGGGCCCCAGATCGACCGCATCAACTCGGCGCCCGAGGGCGGGCCGCAGACCCTGACCGATCCCAAGCTGTATGACGGCTCGGCCGCCAAGCCGATCAAGAGCCTGCCCAACAGCAAGCCTGTGAAGGCGCCGGCATGAGCAGCCCCGCCCCCGATCTGAGCACCGAACAGGGCCGCGCCGATTATCGGCGCGAACTGCGGCGCGTGGCCCAGCCGTATCGCTGGGGCGGGCTGGCGTTGATCCTGCTGGCGGCCGTGGTGGTCACCGCGGCGTCGCGCGGCGTGCTGCCGGAACCGGCGACCCTGATCGGCTACGGCATGCTGGCCCTGGGGTGGGCGCTGGTCATCCTGGCGGTGTTCCTGCGCACCCGTCATCACAAGCGCCGTCTGGCGGAAGGACTCTGAGCGTGGTCGGCATCCTGGAAGACAAGGACCGCATCTTCACCAACCTGTACGGCCTGCATGACTGGGGCCTGGACGGGGCGAAGACGCGCGGCTGCTGGAACGCCACCAAGGACATGCTGGACATGGGCCGCGACTGGCTCATCGACAACGTCAAGAACTCGGGCCTGCGCGGCCGGGGCGGCGCCGGCTTCTCGACGGGGCTGAAGTGGTCCTTCATGCCCAAGGAAGTGAAGGACGGGCGTCCGCACTATCTGGTCGTCAACGCCGACGAATCCGAGCCGGGCACCTGCAAGGACCGCGAGATCATGCGCCATGATCCGCACCTGCTGATCGAAGGCTGTTTGATCGCCAGCTTCGCCATGCAGGCCCACGCCTGTTACATCTATCTGCGCGGCGAATATGTGCTGGAACGCGAGCGCATGGAGGCGGCGGTCAAGCAGGCTTACGAAGCCAAGCTGATCGGCAAGAACAACGTCCACGGCTGGGACTTTGACGTCTATATCCACCACGGCGCCGGCGCCTACATCTGCGGCGAAGAAACGGCCCTGCTGGAAAGCCTGGAGGGCAAGAAGGGCCAGCCGCGCCTGAAGCCGCCGTTCCCGGCCGGGGCGGGCCTGTACGGTTGCCCGACCACGGTGAACAACGTCGAATCCATCGCGGTCGTCGGCACCATCCTGCGGCGCGGCGCCGACTGGTTCGCGGGCTTTGGTCGTCCGAACAACACCGGCACCAAGCTGATGAGCATTAGCGGCCATGTGAACCGGCCGTGCAATGTCGAAGAGGCGATGTCGATCCCGCTGCGTCAGCTGCTGGAAGAGCATTGCGGCGGCGTGCGCGGCGGCTGGTCGAACCTGAAGGCGGTCATTCCGGGCGGCGTCTCGGTGCCGCTGATCACGCGCGAGATGTCCGAGACCGCGCTGATGGATTTCGACAGTTTGCGCGAAATGCGCTCGGGCCTGGGCACCGCCGCCGTGATCGTCATGGACCAGTCCACCGATCTGGTGAAGGCCATCGCCCGCATCAGCTATTTCTACAAGCACGAGAGCTGCGGCCAGTGCACCCCGTGCCGCGAGGGCACCGGCTGGATGTGGCGCGTGCTGGAGCGCATGGCGGTGGGCGAGGCGGACCCGTCCGAGATCGACCTGCTGCTGGACGTCGCCGGTCAGGTCGAAGGCCACACCATCTGCGCCCTGGGCGACGCGGCCGCCTGGCCGGTTCAGGGTCTGATCCGCCACTTCCGCCACGAGATCGAGGACCGCATCCAGCAATACCGCACCCGTCGCGCGAACTTCGCCGGCCATGCGGTGGCGGCGGAGTAGGGCGATGCGCGCGGCGATCCTTCTTGCCGGGGCTGCTCTGACCCTGACCGCCTGCGGTCAGTCGGAGACGCGCGACGTGGCCGAACCGACGCCGGCCGCGGCGCCTGCGCCGGTCGTGGCCGCCGCGCCGGTGGACCTGCCGACCGCGTGCCGCGATGCGGTCAAGCGCATGTTCGGCCAGGAGGGCGACGCCGTCACCTTCACGGCGGCGGGCGAGGGCCGGGCCGAAGTGTCGTGGCGCGCGCCGGTCGATGGCGGCGTGCTGAGTTTTGAATGCCGGGCGGACGGCGACAGCGTGAGCCTGTCCCGCGAAAGCCGCCGGGTGTCCACGAGTATCCAGATGACGGCCCCCGCCGTCGAAAAAGAGGCCCGCTGATGCCTATCGCCAAGGTCAACGGCGTCGAGACCGAGTTCGAGCCCGGCATGACCGTGCTCCAGGTCGCCGAGCGCGCCGGGCACGAGATTCCGCGCTTCTGCTATCACGAGCGGCTGTCGATCGCCGGCAACTGCCGCATGTGCCTGGTCGAGGTGAAGCCCGGACCGCCGAAGCCGCAGGCCAGCTGCGCCCTGCCGGCCGCCGAGGGGCAGGAAATCTTCACCGACACGCCGATGGTCAGGAAGGCCCGCGAAGGGGTGATGGAGTTCCTGCTCATCAACCACCCGCTGGACTGCCCGATCTGCGATCAGGGCGGCGAGTGCGACCTGCAGGACCAGGCCGTCGGCTATGGCCGCGACGGCTCGCGCTATTCCGAGAACAAGCGCGCGGTCGAAGAAAAGAACATGGGTCCGACGGTCAAGACCTTCATGACCCGCTGCATCCAGTGCACGCGCTGCGTCCGCTTCATCACCGAGGTGGCCGGCGTGCCGGATATCGGCATGATCTCGCGCGGCGAGAGCGCCGAGATCACCACCTATCTTGAAAAGAACATCGACAGCGAGCTGTCGGGCAACGTCAACGACCTGTGCCCCGTCGGCGCCCTGACCCACCGGCCGTGGCAGTATCACTATCGCCCGTGGGAGCTGAAGAAGACCGAGACCATCGACGTCATGGACGCCGTGGGGTCCAACATCCGCGCCGACAGCCGCGGGGCCGAGGTGATGCGGGTGCTGCCGCGCGTCAATGAGGGCGTCAACGAGGAGTGGCTGTCGGACAAGAGCCGATACGCGGTCGACGGCCTGACCGCGCGCCGTCTGGACCGGCCGTGGGTGCGCGAGAACGGCAAGCTGCGGGTCGCGACCTGGGACGAGGCCCTGAGCGTCGTGGCCGAGAAGCTGAAGGCGGCCAAGCCGGAGCGCATCGGCGTCATCGCCGGCGATCTGCAGGACGCGGAATCGATGAAGGCGGCGCTGGACCTGTTCCGCGCCCTGGGCTCGGCCAACACCGACTGCCGTCAGGACGGCGCGGCGCTGGGTTACGGTCCTCGCGAGGGCTGGCTGATGAACTCGGGCATCGCCGGGATCGAGGCGGCGGACGCCGTGCTGCTGGTCGGCGTCGATCCGCGTCGCGAGGCGCCGCTGGTCAACACCCGTCTGCGCAAGAGCTGGCTGGCCGGCAAGGCCGAGATCGGCGTGATCGGTCAGCAGGCCGATCTGACCTATGATTACAACTGGTTGGGCGCGGGGGCTAAGACCCTGTCGAAGCTGCCCAAGGCGGTGGTGGACGCCCTGACCAAGGCCGAGCGCCCGGCCATCGTGGTCGGCGCGGGCGCCCTGGGCGGCGCCAATGGCGCGGCGGTGCTGAACGCCGTCGGCGCCCTGGCCAAGAAGGTCGGCGTGGTCATGGATGGCTGGAACGGCTTCAACATCCTGCACCACGCCGCCGCACGCGTCGGCGGGCTGGACATGGGCTTCGTGCCGGCCGAAGGCGGCCTGGACGTCGCGGCGATGCTGAAGCCCAAGGCGCTGGATGTGCTGTTCCTGCTGGGCGCCGACGAGGTGGAGGCCACGGCCTCCAACGCCTTCCGCGTTTATCTGGGCAGCCACGGCGACCGGGGCGCGCACGGCGCCGACGTCATCCTGCCGGGCGCGGCCTATACGGAAAAGCCGGGCCTGTACGTCAACACCGAGGGCCGGGTTCAGATGGCCGAGCGGGTGGTCTTCCCGAAGGGCGAGGCCAAGGAAGACTGGGCCGTCATCCGCGCCCTGTCCGAGCGGGTGGGCCACACCCTGCCGTACGACACCCTGGACCAGCTGCGGGCCAAACTGATGGCCGATCATCCGACCTTCGGCCGCATCGACTATGTGGCCCCGGCCGCGACGTTCGATGTCGGTTCGCTGGGCGCCAAGGGCGATCTGGGTGAGGGCGATTTCGTCTCGCCGGTGGCCGACCCCTATCTGTCCAACCCGATCGCGCGGGCCAGCGCGACCATGGCCGAACTGTCCGCCCAGCGGACGGCCCCGGCGTCGATGGCGGCGGAGTAGGGCGATGACGCTGGCCGGTTATCCCATCTGGATGTTCGCTCCGCTTCTGGTGTCGGTCGTTCTGATGCTTCTGTTCGTCAAGGAAGTCCGCGCGCTGACCAAGACGCTCGGCATCGATCCGCAGAATCCTGAGGACGGAAATCGTCTGACGACCGCCCTGTTTGGGGGCGAGACACGCCTGCATGACCTTGGCGTTCATCGCCAGGTCTGGCTGATCCGTCTCGCCTTCATCGGCGAGAACCTTTGCATCCTGCTTTTCGCCTATCTGATCTATCGCGCCGAGGCTGTCTGATGGAATTCTGGAGCACCCCGGTCGGCTGGACCCTGATCACCGTCGGCCAGATCCTGCTGGTCACGGTCGGCATCCTGATCTCGCTGGCCTTCCTGCTGCTGGCGGACCGCAAGATCTGGGCGGGCGTTCAACTGCGCAAAGGACCGAATGTCGTCGGCCCCTTCGGCCTGCTGCAGTCGTTCGCCGACTTCTTCAAATTCGTGCTGAAGGAGATCGTCGTTCCGGCCGGGTCGGACAAGGTCGTCTTCCTGCTGGCGCCGCTGATCACCTTCATCCTGGCCTTCATCGCCTGGGCGGTGATCCCGTTCGCGCCGGGCTGGGTCATCTCCGACCTGAACGTCGGCATCCTGTACATCTTCGCCATCAGCTCGCTGGGCGTGTACGGCATCATCATGGGCGGCTGGGCTTCGAACTCGAAGTATCCGTTCCTGGGGTCGCTGCGGTCCGCCGCGCAGATGGTGTCCTACGAGGTCTCCATCGGCCTGATCATCGTCAATGTGATCCTGCTGGCCGGGTCGATGAACCTGACGTCCATCGTGACCCAGCAGTCGGGCTGGATCTGGAACTGGAACGCCTTTGGCGGCGGCCTGGACACCTGGCCGACCGTGATCGTCATGTTCCCGATGGCCATCATCTTCTTCATCTCGGCCCTGGCCGAGACCAACCGCCCGCCGTTCGACCTGCCCGAGGCGGAGTCCGAACTGGTGGCCGGCTATCAGGTCGAATACAGCTCGACCCCCTATCTGCTGTTCATGATCGGCGAATACGCCAACATCGTCTTCATGTGTGTGATGATCAGCCTGCTGTTCTTCGGCGGCTGGAACCCGGGTTTCCCCATCGGCTTCGCCGACGCCTGGCCGGAATGGGTGCGCAACCTGCTGCTGTTCGGCGTGCTGTTCGTGAAGATCGTCTTCTGGTTCTTCATGTTCGCCCTGGTGAAGGCCTTCGTGCCCCGTTACCGCTATGACCAGCTGATGCGGCTGGGCTGGAAGATCTTCTTGCCGACGTCGCTGGTGGCGGTGGTCGTGGTCGCCGCCTGGCGCGTGTTCGGGGTGGGGGCGTGATCCGCATGGCCCTGATGCTGACCCTTCTCGGCGCCGGCGGCCTGGCCGCCTGCACGCCCTATGAGGCCATGCCGACCTCGCCCTATCAGTGGCAGCGCCGCCAGGACGAGATCGCCGCGCGCGAGGCCGAACGCGCCCGCGCGTGCGCCACGATGAACAAGGACACGGCCCGCTATCAGCGCGAGTGCCGCCGTCCCGGAGAGACCCAATGATCGCCCGCCTGAAGCAAGCCGTGAAAGGCGCCCTGCTGGTCGACGCCGTGGGCGCGGTCGGCCTGACGGTCAAATACATGCTGAAGCCCAAGGCGACGGTGAACTATCCGTTCGAGCGCAACCCGGTGTCGCCGCGCTTCCGGGGCGAGCACGCCCTGCGCCGCTATCCGAACGGCGAGGAACGCTGCATCGCCTGCAAGCTGTGCGAGGCCATCTGCCCGGCCCAGGCCATCACCATCGAGGCCGAACCGCGCGCCGACGGCAGCCGCCGCACGACCCGCTACGACATCGACATGGTCAAATGCATCTACTGCGGCCTGTGCCAGGAGGCCTGCCCGGTGGACGCCATCGTGGAAGGTCCGAACCAGGAGTTCGCCACCGAGACCCGCGAAGAACTTTACTATGACAAGGCCCGCCTGCTGGCCAACGGCGACCGCTGGGAACGGCTGATCGCCAAGAATCTGGAACTCGACGCGCCGTATCGCTAAACCCGGCCGCGATTCCGATCGGGGATCGCGCCGCACCGAAAGAAAGGGCCTGGCCCGCAAATGCTGCAAGGCATCGCCTTCTACATCCTGGCCGCGGCGGCGGTGATCCCGGCCTTCATGGTTGTGACCGCGCGCAACCCGGTGCACAGCGTGCTGTGGCTGATCCTGTCGTTCTTCTCGGCGGCGGGGCTGTTCGTGCTGATGGGCGCCGAGTTCCTGGCCATGCTGCTGGTCGTGGTTTACGTCGGCGCGGTCGCGGTGCTGTTCCTGTTCGTGGTCATGATGCTGGACGTGGACTTCGTGCGGCTGCGCGAAGGCTATGCCCGCTATCTGCCGCTGGGCGGGATCGTGGCGGCGGTGCTGCTGGTCGAGATGATCGTGGTGTCCATGGCCGTGGTCCAGGGCGGGGCCGCGCGCGACGCCGCCGGTCCCATCGCCGCGACGCCGGACCAGACCAATGTCGAGGCCATCGGTCGGGTGCTGTACACCGACTACGTCTATTTCTTCCAGGCGGCGGGGATCGTGCTGCTGATCGCCATGATCGGCGCCATCGTGCTGACCCTGCGCCACAAGCCCAACATCAAGCGCCAGGACGTCAGCCGCCAGGTCGGCCGCGACGCCAAGACCGCCATGCAGGTCAAGAGCGTCCAGACCGGCGTGGGCGTGACCCCCGAGGAGCTTCGCTGATGGAAATCGCGCTGCCGCATTACCTGTCGGTCGCCGCCATGCTGTTCACCATCGGGGTGTTCGGCATCTTCGTGAACCGCAAGAACGTCATCATCATCCTGATGTCGGTCGAGCTGATCCTGCTGGCCGTGAACATCAATTTCGTCGCCTTCTCGACCCATCTGAACGATGTGGCCGGGCAGGTGATGGCCATGTTCGTCCTGACCGTCGCCGCCGCCGAGGCGGCCGTGGGCCTGGCGATCCTGGTGACCTTCTTCCGCAACCGCGGCGACATCGCGGTTGACGACGCCAGCGTGATGAAGGGCTGATCGTGACCATCCAGACTCTCGTCACCCTGGGCGTCTTCGCCCCGCTGCTGGGCGCCGCGATCGCGGGCCTGACCGGCCGCCGCATCGGCAATGTCGCGTCCCAGGCGATCACCACCGGCCTGCTGTTCTTCTCGTGCGCCGTGGGCTGGATCGTGTTCAGCCAGCATACGTGGGGCCATATGCCGGCCTTCACGGTCGAGTTGCTGCCCTTCATCAATGTCGGGGATTTCCAGTCGGCCTGGTCGATCCGCGTCGACGCCCTGTCGGCCACCATGCTGATCGTGGTCACCACCGTGTCGTCGCTGGTGCACCTGTACAGCTGGGGCTACATGGCCGAAGACCCGGACAAGCCGCGGTTCTTCGCCTATCTGTCGCTGTTCACCTTCGCCATGCTGGCCCTGGTGACCGCCGCCGACTTCATGCAGCTGTTCTTCGGCTGGGAAGGGGTGGGGCTGGCGTCCTATCTGCTGATCGGCTTCTGGTACAAGAAGCCCACGGCCAGCGCCGCCGCCATCAAGGCCTTCGTGGTCAACCGCGTCGGCGACTTCGGCTTCGTGCTGGGCATCATGACGCTGTTCTGGATGTTCGGCACCATCAACTTCGCCGAGCTGTTCCCCCTGATCGCGGCCAAGGCCGGGACGGGGTGGGCGTTCCTGGGGCACACCTGGTCGGCGCTGGATCTGGCGGCCTTCCTGCTGTTCATCGGCGCCATGGGCAAGTCGGCCCAGTTCTTCCTGCACACCTGGCTGCCCGACGCCATGGAAGGCCCGACGCCGGTTTCGGCCCTGATCCACGCCGCCACCATGGTGACGGCCGGGGTCTATATGGTCTGCCTTCTCAGCCCGATCTTCGAGTACGCCCCGGTGGCGTCGCAGATCGTGGCCCTGACCGGCGCCGTCACGGCCCTGTTCGCCGCCACGGTCGGCCTGGCCCAGAACGACATCAAGCGGGTCATCGCCTATTCGACCTGTTCGCAGCTGGGCTACATGTTCTTCGCCGCCGGCGTGGGCGCCTATGAGGCGGCCATGTTCCACCTGTTCACCCACGCCTTCTTCAAGGCCCTGCTGTTCCTGGGCGCCGGTTCGGTGATCCACGGCATGCACCACGAACAGGACATGCGGAAGATGGGCGGCCTGTGGAAGCTGTTGCCCATCACCTATGCCGTGATGATGATCGGGACCATCGCCATCACCGGCCTGGGCATCCCTGGCATCGGCGGCCTGGCGGGCTTCTATTCCAAGGACATCGTGATCGAGAGCGCCTTTGCGGCCGCCGCCTCGAACCATTCGCCCATGGGCCTGTTCGCCTTCTTCGTCGGCATCTTCGCCGCCGGTCTGACGGCCTATTATTCCTGGCGTCTGGTGTTCATGACCTTCCACAACAAGCCGGTGTGGAAGGACGAGGATCATCACGAGCACGCCCATGACGACCACGCCGCCCAGCCGGCCCAGCTGGAGACGCATGACGAGCCTCTGGCCGACGGCGCCCATCCGGCGCACGACGATCACGCCCACGACGATCACCACCACCATGGCCCGCTTAAGCCGCATGAATCGCCCTGGGTGATGATCGCGCCTCTGCTGATCCTGTCGGTCGGGGCGGTGTTCGCCGGCATGGTGTTCGAGCCGTTCTTCACCGGCCACCACGAGAACGACTTCTGGCGCGGGGCCATCTTCAACGCCCCCGACAACCACGTCCTGCACGACGCCCATGGGGTGCCGACCTGGGTCAAGTGGTCGCCGCTGATCCTGACGCTGATCGGGACCGCCGTCGCCTTCTGGCTGTATGTCATCAAGGAAGGCATGGCCCGCCGCATGGCCGAGCGGGGCGGGGTGATCCACGCCTTCCTGTACAACAAATGGTATTTCGACGAGCTGTACGACGCGGTGTTCGTGAAGGGCGCCAAGGCCCTGGGCGACATGTTCTGGAAGGTCGGGGACGTCAAGATCATCGACGGGGGCGGGCCGAACGGCATGGCCTTCCTGTCGCGCGTGTTCGCCGGCCGCCTGTCCAAGGTCCAGTCGGGCTATGTCTATCACTATGCGTTCGTGATGTTGCTGGGCGTCGCCGGCTTCCTCGCCTTCGCCATCTACGCCTGGGGCGCCTGAGCCGATGCCGGTGATTCCGAACATCCTGAGCCTGGTCACCTTCCTGCCGCTGGTCGGCGCGGGGGTGATCCTGGTCGCGCATCTGCTGAGCAAGCGGGGCGAGGCGGCGGCGCCGGCCGCGCGCTGGATCGCCATGGCCACGACCCTGGTCACCCTGGGGGTGTCGATCCTGCTGGTGGCGGGCTTTGACTCCTCCAACCCGGCCTATCAGTTCGTCGAGCGCTATCAGTGGTTCGCCGGCGCCCAGTATCACCTGGGCGTGGACGGGATTTCGATCCTGTTCGTGCTACTGACCGCCTTCCTGATGCCCCTGTGCATCCTGGCCAGCTGGAACACGATCAAGACGCGCGTCGTCGAATATATGATCGCCTTCCTGGTGCTGGAGACGCTGGTGATCGGCGTCTTCACGGCGCTGGACATGTTCCTGTTCTACATCTTCTTCGAAGGCGGCCTGGTGCCGATGTTCCTGATCATCGGGGTCTGGGGCGGTCAGAACCGGATCTACGCGGCCTATAAATTCTTCCTCTACACCCTGTTGGGGTCGGTGCTGATGCTGCTGGCCATGCTGTGGATGGCGCACGAGACGGGCACCACCAGTATTCCGGCGCTGAAGGAATACGCCTTCGATCCGGCGGTTCAGCCCTTGCTGTGGCTGGCCTTCTTCGCCTCGTTCGCGGTGAAGATGCCGATGTGGCCGGTGCATACCTGGCTGCCCGACGCCCACGTCCAGGCGCCCACGGCGGGGTCGGTGATCCTGGCCGGCATCCTGCTGAAGCTGGGCGGCTACGGCTTCATCCTGTTCAACCTGCCCATGTTCCCGCAGGCGTCGCAGATGTTCCAGCCGCTGGTCTTCGGCCTGTCGGTGATCGCGGTGGTCTATACGTCGCTGGTCGCCTTCCGGCAGACGGACATCAAGAAGCTGATCGCCTATTCGTCGGTGGCGCACATGGGTTTCGTGACCATGGGCATCTTCGCCGGCAACGACACCGGCGTGCAGGGTGCGGTGTTCCAGATGATCAGCCACGGCCTGATCTCGGGCGCGCTGTTCCTGTGCGTGGGCGTGGTCTACGACCGGATGCACACCCGCGAGATCGCCTTCTATGGCGGCCTGACCAGCAAGATGCCGTGGTTCGCGGCCATCTTCCTGATGTTCACCATGGCCAATGTCGGCCTGCCAGGCACCAGCGGTTTCGTGGGCGAGGTCCTGACCATGACCGGCGCCTATCAGGCCTCGACCTGGACGGCGCTGATCGCGGCCTCGGGCGTGATCTTCTCGGCGGTCTATGCGCTGACGCTGTATCGCAACGTCATGTTCGGCGAGATCACCAATCCGGCGCTGAAGACCATCACCGACATCGACCGGCGCGAACTGATCCTGTTCCTGCCGCTGATCGTCGGCACGATCTGGCTGGGGGTCTATCCCGCGGCCGTTCTCGACATCACCGGGCCCTCGGTTGAGGCCCTGACCAGCGCCTATCGCGCCGCGATCGGCGGGTGAGATCCATATGCCTGACCTGATCCCCGCCCTGAACCTTGCGGCCTCGGAGCTGACGCTCGCCATCGGCGCCCTGGCGCTGCTGATGGTCGGCGCCTTCATCGGCGAAAAGTCGGCCCGTCTGGTGTCCGGCCTGTCGGTGCTGCTGCTGCTGGTCGCGACCGGCCTGGCCGTCACCGGCCCCTTGGGAACCGCCTTCAACGGCGCCTTCGTGGCCGACCCGCTGGCGGTGTTCGCCAAGGCGCTGATCTATCTGTCGGCGGCCGTGTGCGTGGTGCTGGGCGATGGCTGGATGGCGCGCACCCGCATCGCCAAGTTCGAATATCCGATCCTGATCGTCCTGGCCGCCGTCGGCATGGCCATGATGGCGTCGTCGGGCGACCTGATCTCGCTGTATGTCGGGGTCGAGCTGCATTCGCTGGCGCTGTATGTCCTGGCCGCCTTCCACCGCGACAATCTGAAGGCGTCGGAAGCGGGCCTGAAATATTTCGTCCTGGGCGCCCTGTCGTCGGGCCTGCTGCTGTATGGCGCCAGCCTGATCTACGGCTTCACCGGCTCGATGAACTATGACGCCATCGCCGCCTATGCGGGCGAAAACCCCGGCGTCGGCCTGGTGTTCGGCCTGGTGTTCCTGATCTGCGGCCTGGCGTTCAAGGTTTCGGCCGCGCCCTTCCACATGTGGACGCCCGATGTCTACGAAGGCGCCCCCACGCCGGTGGTGGCCCTGTTCGCCACGGCGCCCAAGGTGGCGGCCATGGTGCTGACGGCGCGCGTCCTGACCGACGGCTTCGCCCAGTCGCACGACCAGTGGGCCCAGGTGCTGATCCTGATCTCGCTGATCAGCTTCGCGGTCGGCGCCTTCGGCGGTCTGGTGCAAAAGGACATCCAGCGCCTGCTGGCCTATTCGTCCATCGCCAACATCGGTTACGCCCTTCTGGGCATCACGGCGGGCACCCAGGCGGGCGTCCAGGCCATGCTGCTGTTCATGACCCTGTATGTGGTGGACCAGCTGGGCTTCTTCGCCGTGCTGCTGTCGCTGTCGCGGGGCGGGCGTCCGATCCGGTCGATCAGCGATCTGGCGGGCCTGAGCCGTGAAAAGCCGATGACGGCCGTGGCTCTGACCATCCTGTCGCTGTCGGTTTTGGGCATGCCGCCGCTGTCGGGCTTCTGGGCCAAATGGGCGGTGTTCGGCGCGGCGGCCGACGCCGGCTACTGGATGGCGGGCGCCGCCGGTCTGGTCGCCTCGGTCGTGGCCGCCTTCTACTATCTGCGGATCATCAAGCTGATGTGGTTCGACGCCCCGGCGTCCGACGTCGCGCCCGACGCCTCGCCGATCGAGGCCAGGACGGTGGCGTGGCTGTCGGCGGCCTTCGCCTTCCCGCTGGTGATCTTCGCCCTGGCCTGGATCGAGCCGCTGACGCGCACCGCCGCCTCGGGCTTCGGGGCCGGATGACGGTGACGCCCGCGCGATCCTCCCCCTTCGGGGGAGGGGAACCGCGAAGCGGTGGAGGGGGCCAGCCCCACACGCCGGCGCATGCCTTCAGCCCCCTCCACCATGCTGCGCATGGTCCCCCTCCCCCGGTGGGGGAGGATTAGGTGCTGCCTGCGCCCGTCATCCGCTTCGACCAGATCGATTCCACCAACGCCGAGGCGCGCCGCCGGGCCGAGGCCGGCGAGACCGGCCCGGTCTGGCTGACCGCCCGCCGTCAGAGCGCCGGTCGCGGCCGGCGGGGCAGGGCGTGGGAAAGCGATACGGGCAATCTGTTCGCCACCCTTCTGACCACCACGCGCAAGCCCCCGGCCGAGGCGGCCCAGGCCACCTTCATCGCCGCCCTGGCGGTGGCCGACCTGCTGGACGCCTTTGCGGCGCCGGGCGCCGTGACGATCAAATGGCCCAATGACGTGATGCTGGGCGGGGCCAAGGCGGCAGGCATTCTGGTGGAGTCCGGCGCCCACGACGGCGGTGGCCTGTGGCTGGCGGTCGGCATCGGCGTCAACCTGGCCCATGCGCCGGAAGGGACCGAACGGCCGGCGGCGGCCCTGGCGTCGCACCTGCGACCCGACATCGCCTATCCGCCGTCGCCCGATGTCGCGGTTGACGTGCTGGCCCAGGCCTGGGCCGACTGGGCCGGGCGATGGGAAGAGATCGGCTTTCAGCCCGTGCTGGACGCCTGGGTCCGGCGCAACGCCACCCTGAGCGGCCCCTGCGTCGCCCGCCTGGGCCATGAGACGGTCGAGGGCGTGGCCGAAGGGGTCGAGGGCGACGGGTCGCTGCGCCTCAGGCTGGCGGACGGGACGCTTCGCCTGATATCGGCGGGGGATGTGTTCTTCGGAGAGGCGGTCTGATGCTGCTGGCCATCGAGCAAGGCAACACCAACACCCTGTTCGCCGTCCATGACGGTACGGACTGGATCGCCCAGTGGCGCGCCGCCACCGAGGCGTCGCGCACCGCCGACGAATACGCGGTCTGGTTGAGCCAGCTTCTGGACATGCGGGGCCTGTCGATCGGCGCGCTGGACGCCTGCATCGTCTCCAGCGTGGTGCCGCAGTCGATCTTCAACCTGCGCAACCTGGCGCGGCGCTATCTGAACGTCGAACCTCTGGTGGTCGGCGACAATGTGCGGCTGGGTCCGGCCGCGCGCATCGACAAGCCGTCCGAGGCGGGGGCCGACCGTCTGGTCAACGCCGTGGGCGCGCACCTGACCTATCCCGGGGATCTGATCGTGATCGACAGCGGAACCGCCACCACCTTCGACGTGGTGGCGGCCGACGGCGCCTTTGAAGGCGGGATCATCGCGCCGGGCATAAACCTGAGCCTGCAGGCCCTGCACGAGGCGGCGGCCATGCTGCCGCGCATCGCCATCCAGAAGCCCGCCCGCGTCATCGGCAAGGACACGGTGTCGAACATGCAGTCGGGTGTCTTCTGGGGCTATATCGCCCTGATCGAAGGGCTGGTCGCGCGCATCAAGGCCGAGTGGGGCAAGCCCATGACGGTCATCGGCACCGGCGGCGTTGTCTCCCTGTTCGAGGGCGCGACCGACAGCATCGACCATTTCGACCCTGATCTGACCCTGCGCGGCCTTCTCGAAATTCACCGTCGCAACACCCATATGGGCGCATGAGCAAAACCCAAGACAACGAACTCGTCTTCCTGCCGCTGGGCGGATCGAACGAGATCGGCATGAACCTGAACGCCTATGGCTATGGCCCCGCCGAGGACCGGCGCTGGATCGTGGTCGATGTGGGCGTGACCTTCGGCGACAACACCACGCCCGGCGTGGACGTGATCGTGCCCGACCCGACCTATCTGGAAGGCGAGGAGATCATCGGCATCGTCCTGACCCATGCGCACGAGGACCATATCGGCGCCCTGGGCTGGCTGTGGCCGCGCATCAAGGCGCCGCTGTACGCCACGCCCTTCACCGCCTTCCTGATCCGGGAAAAGCTGCGCGACGCGGGCCTGCTGGACCAGGTGACGATCCATGAGGTGCCGCTGGGCGGGACCATCGACCTGGGGCCGTTCCAGGTCGAGATGGTGACCATCACCCATTCGATCGCCGAGCCGAACGGCCTGGCCATCAAGACGCCGCTGGGCACGGTGCTGCACACCGGCGACTGGAAGATCGACAACGATCCCATCGTCGGCGAACGCACCGACGTCGACATGATCAAGCGCCTGGGCGACGAGGGCGTTCTGGCCATGGTCTGCGATTCCACCAATGTCTTCCAGGAAGGCGTGGCGGGGTCAGAAGGCGATGTGCGCGAGGCGCTGGCCGAACTGATCGGCGGGCTGAAGGGCAGGGTGGCCGTCGGCTGCTTCGCCTCGAACGTCGCGCGGATGGACAGTGTGATCCACGCCGCCGAGGCCGCGGGGCGTCGGGTCGTTCTGGCCGGTCGGTCGATGCACCGGATCACGGCGGCGGCCAAGTCGGTCGGCATGCTGAGCGACTGCAAACCCTTCCTGTCCGAAGACGAGGCCCGCCTGTGGCCCGCCGACCAGATCCTTTATCTGTGTACCGGCAGCCAGGGCGAGCCGCGCGCCGCCCTGTCGCGCGTGGCCCAAGGCGACCATCCCTTCATCAAGCTGGGGCCGGGCGACCACTGCATCTTCTCGTCGCGGGTCATCCCCGGCAATGAACTGGCCATCGGCCGGCTGCAGGATGTTCTGTCCGACCGGGGCGTGCGCATCTACACCGACAAGGATCATCCTGGAATCCACGTCTCGGGCCACCCGTGCCGCGACGAACTGCGCCAGATGTATCAGTGGGCGCGGCCCCGGATCGCCGTGCCGACCCACGGCATGCGCCGCCACATCGCCGAACATGCCGCCCTGGCGCGCGAGATGCAGGTTCCCGAAAGCATCACCCCGCGCAACGGCGACATGGTGCGCCTGGCCCCCGGCCCGGCGGCCATCGTGGACGAGGTGCCCTCGGGGCGCCTGTATGTCGACGGCGGCATGCTGGTGGAAGAGGCGGGCGAGGCCCTGCGCGAGCGGCGCCATGCGGCGTCGAACGGGGTGCTGATCGTCAGCTTCGCCCTGGACCGGCGCGGCAAGATCGTGTCCGACATCGACGTGCGCGGCATCGGCCTGCCGGGAGACGAGGACACGCCGCTGGGTGACGTGCTGGACGACCTGGCCGAACGCGTCGAACAGGCGGTGATGAAGCTGAAAGGCGAGGCGCTGGAGGACGAAACCGTCATCGAACAGGCCGTGGCGCGGGCGCTGAAGAAGGCCAGCCAGGGAGTCTGGGCGCGCCGACCCATCGTCGAGACGATTGTATTGAGGCTTTAGATCCAGAGGCGATCCAGAAGGCCGAACACGATCCAGAATGCAATTGGTGTGGTGACGAAAATGCCGATCAAGCAAGCCACACCAATCATCCCGGTTTCTGCTTCCGTGCCCTGACCAATCCGTCCAATCGTGAAGATGGTCCCAATCATGCTGGCGGTCAGTATCACTAGTCCAACAAGCGCATATACGAATGTCTTTCCGTATTCTCGATCGTCGCCGCTAGCGGTGAGAGCGATGACGGCAGCGCCCCCAAGCGCTATCGCAATAATGAGCCACCACTCGCTGCCGGACTTCTTCATGGCTAAGCTATACAAATGATCGGTCGTCTGAACCATGTCGGCGTCGCAACGCCGTCCATCGAGGCCAGCGTGGCGATGTATCGCGACCTGCTGGGCGCCACGCAGGCCCATGCGCCGTTCGACTTGCCGGCCCAGGGGGTGCGGGTCTGTTTCATCGACCTGCCGAACAGCCAGATCGAACTGATCGAGCCGCTGGGCGACGACAGCCCGATCCACGGCTATCTGGCCAAGAACCCCAGGGGCGGCCAGCATCACGTCTGTTTCGAGGTAGACGACATCCTCGCTGCCCGCGACGCCCTGCGCGCCAGGGGCGCGACCATCCTGGGTACGGGCGAGCCGCGCATCGGCGCCCACGGCACGCCGATCATCTTCTTGCATCCCAAGGACATGGGCGGGGTGCTGGTCGAACTGATGCAAACGCCGAAAGCCAATTCTGAAAACGGGGCGCACTGATGCCGATCGGTCCGATCACCATGCTGGCCATCTACATCGTCTGCTGGTGGGTGGTGCTGTTCGCCATCCTGCCGCTGGGCATGAACCAGCAGGCCCAGGAAAAGCCCGATGACGGCGCCCAGTGGGGCGCGCCGCGCGACCCGCAGCTGAAGAAGAAATTCATCACCACCACCTGGGTGTCGGCCATCGTCTGGGTGTTCGTGATGGTGCTGGTCTTCACCGGCTGGCTGCCGCTGCCGACGATGGTTGGAAACGCGGTCTAGCTTTCGCCCCGGTCGCCCGGCTAAACCGGGCGTTCCCGATTTTCGTCTGCCCCGGATTCCACGCCCATGCGCCTGTCGCGCTATTTCCTGCCCATTCTGAAAGAGGCGCCTTCGGACGCCCAGATCGTTTCGCATCAGCTGATGCTGCGCGCCGGCCTGATCAAGCAGGAGGCGGCCGGCATCTACGCCTGGCTGCCGCTGGGCCTGCGGGTGCTGCGCAAGATCGAGCAGATCGTGCGCGAGGAGCAGGTCCGCGCCGGGGCGGTCGAACTGTTGATGCCGACGCTGCAACTGGCCGATCTGTGGCGCGAGTCGGGCCGCTATGACGCCTATGGGCCGGAGATGCTGCGGATCACCGACCGGCACGAACGCGAGCTGCTGTATGGCCCCACCAATGAGGAGATGATCACCGACATCTTCCGGGGCTTCGTGAAGTCGTACAAATCCCTGCCGCTGAACCTGTTTCACATCCAGTGGAAGTTCCGCGACGAGCGGCGGCCCCGTTTCGGCGTGATGCGCGGGCGCGAGTTCCTGATGAAGGACGCCTACAGCTTCGACATCGATGAAGCCTCGGCGCGCGTCGCCTACAACCGCATGTTCACCGCCTATCTGAACACCTTCGCCCGCATGGGGCTGAAGGCCGTGCCGATGCGCGCCGACACCGGGCCGATCGGGGGCGATCTGAGCCACGAGTTCATCGTCCTGGCCGAGACGGGCGAGAGCGAGGTCTTCTGCGACCGCCAGCTGGTGGAAATGCCGGCGCCCGGCGACGACTTCAGCCCCGAGGCCGTTCAGGCCGTGTTCGACCAACGGACGGCCCTGTACGCCGCGACCGAGGAAATGCACGACGCCGCGGCTTTCGAGACCCAGACGGCCGAGGTCGACCGCCTGACCGCGCGCGGGATCGAGGTGGGGCACATCTTCTATTTCGGCACGAAATATTCGGCGCCGATGAAGGCAAAGGTGGCCGGGCCGGACGGCGTGGACACCGAGGTGCACATGGGCAGCTATGGCGTCGGCGTGTCGCGCCTGCTGGGCGCCATCATCGAGGCCAGCCATGACGAGAACGGCATCATCTGGCCCGACGCCGTGGCCCCGTTCGACGTGGTGGTCATCAATCTGCGCGCCAATGACGAAGCGGTGTCCGCCGCCTGCGAGGATGCGGTCGTCCGCCTGGAAGCCGCCGGCAAGGATGTGCTGTACGACGACACCGACGAACGGCCGGGCGGCAAATTCGCCACCGCCGACCTGATCGGCGTGCCGTGGCAACTGACCATCGGGCCCAAGGGCCTGGCCGACGGCGTGGTCGAGCTGAAACGCCGCGCGACGGGTGAAAAGCTGTCGGTCTCGCTGGATGACGCGCTGGCGAAACTGACCGCATGACCGAGGCCGTTCCTTCCAAGCCCGCCGGGCCGTTTTCCAGCTGGGAGTTCGGCCTGGCGCTGCGGTATCTGCGCGCGCGGCGCAAGGAGGGCGGCATCGCCCTGATCGCTATCATCTCCTACGTCGCCATCGCCCTGGCGGTGATGGCGCTGATCACGGTCATGAGCATCATGGCCGGGTTCCGCACCGAGCTGATGGATCGGATGCTGTCGTTCAACGGCCATGCCTATGTGCAGGGGCCAGTGCTCAGCGCGCCGGATCGCGAGGCCGCCCTGGGCCGCATCCGCGACGTCCCCGGCGTGGTCAGCGTGACGCCCCTGACCGAAAGCCAGGCCCTGTTTCAGGCGGGCGGCCAGACGTCGGGCGGCATCGTGCGCGGGGTTCGGCCCCAGGACCTGGCCTCGACCCGCTATGTCTATGACAGCCTGACGCCCGAGGCGCGCGCCACCTTCGGCCAGGGCGCCTATGGCGGCGACCGCGTGCTGATCGGCAAGGCGCTGGCCGAACAGCTGGGCGTCGGCGTCGGCTCGCCCATCAGCCTGTATTCGCCCACCGGCGCCGACAGCGCCTTCGGCAATCTGGGCGGCTTGACCAAGACCTATATCGTCGGCGGAATCTTCAGCTCGGGCACCGCCGACTTCGACCGCATCTTCATCTTCATGCCGCTGGAGCAGGCGCAGCTGTTCTTCGGCAAGGAGGGGATGTGGGACGTGATGGAGATCAAGCTGGCCCAGCCGGATCGCGTCGGCGACTTCATCGAACCCATCCGCCAGGCCGTGGGCGGCCCGGCCCTGGTCAGCGACTGGCGCGACCGTCTGGCGGCCTTCGCCGGGGCGCTGAAGGTCGAGAAGGTGGCGATGAGCATCATCCTGGGCCTGGTGGTCGGCATCGCCGCCCTGAACATCATTTCCGGCATCGTCATGCTGGTGAAGAACAAGACGCGCGATATCGCCATTCTGCGCACCGTGGGGGCCAGCCGCGGCTCCATGCTGCGGGTATTCTTCATCTCGGGCGCGGCCATCGGGGCGGCGGGCACGATGACGGGTCTGGTGCTGGGGCTGCTGTTCTGCCTGAACATCGGCGCGATCCAGCATTTCCTGGAGGCGCTGCTGGGGGTCCAGCTGTTCAACGCCGAGGTCTATATGCTGGACGCCGTGCCGGCCCTGGTGGACCCGGTCGATGTCTTCTGGGTGGCGGTCTGGTCGCTGTTCATGTCGTGCGTGGCCTCGCTGCTGCCCTCGTGGCGCGCGGCCCGCATGGACCCGGTGGAGGCCCTGCGTTTTGAATAGCAAGACCAAGACCGCGCCCAAGACTGCGCCCGTGTCGCCCGTGCTGTCGCTGCGCGGCGTCGGGCGCACCTATCCGACCGCCCAAGGCGGGCTGACGGTGCTGAAGGGGGTGGACCTGGACATCCTGCCGGGCCAGATCGTCGGTCTGGTGGGGCCGTCGGGATCGGGCAAGTCCAGCCTGCTGCACGCCGCCGGCCTGCTGGAGCGGCCGACGACCGGCCAGGTGATCATCGACGGCCAGGACGCCGGCGCCCTGGACGAGGGCGCGCGCACGCGGCTGCGTCTGAACCGGATCGGCTTCGTCTATCAGTTTCACCACCTGCTGCCCGAGTTCGACGCACGCGACAACGTCGCCCTGCCGCTGCGGATCGCGGGGATGAAGGCGGCCGAGGCGCAAGCCCGCGCGGCCGAACTGCTGACGGCCCTGGGCCTGGGCGAACGCATCGACCACCAGCCGGCCCAGCTGTCGGGTGGGGAACAACAGCGCGTGGCCATCGCCCGCGCCCTGGCCAACGGCCCGCGCCTACTGCTGGCGGACGAGCCGACCGGCAATCTGGACCCGGCCACCAGCCAGGCGGTGTTCGAGGCCCTGCGCGCCCGCGTGCGCGACACCGGCGTCGCCGCCCTGATCGCCACCCACAACATGGAGCTGGCCGGTCACATGGACCGCGTCTTCGCCCTGAAGGACGGCCATCTGGAAGAACGCCCGGCCCAGAGCCAAGCCTACTAAGATTTCAGCAGGCGGTCGCGGGCGGCGTTCAGGCGCGCGGCCAGGCCCTCGGTGCCGCCCTGGTCGGGGTGGGCGCGGGCCATCAGGCGGCGCCAGGCGGCGTTGATGGTGGCGGCGTCGGCATCCGCGCCGACCCCCAGGATGGCGCGCGCCTCGGCGGCCGACATCTCTTCACGACGGGGGGCAACGCTGCGCTGACGCGAGGCCAGAACCAGCCACAGGCCCGCCGCCGCCAGGGCCGCCCCCATGATCCAGGCGCCGCGCATGGCCGCCAGAAGGCCGCCGCCCATGGCCGCCGCCGCCACGATGGTCGCCGCCACGCGCCAGTGGCCACGCCGTGGCCCCTCGGTCTGGCGGCCCAGCCGGACCAGCGCCCACAGGGCCAGGGCGCCCAGACCCAGCCAGATCAGGCTCAACTCAGGCCGCCGCGTCCAACGGGGTCAGGCTCTGGTCCAGGCCCAGGGCCAGCATCAGATTGCGCAACTCCTGGCGCGCCGCGACATGGGCCAGGGACACCGCCACCGGCCGCACCTCGTTCGACAGGTCCGCGACCGTCAGGCCGAAGGGAAACAGCTCGCGATAGATGACCCGGTCGCGCAGGCCCGGCCCGACGCGGAAACCGACCCGCTTGGCCAGCTTGTCCATCCGCTCCTGAAGACGTTTGCGGTTGCGCGCTTCGGCCACGGCCAGGCGGTTGGTCAGCACGACCCAGTCGATGGTCGCCTGGCGCCCCTGGGTGATGGCGCGATGCTTGCGCGCCTCCCAGACGCTCTCGGAATAGATCGACGGTTTCTGGAGTTCGAGGGTCACCGGATCGACCTGACCCAAGAGGTCGAAATCGACGAAGCTGTCGTTCATCGGGGTGATGATCTGGTCGGCGCGGGCGTGGGCCGCGCGCGACAGGGCGGTGTCGCCGCCGGGCGTGTCGATCAGGATGACGTCCGCCCCTTGGGCTTCTGCGAAGGCGGCGTCGAACCGGGCCATCTGTTCGGCCTCGTCCGCGCGGGCCAGGGCCTTGCCGTCGCCCATGTCCGGCTCGGTCGGCATGGGCAGGGCCTGTCCGTTGGCGGCGGCCCAGGCGGCGCGGTTGGCGAAGAAGCGCGCCATCGACCGCTGGCGCAGGTCCAGGTCGATGATGGCCACCCGCTTGCCCGCATGCAGCAGGCCGGTGGCGATATGGATGGCCAGGGTGGACTTGCCGGCCCCGCCCTTTTCATTGCCGACAACGACGACCAGAGGCTGCGACATGGCGCGAACGATCCGTTTCAAGCGGCCGGGCGCGCGACTCAGAGGCGCCTCGGTCCAGGCCCCGCAGAATCGGGCGCAGGCGGCTTCAGGTCAACGACAGCTTAATGACGCGCCTGTGGACGATCAGCCCGCCCGGCGACACCAGGGATCGGACACGCGGGCCGCGCGGCACAGTTGCGCGGCGGCGTCGGCCGGGATCGGTCCGACCTTCAGCCGGGTCAGCGGCTTGCCGTTCACCTGAACCGCCTCGTAACGGGGCGTCAGGCCGGCCAGGGCGCTGTTGCGCGAGGCGTCGGCCCAGGCCGCGCGGGCGGCCGCCGGGGTCGAAAAGGCGCCCAGCTGGATCACGGCGCCGCCGCGCGCCGCGGGCACGGCGGGTCGCAGGCCCACACGCTCGGACGCTTGTCGCACCACGGCGGGTGCGGCCTCGGCGGCGGTGCGAACCACGGCCTGGCGCACGGGGCCCTGAATCGTGTCCTGAACCACGCCGTCGCGGGCGTCCCAAAGATCGTGCGGCTCCATCACCTGCACCTGCAGGGCGGGACGCAGGCCGGACTGCTGAGAGGGCAGGGCGCGCGGGGCCGAGGGGGCGTCACGCGACACCGGCGTCATCGGTACCTCGATCTCGGCCACGGCGCGGGCCATGGATTCGAACCGGTGGGCATCGCCCTCGACCGCGCTGCATCCGCCCAGGATCAGGACGGAGGCGCAAGCCAGGGCTGGACGGAGCAGGACGGGAGCGGCCATATGCGGCACCCTAGCGGGCAAATTTTGCAGTCCCGTTGATCAACAGGCTTAAGGGTCAGGGTTAATCGCTTCACCATGTCCGACATCGACGCCCTGCCCATCGTCCGCACCGTGCCCGACCTGCGCGCCGTGGTGCGCGACTGGCGCCGTCAGGGATTCAGCGTCGGCTTCGTGCCCACCATGGGCGCCCTGCACGAGGGGCATCTGGGCCTAGTGGCCGAGGCGCTGAAACGCGCCGACCGGGTGGCAGCCAGCGTCTTCGTCAATCCGACCCAGTTCGCGGCGCATGAGGATCTGGGCACCTATCCCCGGCAGGAAGCGCGCGATGCGGAACTGCTGGTCGGCGCCGGCTGTCATCTGATGTGGGCGCCCACGGCGGACCAGATGTATCCGGCGGGCTTCGCCACCCGTGTCGAGGTCGGCGGCCCGTCGCAGGGGCTGGAGACCGACTTCCGTCCGCATTTCTTCGGCGGGGTGGCGGTGGTGGTGGCCAAGCTGCTGAACCAGGTCCAGGCCGACGTCGCCGTGTTCGGGGAAAAGGATTACCAGCAGCTGATGGTCGTGCGCCGCATGGCCGCCGACCTGGATATCCCGACCGAGATTGTCGGCTCGCCCACGGCGCGCGACGGCTGGGGCCTGGCCCTGTCCAGCCGCAACGCCTACCTGAATGAAGGCCAGCTGGAGATCGCCCGGCGCCTGAACGGCGTCCTGGCTCAGGCGGGCGCCCAGGCCGCGACGGGCCGTCCGTTGGCGGCGGTCGAGAAGGACGCCCACGCCGCCCTGCTGAAGGCCGGGTTCGAGCGCATCGACTATGTCGCCATCCGCCGCGCCGACGATCTGGCGCCCTTCGCAGGGACGGTCGACGCCCCGGCCCGCATCCTGGCCGCCGCCTGGATCGGCCGAACGCGGTTGATCGACAATCTGGCGGTCTAGCCCACCGCGCCCACGCAGCCGTGCGGTTCGCCCAGCGGCAGGACGGCGTCGGTCAGGTGAAGCGACCAGCCATGGTGGGTGGCCAGGCCCCAGCGGCGGGCGCCCGCGCCCGCCCGGGAAACCGACCATGAACACAGATCAGCCCACAGAACGCGTCAAGCTGGAAGTCAAGAACCTGAATTTCTTCTATGGCAAGTACCAGGCCATCCATGACGTCAGCATGTCCATC
>ENA-UOUJ01000022-UOUJ01000022.1-activated-sludge-metagenome-genome-assembly--contig:-NODE-22-length-170642-cov-38.681951_pt1 | contig 170642 bp, 165 predicted proteins | sample MGYA00249839_ERZ747224 | MGnify/ENA primary metagenome ERZ747224 (study PRJEB28782, sample SAMN03220277) | activated sludge metagenome | biome: wastewater; feature: sewage sludge; material... | reverse complement strand
TACATCCCTACATCCCTACATCCCTACATCCCTACATCCCTACATCCCTACATCCCTACATCCGGCTTCAGTTTCGGGGCGTGAACACGCCTGTACAAGTCTTCATCTTCTACTGACCTACTCTTATGAACCCTTTTGTTCTTATCTCCGGCTGCTCTGGTGGCGGCAAATCTACTTTGTTATCGGAGCTGCAAAATCGTGGCTATACGGTTATCCAGGAACCTGGGCGACGCATCGTGCAGGAACAACTGGCCAGCGGTGGCTCTGCCCTTCCCTGGCTGGATATGGAGGCCTTCCTGAATGAAGCGATAAAGACCGCGCAAGATGACTATTGCAGCGCTCCGAAAGATGGTGGCTGGGTGTTTTTTGATCGAGGCTTGATTGATGCGGCCGCGGCTTTGCAGGAATTAAAGGGTACGCCACTGCTGGATGACCTCAACAAGACCTGCCCTTATCATTCACAGGTATTTTTAACGCCGCCCTGGCCTGAAATATACGAGGCTGATCCAGAACGTCGTCACGATATGAACGCTGCTTTGCGTGAGTATGAGCGCCTGGAGCGTGTTTATCCCCTACTGGGATACCAAGTGAGCCTGCTGCCCAAAACAAGCGTAGAAAAGCGTGCTGATTTTGTCTTGAAGACGCTAACTCAAGTGTGAGTACTGCTTTGTTATGCAAAGTGTCGATCACTAGAAGGAGCAGGTTCACACGGCTCTGTACTCCGCTTTCGGGCAGTGTTTCACTCCAGACTTTGTCCATAAGCCCCAAAGCATCCAGTACCGCAACAGACACAGTAAAAGCCCCGCATAAAAAAGAGCCGCCAGTCTTGAAACTGACAGCTCTTTTTACTTCATTTAGGCGTCAATCAGCCTTTCAAACCAGGCATCACACGTGTCAACGTGCCTGCAACCGTACGCTCCAGCACATCGACCAGCACAACCGTCTGCTGATCCACTTCGATATTGAGCTTATCGCCCACCTTGTAGCGTGAGAACGTCGTCTGGCGCAAGGTTTCGGGAATCAGGTTGATGGTCACAACACCGTCTTCCACATCCGCCACAGTCAAGCTGCAGCCATTCACGCCCAGAAAACCACGTGGAAACACGTATTTCGCCCAATCTTCCGGCATCTGAAAACGTAGGCGGTTACCGGCCTCGGTAATGCTCAGTTCCAGCACTTCAGCCGTCGTTGCGATATGGCCAGCCATCACATGGCCGCCAATTTCCTCGTTCAACTTGGCCGATCGTTCGATATTGACCAGATCACCCGTTTTGAGTGTGCCCAGATTTGTGCGCTCCAGCGTGACGGGAATCGCATCAAAGGTGACTTTAGGGCCAGAGATGCTGGTCACGCTCAGGCACGTGCCTTCCACGCTGACACTGGCACCCAGTTGCAGATCCACCAGCAGCTCGTCGGTGAAGTCGATTTCAAACTCGGTACGGCCCAGCTCGGCCTTGACCGCTGTAAGAGGACGAACCGCTTTAACAATTCCGGTATACATCAGCACGCTCCTTCGCAGAATTCTTGCAAAAGACCAACGGCTAATGCAGGGGAGATTTTCAGATTTTTCATTTGAACGCATCCTTGATTAAACAATGCGTCCTCCGGGCAGCAATAAAACACGCCGCTGCCTTGATCACAAGGCAGCGATGCTTCATCTTCTTTCATCCGGACTCTGACCGTCGGCCCAGGTTTCTCACCTGATCTGCTGACCTTTCCCTGGCGGAAAGCGCTCGCGGGCTGGGGAATGGCTCCCTTACCGCCGGTGGGGAATTTCACCCCGCCCTGAAGACGTTTGCAGTGTAAGACCGGAGCCCAAGTCTAATCAAGCCAGACCCGCGCCGGTCGCCACGCTTAAGCCTTGCGATGCACGCTCAAGCCGGCAAAGCTTTGCGCCACTGGCATCAACTCGATGTAGTTGACGTTCATATGGGCAGGCGCGTTCATGATCCAGGCAATGGTATTGGCGATATCGTCAGGCGTGAGCGCATCCACGTTCTGGTACAGCGCTGCGGCTTTGTCTTTATCGCCCAGACGCACAGTCGAGAAGTCCGTACCGGAACACAGGCCAGGAGCCACGGTAGAAACACGAACTGCGGTACCCGACAGGTCGGCGCGCAGGTTCAGGCCCAGTTGATGCACAAAAGCCTTGGTAGCACCGTACACATTGCCGCCTGCATAAGCGTATTCGCCCGCAGTCGACCCCAGATTGATGATGTGGCCCTGATTGCGCTTGACCATACCCGGCAGCAAAGCGTGCGTAATGTGCAGCAGCGCGCTGATATTGGTGGCCACCATGGTGTCCCACTGATCCATCTTGGCGTCTTGCGCCTTGTCCACGCCCAGTGCCAGACCGGCATTATTGATCAGCACATCAATATTGGGAAAACGAGCTGTCAGATCAGCCAGCACCGCTTCTGCTCGCGCACGATCGGTCAAATCCACGCTGACCGGTACAAAACGCTCGCCCAGCTCGGCGGCCAGGGCATCGAGCTTGTCCTGGCGACGCGCCAGACCCAGCACGGTGTGTCCTTCAGATACCAATTTACGGGCAAGCGCAGCCCCAAACCCTGAGGAGGCCCCGGTGACAACGGCGGTTTTCATAGTGCGATCCCTATACAGCTCGCTGCTCGTTAAGCAGGCGACAATTAAAGCATTAAGGATAGCAAACTTCAGGCACGTCGTAGCCTCTTCACCCTAGGGAAAAAGCGGACAAATCCGTCATGGAAATGCCCGCTTTTTTCTTGCCCTGGCATCAGGCGGCAGGCCGCTCCAGGCCCAGGTGGCCGCGCAGGGTCGCATGCTCGTATTCCTGACGGAACAGCCCGCGTTTTTGCAGAACCGGAATCACCTGCTCAACAAAGTCACGAATGCCATTGGGCAAGGAAGGCGGCATCAGGTTAAAACCATCCGCTCCTTCGTTGCGCCACCATTGCTCAATCTGATCCGCAATGGACTCCGGCGTACCGACCATGGTGCAGTGACCGCCGCCAGCAGCGATTCGGCCCAGCAACTGGCGCACTGTCGGTTTTTCCATTTCCACAATGCGCAGCATGGTGGCATAGCGCCCTTTGGGGCCTTTGAAGCTTTCCAGTGGCGGCAGTGGTGGCACTGGCGCATCCAGCTCCCAATTCATGCAGTCCTGGCCGACAAACATGCCCAGCTGACGCAAGGATGTCTCGGCGGGTAGCAATTCGTCCAGCTCTTGCTGCTTGCGGCGCGCCTCTTCCATGGTGGAGCCCACATAGGTCACCAAACCCGGCATCACAGGCACATCCACGCCACGGCCCGCTTCACGCACGCGTCGTTTGATATCGCGGTAATAGGATTGGGCCGAGGGCAAATCATAAGCCACAGCGTAAATAGCCTCCGCTTTGCGCGCGGCCAAATCACGGCCTTGCTCAGAAGCACCTGCCTGAAACAGCACCGGCTGGCCTTGCGGCGAACGTGGCAAGGTCAAGGGCCCATCCACCAGGAAGTGATCGCCCTTATGCAGGATCTGGCGAACCTGATCCACTTTGGCGTAATCGCCCTTTCTGTCCATGACCAAAGCACTGTCGCTCCAGGAGTCGAACAGTTGCAATGCGGTATCGACAAACTCCTCAGCCCGCGCATAGCGCCAGGCATGATCGGGCATGGCTTCGTAGCCGTGGTTGCGCGCTTCCGAGTCAAACATGGATGTCACCACATTCCAGCCCATCCGCCCATTGGATACATGATCCAAAGAGCACAACATGCGTGCCGCCACAAACGGCGTGTAGAAGGTACTGGAAACGGTACTGATCAAGCCGATACGTTCGGTGGCTCGCGCCAGCGCAGCCATCATGGTCAAGGGTTCCAGAAACCAGCGCGGACCATCGGACACGTTATCGCTGGACTGACCATCGGCAAAGAAAATAGCGTCCAGCTTGCCGCGCTCGGCAATTTGGGTCAGCTCTTCGTAAAACCGGACATCGCCCAAACGTTCGACCTGCGACTCAGGATGGCGCCAGGCTGCTTTGTGGTGCCCGCAGCCCATAATGAACAAATTGAAATGCAGCTGTCTCATCCGTTTTTCACCAATCCACCGTCAACAACCAGATTCTGTCCTGTTACGGCACGCGCCCACGGACCGGCGAAGAACAAGGCCGCATCGGCAAACTCCTCGGGCGTGGTCACGCGGCGCAAGGGGGTGCTGGCCGCAATCAAGTCAAACACCGCTTCGGGTGTGGCCGCGGACGCGTCGGTTGTACGCAGCAAACCACCGGAAATCATGTTCACGGTGATCTGATCCGGCCCCAGATCGTGCGACAAGGTGCGTGTCATGGACAACAAGGCCGCCTTGGCTGCGGTGTAGTCGTGGTAAGGCACCACGGGGTTCTGAAACAGGTTCGTGCCGATATTGATAATGCGGCCAAAACCGGCTTGTTTCATGCCGGGCAAGGCGGCCTGTGTGGTGTTCAAGGCCCCGCCCACAATGCCTTCCAGTTGCTGGTTCATCTGAGCCCACGTCAAGGTATCGGCGTGAGGGCGAGCATCGCCATTGAAGGAGAACTCGGGCAAGGCGTTATTGACGACGGTGGTGATGGGCTGGCCAAAGTGCGCCTGCGCCTTGGCAAACAAGGCTTGTACCGAAGCCGCATCCGTCACGTCCGCCTGCACGGCCAGACATTGCTGCGGAAATTCGTCCGCCAGCGCCTGAGCGGCTGCTTCACTTTTCAGGTAATTGATCACAACTTTTGCGCCCTGGCCCGCAAAGGCGCGTACCAGACAAGCCCCCAGGCCGCGTGCGCCGCCGGTGACCAGAACAAGTTGTTGAGAGAGTTCCGAGACGTGTTCCACAGACATGACATTCCTTGCAAGATTTCGGCGAGGATGTCGACCTGCTTGAGACGCAGGGCCATGGATTCGGACATCCCTTCGCCAGTATGAGCTGGATCAGGTTCGACGGGTTTTATCTCAGCCCTTCCCAAGAAGGACACCCCGTGCCGCAGGCAGACCATAGCATAAATCGGACTCAACCGTATTATTGACATTTGAAAGAAGCTCTCCTACTCTTCTAGCCTGTTCCTGGGGGAGTCCTTAACGGGCTGAGACTCCGCATTCAAGCGGTAACCCTTAGAACCTGATCCGGATCATGCCGGCGAAGGGAAAGGAAACGCGGCCTGGCAGCCTGCCCGCTCTTGTCTATGCGGCGCATTCACAAGCTCACACGCCCCATTTCAATCCCTCCATTTTTCTGCGCCCGGTTCTGGCATCCTGCCAGCCTGGCCGGTTTGTGCCTGTTCAAGCAGGCTTTTGGGGAGATCTCATGCTGGACCAAAGTGCCACCCTCCTGTGGCTCATCGTTTTTTCCGCTGCTTTTGCCTTGGCCGGGGTGCTGTACGCCCGCCACTACAACAGCTCCCTGGAAGACTTTGTGGTGGCTCGCAACAGCCAAAGCTCGGTCGCTACCATTCTGACTTTATTGGCCTCCTCGCTGGGTGCCTGGATTCTGTTCTCGCCCGCACAAGCAGCCAGCTGGGGCGGTTTAAGCGCTGTCATCGGCTATGCCATTGGCTCCATGTCGCCCCGTCTGGCCATGATTCCACTCGGCAAGCGCATGCGCGAATTGCTGCCTCGCGGCCACAGCCTGAGCGAGTTTGTCATCGCCCGCTACGGTCGCCCCATGTATGCGCTGACTCTGGTCATCATGCTGTTTTACATGTTCATCTCCATGACGGCAGAAATCACCGCCATGTCCAAGATGATTACCCTGATTGCCCCGATTCCTTTGTGGGTCACGGCCAGCATTGTGTTGCTGGCCACGCTGATCTACACCTCTTACGGCGGTTTGCGTGCTTCCATCTTTACCGACAAGGTGCAGATGTTTGTGATTCTGCCCATGCTGTTCCTGATCGTGATGTTCGGCTGGCAAGCGGTGGGCGGCCCGGTACAGTTGTTTGACAACGTGAAACTGGAAGCTCCTCGACTGATCGAGCTTAGCGATCCCGTAGGCGTGAAAGCTGGCCTGACGTTCTTTGTCGCCATCTTGCTGACCGGCCTGTTTCACCAAGGTAACTGGCAACGCATCTATGCCGCCAAAGACACCAAGTCCATGCGTCGCGGCTTTTTGTTGGGTGGTTTGTTTGTAGCGCCCTTCATCTTCCTGATGGGCTTGTTTGGCCTGGCCTTTGTTGGTCTGGGCTCGCCCGGTGACAGCTCCGTGGCCTTGTTCAATGTAATTTTGCCGCACGTACCTGTCTGGTTCCTGGTGCTGCTGATTCCGTTAGGCCTGTCCCTGGTCATGAGCAGTGCCGATACCGCAATCAGCGCTGTCTCCAGCCTGATTGCCGTGGACTTGAGCCGCATCATGCCGCATCGCAACACCGCCCAAATGATGAGTCTGGCGCGTTCCCTAATCTGGATTTGCTCCATCCCTGTGCTCTACGCCTCCTCACAAGGCTTTAGCGTACTGTACTTGTTCCTGCTGGCGGACTTGCTGTGCTCGGCAGCGGCCTTCCCGGTTTTCTTTGGCCTGTACAGCCGCCGCTACGATGGCTTTACGGCCACCATCAGCACCATCGGTGGTCTGGTCGCCGGTCTGGCCGTATTCCCGCGCCCCAATGGTCCTATGGATTACTTGCTGGAGTCCTTCCTGCTGGCCGCGATTGTGCCGGTAGTGATCAGTGTTCTGGTCATGCCCTTGCGTCGTCACCTGCCCAAGTTCGATCTAGGCTCTCTGGCTTCCTCCACGCGCGTACTGGACTAAGTCAGACGCGTTGAATTTCGGCTCAAAACAAAAACCCCGGTTTGTATGTTGCAAACCGGGTTTTTTTTCAAAGGCTTATGGGACCGGGCTTTCAGGCTGTGCTTGGGGAGTCTGCACAATAATTTCAACCCGTCGATTCGTCGCACGGCCTTGCGAGGTGCCGTTATCCCCCAAAGGCCGGGTATCGGCATAACCGACAGCGCTCAGTCGCTGGCTGCCAATTCCGTTGGCTTCCATATAACGCACTACGCTACCGGCACGCGCACCTGATAGTTCCCAGTTGGATGGGTAGCGATAACTACGAATCGGCACCGAGTCCGTATGACCTTCAATCACAATAGGATGGGTGGATTTCTGCAGTACGGCAGCCAGTTGGCGTAATACTGTCAAGCCTTCCAGCCCCAGATCCGCACCGCCCGAGTTAAACAGAATTTCGCTATTGATGCGAAAGCTTACGGATTGGTCGTTCATGACCACATCAATATTGTCACCCAAGCCGTCCAGATCCAGACCGTGATTGCCTTTGCCTTGTCCTTCACCCTGACCAGAGTCCGGGAAAAGGCCTGCCCCAGCAGGCAGCAAACCGGCTCCGTCCTTGCCTGCTTGGGCCACGACAGTAGCCCCTCCCTGCCCTTGTCCCTGCGCCGCCGTTTGTGCCCGCTTACCCGCAAAGGACAGCATCACAATCATCAAGACCAGCAACAAGGTCATCATGTCCAGATACGTGGTCAACCAGGCTTCTTCTTCCTCGGGCACCGCCAGCCCTGGATCATTCCAGGGGCGGCTACGACGACGACTGCCCAGATTGCTGGCCAGTTGTTGTTCGATTTTGGCGCCGCGAGCTTGCTCCAGTTCCTTTTGCAAGGCTTTCTGGCGGTCAGCAAGTTCACCCAAAGTCAGGTCCTGCTCCATGTTTCCCATGGGATCAGCCCCGTTCCGGAGCCGGGTCCGCATCATCATCGCGGCCGCCCCGGTCATTGATCTCGTCCTGATACTGAGCCATGAAGGAGTTCAGCGTCTCACGCATCAAGGCCGGGCCACGGCGCTGGCTCATCATGGACACACCTTGCATGATCATGTTCATCAGAACCACACGCTGTTCGGTACGACGCTCCAGCTTCACCGCCACGGGCTTGAAGACCAGATTGGACAGCAGCACGCCGTAGAACGTCGTCATCAAGGCCAGAGCCATTTGCTGACCAATAGACGTAATGTCACCATCGCCCAGCAAAAACATCAGGTTGACCAAGCCAATCAGCGTGCCGACCATACCGAAGGCCGGTGCAAAGCTGGCCATCAAACGGAACAATTGCGCTTCTGCATGTTCACGAGCACGCAAACGGCTGATACGCCATTGCAAAAGGTCTTCAATATCTTCCTGGGGTGCCCGATCAATCACCAGCTGAACGCCGGTTTTCAGAAAAGGGTTGGCCACTTTTTCCAGCGCCTCTTCCACCGCGCGAATATCCCCCATCATCCACAGGCGGGAGATATTGATCAGCTCGTCCATATCCTGCTGGGTATACAGGCGTTCATTGCGCAGCACAGTGCCGATCAGACCAAAAATACGGACAACTTCGCTTAAGGGATAACTGATGAACGTCGCGGCCAAGGTACCTACCAGCACCACGGCCAGACTGGGCAGGTCCACAAACAAGGCGGGATTTTCTGCCGTAAAAAACAAGATCACGGCAAACAGCAGCACGCTGGCTACGATGCCGATCAGAGTAGAGGGGTTCATGCACAAGTCCTGGTTATGGCCCGATGGGCATCAGGACTACATATCGGCAGTACGGCAGGTTTCTTTAGGCCTGGACTTTGAGGTGGATCAAGTACAAGAGTAATTAAATCGTTTATTGGGAGACCGCCTCATTTCAGGCTAGCGCTGGTAATTCACCCGTATCGAGGCCTGCACACGCACAGGCTCTGTGCTACCCGCCCAGCTCCACACCTCATGCACCAGCACAAAGCCAAGACGCGCATCCTGACCGGCAAAGGCCCTGGTACTTAATACCGAACCATTCATGTCCACACAGGAGCCGCCTTGCAAGCACAAACGGCTTTTCAGAATGGCGCGCCCATTGTGGTGATAACTGACTTCCACCTTGCCTATGCTTGAAGCCTGTGCTCGCACCGCCTCTGCAGGCAGGAAGCTTTGCTGGGTGCTGGGCGAGCTGGTGGTGATGGCATTGCTAAGCTGTTCCCCGTCCCAGGCCAAGGAGGCAGCATGACTGGCCAGCGGTAATGAAACCAGGACCATAGAAAGCAGGAATCGATTTAAAAAACTGTTTATAAAAACAGGTTTTTTATTATTTTGGACTTTCAGAAAAAGCATAAGCTGTGTTTTTATACAGATAAAAATAAGTTTCTTAATGATACCGCGCAGACATCTTAATTTTTTTTTAACTTTGAGCCGTAAGATACTAATATAAAGAGGATTTTTTCTGGTAGCATAAGCGCATAAATTCTCTCCGCCCTTCTGTTTCTCGCCTACCGGGAACTGAAAAATGCCTCAGACCAGAACAAATAAATTCATTCGACGTGCGCTATGTGTTTTATTTCTAGCGCCTTTTTCGATTTCGTCCTTTGCGCAGACACTGGCGCTGGCCGAGCCATCCACACTGGATGAAGCCACAGCCGCCATCAGCTACAACGTGCCGCATCTGGTTTTCGAGAAAAACCTGCAGCCTATCAGCTATAGCGAGAACGATAGCCGCCGCGCGCTTAATGCCCTTAAACACGACGCCCTGATTCAGCACGCAGCCCTGCGGTCAGAAATTGCCTTTGTGCAGGATCTGGAATCGTCTACTGTGCTGTACCAGAAAAACAGCGACGCCGTTCGCCCCATTGCCTCCATCTCCAAGCTGATGACAGCCCTGGTCGTGGCTGAATCCGGCCTGCCCATGGATGAAATGCTGGAGATCATCGACGAAGATGTGGACCGCGTCAAATACTCCAGCTCGCGTCTTAGCGTTGGCTCCAAACTGAGCCGTGCCGACATGATGCACCTGGCGCTGATGTCGTCGGAAAACCGGGCTGCCCACGCGTTGGGGCGCAGCTATCCTGGTGGCTTGTCTGCTTTTGTGCGCGCCATGAATGACAAGGCACGTGCCTTGGGTATGCGCAATACGCGTTTTGTAGAGCCTACCGGCTTGTCCAGCGACAACGTATCCAGCCCGCGTGATCTGGTCAAGTTGCTGACGGCCACCAGCCAGCATGCCCGTATCCAGCAATACACCACGAATGATCAATACTCCGTGCAGCCTATACGTGGTCGCCAACTGGTGTTCAACAATACCAATCGTTTGGTGAAAAACGCCAATTGGGATATTCAGGTCTCCAAAACCGGCTTCATCAACGAAGCGGGCGAATGCCTGGTAATGCTGACCAAGATCGAAGATCGTGAAGTGGCTATTGTGCTGCTGAACTCCTCGGGTCGTTACTCGCGTATTGGTGACGCCGTACGTATTCGCGATCTGGTTGAAAAATCCAACGGCCTGGCCATGCTGTAAGACGCCCTTCGTGCCCCAGCTAAAACTGCTTGAAGACTTTGTAACCCTGGCTCGTGCGGGCAGTTTTGTTCGGGCAGCAGAGCAACGCCACGTCACACACCCAGCATTTGGACGCCGCATTCGGGCCTTGGAAACATGGGTAGGCACACCCTTGGTGGAGCGCAGCAGCCTGCCCATCACGCTAACGCCGGAAGGACAGGTGTTTTACAACACGGCCAATCAAGTGCTGGAACAACTGAACCGCGTTCGCCGGCAATTGCAGGCCTCGGATCAAGCCGGACAAGGCAGCTTGCGCATTGCTACCGGCCGTAGCCTGGCACGCACCTTGGTCACGGACTGGGTCAGCCGTCTGCAAAAAGGCAGCCACGCCCCTTTGTCGGCCCATATACCTATCGACATCAGCACCGGCATGATGGCCGATATGGCCAAGCTGTTGGCCCAAGGCAAAACCGACTTTCTGTGCTGTTATGAACACCCGGCCTTGTCAATTGAACTGCTGGCCGAGCAAGTGACGTATATGACCATCGCCACTGACAAATTGGTGCCTACCTGTCAGCGCCGCAAGAACGGCACACCTTTATATGAACTCAATGCCGATAGCGGACGCAGCATTCCTTTGATTTCATATTCAGGCGGCTTGGCCATGGCCCGCATTCTGGGTGACAAGCTGCACCACTTTCCCTATCCCCTGGTCAGCACGGTGCGTTGCGATTCTCTGGATACGGCAATGGGCTCGGTATTGAAAGGCATGGGCGTAGCCTGGTTACCCCAGTCCATGATTGCCAATGAATGTCGTCGCGGCACGCTGGTGCAATTGGGCGGCAAAGGCGACGAGATTGCCTTTGAAGTTCGTCTGTATCGCTCCCGAGCCCCGCTCTCGGATCTGGCAGAGTCCGTCTGGGCCTTCACCCAGCAGGGGCGATAAACGCACAAGCAACCGAAAAAGCACGTCCATGTGCCGCAACAGCACATCGCAAGTAGCCGCAACAGACACAATACCCTTTCATAACTAAGGATAAACAGGCCCGCAGCGCGCACACCGGCCGCTGCTTGGAAACCTATCTATTGAACGGGGAGCACATCATGTCTTTTTCTTTTCCCAAGCGCAGCTTGGTCCTTGGCATTCTGGGCGCCTGTAGCCTCTTGCAAGCCTCAATCAGCCACGCCGACACCTACCCCTCACGCAGCCTGACTCTGGTCGTGGGTTATCCCGCCGGAGGCAGCGTGGATCTGACTGCCCGCCTGTTAGCTGAAGAGCTGAGCAGCCGTTTGGGCCAAAGCGTCGTCGTGGAAAACGCAGGCGGTGCCGGTGGCACCATTGGTGCTCAACGCGTACAACGTGCAGCCGCCGACGGCTATACCCTGCTGCTGGGTTCTACCAACGAGATGATCATCGCCGGCATGATCAACAAAGCCGTGCGCTACGACGGGCAAAAAGACTTCACGCCTATTGGCATGATTGCCTCCCAGCCCTTGTTGCTGGCAGCCTCCAAAGAGTCCGGTATTCGCTCCGCGGCAGACTATGCGCAAAAGCTGCGGGCGGCCAAACCGGAAGCCTTCAGCTTTGGTTCCTCCGGCGTAGGTACTACCTTGCACCTAGCCGGTGAAATGGTGAACGCCTCGACCGGTACCACCGCCATGCACGTGCCCTACCGTGGCGTCCCACCCCTGGTTTCGGATTTGATGAGTGGTCAACTGGATACGGCTTACCTTGTGCTGTCCTCGGGCCTGTCGCAAGCTCGCGCAGGCGCCATCGTGCCTTTGGGCATTACCGAAACCCATGCCTCTCCTGCTGCCCCGGAGATCCCGCCGCTGGCCGATACACCCGGCTTTGAAAAGGTCGACATCAACGTCTGGTTTGGTTTGTATGGCCCCAAGGATTTGCCTGAATCCGTCACCAGCACCTTGCGTCAGGCTCTGGACAGCAGCCTGCAATCGGCCAACTTGCAAGAGAAAATGCAATCCAATGGAGCCACGCTTTACGCACCCGGCATGAACGCGGCAGAGTTCCAGGCCAAAGAGGTCGACAAATATGCTCGTCTGGTCGAACTGGCCAAGCTGCAAGCCGAATAAAACACATGCGCCCCGGCTAGCTGCTGGGGCGCTGGAGTCTTTCCATGCAATTTTCTCTTTCCTTGCCTGACATTCAAGAAGAGCGTCAGGGCAATACCGGTGTCCCTGGACTCTGGTGCCTGGACTCGGGCGAAGCGGGCCGTACCGTAATGATCAGCGCCCTGATTCATGGTAACGAACTTTGTGGGGCCTGGGCCTTGAAAGCCGTGTTGGCCAGTGGCCTGAAGCCCCGTCGTGGCAAGCTGATTCTGGCCTTTTGCAATCTGGACGCCTTTGATCGCTTTGATCCTGAGCAGCACGATGCCAGCCGCTACGTGGACGAAGACATGAACCGCGTCTGGAGCGATCAGAAGCTGGCTCAAACACAGACACAAGAACAGCGTCGCGCACGAGCCATTTTGCCTTGGCTGGAACAAGCCGACTGGTTGCTGGATCTGCACTCCATGCATGAACCCAGCGCCCCCTTGTTATTGACTGGCACCTTGGCACGCAATATCGAGCTGGCTCGTACTCTGGGCGCTCCCGAGCATGTGATTGTGGATAGCGGCCATAAGGACGGCGTACGCATGCGCGATTACGGTCGATTCTCGGACCCTGAAGCACATGAAGCGCGCTCCTTATTATTGGAATGCGGCTTTCATGGCGACCCTGATACACCGGCAATCGCACTGGACCTGATTGCCCGCTTTCTGCTCGCCTCCGAGATTGTGGAAAAAGAGGATTTGCCCTCGGACTGGCGTCGAGCGTCTCCCGATACGCAACGCGTTCTGCAAGTCACCCATGCGATTGTCGCCCCTTCCATGCAAGTCAGTTTCGATCAGAACTGGCAAGGCCTGGAAACCTTGGCCGATGCCGGCACAGCGATTGGACAAGCTGATGGCCAAGCCTGGCTGACGCCCTACGATAACTGCACCTTGGTCATGCCTTCGCTGCGCCAGCTACGTCCGGGTGTCACCGTCGTGCGTCTGGCACAAAACTACGACGCCCTTTCATAGATCGCTTAAATCTGACGTTCAAGCCCTGAATGCCAAGCCTAAAGAGGCATTCTCAATACCGAGAAAAAAAGCGGAACTTGGCGGTACTTTGGCTACCAAAGCCTGCATAGCCATCCTACAATCGGCACATGTGCATCGCTTATATCGCCGTCGGAGTTAATGCAGATTGGCCGCTGATTATTGCCGCCAATCGCGACGAATATCATGCTCGCCCCAGCCAAGCGGCCCAACCTTGGCGGGACGAGCCCGATATTCTGGCGGGTCGGGACCTGCAAGCCGGGGGCACCTGGCTGGGCCTGACACAAAGCCGTGGACGGCTAGCCTTGCTGACCAATTACCGCGAAGCCCCCAGCAACAAAAACAGCAAGCAACGCTCACGCGGCGAACTGATCCCCCAGTTTCTAAGAGACGAGCGCAGTCCCGCCGACTATCTGGAACAACTCGCCCAGGAAGGAGCCGATTACGCAGGCTTCAATCTTTTTGTGCTGGAATGGCCGGACAAGCAACAGCCTTTACGCATGGGCTATTACAGCAACCGTCATCCCAGTGGCAGCCCGCACATGCTGGGACCAGGCGTACATGTTCTGAGCAATGCCTGGCTTAATACACCTTGGCCCAAAAGCCTGTTCCTGAAAGAAACCCTGCAGGCACAACATTTTGATGGCTCGCCACCAGCGGTAGAAGGCTTGTTTCAGGGTTTACGCAATCAGGAAGTCGCAGCCGATGCCGACTTGCCCCAAACCGGCTTGAGTCTTGAGCACGAACGCTTGTTAAGCAGCCCGTTTATTGTCAGCCCCAATTACGGCACCCGCTGCACCACCGTCATCACTATTAATCAGCGCGGACATGGAATGCTGCGTGAACGCAGTTTCAATCCGCAGGCAGAACCGACCCGTCAGCATGACTGGCCGTTGTTGTGGCCCAGCTTTCATCCTGACAGCCAGCCCCACCCCTCTCATAACAGCAACAGGGCCCCTGAGGGCCCGCTTAGCCACCTTACTTCAAGCAAGGAAACCTCATGAGTCCTCGTCTTTCATTGATCGGCATTGCCATGTCGCTGGCCTTATTGAGCAGCCCCATCGTGCACGCCCAGGAACTGCCCCCCAGCCAGTATTACGGTTCAACCGAATACATCAGCGGCGGCATAGGTAGTGATGAAGCCCAACTGTTTCGCATGGTGCGCAACACCTTTCCCTTGTCCGTGAACTTTTCAGCCAACCAGGGTGAGCGCGTCGGCTATATTTCCGATGTGCAGCTGGTTATCCGTAACAGCAACGACCAAACCGTGCTGAACAGCCTGATCGACGGCCCCTACTGCCTGATCCGTCTTGGCCCCGGCAATTACAAGGTATTTGCCACCTACCAGGGCCAGACCCAGGAGCGCCAGGCCACTATTGTTGAAGGCCAGCCCCGCGAACTGAACTTCACCTGGAAGTAGGATAGTTACGCTGATACGTATCCAGGCCCATAGCCTGGATTTGTTCTTCAATCAACTGCTCGAAGGGCCGGAGCAAAGGGCTGAAATCCCGCTCCGGCTCCATAATCTGCATCAGCCGGACAATTGCTTCCAGGGTCGACACAGCCTGCGGGTCGGGCGCTTTACGCAGTCTGTAGCGCGACGCCTGTCCTTCAGGCAATACCCAATACGGCAGGGCTTGCAAAACCGGATTGCTGTGCAAGATCAGGCGTGCCTTGCGCCAGGTGCCATCTGGCACCACGATCAGATCCGGCTTCTCCCCTGGGCCTGTTGAGCCCGCCACCTTGGCTTCTGGTCCCGGAAACAGCAAAACAGGACGATGCGCCTGTGCCAGCCGGGCCTCCAGCCCAGCAAACTGTTCTCCCACCCATAGCTCTGTCCCCTTCAAACCCAAATACGCCAAGCGCGCAGTATTAAGCGCATGCCGGGCTTCGGAATGGTGCTGCAAAATCAGCACAGGACACGCTGCTTCTATCGAAGGGATCAAGGGACACAAGCAACGAGCCAAGGGCCGCTGACACTGTGCACAGCGGCCGGGACGGGTAGAAGGGGAAGAATTCATGCGAGAGCGCCAAACAGAAGGCCACAGTATATAAAAGTTCTGCTTTGAAACAGATGCCTGGTTTGCTGGCAAACAGATTTACTGTATATTTATACAGCAATCAGGAGCATACCTATGGCAAGCGCACTTCGTTCCCTTTTAGATCTTCACCCTTCCCTTTGGACAGGCAAGCATTATGCGCATGCCGCAGGCACTTGCCTGCCCAGCGGGTTTGCCGCCCTGGATGACGAACTGCCAGGAGGCGGCTGGCCTGTGGGCAGTCTGATCGAACTGCATGCACAGCAAGACAGCAGTGCCTTGTCCTTGTTGTTGCCAGCCTTGAATACGCTGCAGGCAGAGCGCTTGCGTGTTTTAGTCGCCCCGCCCTATCAACCCATGCAACAACTGTGGCGTGGTACTCCTGTTACGAACAAGCAAAACAGCTCATCAGAAAACGCCTTGCCCGCCCGCATGCTCTGGATACGCAGCCAGCACCTGAACGATACTTTGTGGGCCAGTGCCCAGGCCTTGCGTCACGGCCACTGTGCGGCTGTGCTGAGCTGGCTGCCTGCCCATGTGCCTTTAGCGGCCTTGCGTCAACTACAGCTATTAGCCAGCCATAGCGACAGCCTGTTTTTTTGTTTACGTCCGGCGCACAGTCAGACCAACAGCCCCGCCCTTTTGCGTCTTGAACTTCAGACTCGCCAAGACCAGCAGGGGCAGCCCTGGCTGGATGTTCATATCCGCAAACGACGGGGGCCTCCGTGCAAGGACAGCATTGCTTTGGCCCCTCACCACACCCTGATGCCGCCAGCGGCCATTCCGTCTCATGTACCTGTGCCTGCGACTGCCCCAGAGCCTGCTTACGCCTGAGGCCAGCCCAAAACAGCAGAACGGTATTCAAGCCGTTCTGCTGCGCTACAGCCCCCAGCTGGCACAGGTTCAAGCCGATTTATGGGTACTGAATATCAGTGCCAGCATCCGGCTGTTTGGTGGTTTGCGCCGTCTGTACCAACAGGTCCGGGCTGACTTGCAAGCCCTTATTCCCGAGCCCTGCCTGGCCCTGGCACCCACTGCCCGTGCGGCCTGCTTGCTGGCTTTGTCCGGACGCAAGCAGCGTCGTTGTGCACGACGTTTGCAGGCCTGTCTGAACTCGCTTCCCATCCACTTATTGGCTCCGCCTGCCGACCAGCTGCAATGGTTGCATAGTCTGGGCTGCCATACCCTGGGCCAGTTGCACCAACTCCCCCGCGATGGCCTATCCCAGCGCGGGCTGCGTGCCCTGCTGTTGCAGTTGGACCAAGCCTACGGCACACAAAGCTGGGCGCTGGAATGGGTGCATGCCGCCCCGCAATTTACAGACAAGCTGGAAATGGATACACCATCCAATAACAAACCCACCGTCTTGCGGGCCGTAAATCGCCTATTGATCAAGCTGGAGGCCTGGTTGAATCAGTACCAGTTGGCTTGTGGACGTCTGGAGCTGGTACTACGCACGGAAAGATACAAGGACTACCCCACGACCACCCGCCTGGAGTTGCAAATGGCCCGGTCCTGCTGGCGTAGCCAGGACTTTTTGCCCGTATGGCAAGAACAGTTCCAGCAACTGCAATTACAGGCGGCCGTACAGAGCATGGTGCTGCAGGCACAGCAACTACACCCGCGCCAAACTCATGCCAGCAGCCTGTTTCCCGATGCGCGTCATTGGCAAGAGCAGGATCAACAACTGTTGGAGCGCTTGCAGGCCAGGCTGGGGGCTGAACAGATTTTGACACCTGCCGCCCAAGCCAGCTATTTGCCTGAACAGGCGAATCAATGGCTCCCCTTGTCCCGCAGCCAGCCCCCCGATGCGGACCGTCCGGCTTTGCAACGTCCATGCTGGATGCTGGACCCGGCTCAGCCCTTACAACACGATCAGCAATCCCCGCTTCTGGATCAGCAGCGCTTGCGCTTGGTCCAGGGTCCAGAACGGGTACAGACAGGCTGGTGGAGCGGCACCGGGCATCAGCAGCGGGACTACTTTATTGCCCTGTGTCCGCAGGGGCGTTTGTATTGGGTTTATCGGGACTTGAGCCAGGAGCATGCCTGGTATCTGCACGGAGTCTTTGGATGAAACCCCATATAGACCTGCTGTATTCCGAGCTGGACTGCCTGTCCAATTACAGCTTCTTGAATGGCGCGTCCCACCCCGAGGAGCTGATCAGCCGCGCTGCCGAATTGGGCTACAAGGCGCTGGCCTTATGCGATTACGCCTCCATGGCCGGTGTGGTGCGCGCTTATGCGCAGGCCAAGTTGCATCCGGAAATTCGTCTGTTGGTTGGAAGTCGGTTCCGCTTTACGGGGGGTTGGGACAATCAGCGCCCACAAGTCGCCAAGGCTGAGACAAGAACCTGCAACGGCACTCAAACCCATGAGCTGCTGATTCTGCCGCGCAACAAGGAAGGCTACGGCAATCTCTGTCAATTCATCTCGCACCTGCACCAATCACTGGACTTGAAGCAGGAAGCCTCGATTGACTGGTCTTTTTTGCAACAAGCCCGCCAAGGTTCCCAACAACAGGTTCTGCCAGACTGTCTTGTCATCTACAAGCCGGCCTATGGCTTGGATAGCGAGCACATCCGTCTTCAAACACAGCATTTGCTGGACCTGTTTGCAGGCCGACTGTTTTTAGGCATCAGTCTGCATAGGCGCGATCAGGACATGCAGCATTTGCGCGCCGTCAGGCTGGCAGCGCAGGCATGTGGATTGCGCTGTGCCGCGTTGGGCGGCGTCCATATGCACGTGCGCTCTCGCCAGCCTTTGCACGATACTTTGGCAGCCATACGCCTGAAAACACCTGTGCAAGAATGTGGCTGGTCCCTGGCCAGCAATGCAGAACATCACTTACGCAGTCGTTTCCAACTGGCCAATCTTTACCCGGCCGAACTGCGTGAGACCACCGATCACATCCAGGAGCTATGCCAGTTTTGTTTAAGTGAAATCAAGTACGAGTACCCGGTCGAGATTGTCCCGCCCGGTCTCAGTGGCATTGAGTATCTGCGACAGGAAACCGAGCGTGGCGCGCAAAAGCGCTACCCCAAAGGGATTAGCGACAGCTTGCGCACGCGCCTGGAAGAGGAACTCAGCCTGATTGCAGACCTTCAATACGAGTCCTACTTTCTGACTTTGCATGACATCGTCAGTTACGCGCGCAGTCAGGGGATTTTGTGCCAGGGCCGAGGCTCTGCCGCCAACTCGGCCGTGTGCTACTGCCTGGGCATTACTGAAGTTGATCCTGCCAGCAGCCATACCTTGTTTGCGCGCTTCATCAGCCGCGCACGGGCTGAACCGCCCGATATTGATGTGGACTTCGAGCACCAGCGTCGCGAAGAGGTTATTCAATACATTTACCGCAAATATGGCCGGCAACGAGCAGCCTTAACAGCGGTGATCACCACCTATAGACGCCGCAGCGCCTTGCGGGACACCGGCAAGGCGCTAAGCATTCCTTCCGCCTTGATCGAGGCCTTGATTCAATGCGACCGTGCCTGGCTTAAAGACAGCCACATTCAGGATGAAGTCCTGGCACGCTTTCCCGAATGCCCGCCAGAGCAAGCGCATCAATGGTTGTCCTTGACCCGCCAGCTGATGGGCTTTCCACGTCACCTGTCCCAGCACCCTGGCGGTTTTGTAATTTCACAAACACCCTTGCACAGGCTGGTGCCGATTCAAAACGCCGCCATGCCAGGGCGCAGCGTTGTGCAATGGGACAAGGATGATCTGGATGTGCTGGGTTTGCTGAAAGTCGATATTCTGGCCTTAGGTATGTTGAGCGCCTTGCGTCGCTGCCTGGACAGTATCAGTCAGCAAAAAGGCAAACCATTCCGCTTGCAGGACATCCCTTTGCAAAGCGCCAAAACCTTTCGGATGATACGGCGCGCTGACACCATAGGCGTGTTCCAGATCGAGTCCCGCGCCCAGATGAGCATGTTGCCGCGCCTGCGTCCCAAATGCTTTTACGACTTGGTGGTGCAAGTGGCCATTGTGCGCCCCGGCCCCATTCAAGGGGGCATGGTGCATCCTTATCTGGAACGCCGTCGCGACCACAGCAAAGTCGACTACCCTGCCCCCGAAATCCGCCATGTGCTGGAACGCACCCTGGGCGTGCCTATTTTTCAGGAGCAGGCCATGGAACTGGCCATGGAGGCGGCGGGTTTCTCGGCTGACAAAGCGGACGCCTTGCGGCGGGCCATGGCGGCCTGGCGTCGTCGTGGCGGTTTGGGGCCTTTTGAACAAGAGCTGCTCGATGGCATGGCTGCCAAAGGTTATGCCCCCGAATTTGCCCAGCGCCTGTTCGATCAGATCAGCGGTTTTGGGGAGTACGGTTTTCCGGAAAGTCACTCGGCCAGTTTCGCCAAACTGGCCTGGTTCAGCGCCTATCTGAAAGCACGTTACCCGGAGCACTTTCTGACGGCCTTGCTGAACTCTCAACCCATGGGTTTTTACGGCCCCAGCCAATTGGTCCAGGATGCACGCCGTCACGGCGTTCAGGTCTTGCCTGTTGATGTGCAATACAGCCTGTATGACAGCCACGTGTGTTCCGAGCTTGGCGGCCCGCCTCAGGTACGTCTGGGCCTGCACATGGTCAAAGGCTTGAGCGAGCAAGGCGCCCAAGCCATCGTGAGTTACCGGCAAAGCCACCCGGACCGTACGCTGAATCTGGCCTGCTTGCGCCAGGAACTGGCCCTGTCAGCCCACGATCAGCAAGCGCTGGCCCAGGCCCATGCTTTACGCAGTGCTTATAGCCAACGCCGCCACAGTGTTTGGGATGCCCGACGCCCCAGTCAGGCAGGATTGCTGAGCCATGCTGAAACGCCGGAGCACACCCCGGATTTGCCACGAGCCAGTGTGGGGCTGGAAGTGTTAAGTGATTATCAGGCCGTGGGCTTGAGCCTGAATCGTCACCCCCTGTCCTTGCTACGCACACAGTTGTCCCCCTTGCGATTCTCCACCGCAGAACAACTCAACCAAGCCTGCCCGGATAGGCGGCTGGCACGGGCCTGCGGGCTGGTGACCACCCGCCAACGCCCCGGCACCGCCAAAGGCACCGTATTTGTAACGCTGGAAGATGAAACCGGCAGTGTCAATGTCATCGTGCGTGAAGAGTTGGCGCAGGCGCAATCTCAGGCCTTGCTTCACTCTCGCCTGCTGGGTGTCTATGGCGTCTGGCAACGGGATGGCAGCGTTTGCCATTTAATTGCCCGCCGTCTGGTATCCATGAATCACCTGATTGGTGATCTGGTCGCACGCAGCCGGGATTTTCAATAATCGGATTTTTCCCTACCCCCGCCCTGCGTTAAACTAGGGCTTTGCCCGTTCAACCAGGAACCACCATGAGTCAAACACTCAAAACCCGTTTAGCTGAAGATATCAAAACGGCGATGCGCGCTCGCGATAGCGGACGCCTGGAGACCTTGCGTTTTCTGCAAGCCGCGATCAAACAACGCGAAGTGGACGAACGTACCGAGCTGGGCGATGCTGAAGTAAGCAGCATCATTGAAAAACAAGTCAAGCAACGCCGCGAATCCATCCAGGCTTTTGAATCTGCTGGCCGTACCGAAAGCGCCGAGAAAGAAAAATCCGAATTGCTGATTCTGCAGGAATACCTGCCACAGCAAGCCGATAGCGCCGAAATTGATGCGACCATTGCCGATGCGATTACCCAGGCTCAGGCTGACGGCGCTCAAGGCCCCGCATTGATGGGCAAGGTCATGGGTCTGGTGAAAGCCAAACTGGCTGGCCGTGCCGATATGTCCCAGGTTTCCGCTCAAGTGAAGCAAAAGCTGAACCCATGAAGCATTTGCAGGCCGAACTGGCGCAGCCCAAACAGGACTTTTTCGGCACACATATCCCCCTGATGCAGCACCTGGGCCTGCAAACCGTTAGCAGCACCGAGCAGGAAGTGATTACTTTTCTGCCCTGGCAAGCCTGTAATGCCAACTCCCGTGCCGATGTGCACGGGGGCACCTTGATGGCGATTCTGGATTTCACCCTTAGCGCCGCCGCACGGGCACAACGTCCTGGCTCAGGGATGGCCACCATAGACATGAACTCGCAGTTTTTACTGCCTGCTCGTGGCGATGTCTGGTTCAAGGCCCAATGCCTGTATCTGGAAGGCGATACCGCTTACTGCGAAGGTGGCGGGTATGACGAGAAGGAACGCTTGCTGGTTAAAGCGGCAGCCACTTTTCGAGTGGTGCGCGGTAGCTGAACACCAGGTGCAATACACCTTGGAAAGTGGCACGCTGCCCCAAACTGCTACCGATCTACAATAAAGCCCATTAAAAAAGCCCGTATCAAACGGGCTTTTTTATTTCCACCTACTTAATCACAGGCAAGCTTAATGCGCCTGCAAATCCTCACCCACAGGCTGATCCCATTCCGGGTTGGATTTCAAAAATGGATAATCCGTATAGCCTTTAGGCCCCTGGGTGTAAAACGAATCCCGATCCCAGCCATTCAAGGGCGCACGCAACTGCAAACGCAAGGGCAAGTCCGGATTGGACAAAAAAGCCTTACCGAACGACACGGCGTCTGCCATGCCTTTGGATAAAGTGGTCTGTGCTGTCGGCAAATCGAAATGTTCATTAGCGATAATCGCACCACCAAACTGGCATTTGATCATGGGCAACAAGCTGTCCGAAGCCGGGCTTTCGCGCAGGAACAAAAAGGCAATATCACGGCGATCCAGTTCGCAAGCCACGTACGAGAACAAACGGGCCGGATCGGAATCCTTCATGCCATGCAAGCCACCACGTGGGGACAAATGCACACCGACTCGGCCAGCACCCCAAATGGCGACACAGGCGTCCACAATCTCCAACAGGAAACGAGCCCGGTTTTCAATTGAACCACCATACGCATCCGTGCGGGTATTGGAGCCATCATGCAGGAACTGGTCGATCAGGTAGCCATTGGCACCGTGTATCTCCACTCCATCAAAGCCGGCGCTCAGCGCGTTTTGAGCGGCAACGGCAAAGTCGTCCACAATATCGGCAATTTCTTCACTGCGCAGGGCACGCGGCACCACAAAAGGACGTTCCGGGCTTAAATGGCTGACCATGCCCTCACAGGCAATTGCGCTGGGCGCAACCGGCATTTGGCCATTCAGAAATTCCGGATCAGACACACGCCCCACATGCCACAACTGCAAGACAATACGGCCACCCTTGGCATGGACGGCTTCGGTAATCGTGCGCCACGCATCTACCTGTGCACTACTCCAGATGCCCGGCGTGTGGGCATAGCCCACACCTTGCGGCGATACCGAAGTGGCTTCGGCTACAATCAGCCCCGCGCTGGCCCGCTGGCAATAGTACATACGCATCAAATCATTGGGCATACGGCCCTCGGAGGCGCGTGCGCGTGTCATGGGCGCCATGATGATGCGGTTCATGAGTTCAATATCACCCAGTTTGATTGGATCAAACAAACTAACCATTGTTTTACACTGTCCACTATTGATGTTTCCGCCAGGGCTTGAACGACACGCGCCCAAGGGAATACCCGATAAGGGTTTTTACCAGATATGTCTTTATACCATCAACGCTTAATTTGGCTTGAAATTGTTTCAAGCATCAAACGGATCAAATAAGCTATGGCACAGTTCGCCGTCATAGGATTAGGCCGCTTCGGTTCGGCCTGCGCCCTGGAACTCATGAAAATGGGCCACTCCGTACTGGGAGTGGATACCAATCCGAAACTGGTCAACAAATATGCGGACCAATTAAACCGTGCCGTCATTGCCGATGTCACTGACCGCCAGGCTCTGGAAGAGCTGGGGCTGGACAATTATGACGTAGTTCTGGTTGCGATTGGAGCTGATATTGAATCCTGCCTGGTTTGCGTGGTTCACCTGAAAAGTTTTGGTGTGCCGACAATCTGGGCCAAAGCCATTTCCCATACCCAGCATTTGATTCTGGCCAAGATTGGTGTGAACCGGATTATTCACCCCGAAGAAGAAATGGGCATACGAGTCGCCCAAATGCTCAGCTACCCCATGGTCAACGATTACATTTCCCTGGGTAACGGCGATTATGTTGTGGAAGTCACCGCCAGCGACAATATGAACGGCCAGACCATCAAGGACATATTGCGCGAGCAAATGGCCGACGTGCAGGTCCTGCTGGTCAAACGTCGTGGCCAAACCACCATCCAGCCCGATGCTGATTTTGCCCTGCATGCCAAGGATCTGCTGATCCTGCTTGGACAACTGCAAGCACTTCGTACCGCCGCCCCCAAATTGGTCTGATGTATGCGCAATTGGCTGCCTAATAGTCTGACTCGCCGTCTTGAGGTCAATCCTCATACCCGCACCCTGAGCGCCAGCCCGCCACTGGTGCTGGCGCTGGGTTTTATGGCCCTGATTATTCTGGGCGCGATTTTGCTGAGCCTGCCACAAGCAGCTACGCCCCGGCTGGGGATTTTTCAGGCGCTGTTCATGGCTACCTCGGCCGTCACTGTCACGGGCCTGGCGGTCATTGATCCGGCAACAGACTTGACGCACTTTGGGCAAATTGTGCTGGCGCTGCTCGTGCAAATTGGCGGTATGGGCTTTGTGACCTTTGCCGTGATTGCGGCCATCACCATGCACAAACGCATCAGTGTCAGCCAGCAGGCACTGGCACTGGAGGCTTTTAATCAAACCAGCGTGTCCCGCATCCGCAGTACAGCCTTTCAAGTGTTCAAGATTGCTGCCCTGATTGAGCTGATCGCCGCCGCCATTCTGTTTCTGCGATGGACCATTGATTTACCGTGGACCACAGCCCTTTATCGCGCCTTGTTCCATGCGGTCACGGCTTTCAATAATGCGGGCTTCTCGCTATTTCATGACTCCTTGATCCCCATTTCCGGGGATTTCGTGTCAGTCATGACTTTATCCGGCCTGATTATTTTGGGCGGGATTGGCTTTACCGTACTGGCCGACGTAGGCCAGAAAAAACGCTGGCAAACACTTTTGCCGTACACAAAGCTGATCCTGATCGGAACACTCATCCTGAACCTGATTGGTTTTTTCAGTCTCTGGGCGCTGGAATTCACGAATCCAAATACGTTGGGCATGCTGGGCCTGGGCGATCAGGCGCTGGCCGCCTGGATGCAGAATGCGGCCACCCGTACCGCGGGTTTTACCACCATGGACATTGCCAGCCTGCGCGACAGCACTCAGTTGACCCTGATTGTGCTGATGCTGATTGGTGGCGGCTCGCTCAGTACGGCCAGCGGTATCAAAATCGGCACCTTGATTGTCTTGCTGGCGGCGGTACGCTCCTACATCCGTCAACGCGAAGAAGTGGTCTTGATGGAACGCAGCGTGGCTCCAGAAACCGTACAGAAAGCCCTGGCCCTTTTCCTGATTACCGGCGCACTGTACTTCATCAGCGTCTTGCTGCTGACCTTGTTTGAGGACATGCCCATTACCAGCCTGCTGTTTGAAGCCGCGTCGGCCTTGAGTACCACCGGCATGAGTCACGGCATTACCCACAAGCTGTCCACGCCTAGCCAGATCCTGATCATGGTGCTGATGTTTGCAGGCCGACTCGGGCCTCTAACCTTGATTTACTCGCTGGCCACACGCAAACGCAGCCGTATTCGCTACCCGGAAGGCAACTTCCAAGTGGGCTAGACCTGTCGCTAAACCACAGATATACAAGAAGTTTTAAGAAAAACGACTATTGTCACCGAATTTTGGTATGGTTAATGGATGTAAACATCGAACAACTACTGATCAGGATGCAGGCTTATGGATCACAGGAAGATGGCTACTTTAACCAAGCGCGCTGGCACCGGGCTTAGCGCGCTTTGCCGGGAACTGACCAGCCGTGGGATTAGCTACCACCCGCTGGTCGAAATGTATCAAAGTCAAATGGCCGTTATTGGTTTGCTCAGTGACGAAGTTGTCGCCCTGCGCAAAGAGCTGGACGATCTAAAAAAAGTAGTTAAGAAAAACGGCTCATGAGCCGTTTATTTTTTTGCCTGCGATTAAGGCCCCCATTCCCCTGCCTACACCTCTTGAAGTGGCCCTGTTCACATCCATGACTGTCACCCTGCCCCGTTTTTGGCTGTGCGCCGCTTTAGCCTTGTGTTCTGCCACTGCCTACAGTCAAAACGATCGGGTTCTATCTACACAAAAGCAGCCAGGCTCCCTTCCCGGCATTGCGCCTATCCCGCCTGCGGCCCCCGTTCTGAACTACGGGACGACCTTGTTCACGCCCGACTATCAGGGTGTGCGCCTGCATACTTACCTGGATGAATGGCAGCGTCAGACTCAGCTGGACTCCGGGGAACTGGCGACTCCGGCGCGTCAGGACAATCTGTTTATCGTCTTGCACTACCGCTACACCAACACCAGCCCACGCCCACTGAGCCCGCAGATCCATCGGCCACGCCTGTTTCTGGTTGACCCTTCAGGCCAGAAAGTAGCGCCCAATCAGCGAGCGACACAGGACTATCGCTACGCTCATGATCTGGACACGGTTGGCCCTGACAAAATCAACCCCTTGGTGAGCGTTTCGGATGTCGCAGTCTTTGAGATCAGCCCAGCCTTGTTTGATGCCACTCGCTGGCACTTTATGATCCAGGAAGGCCAGGCTATCCGCATTCCTTTGACGGTTGTCCCTGAAAAACCGTCTAAAAACGCTGAATAAACATAATAGACGCCCCCTCCATACCAATAAATCATTAAACTCTGCGCTCAGACAGACCCGTCTTATAAACAGGCATGGAATAATACGGGGCCATATAAGCGAAATTAATCGACAAAGCTCTCAGCTCACATGCGGTGAGAGCAAGGAAACAAGATTGCGTCATACCCCCTTTCGGATCAGCGCCACCCTCATCGTTGCCAGCGTCCTGCTCCTGCTGGTGCTGAGATCACTACCCACGCGCCCCGAACCCGGTCCTGAACTGATCCAGGTAGAAGGTGGCTCTTTTATGGCCGGCAATTTTCAGGTTCCCATGCGTAACTCCGACGGTGAGTTGTCCGTGCAATGGGTGGCGCAGCCGGATCAGGGGGCTCTGGAGCCCTACCCGGTAGAGGTCAACGCCTTTTCCATCATGAAAAAAGAGGCAAATAACGCCTTGTACGATCGCTTCTTGAAGCAAACCAAGCGCCCTGCGCGCTGGCAGCCGGTAAAAGGCGATGGCGAACAAGTCGCCAATATGCCCTACGACGAAGCGGAAGCCTTTTGCGCCTGGTTAGGAAAAAACACCGGCCTGGACATGCGCCTGCCTACAGAGGCTGAATGGGAATACGCGGCCCGCAGCCGTGGCCAGCCCTTTCCCTGGGCAACCGACAACGGCCAGTGGCAGGCAGGCCGCAACGTGCCTGAGCAAGGCAATGAAGCAGACAAAAACAAGACGGGCGCCTTCCCACCCAATCCGCTGGGCATTCAGGATATGGCCAATGGCCTGCATGAATGGGTGATCTCAGACCCGACCCGTGATCCAGCCCACGTACGGATTTTCAAAGGTGGCAGCAATGAGGGAGCCAGCTCACGCCACACCATCCCCACACGCGGCATTGTCTTTCCCTTGTCGGAAGCGGCTATTGACGCCAAGCCCGAACTGGCTCGTCTGAAAGGCCGCCCAGTAGGCACGGTGTATTTCCAGCACGCCACCGCGCGTTGTGTGGCTCCCTTGAAAACCAACGGCACGCCACCCACATCGGTTACGCAAAACACCATCCTGCCAACGATTTTTGATGATGTAACGGACAAGCGCAAACCAAGCGACGAACCTTAAACAATCCCCGGCGGCAATCCGCTGGTACAGACAGCCACAACCTTGGCGTCGTCTTCGCTGGTGGATAAATAGATATGTCCGATACCGCTGTCAAAATACGCTGACTCGTGGACTTCCAGAAACAGGGTTTCGCCAGTTTCAAACTGAATGGCAATAGAGCCGGACAGCACAATCACAAACTCCTGCCCAGCGTGACGGATATAGTCGTCAAACTCGCTGGCATCGCGTGAATCAATCACGGCCAGAATCGGATTCATGTGCTTGCCGCTGAGCTCGCCAAACAACAGGCCGTATTCATAGTTGCGGGTGGCATAGCCAGGGGTGGCCGTAGATTTATGGCTGGAAATGCCCACTTCGGTGGTGGGCAATGGCTGCGCAGTTTCCTGATCGGGAACGGCAAACAAAGAACCGACTTCAATATTCAGGGCACGGGCCAGGACCACAAACTTTTCATAGCTTAAAGTGACCTGCCCCAATTCTGCTTTGGAAATAGTGGACAGCGCCAAGCCGGTTTTTTCAGACAACTGCTTGAGTGTCTGTTTTTGATTATGTCGGGCTTGGCGCAGGCGGGTTCCTACCTGTTCCTTGCTGAGCAGTTCATTACGTAGCATTCCTGGATTGTAAGCGGCGCAAACGGAACCAGGCAATCAGAATCCAGGCCATCAAAACAAAGCCCAGGTAGCCGAAAAACGGGTATACCGTGCCCACCAGATTGATGAAACCAATCTTGGCGCCCACCAGTCCCAGCACCCCGGCGATAGCCGTACCGATATTGAATTTACGGGTATTGGGCGTAAAAATCCGGGCCGAGAAGGAATACAGCACACCCACCGAGGTTGTCAGAATCATGGCGAAAATCACCACGGACATAATGGTTCCCAGCAGTTTGGACTGTTCAGTAGCCAGCATCAGCATGGGCAAGGCCGCCGAGCCAATCGTATCGATACGGCCAAACACACCGGCGCTGATCAGCACAATCAAAAAGCCCAGCAACAAGCCACCTACCAGTCCACCGAGCAAGGCATTGCGCCGAGAAGTCGCTTGCGCACCGGCAATCATCAGGAACGGCGCCCCCACCACCATGTTGTAGGACACGTACAGTAAAGAGCCGACCAGCCAATGCCCCGCACCTTGTGGTTTAGTCTGCGCAATCACATCCAGTTCTTCCAATGGCAAATCCCGCGTATTCCAGCTGTAAATACACAGGAAAATCATCATCAGAACCAGGATGGGCGTGATGCTGCCAATAAAGGCCATCACCCGATCCACGCGCAAGAACACAATCAGCACGGTAATCAGCATGACGGCGATACTGCCGTATTGCGCCGGCACGCCCCATTGCTGCTCCATCAGCGAGCCGCCACCAGCAAACATCACCACGGCAATCGCATACATGAAGAAGGTAATCATGATGTCGACCACCACACCCAGACGCGGCCCACAAATCAGATACAAGCCCTCTTTGAAGGAATGCGATACCGAAACCTGGCTAAGCTCCCCCACCGCCATGCCCAGTATCGTGAAGCACAGACCACTGACCACCCCTCCCAGCAGCCCCCAATACCCAAAGCTGCTGAAAAACTGCAATATCTCTTGTCCTGATGCAAAGCCGGCCCCCACCACCACACCGACAAAGGCCATCGCAATGCCCAGGATATTTCTTATATTCGACATGCTTTCTCCTCCGGGAGATCAAAGTGCTGCTGTTTTTATGTTCTGAAACGAGCGGGTGATACCACAGCCGGATCAATATTCAGGGCCTTCAAAGAATCGGGCAGATCCTGCTTTTGCAACAAACTGGCCGCCAGCAAGGACGCGCCTGCGGCGGTCTGAATCCCATAGCCACCTTGACCGGCCAGCCAGAAAAAGCCGGGGCAGTGTGCATCCTGACCAATCACCAGCTCGCCATCAGGAGCAAAACTGCGCAGCCCCGCCCAAGTGTGGCTGGGACGACGGATACGGAGCTGAGTGCGCTCTTCAATACGGTAAATACCGGTGGCCACATCCAGCTCTTCAGCCACGACATCATGGGCATCCACGTCGTCGGCATTGGCAGGCGAACCCAGCAACATGCCAGCATCGGGCTTGAAGTAAAACTCTTCGCCAATATCAATGACGGCGGGCCAGTCACGATGATCCACACCTTCGGGCGGCGAAAACAGGAAAGCGGAACGACGTTTGGGTTGAATGCCCAAGGCCTGCACGCCACAGCGTTCTGCCAAGGTATCAGCCCAGGCCCCCGCCGCATTGACCAGCACACGAGTGCGCAAACTTGCAGGCTCGGCGTTGAGCTGAACTTCCCAACATTCGCCATCCCACTTGGCCGACACCACTTCCGTATCCAGACGCAGTTTCACACCCTTAGCTTGTGCACCTTTCAGAAACCCTTGGTGCAAGGCATGTACATCCATGTCCTGACCCTGACCGTCATACAAGGCACCGGCCAATTGCGCAGGGTCCAGACAGGGCACCATGGCCAAGGCTTCTTCGGCACTCAAGCGGCTAACATCCAGACCTTGTTCATGCCAATCCTGATACTGGCTGTCCAGCAAATCCTGCTGATCGGCGGTCCCCACATACAGCACACCGCGCGGCAGCAAAATTGGCTGATCGCTAAAGCCCGCGGGTGGATGGCTGAAAAAATCATTGCCCGCAACAGTCAAGGCACGAATCGTTTCCGTACCGTAGGTTTCAACAAACATCGCGGCCGAGCGTCCCGTGGAGTGATACGCAGCATGGGACTCTCTTTCCAGAACCAGCACTTGGGCACTTTCGGGCAAACGGTAGGCCAAAGACACGCCTGCCATCCCGGCTCCAACAATTACGTAGTCGTACACCATAAAATTCTCATATCCGATAATTGAGGGCTAATAGTAGGTCTTTCCAAGAAAAACATCCAAGAGGGTTTTTACTAGGCGGACACTTCGGGCTTCGTGGGCAAAGCCATGCAGCGTCTGATCGACGGCTATTACACCGTCACGGACGAAGAGTTATACCGTTTGATGGTCATTGCCTATGAGCAGGACAAGGTCAAACTGGAACCCTCCGCCCTGGCTGGCGTGCCCGGCATGGCGCGGGTATTGAACTCGCCTGAATATCTGCAGCGTATGGGTTTTACGCATGTTCAGCTGGAGAACGCTACCCACCTGGTTTGGGGAACCGGCGGTAGCATGGTGCCGGAGGCGGAGTTTCAAACCTATCTGGATAAGGGGCGCAGCCTGTAAGCGGAAACTGACAGAACAGGCTCTCAGGCAAGGCTGCGCCTGTTCAATCTTCTGACGTAGGGCCGGACATCAAACTCCGGCTCTTTGCCTCTGCCGCCACACACCGGGCGAGACTCCTTCCAAACGGCTAAAAGCACGGCTCAGGCTGGACTCATTGTCATACCCCACCTGCGCGGCAATTTGCCCTATCGTCTGCGAACCGGCTGCCAACAAAAGCTTGGCTTTATAGATACGCCAAGCCGTCAGATACGCCAAGGGAGCTTGCCCGACAGCCGCCTTGAACAAAGCAGAAAAGGTGGACCGGGACAGCCCGATCAGTGCGCCCATTTCCTCCACCGACCACGGATGCGCAATCTGCTGATGCACAGCTTGCAAGACCGGGGCCATCCTGGGGTCTCGAATACCCGCCAACAGCCCTGCCCCCAAGGAGGCGCAGTGCGATAAAGCCCGCAGCACCTGAATGAACATCACATCAACCAGACGGGCGTTAATCAGCTGAGTTCCGTAATCCCGGCTTTGCGCTTCGGTTTGCAGCACATGCAGGATGCTTTTTATGGCGACAGCATCTTCCGCCCTCAAGCGAGTGTGTACCAAGGGGCCAAGCGCACTGAACAGGGGTTCGGCAGCCAACTTGTTGAAAGCAAAGCGGGCCGTCACGATTTCAGTCAAGGCTCCATCGCCCCCATGGACGATCGGCTCAGCATGCGGATACCGAGCCAAAGTCTCACAGGAAACCAGCGGACTTTCCTTGCCGTCACACAGCGAGAATTGCACCCCTGGTTGAACAAGCATGCAGGTGTCCGCATCCAGCAGCACGGGATCGGCCCGCTGCTCTCCCTTCAAATAACAAGCCCCTTTTCTGACAATCAACAGCCGCGCATACTCGCCGGTGTCAAAGCTGACGCCCCAAGGCGCACGCAGTTGGAAGCACGCATACAAAGCATGCTGCAAACGCATGCCATCCAGAATTTCATCAAAGGGGTTCATGACTATCAGACGATAAGACAGGAAAATCGGATTTTTAACTATAGATCGTCTGAAGTCTCAGGCCTAGCATGCTCCATGCAAGTATCAACAGGAGCATGCATGGACACCTACCGTTTTACACAATATGGCAGTTTGGACTACCTGACACGAGGTCAGGAACCGCTTCCCGAACCCGGCCCCGGACAAGTGCGGGTTCAAGTCATGGCCTCGTCCTTGAACTTCAGAGACCTGTTGGTCATGAAAGATACATTGCGCTATCCCACTACGCCAGGGGCTGTACCACTGTCAGATGCAGCAGGAATCATTGATGCCCTTGGCCCCGGCGTGCAGCGCTTCAAGTTGGGCGACCGTGTCATCAACAGTTTTTTCCCGAACTGGTTCGGTGGCCCAGCCTACGCAGGCCGGGAACAATATGGTGTTGAACATGACGGCTGGCTGACTCAATACAAAGTCGTGTCGGCAGAGGCCTTGTCGCCTATGCCCGCCCATCTGAGTTTTGAAGAGGCAGCAACCCTGCCTTGCGCAGCCTTGACGGCCTGGTCCGCACTGGCCGGTATTAATGCAGGCGATACAGTGCTGACACAAGGAGCAGGTGGCGTGTCCATTTTTGCCATTCAATTGGCCAGGGCAATGGGAGCCTGCGTCATCTCCAGCACTTCTTCAGACAATAAGTTCGACAAGCTGCTGCAGTTAGGGGCTGACCAGGTTTTCAACTACAAAGACACGCCAGAATGGTCCGAGCTTGTACGAGACTACACGCACGGCGAAGGCGTCAATCGTATTGTCGATGTCGGTGGTCCGGTGACAATTGCGCAATCCATCAAAGCGATTGCTGTAGGTGGGCAAGTGTCCTTGATCGGCTCCTTGGGAAAATCCGTGCAATCGCTGGATGTCATGGATCTGGTCTTTAGTCAGGCCAACTACAAAGCCATTGGTGTAGGTAGTCGCAGTGATCTGGAAGCCATGAATCGAGTCATTAGCCAGCACCGGATCCATCCGGTGATCGACCGGGTCTTCGATTTCAAAAACGCTCATGAAGCCTACCGCTATCTGCAACAGCGCGATCGCTTTGGAAAAATCGTGATCCATCACTAATAACGGAGTCCGGGCATCAGATAAATCAAAGCTAATTGAGAAGCAGTTGTAATACAATCGCGCCATGTCTGTCCAACGGCACTGCTCTCTCGTTAAAGATGGCATAGCCTGGCAAGTTCTTTTTTGCCTGGCGATCCTGTCATTTCTGAGCCGTTCGCTGGTCCCGGCAGGCTACATGCCCGGTAGCTTGGGTGAACAGAATGGCTTCTTTTCCGTCACGCTTTGTGCCCCAGGAGGAACACCCAGCACGATCTGGATGAGCCTGACAGGACAGGCCGATCCGCCGCAATCCAATGAACACGCGGATATGCAGAAGTGCCCTTACGCATTGGTCCTGTCCCAAGTAGCCCTGCCCAGCGCTGATATGGCAAGCCTGGATATCCCAGCGCTTCATCAGCCTTTGTTGCTAGTACACCGTAATCAGAGCTTGCCGCCCCTGCCTGCCTTGGGGCCACCGCTAGGGTCACGCGCTCCCCCTGTCAACCTTGCTTGATCTCTCGTCGTCGACTGCCGTATGTGCAGTCGCTTTTCAGCGTAGTCATTCAAGGTTTTTTTATGTCCATTTTTTGTGTTTCTGCACAGGCATGCGCCGTGCAGACCGCCCCTTTTTCACCCTCTCGTCACTCGGCACAAACATCACCACGCACACGAAGCAGCGTCCTGGCTCTGACCTTGCTGTTTTCCAGCTCCTGGACCAGCCTTGCTCATGCACAGACGCCAACACTGGCTCCCGTCATCGTCACTCCAGAGCGTGGTAAAAGTCTGACCGTTCCAGACCTGCAAAGCGCTCAAAAAACCATTGAACAAACCGCGGGCGGCGTGGCTTTGGTGTCCGAGAGCGCCTGGCGTGATACCAAAGCCGCCTCCATCAAAGACATCCTGGACTACACACCGGGGGTGTTTGCACAGCCCAAATGGGGAGATGATGCACGTCTGTCCATACGTGGCTCGGGCCTGTCGCGGTATTACCATCTGCGCGGCATCAGCTTGTATCAGGATGGCATTCCATTAAATGACCCGGACGGCAGCAGCAATTTTCATCGCATCGACCCTACAGCCTACCGCTATACCGAGGTCTATAAAGGCGCCAATGCCTTGCAGTACGGAGCCGCTACTTTAGGTGGGGCTATCAACTTCGTCACCCCCACCGGCCATGATGCCGACGCCTTTCAAGGGCGTCTGGATACCGGTAGCTTTGGCTGGCGGCGCGTGCAACTTGGCAGCGGTTTTGCGGGCGAGAAACTGGATGGCGTGATTTCCGGCTCCTGGCAAACCCAGGATGGGTATAGGGAACAAAGTGCTGGCCATTCCTCGCGGGCCAGCGCAAACCTGGCTTGGCAGCTTTCAGACCGGGCAGAAACCCGTTTTTACCTGAGCGGCTATCAAATTCATCAGGATATTCCCGGCTCGGTCAGCCGCGATCAGGCTCTGAATAATCCACGGCAAGCTGCCAAAGCAAATAAAGAGCACGATTGGCAGCTCAACCTGGACGGAGGCCGCATTACCAACCGCACAGTGCTGCTCATGGGAGAGACCCAATATGAACTGGGTGGCTGGTTCGAGCAAAGCTCGCTACGGCACCCCATTTATCAATTTATTGATAGGGACACAAACAGCTACGGCGCTTACGGCAGGCTGATCAACACCAGCCCGCTGGCAGGCAGAGACAACCGCTTCACGCTAGGCTTGACTTGGTCGGCAGGCAAGACTGATGCTCAAAACTCTGTAAACGCAGGAGGCAAACGGCAGGAGAAACTGTCTGCCAGCAAAGACAGGGCCAGCAATCTGAGCGCCTATGCCGAGAACGCCTGGAGTCTTGGTTCGGACTTATCTCTGATTACCGGCCTCCAATACGTGCACGCCCAACGCAAGCGTCAGGATCTGTATAATGGCGGCCTGCCCGCCACCCGGTCCGGGGACAAAAGCTACAACCTCTTCAATCCCAAATTAGGCCTGTTATGGGATGCAGGTTCGCAGTGGCAAATCTACGGAAATATTTCCCGCAGCGCCGAGCCGCCAACTTTTGACGATATGACGTTCTCGACCCGCAATGATCTGGATCGTCTGCAAGCTCAACGTGCCACCACCTTCGAAATAGGCACCCGGGGCGAAAACGGAAACGTGGCCTGGGACGTCTCCCTGTACCATGCCCGCGTCAAGAACGAGCTGCAATGCATCAGCGCGCCTTGGAACATTTGCGACAAAACCGTCAACGCAGATCGCACCACCCATCAAGGTATAGAACTGAGCGTGCAATGGACGGTCGCTCGTGGCTTGTTGGTACAAGATCTGCAAAGTGACAGCCTGGACATCAAAGGCGCCTACACCTACAGCAACTTCAAATTCGACAATGATCGGGACTGGAACAACAATCAAATGCCCGGCGTACCCAAGCATTATCTGCGGGCAGAGATTATCTACAAACACCCGTCGGGCTTTCACATTGGCCCCAATGTGGAATGGGTGCCCCAGGCTTACTACGTGGATAACGCCAATACCACCAAGACCAGCTCCTATGCCTTGCTTGGCTTGCGAGCCGGATGGGAACGCGGCCCCTACTCCTTCTATGTAGATGGCCGCAATCTGACAGATCGTCGATACATCGCCAGCGCCAGCATTACCGACTATGCCACAGCCTCCTCGCCCTTGTTCGAGCCGGGCACAGGGAGATCGGTCTTTGCCGGTGTGCAGATCCAGTATTAATTCCACTTTTTTTATCTTGCTAAGGGGTTTGTCATGCCCGTCAAATCGCCACTATCACGCTTTATATGCCAGATCACTGCCTCTTGGCTGCCAACAAGTCAGCTGAGCACTCTGCTTGGGGCGACAGCCCCACCCTGTCTTTTATTAGCTTGAGAAACAAGGAGTTTTTATGAAAACCGCTTCACAACATCGCCAGACCTTCAAAGTGGCACTCCATGGGCTTTTCTTCGCCATGGCTTTATTCATCTTGTTCGCTATGTTCACGGGCATGGCTCACGCTGCACCATCAGAGGCCGATCGCATCTCCCAAGCCATGAAGGCGATTTGGGACAGCCCCGAAGCCCCTCTTGTGGTGGAGCCTATCGTAATCGAGGGTGACTACGCCCTGGCGGGTTGGACGCAACTGACACGTGGTGGTCGTGCGCTATTAAAAAGTCGTCATGGGGAATGGAATGTTCATATGTGTGGTGGCGATGGCTTGAACGATGTCGAGACTCTAACCATGGCAGGCATGAGCGCTGAAGCGGCAGAACGCCTGGTCAAGAACACTAGCGCAGCAGAAGCCAAACTGCCCGCCGAAGTGACCGCCAAATTCTCCACCTTTGGAGACAATATGGTGGTGGATCACAACCATCAACCCGACTAATCCAGGAAGGAGAACCCGCTGCGCAAGGACTGAGTCAACAAGGAATCACTGCACCAGACCGCCGGATCGCCGTGCTGCTGGATTGCTGTTTGCCTTACTCAGTCTGAGTGTGGTCATGCCCGCACTGGCCACACTTCTTGCGCGGAAAAGGCGAATAACTGGTGAACAAGCTCTGGCTACCCATGAACGGCGACAAGCCGCACTTTGGGCAAGTAAAAACGGTCATGGCTACCAAGCCCTGGCCCAGAATATAAAAGCCAAAGACCAAAAACCCGAAGGTCCCCAACACACGGTCGAACACAGGCAGCCCAAAATACAAGGCGACCAGAAGCAAGATATTGAACAAGGTGAACAGCCAGGCTTTTTTGTAGAGCGACATTAACGACCTTTTAAAACCAGCTCCCACAGCCAGGAAGTGATTTAGCGATTTAATTCAAGCGTGGACAGTTTACGGGATTCGATCCGCAGGGGAGAGGACTGAGCAAGCTGGTCACAATTTCGCCCCGGCCGTGACAAGCAGCCAGCTATCCGGAACAAGCGATGAATGTTTCTGAATGCAATGTTGCGGCAATACCCATCCCTCATGATCTAGGATCTTCCAACAAAATCCCCTTACGGACCATGAACCTCGCTTCTTTGCCCCCTCTTGTCCCAGTTCTACAACAGCTCCTGCGTGCCTTGGGTATCGCCCTGCTGCCCTTGGCCTTGGCTGCCTGCGACAGCGGCTCCAGCACAGGCGGCAATCACTCTCCCGAAGCTCCCGTCGTCACGCCACCGGTCACTGAGGAACCGGAACCACCTCGCAACACCGCCTATCTGGACAGTAAGGCAGGCGATGTCATCAAGGTCCGTATCGAAGAACTGCATCCCACCCAAGCGGCCATTGGCTACGATCAGGTTTACTACAAGCTGGGACGCTGGCAAGGCGATCTGGATCGGCCCACCTGGGCTAAGGACCCCAAACAGCAACTGGACTACCTGAATCGCACCATCGGCAAGAAGTTTGACGACTACTGCGAGGATATGGGCGGAACCGAACGTGCTCAAAAATTTCTGACCATCGCTGAGGCTCAAGCTGCCCGCCTGGACCAGCCCACCACCTATCTGTGCAAAGACCCTCTGGGCTCGCAAACAGAAAACCTGAAAACCGTGGTCGTAGGCTGGGACGGCAATCTCTATCTGACCGATGGCCACCACACCTTCTCATCCCTGCGCGAAATCCCGGACGGCGGCCCCAAACTGCCCGTCTGGGTAAAAGTCAGCGCCAACTACAGCGACATCCGCGAAGCGTCCGCCTTCTGGGAGCGCATGAGCAAAGAGAAACTGGTCTGGCTGCGTGATGGTGAAAACCAGACTATTACTGTCGAGCAACTGCCCACCCGCGTTGGGCTGGCCAGCGAAAAAGAAGCCGGTGGCATGCAGGAAGATCGCTATCGCTCCCTGGTGTATTTCACCCGCGACCTTGCCTATAAAAACGGCAAGCTGCCTGAATACGCAGAGTTTCTGTGGGGCGACTGGCTGCGCCGCCAAGCTTCCGGGGGCCAACTGCCCAAGCTGGACGAATACCAGATGGCCCCACCCGCCACACCGACCCAGATTCTGGCGGTGAGCACCTTGAACAAGACCTTGAAACCCGGTGGTTCAAACGACAGCTACGCGGCTGCCGTGCGCGATGCAGCCTTGAAAATGACGGCTCTGAAAGACACGGATCTGGTCTTTGAAGACCGTGATGCAGCAGCTTTAGGCCGTATCGTCCTGGAACCGGACGCTGCCAGTGACTCCGACACTAAAACAGCGCGCGACACCTTGGAAGAACTGCCACGCAACGACGTCAAATCTGACGGTAGCCCACGGGGTGCAGGAAAGCTGTGGTTTGCAGTGAACTACCGCAATTGCGGCAAGCCTGCGGCGGGGACTTGCTGGGGGTGGTAATAAAGCTAGTCAGAACCTGATCAAATAAAAAGCCCGCAATGCGGGCTTTTTAAATAGCTAGACGCACCGCAACAACTTGGACTTTCCCCACTCTTGAGACAAGCGAGCAATCCCTTTCACCAATACTCATCAAATCAACAAGAATAACTCCATCGCCATTCAAGAAGAAAATAGCTATGATCGACAGGCTATTGATTAAGGGAACAACAAATTGCTCTATGAAACAACATCAAGAAATTCATAAGGCGCAACGATTTACTGCGGAAAAAATCAAGAAAAACATCCTGAAATCTCATGCCCCTATCAATCTTGAGAATATAAATCGAACGGACAAGCAATGACGACGAACGCAGTTCAAGCTTTGAGGACTTTACACAAGAAAAATTAAGCAAAAGAAGAAAAGGAGCAATTCGGCTCCTTATTTTTTAGAAATCAAGTAACAAAATTTTAGTTTGATAGAGGAAGGTGAGATAGCGTTATGAAAACAATCGCAGTTTTAGCTCTTTCGACCGTATTGGTTGGTTGTTCTACTTATGCTGTTCCACGATACAGCATCTCTACCGATACAGTAGTCGCTCTACGGGCTGTTGGCGATGTAAAGGCCAGTGTTGGGGACTTCCGTAACGACAGTCCCACAAATAAAGACAGTCAGCCTGGGGAAATCATGTGTCGTGCAGTCGGGCCCATCAAAACACCTGATGGAGAAAGCTATGCCGACTATGTTCGCAAAGCGCTAATTAGCGAATTGATCATCGCAAATATTTATGAAAAAGAATCCACCCTTGAACTTACAGGCAGGCTGACTACCCTGGATTTTGACTCCATGGGCGGAACATGGACAGTGGGTATGGAACTTAGCTCTTCAAATGGAAAGTCAATTGCCGTCAACAACACCCATAAATACACCTCCAGTTTTTATGGTGAAACGGCATGCAATCAAACGGCACAGGCAGGCTTGGGTGCCATTCAGGATGCGATCCGCGCACTGGTTACCCACGCGGATTTCAAAACACTTCTGGCGGAAGAATCCAAGTAGGCCAAACACAGGCACACAGCCTCCAAATCATCTGTCTGACAGGGTTGGCCTCAATCCTTGCACAAGGTACACCCTGGAAAACTTCCTGCAGCACAGACACCATTAAAGAAGCCAGGAGCCACCTGGCTCCTGAGCTTTACAAGCAAATCATCATTGGAGAGATTATGAAGATGAGAACAGCCTTGATCGGAGCCACTGCTTTTTGTATGTCATCAGCCGCGTATGCTGCTGAGCTACCCCGATACGACCCAAACTCCTACTGTGAAAGCGTCTCCGCTGTCTCAGGAGGTTCGGCAATGATCACAAACGAATGCATCAAAATGGAGCAGACTGCCTACAACAACTTGAAAAGAATTTGGGAGTCTGTCCCTAGCAAGACAAGCACTTATTGCGACCGCGTGGCACGCACGACCGGCGGCAGTTATTCCATTTTAGAGAGCTGCATCGAAATGGAAATAAGCGAATCCGGTGCTCCCCAAAAGTTCCAGTTTTAAAACAGTCACTCCAAATAGATAAGCGGCCGTAGGCAGATGACCAATCAAGCTCAAAACTCCCCCATCATTCTTCATGAATGCACCGTCCTGGGCGCTCCCGGATTTCCGTTTCTACCCGGCGATAGTGTCAATCTCGTTTTTGAAGGTGACACGGTAAGCTGCAACTCGGCTACCAGAACCATCCCCTTCTCTCTAATCGAAGTTGCCGATCTCTCTGTCAATGGTCCCGGCACAGTCGTAAGCGGCGGAGGTTTTATTGGAGGTGGATTCGATGTCGATGGGGCACTGACCGGGATGGCAATAGCAGGTGTCTTGAATGCCTTAACCAGCAAGAAAACGACACAAACATTTATTGTTTTGACCACGAATTTTGGTGAACTCCATCTGCACTACAGCCTGATGGAACCCGCAGCGCTACGCATATTTCTGGGCGGTATCTTTGTCCGCCTGCGCTTTCTGAACACCCAATGGCGCCATGAAAGAGCAAGAGTGATCGAGGATCAACTGATCAGCGGCACAATTTCCGACGCAGAAGCAGAAACCTTCAAGGCAAGACTGCTCTCTTCGCCAAATTGGCCAGACCCGGCTCTGGAAGCAGAACAAGCGCGTCGGGAAAACAAGCGACTTGCTGACCTCGGTCCGAAAGGCACATGTCCAAATTGCGACCAAATAATCCCTTTGCTCAGCGAAACCTGCCCGCATTGCCGGGCGAATTTTGGAGAATACGCCTCCTGGAGCGTTATTCCTTTGAAAGCCTGATCCTGCTCTACCCGCCATTGGCGGATACATCCCATAAAACCACTACAGCAATAAAAAAGGCCTACAGCAAAAATGCTGTAGGCCTTTTTAAATTTGGTCGGAACGGAAGGATTTGAACCTTCGACCCCTTGCACCCCATGAAAGGGATCGCAGCCTTTATGCCTAAACAATTAACTGCCTATCAATAAAAAGGGGGATTTATAGATTTTTACCCGTCATATCATATAGATTTTAAATTTGGTGCGAGAATTATGAAAAGACACACAATTAAAATCACAGAGAGACAAAGAGAAGAAATTAAAAAACACGAAATAAGAAAATTTCTTGAGATAAACCGAAGAGAGCTTAAGAAATGAAATTTTCTTATTTTTTTAATGACTGGATCAATAACGGTGTATTTCGTGCCGATAACAACAACGAACTTGAAAGATTGTTCAGAAAAGACGTTTTGCCAGTCTTAGGACAAATTTCATTGAATGAAATTTGTTCAAAGCATCTTCTAGGAGTGCTACTCAGCCAAAGAGAGCGCGGTGTCACAAGGCTGTCGATTGTAACATTGCACAATCTCCGCCAGCTATTTAAGTGGGGGATGCAGAGGGAGCCATGGTGTGAAGCCATAGGACTAACCAACCCAGCTTCGCAAATAGCGCTCAAACAGTTCATCCCGAAGGACTATGAAGTTGCTAGAGATCGGGTACTGTCAAGTGCTGAAATTTGGGAACTACACCAGATCCTATCGGAGAGCAGCCACAACGTACTAGATAAGAAATCAAATATTGCCATATGGCTTTGCTTAGGTTCTCTATGCAGAATCGGTGAGCTATTACAATCCAGATGGGAGAATGTCAATCTTAAATCTGGAATTTGGTACTTACCGAGAGAGACAACCAAAGGAAGCACGCAAGACCATGTGATATTCATGTCAGAGTTTATACATAAAAAATTTGTAGAATTATTTAGATTTACAGGCGGTAGCCAGTGGTGCTTTCCGTCTAGAAACAATAAAAACCATGTTGACCTGAAGAGCATCACAAAGCAAATAGCAGATAGACAAATTCGCTTCAAGAATAGAACAGACTCTTTTAAAGGTCGGGTCAACAGCAATGCTTTAGTGCTAGCGAATGGCTCACGTGGCGATTGGACACCACATGACTTGAGGAGGACTGGTGCAACGATGATGCAATCGCTAGGGATACCGTTAGAGGTCATTGATCGCTGCCAGAACCACGTACTTTCTGGCTCTAAAATACGTCGCCACTACATGCACCACGATTATGCTCAAGAAAAAGCAGAAGCTTGGCAGATATTAGGCCAAAAAATAGAGGGCATTTTCTCAATGCCTAGCCCCCAGGCTCACGATGAGTTTCTCGGTATCAAGCATCCCTTGCATAAACCTCATTGGTTGCAATGGAATGTTTAAGTTTTTTCCTCATTGCTCGTAGCCAGCATCCGGCAGGAGCCGAACCCGCATAAGACCAAAAGGGGAACTCGTTCCCCCTGGTAATTACCGGGTGTGAGGCCTCTTAAGCCCGATCTATCAAGCGCTCAAAAATTCATTTTTTATCCAAGGAAAGACTTTATGGCAGAACCTCTGTCGGAACTGTTGCGCTTGCGCATAACACCATCGCAACGCCAGCACCTAAGCGAAGCAGCAGCCTTAGCCGGACTATCTTCGTCAGAATATGCCCGTCAACTGCTGACAACCTCTCAATCCATGCAATCAGAGCTAGCGTCACTGCGCCATGCTCTAGAGAATCTACTGAATCGACACTCGCCAGCCACTCAAATGGAAACCCTGATGCTACTGCGGATCTTGGTCCAACCCGAACAAGTCAGCCAGGTACACAAAAGCATGCTGACCATGGGATACATGCCAGCTCACTCGGAGATGTCATATGGAACCCGCACCTAAAGAAGGCAAGCAACAATCAAGTGGTCGTGCCTTCATCCTCGGAGTAGTCGCAACACATATTGTTCTTTCTGCCTGGAACTCCATCCCTGAGTCTGGCGGAAGTTGGATCTTGCAAGCGATCGCCTTTCTTGCACACATCTTCATGTGGTTTTTTATGATTGCCGTCGTCACCAAGTTTTGCTCGTCACTCTGGAGATGGCTCACTCGTTAACACAACAACAAGGATCATCATGATCAATGACCTCAAGACAGTTTCAGAAATCAACGCAGAAATTTCCCGCCTTCAGCGTAAAGCGGAAGTTATCAAACGCAAGACCCGCCAGAATGTACTTGCTGACATCGTACGAACCATGCGGGAGAACGACCTAACCATGGACGAGATTGCACAGGCCTTTCGCCATCCAGGTGTTAAGCCAAATGCCTCGCCCACAGTCAAATACAAACACCCAAGCGGTGCAACTTGGTCAGGCAGAGGCCGTACCCCAGACTGGATGAAAGCAGCTGAAGCCGCAGGTGAGTCACGTGAACGCTACCTGCTTCCCACCCCGTCCACCAACCCGCAGTAATACAAAAGAAGGGCATCTCCCCTTCCGCCCTCTTCCTTCCAGTCGTTCTGTGGCCCAGCGCCATCGTCTTCTATCCATTTGGAGTAATCATGAAACAGCTCCCCATTTCATTGGGTGCGCTGGCGTTGGCCTGCGCGTCCACCTCTTATGCTCAATCGTCCGAAGTCTTGACTGGACTTCCCGGATTGGCTTGCGAGGCCGTCCTATGCCTGTCCAGCAGCCTGCAACCAGGCGAATGCACCGCCTCTTTCGATCATTACTTTGACATTCGCAAATACGCCAAAGGCATGCTCGACTGGGAAGCCACTGTAGACGCTAGACGTTTTTTCCTAGGTATGTGCCCAGTTGCATCTGAACCCGGTATGTCGGCACGTATGGATGCCATCTCTCGCGGAGCAGGCAAATGCGATCCTGACTATCTCAATGCGACATATGGGCAAGACATCTACCGCTACCGGATGGTGGGCTCTAATTATGTGGGCATACCCGCCATTCGGGACTTGTCCCTTATCAAGACAGTCACCCTTACTAAATTGCCCAATTACTGCGTTGTCTACAACGACCATGAATGGACATACGACTTGAGCATTAAGTACGTCGGTGATCCAAACCGTGGGGGCTATTGGGCTCCAGCCAGAGACTACGTATCAGCCCAATCAAAATGGAATGCTGAACACACTGGTAGTTGGGCCAACAATTGGCACTACTCGTTTGAAGATCCTCGTCGCAATATCGACGACACCGCAGGCACTGGGAACAACCATTGAGAGAGAGCCGTGCTAGCAGAATTCGCGCTTTTGGCCGCCACATGTGCGCCCAACATTCATGAAACGACGTTATCGGCCCTGGTACGCCATGAATCTAAGGCCCAGGTATATGCCATTGGCATAAACAAAGGTAAACGACTGGACAAACAACCAACTGACTACGAACAAGCCGCACCAATTGCGAACGATCTCATTGATCGTGGCATTGACTTTGATGCGGGTCTTGGTCAGATCAATGTTCGGAACTGGTCTTGGCTTGGATTGACGACAGAAACAGTCTTTGATCCTTGCACAAATCTGAAAGCTGCTCAAACAGTTCTGACGGACTGTTATCGGCGAGCCTTACGACAGTCAGCCGATGAGCAGCAGGCTCTACGCTCTGCCTTGTCTTGCTACAACACCGGCAATTTTGAGCGTGGCTTTAGCAATGGCTATGTTGGGAAAGTTCTAGCGCAAGCTGGAGTGAAAGTACCAGCTCTCAAAGCTATTAAGCATGAGGCTGTAGTCGTCGCGGAAGAATCAAGGCAGCAAAAGCCCAGGAAAACGGGAAAACCAGATGGCTTTACCGGAAAGAGAGTCACTGATGGTTTCGTCAATACAGAAAACAAATCGTTGGAAGCACCTATACAAAACGAAGTCACACCAGCGTTCCTAGTACAGCCCTCAGCCTAGCCAACTCCAAAACTCCAAAACTCCAAAGGATATTTTTATGAAACTAACACCTCTTAGGGCTCCCTTATCTGTCAATAAACAGAACCGCTTCACTCGCAGTCTTCTTGCGGTCATGTCTTTGATCTGGAGCTCCCTTATCGGCCTGTGCGTTTTTCTGGGCTTGCCCATCCTTGGTTTTATGCTAAGCCGAGGGAGCAGTCATGAAATCAACGACTTGCTTACTGAAGTGAATATTAATTACTTGCTAGACAAACTTATTCAGATGGATTGGGTGAGCTTGGGGATCTTGTACGGCTTTGCCTACGGCCTATTCTCGCTTTTAGTAAAGCATCGTGAGTACTTTGAGCAACTTCGGCAACGTCGTTTGGCCAAGCGGATGGCGGGTCAAGGGGTTGGTGCGGCCCACAGCCTATCGGGCGAGGACACGGCCCCTTGACGCGACCGTAGCAACATACGCTATTTCCGAGGACAGGGGCGAAGAGACAACGTCTCGTAGTTCACTGATCCCGAGGTTCCCGTCGGCGAGGGCGGAGAGTTCAGAGAGGCAGCGCCTCTTTGCTTACGGCCGCAAGTGCCGGCCACCAGTTTTTATCAGCGCCCATTCGGGCAAACACATCCCTTTTCTTAACCAAAATGCCCGGTGTTTTCTGACACCAGGCCAAGGAGCTATGCATGTTTGTTAAGCAATACCTGACCCGTTTAGCGCAAAACCATGTCGTGCGCCATGTTTACCAGTCGGCCATTGTGGCAATGCTGACCACCAATATGGCTTACGCCCAAGCGATTGGGGGCTTGAATAAAGCAAAAACGACACTGGAAGCGCTCCGTGACGCTCTTATCATTATTTTGCCCATCGCCTGCGTGATTGCCGGTCTGGTGATTTGGGTCCTGTACTCCGCTGAGATCATGCGTAAAGAAGATGCCACACGCTGGGCTATTGGCGTTATTGGCGCAGGCTCAGTTATCGAAATCGTGGCGCTGCTCTGGAGAGGTTAAGACATGGCAAACAACCCAGACAACTACGACGATGACGAAACTGAACTAAAGCCTTTTCACTATCTCGTGTTTAACGGTTTAGGTAGGAAGCCAACATTCATGGGAGTCCCCACCATGGTCTTCCTCGGCACCTTGTCTTCTGTCGCTATCTTGGCCATGTTCATCGGTCTGTACATGTGGGCCACCTTGATCTTTGTGATCCCATGGCTTGCCTGGATTACAAAATCTGACGACAAAGCCTTCGAGATCTGGGGGTTGGAGCTGAAGACACGATTCAAAAACCGCAACAAAAGTTTTTGGAATGGTTCCAGCTACGCCCCAACCTCATTCTCAGCGCGCCGCCCCTGGCGCCACAAATAAAGGAGTAAGTAATGAACGCGCTGACTTTGAAAGAGTGTCCGGTATCACATTACGTGCCGTACTCACACCACATTACTGACGAAATTATTGCGGACAAAGGCAATGAGTACCTGGCGGTCATCAAGGTCAGCGGACGCTCCGCCATGGCCGCCAGCCTGGAAGATCAAAATGACTGGCTTGAAGCGTTACATAACGTCCTTCGTGGTTTGCCACTCGGCAAGCTGGGCTTATATACGCATATCGTCGGTCGCTACGTGACTGAATACCCAGACAGCCAATTCTCACAAGTCTTCGCCCGGCAGTTCGATGACTCCTATCGCGCAACCTTCAATGACAGAAATGCCTTGAAGGTCAACGAACTCTACCTGACCGTCTCTATTCATCCCGTAGCAGATGAATTACTGGGCGTGATGGCATCGCTTGAAAAAGCATCTCCTGAACGTCTAAAGGCATGGCAAACCGAATCCATTGAGGATCTGAAAGGGGCTGTTCGCGCCATTCTTGCTGGGCTGCATCGCTATGACGCTGAAGTCCTGAAAATTGTGGATCGAAATGGATTTGCGTTTAGTGAGCCAGGTGAATTTCTTGGATTCCTGCTCTCTGGTGAATGGCATGCAGTACCAGTGACGGATGGCTACCTGTGGGACAGTTTGCCGTCTGCGCGACCCGTATTCTCGCGCTATGGCGAACTAGGTGAAATCCGAACCCTTACCGGGACACGAAAATTTGGAATGCTGGAATTGTTTCGCAAGCCGGGACAAGTACGGCCTGGCCACTTGGACTCTATCTTGTCCAGCCCTTATGAGTATGTCATCACTCAATCATGGGGCAGTTTCACCAATTCGGCTGCCAAGAAGCTCGTCAAAAAGCACAAGAAACTACTTCAGGACTCCAATGATGATGCACCGGGTCAAGTCAAGCAGTTAAAGAAAGTGATCGAAAAGATCGAGACTGGCGACCTAGGGCTTGGTGATCATCACGCAACCATGTTGATTTGGGGAGACGACGCTGACTCACTGCGCCGCTCCATGTCTGATATGCGAGCAAGGTTCGCCGATCGCGGTTTAGTTGTTAAGCCACTTGAAAAAGCCTTGGAGGCTGGCTTCTGGTCGCAACTACCAGCGAATTGGAGTTGGCGAACTCGTCCTGTAGCCATCACTAGCGAGAATTTGCTTTGCTTGAACAGCCTCCACAATCAGCTCTCAGGCAAAGCAACCGGCAACCCGTGGGGGCCTGCCGTAACGATGTTTAAGTCAGTTGTAGGTGCCCCCTTCTTCTTCAATTACCACGTATCACTTGAAGAGGTCGACGAGACTGGCCAACGACGACCTGGCAACACCTTGATCATTGGATACACCGGGACCGGCAAAACAGTGCTGCAAGGGGTATTGCTCACTCAAGCACAGAAGTTTGGTGCAACGGCGCTTATCTTGGACAAAGATGAAGGACTCCATGTGCTTGTATTGGCCTTGCGTGGGCAATACTTCACTCTCCGTTTGGGTTTACCGACTGGCTGGCAGCCTTTCTAACTGGACCCGACTCCCAAAAACATGGCCTTCATGCGCCAATTGGTGGCGCACCTAGCAGGACTTCGCGGTGAAACGGTCTCTACCAAGGAAGCAAAAGACATTGCGAAAGCAGTGGAAATGCTAATCCTGGAAATTGACAAAGAAGATCGAGGTATCCATACCCTTCTCCAATATCTGCCTGACTACTACCAGGAAGAAGGACAGCAGCTCACCCTGCATAAGCGTCTCTTACCATGGAGGCGTGACGGTGAATATGGCTGGGTTTTCGATAACCCGACAGACAGACTAAATCTGGAAGTGCCTGAAGGACACAATCCCATTTTTGGTTTTGACCTTACTGAAATCCTAGATGACGAGCATGTTCGCGGCGCAGCGACGATGTATATACGACACCGCAGTCAGGCTCTGCATGACGGTCGACGGATAATCAATTTAGTTGATGAGTGCCAACATCCTTTGAAAGACAAGCACTACCAAGATGACATGCAGGACGCGGTTAGGACCATCCGTAAAAAGAACGGTGTGCTGGCGTTCTCCACCCAAGAGCCGGAGGCTATTGCAGAAAACCCGGTTGGACCGTCGATTATCCAACAGGCAGGCACGCTCATTTTCCTTCCAAACCCACGAGCAAAGCGCGAAACCTATATGAAGGACTTTGGGCTAAGCGCTAGAGAGTTTGAGCTAGTGAAACAACTGGGAGAAAAAAGCCGTCAATTCGTCGTCAAACAGGGTTCAAGCGTTACGGTCGCCGAGTTGGATCTATCAACGTGCCCTGAAGCTCTTTTGGTTTTTTCCGGCAGCCCCGACATGGCCACCATTGCTAAACAGGTGATTGCCGAGGTTGGCGATGACCCAGCCACATGGTTGCCCCTTTACTTCGACCGGGCCGAACAAGCTCGTAAAGGTGAAGAACCAGTCGAGCTGACTAGTCATTAACTTAATCGCGTAATTATTAATTACTTAGCTATTATTGCGAGGTTACTTAAATCCAATACCTATTGAATGGAGCCCAGCATGAATAAACGAAAATTAATATTTGTTTCCGGCCTAATTGCAATCAGCCTAATTACTGGCTGCCAAACAAAAGAAGAAAAATTCGCGGGATACTGGCTCCAGAACAGCGACAAACGCCCTGTTTCCATGCATATAAAACCTGACGGCAGTGACTTTCTTGTAAATATCAACCAACTTAATTTCGGTAGGTTTTCAAGAGATATTGAAAAAGGGGTATACAAAGGAAACGGAATTTTGACAATAGGAGAGAAAAAGCAAGTCAAATACAGTGACGACAATGATTCATTAAGTGATGTTGATGATGAAACCATCACATTCAAAAGAGTGACAGCAGATCAATACAAAGCAGCCAGCAATCACTAGACTTAATCCAATCCTCTAGATCCCCCTCTTTGGTGGCCAGTTTTTACTGGCCATCTCTTTGCGCCGTCCTGGCGTATCCATGTATCCCTCGGAGCAATTATGAAAAGCATTTCTGCGCTTGCAGCAGGGCTTTGCCTTGCCTTTTCACTTGTATCGCCCAGCTACTCAGCCGGTGGCATTCCTACACTGGATGTGAACTCAATCCCCCAGCTCAACGCCTTGCTGGATCAACTGGAGACGGCGCGTGCTCAGCTCCAACAGGCGCAAGCACAAGTTCAAGCACTAACCCACTCCTCGGGCTTTGGCTACGTTCTTGAAAATGCCGATGTTCGGCGAATGATGCGGGAGTCACTACCTAGTGATGCCTCTGCGCTCCTCAATCGCCTGGATGGCCAAAACTCGACGCTTTCAAGCTCTGTCAACGCCATATCTGAAGAGGTCAATGCACCGGTGAACTTCCAGCAGGACTCTAAAGCGCTTCGTGAGCGATCTGTACGCATTGCAGCCACAAAAAAGGCCATGTCTGAACAGGCGTATAACGCGATGACTAAACGACTTGAGACGATTGATGGCCTCCAGGCCCAAATCAATCAAACAAGTAACCCGAAGGAAATCGCAGAGTTGCAAGCTCGCATTGCGATTGAGCAAGCGAACATTCAGGCAGACCAAACCCGTATTCAACTGGCGGAGCAACAGTTTGCTGCTGAATCAGCACTGCTGGAGGAGCGCGGCAATGTCGTCTACGGGGGCTGGTTTGGCGGCAGAAACAGACAAGCAACTCCATAACTGGGGATCATTATGGCTTTTGATGCAAACAGGATATCCGAGCCAGCCAACATTAACCGGATCGGCGAGTGGTTGATGAGGCAAGTGGATGTTGTTTTGAATACCGCTATAGCGACACCCATTGAGCAACTAGCCCGGGCCTTGGCTCCGATCATTGTCGTTGGGCTAACCCTGCAATTTCTGTTCTACAACATGGCCATTATGCGTGGCTATGGAAACATGACCGTCACTGAACTGATGTGGAAAGCAATGCGAGTGGCACTCATTGCGGGAGTCGCAACAGCCGGTGGTTTCTATCAAACCAATATTGTCGATGTCATGATCTCCTTGCCTGACGATGTTGCCGGTATCGTCGCAGGCGGCAATACCTTCTCCGACAGTATCGACACTCTTCGAGCAAGGACCGAATCAGCAGCAGCTACCATGGAGGACTCAGAAACAAACTGGTATCCAAGCAGCAAGAACATCCTGGTCAATATCTATGCAGGCTTCTTAACTGTAGTCACCGCGATAATTAGTGCCTCTGTAGCGGTGCTGATGATTGTCGTCAAAGTTGGTATGGCCTTAGTGGTAGCAGCCGGGCCATTTTTCATAGCCGCATTAGCATTTGAGCGCACAGAACGGCTATTTGACAGTTGGGTGTCACAGGCTCTGAACTTTGTGATCCTGGCATTACTAGGCGCACTGATCATGTCTATTTTGCTAGAGCTAACCCTCTCATACATAGCCATGCTCATACGGCTACTGACCGAAGGAGACACATCACTTCTTTCATTGATCGCTGGGTACTTTCTCGTGGGGATTGCCACGATTGTCATCATCGTTATGTTGCCTGGCCTTGCCCAAAGTCTTTCCAGCGGCTTTGGTGCCCAATTTGGCCTTGGCAGTGCTGGCCGCGGTGCCATGAACGCCATGCGCGCAGGTAGCTTGATTCGGAAGTTGATTCGCTAATAAGTCCTTAACCGCGCTACAGCACCACTCATATCCTCCTCCACTCTTCCATAAAGCCCAACAGTCTGCATAGCTGGGCCAGGAGTCATTCCCGATGAAAATACAACTTGCCGCGGTGGCTTTGGCCACCGTGATGGCTGGCTGCGCCTTTACGCCGCCAACCCCACCACAACCAGCCGACTCGCCACGAGTCCCGGTCAATCTCACGGCCCCTCTATCCAGCGGAGGCAGCCATGAGTAAAAAGCTTCGAACTATCGACGTCGCTGAAGAGCTGGAAAAAAGCCGGGGGCTGGAACGTGACTTGAAGACAGAACTGATTTCGAGTCGTCGTCGAGCTCATCAACTCAACATTTTTCTTGGTGTTTTAGCATTGGCAGGCGTCGTTGCCGTAGCAGGCTTAACCCCTTTGAAAGAACCTGCAAAACCGCACATCATCCGTGTCAATGACACAACCGGTGCCATTGAACACATTACAAGCCTGGGCGACACCCCTGAAAGCTATGGTGAACGCATTGATAAGTATTTTCTGAATACCTACGTCCTTAATTGCGAAGGCTATAACTGGTACACCATCCAAGAGCAGTTTGACACCTGCGCTCTACTTTCTTCACCGCCAATACAGGCCCAATACGGCAAGCGCTTTGAGGGTCCTAACGCCCCTACTGAGCGACTTGGCCAGCTTTCGAATCTGGATGTTGAAGTTCACTCGATCACGATGGGCGCCAATCAAACTGCTACTGTTCGATTTAGTACCGCTCAACGGGACGTGAGCTCCGGCCGCAATGAAAAAGAGCGTCACCAGATTGCCACCGTTGCATACGAATACCTCCAGGTGCCCTTAAGCGAATCGGTTGCTCGACGCAATCCTCTCGGCTTTCAAATTATCCGTTACGACTTAGCTGCGGACCTTTCACGTTAAACCCCCTTGAAGGAGTACCCATGAACCGATTTGCCAAAACGGCATTTGCGGTGGCACTGGCGTGCTTGGTCGCTACGCCTGCACTCGCCCTAGATCTGCCCAAACAAGCGGGCACTGATCACCGGATACGCTACGCCAACTACGATCCCCACAATGTCACCCAACTCGACTCTGTGATCGGTGTTGGAACAATGATTCAGTTAGAAGAAGGCGAGAACTATCTATTTCATGTATTCGGTGACAGTGAAGCCTATGAATTTACCGAATACACAAATCATCTGTTTCTCAAGCCAGTGGTTGATCAAGCTGATACCAACTTAATCGTAGTCACTGACCGACGGAACTATACCTTCCGGATCGAGTACCACAACGAGCGGGAAACAAAACAAGCTCTCTATAAATTGATCATGCGCTATCCCGACAGCGAAGCTATAGAAGCACGTCAACAGCAGCATGAACAAACGGTTCAAGCCGCATTTTCCCAAGTAGGTCTTCCAGTGAACTGGCAGGCATATTCCAAGAGTGGAGACCTGGATCTGGCCCCAATACACGCTTGGGATGACGGCCATCAAACCTGGATGCAGTTTGCACCAACCGCCGAAATCCCAGCCATTTATCGAGTCACAGATGATGGCCAGGAAGTGCTCACGAATTACCACATGGCTGATCACAGAACGATGGTGCTACATCGCACTAGCGCACGTTGGCATGTTCGGCTCGGAGGCAGTGTAGTAGCAATACATAACGCCGCATTTAGACAGACACCCACAAAGCCACATACAGGCACAGCTTCTCCCTCCATCGAGCGTGTCGTCCATGGCGTTAAACCGCTTTCCCTGCCCTCCTCTGCGGGTCCTGCCTCCACCGCCACAGCCTATCCGGCTCAACCGGCTTACGACCCACAGGCTTTTGAACTAGGCCTCGAACGCATAGAGCAAAAGGACGGCAGAACGCTCATGACCTTTAGTTCAAGCCGCCTCCCAATCGTCCAACCAATCAATGAGCAAGGGCAAGCTTACTCGGCGACCACCACAATCCGACCTGGGAACATCTTGCTTATCGATAGCAATGCAGATGCCTGGCAAGCACAGAGCAGTGGTTTGACTCACATTTTCAAAACAGAGGAGTATTTGAAATGAGCCTCAGCCAAAACAACTCGAATGATGTTGATGATCGAGGGCCAAGCGACACCGGAAGTACCCGTCGCCCCTTACCTCCGGGTGCCCGTGGTTTTCTATGGCTCTGCCTAGTGATCGGTCTGTGCATCATTGCTATCGTCATATGGAAAATGACTGGCTCACGTACTGAAGTCCCTGCTGAGAATACAGACTCCACCGCCAGTGGTATCAGCAATCTGCTTCGATTACCTGAACTAAAGGCGCAGTCAACTCCTGCACCTGCATCTAAGCCAGACACCTCTGCAAGTGAGACATCATCCAAAGAGCAAACTGATACTTTCACGTTGCCCATGATTCCAAGCCTGATCAATGGTGTTGATGCTCGACGGCTACGCAGTCCGTTACGTGCTCAAAGCAATGAACAGGGGCAGCAGCACACACAACAGAACGTCGGGACCTCGACAACTGTTCAAGATGATGCCGGCCCATTAGCGAGTCAGTTGCGACCGTTAGAACTTGCTCCCTCTGTGGCGGGACAACTAGGAAATCGTAATTTCTTGATTACCCAAGGAACAATGATCGATTGCGTCATGCAAACTCGATTAGTTACCGCGCAGGCAGGAATGCTGACCTGCAACGCCACCCAAAACGTCATGAGTGCGAACGGGAAAGTCGTCCTGATTGACGCTGGAACCAAGTTTGTTGGTTACCAAAGCGGTGGCATCGAGCAGGGGCAACCACGTGCATTTGTGACATGGCATCGCCTTGAAACACCCAGTGGCGTCATTCTTAACCTCGGTTCTCCTGGGACAGGCCCATTGGGTGAGGCTGGCGTTGACGGTGCCATTGATCACCACTTTTGGGATCGCTTGGGCAATGCCATCTTGCTCAGTCTCCTCGGCGACTTAGGCAACTGGGCCTCGAATCAAGGGAACAAAGGAGACGGCAATATCAGGTTTGATAACACCCGAGAGGGTGGCCAAGAGGTCGTTGCCAAGATTTTGGAGCACTCACTGGATATTCCCCCCACCTTATATAAGAACCAGGGCGAACGAGTCGGAATCATGGTCGCCCGCGACTTGGACTTCAGTAAAGTTTATGACCTCAAACCCACCCATTACCGTCAATAGTGTGGACCGAGGGATTGCGGTTCGGGCAGCCTTACGGCCACTCGAACCGTATCTTAACGACCCCACTATTTCAGAACTTGCGATCGTGCGCCCCTACTCCGTATTTGTGCGTCAGCACGGAGCCTGGCATGAACACGAGTGCATGCCCTTGACGTTATCTAGCTTAGAGGGTCTATCGCTCTCGCTGTCTGTGTATAACGGCTTGGCACCAGCACCCATCATGTCGGTCATACTGCCTGACGGAGAACGGGGACAAATCGTACAAGCTCCGGGGTGCCTGGATAACACCATTGCAATCAATATCCGCAAGCACACCCAGCTAGTCAAAACACTGGATGAACTGGAAGCAGAAGGCGCATTCAACGAAGTTTGCGACAGCCTGGACCTACTAGACGAAAGCGGTCTAACACCGACTGATCACCTCCTGTTTCAACTGAAAAACGAAGGTCAGATTGCACGTTTTCTGCATGAGGCAGTTCAGGCTCGCCGCAACATCATCGTTGCTGGCAAGACCGGCTCTGGGAAAACAACGTTTGCCCGCTCCTTGATAGAACGTGTACCACTAGAGGAGCGCATCATCACAATTGAGGATGTCCATGAACTAATCCTCCCCAACCACAGAAACTTAGTGCACATGCTCTATGGCGGTAGCCACGGCCGTGTAACAGCGACCGATTGTGTTGCGGCATGTATGCGCCTGTCACCTGACAGGATATTCCTTGCGGAATTACGTGGCGGTGAAGCCTGGGAGTATTTAGTTGCTCTCAATACGGGGCACCCTGGATCTATTTCAACGACGCACGCAAATAGCTCACTGGACACCTACGACCGCCTAGCCTCACTGATCAAGCAATCGCCAACCGGCGGCCAGCTAGATCTGGCGACCATACAGGCCTTCCTGCGAAATACCGTCGATATCGTCCTGTTTTTTGATCGTTTCAAACTACGTGAGATTTTCTATCAACCACGCCGTCGAGACCTGGCCACCTGATTGGAGGAAATCGATATGAATGAACCTTATGAAGGCATTGGCTTCGCGGCCTATTCCTACAAGCTAATGACCGATATTTACAGTGAAGGCCGTGCCCATCAACAGAACCTTGTAGAGATTGCAGCCAAAATTGACGCCAGCTACCCCTGGGATACCCGATACGGATGGCGCTACAAAGAGTGGCTACGCGCCCGTAGGGAATTCTTTAAAGAGCATGGCTTGCCAGGTCTGCAACCTCGACGCAGCCTAAAACTGGGGAACGAACTGCCGGTATACAGCTAACCGTCTGAACTCAGCCCCTCTGCAACGATTGACCGTTTCACATGCACCATGTGCATGAAGCGGTCTTTTTATTGAACAGCACAGGGGCGCTAATCCAAGCAAAAGCGTCTCTGTGCTGACGCTATTTGGATTGCCATGTCTTCGAACACTCATCACTCCACACACCGTTTAAACGATGCACTTAGCCGTTTGGCCAAAACCGCCAGCCACCGAACAGCGACACAGAAGGAAGCGGAAGAACAAGAAGCCCTACTCCTAGGAAAACCCGTATTCAAACGTATGTATCTACCGGGTATTGGAGAACACACACGCGCCATGCCCAACTGCATCGCACGCAGCAGCATCTTTGCACCCATAGCCCGTGGCAACCGTACCCTACACGACGACTCCACACTTCTGCAAAACGACAGGATACTAATCAAAGGCTCTGGCAAACAGCTTGGAGAGGATCACGCCGATATCTGGATGCACGCCATCTATCTTCAAATGACCTGCCCATCAGGCCAGCAACCTGTAATAAACCGGGCTGACTTTTTGCGTGCCCTTGGTCGACCGATTGGGGGCAGCCAGTACGACTGGCTACATAGCGGAATGAAGGACCTGGCACGCTTTACGCTATCTATCGAAGCTAGCCGCAGCAACGGCGCTCTCAAATACAGCTTTGGCCACCACCCTGCCAGTCGTGTCTTGGCGATGCTGGGGGGCTTCGATTATGACGACACGCTAAATGAGTACAGACTGTATGTAGATCCCCGTTGGGCGACTATTTTTGGTAACCGTGAGTTCACATTAATTGATTGGAAAACACGTTTGTGCATGCGTCACGAACTCTCGAAAAGTCTTCAACGGCTGATAGGAACGTCAAAGGACGCGGAGCAGCGTTACAGCCTACAAATCCTCAAAGAACGCGCCCAGTACACAGGCCGGATGCGTGATTTCAAAGCCAGCTTGCAACGAGCCATTAATGAACTCGCTGAACTCGGATTAATCATCTCTCCGCGCATCGAAATGAGTAGGCGTGGAGTGGAACAAGCCACTTGGCATCGAGCCAGTGACGAAGCTCTAGTAGCCTAAAAAGCTCAGCACGCAATCGCGGTTTTATCGGCATAGCATCGCGCTTCCAGACCGTAACACTGCCCAAAACCACCTGTGGATAACCTGCTTTTGCTAACGGCATAGCATCGCTCAATTTCGGCATAGCATCGCGGATCATCGGCGTAGCGTCGCGCTTTATCGGCATAGCGTCGCACCGCAAATCCGGAAATCCTTTAGTCATGCGGCTTTCAGAGCCTCTGTTACACCTCTACCTTCTTTCTACCTATCTTCTACCTATAGGGCTGTGAATAACTCAAACAATCCGGCTGTCGAGTCTTGGGTCTCTGAGACGCTCGAAAAAACACATGACGAGTCCTTGATTTTCTTGTTGCTTATTCAATCGCATATCAAGTCAGTCCCCCACGCTTTGCGCGTGAGGGAAAGGTAGACCCCCAAAGAACATTGGTCCCCACCCTGACGGGCGGGGATGGATGTACCCCTTGGCCGCGGAACCCCTGCCGGGTTCCCTGTCCAGTCCGCCCAAGGTCGGACTGCGGCCTCGACCCTTCCCCGTGGGCCTTGCCCCACGCCCGTCACCGGGCGCGGCTCCCCCTGCGCGGCACTGCCGCGCTTCTGTCTTCAACGTGGAAAGTGGCATTTGCTTTCCAGCACAACTAGGAATCCAACCCATGCAAGTTGACAAATTCGTCGAGCAATTTCGTCAAGCATTGGCCGATGCTGACCCGCGCTCCACCAAAACAGCACGCATACGCCTGCTGTTCCCGCTCATCGAACAGCGGCTTGCCAACGGTTCGTCATATGCCGCGGTCGTGGAGGATCTGAACAAAGCGGGTATCTCCGTTTCGCAGACAATTTTTTCCACCGTCCTTTGGCGAATACGACGTGAAAAACAATCCGCCTCAGAACAGGTAATTCCTTCCTCTTTAAAACCACGACCTCTCGTTGCAGCGGGAGCTCCAGTTCGAACGCCACCACCAAACTCACTCGCCGTTCAAGGTCGCCCCAGTTCCATCGAATCACCCGCCGATCTGCGCCAGATCCATGACATGGACATTGACCTGGATGCTCTGCGAGAAGAAGGCCGCGCTATGCGAGCCAAGTCGAAATCCTCTTAACCCCACCTTTGATTCACCCTCACAACCTGAAGGAAAACTTTCATGAAAATCGCCGTTTTGAACTACACCGGCTCGGTCGGTAAAACCGTTGTGGCATCGCACCTGCTGGCCCCGCGCTTGAATCAAGCCCAGATTTTCGCAATCGAATCGACCAATGAAACAGCGGAAGATCTGGGGCTGGATGTGGACCAGCTTCGCGGGATGCAGTTTGGCAAACTATTCCGCGGTTTGCTCACGTTGGACGATGCGATCGTGGACGTCGGGGCATCGAACATCGAGGAATTTTTGGCGCACATGTCGCGCTACGACTTGTCCCATGAAGAAATCGATCAATTCGTGTTGCCGGTCGTCCCGACAGGCAAAGCACAACGAGAAACCATCAAGACCGTTGCCGCCTTGAGCGGCCTAGGCGTGCCAGCACATCGAATTCGTGTGCTGTTCAACCGCGTAGAAAGCGATGTGGATGAAGAGTTTCTGGCGCTGCTCACCTACGCCAAGAAAACCGGCGAATTTATCGCCAACCCCCAAGCTGTCATTTTCGAAAACGAAGTGTTCGAGCTGCTGGCCGATAAACGCATCACCATCGCATCGATACTAGCCGACCAGACTGACTACCGTCAGCTTCTGCGCGAGGCAGACCCCAAAGACCGCAAACGCATCTCACACCTGTCGGACATGCACACGTTGAAAGCACTGGCCCGACCTGTAGATCGTCAGCTTGACCGTGCTTTCCAGGCCCTATTTGGGGATGTGCTGCCTGCCACCAACGGAGCTTCGCATGAGTGAGGAAAAAACAGCGCGGAACAAGCTGGATCTCTTGTTCCAGGAAACGCTGGGTGATGTAGCCGGACTGATTGAGCGCACAGAACGCATCAACGACAAACAGCGCGAAATCGCTACCGCGCTGGTAGCCGGTATCGAGGCTTTCTCCGCTTCCAATAAGCAGTTGCAAGACTTGCCCGAAGATCTGGCCAACACCCTGGGAGCCGTGCTCAATCGCGCCAGTATCGATCTGACCGATCAAGTGGTGCATAACGTGCAAGGCAGCCTTTCACCTATTCGCGCTGAGTTGAAGCTGATCAGTGCGGACACAGCCCGATACGCAAAATTTGCACATATCTCGGCACGCAAGATGGCCATCCTGGCGTTGGTAATTGGGGCAAGTGCAGGGGTAGGCGCCACCACCCTCTTTTTGCACTTTTTTGCTTCATAGACGCGGCTGCATGCCTTTGCCTTGGGACTCAGCCCCTGGGCATATCTTTTCAAGGATTCTTTATGTCACCGATTACGAGACGACGTTTGTCTGTCCTGATGATTGTCGCATTCCCACTTCTGGCATGGATAACGGCCGCATGCCTGGCCAGCGGGGTGGCTGTCAACCGTTGGGATGCACGAACCACTTGGCATCTACTGATAGCAACCGCCCAGTACCCGGTCCTCTATATTCCCCCTGCCATTGGGTTCGCCTTGTCGCTGGTTGCCGTTCTTGCGTTAAGCAGAATGTTTAAACGCACAGCCGGTTTTGAAGGCGACCGATTCACACGACATATCCGGGGAACAAAAGTCGTCCCTATCGCCAAGCTCCGTTCGCAATGTACAGACCGAATACACCGACAGGTAGATGTGGCCTCTGTACCGATGCCTGTCAAAGTTGAAAACCTTCATTCCCTAATCGGTGGAGCAACTGGAAGTGGTAAATCCGTGGTGCTTCGCAGAATGGCCAAGTCCGTACAAAAACGTCGGGATCGAATGTTTGTGATTGACCCCGATGGCGATTTGCTCAGCAAGTTTTGGAAGCCGGGCGACATTATCCTCAATCCATATGATGCTCGTACACCAGGATGGGCTTTCTTCAATGAAATCCGGGCGGAGTACGACTGGAAACGCCTATCCCACTCAATGGTGCCGATGAGCCAGGACAAAAGTGCCGAAGAATGGAACGATTACGGACGTTTGTTGCTGCGCGAGACTGCTAAAAAACTCTATACCGTCACGCCTGACAAGGCACACATCAATGAGCTATTTCGGCTATGTACGATTGAGGACCCTGCCAAGCTCAAGGACTACCTGGAAGGCACATTGGCTGAATCGCTGTTTGTGGGTTCATCTGAGGCCAGTAAAGCGCTTTCGAGTGCTCGCTTTGTCCTGTCGAACAAGCTGTCCGAGCACACCAGCATGAAATCCGGCTCATTCTCGATTCGTGACTGGATTGACGATCCCAACGGTGGGAACTTGTTCATCAACTGGCGTGAAGACATGGTGACCGCAATGAAGCCATTGGTCTCATCTTGGGCCGATGTGTTTATTACGGCTGTCCTGTCATTGCCCGAAGATGCCAAACGGCGCTGGTGGTTGTTCATCGACGAGTTGGCCAGTCTAGACGCCCTGCCCTCATTGGAGGATGGGCTGACCAAGGGCCGTAAAAAAGGCCTGCGTATCGTTGCTGGCCTGCAAAGCACGTCCCAACTGGACTACATCTACGGCGAGAAGAAGGCTCAAACGATTCGCGCCAGTTTCCGTAACTTGCTGGTTCTGGGTGGATCTCGCACTGACCATGAAACTGCTGAGGATCTGAGCAAGAGCTTGGGCGAGCATGAGGTAGAGCGCCATAAATACAGCATCTCTCGCTCCGTCGGTGATCGCAATACCAATGATCAAAATACGCCGGTCACAGAACGGGTGGTAACCGCTGCGCAGATTCAAGCCTTCGATGATTTAACGGGCTATGTTGCCTTTGCCGGTAAGTACCCGATCTCACGGTTCAAGTTGCAGTTTCAACCCTTTACTCAAGTGATCGAGCCGTTCATTGAGTCGAACCAGCTCAAACGCATTCCCCGCTCAACACAAAGCACGGCTGAAGCGTAGCGACAGCCTGCTCTAGTCTTGCCAGTAGGAACACAACATGATTACTAAAGAGGTTTTACACCGCTCTGGGGCAGCCAAGCATTCGCACTACTATGGTGACCAGGCCGATGACTACTACAGCCGTGATGGCCAGGCCGCCCTTTGGCAAGGCAAAGGAGCCCAGATGCTTGGCGCATCGGGCGCGGTCGATACCCAGCGCTTTCATGCCATGTTGCGCGGCGAGTTCGGCCGTGGCGTGAATGCTGGCAACAGTATCCGTCACGACTCCCAAGCCCGCTCTGGCTTGGATCTGACGATCTCAGCACCCAAAAGCGTCTCGCTGCAAGCCTTGATCGGTGGCGATGAGCGCATCATCACTGCCCATGACCGAGCAGTTGAAGGTGCATTGGCCCACGCAGAGCAGCATTTTGCACAGTCACGCCAAACCATCCGTGGTAAATCACAGGTGGAAAACACCGGCAATCTGATCATCAGTAAATTTAGACACGAAACGGCCAGAGCCACAGACAACTCCCCGCCGGACCCGCAGCTCCACACCCACGCCGTCATCATGAATCTGACCCAGCGCCAGGACGGTAGTTGGGCAGCGCTGAACAACGATTTACTAGTTCAATCCCGTCCGCTCCTGGACTCGATTTACATGGCTGAATTAGCCAAAGAGTTAACCGCCATCGGCTACGATCTGCGCTTTGAAAAGAACCATGTTGAGCTGGCGCATATCACGCGTGACCAGATCGAGCACTTTAGTAAACGCAGTGCGCAAATTAACCAGCGTTTGGCCGATGTGGGCATGGACGGTCCCACCGCCTCTCATGCGCAACGCCAAATGGCTGTGCTAGCCACTCGTCAGCCTAAAACACAGGAGTTCACCCGCGATCAGCTACAAGCTGACTGGACGGCGCAGTCAAAGGACATTGGGATCGACTTCCAAAGTAATCTGCACGCCTCAAAAGAACGCGCCAAGGATCTGGCTAGCCTTAATCGCCACTCGCCTGAACCCGAGGCCCATCAGCGCATTGCCGATACCGCGATGATCTGGGCCATCAAGCACCTGGCTGAACGTGAAACAGTCATGAGCCAATCCGCATTGCTCAGTCATGCGCTGCGCCATGGGGAAGGAGCCGTCAGCGCAGAGCAACTACGACAGTCTCTAAGTCGCCTGGTTGCACGAAACGAGTTGGTGGCCAGGGCCTTCCATTACCGTAGTGGCTCTAACCATGAAGCTAAACCGCGCACCCGTCAGGCTTGGGCGCAAGAGCTAGTCCAACTGCGCGGCATCTCCATAAACAAGGCCCTACAGCAAGTCGATCAGGCCATTGATGTCGGTCGGCTAACACCCACCGAACCACTCTTTGCGACCCAGACGGCATTGCGCAGTGAACGCGATGTCGTATCAATGATGCACGCGGGACGCGACATGGTAGCGCCGGTGCTAGCGCGTAATCAATTACAGGCGGAGTTAACCGACACTCCCCTCACTCCTGGCCAGCGCAGAGCCATCGAACTGATGCTATCAGGCCAAGACCAAGTAGTGGGCGTACAAGGATTGGCCGGAACAGGAAAATCATTTGCACTACAGGAAACCAAAGCATTGTTAGAGGCGCGTGGATATCGCATGATCGCCCTAGCCCCTTACGGTTCACAGGTCGCAAATCTACGACAGGACGGCATTGAAGCGAACACGGTCGCCTCTATGACAACAGCCACCGAGACCGAGCGCCTGGATAACAAGCTGGGGGAAAAAACGGTGGTCGTTATTGACGAAGCTGGAGTCATTCCGGTGCGCGAAATGCAAAAGTTGCTACACCGCTTGCAGCCCAGCGGTGCTCGCATCGTATTGCTCGGAGACACTGGCCAGACCAAAGCAGTCGAGGCCGGGCGGGCATTTGCACTGCTACAAGAACAAGGCATGAAAACCGCCCTCATGGGGGATATTCAACGTCAGAAAAGCAATGTACTTAAACAAGCGGTTGAACTGGCTGCCGTTGGCAAAGCCTGCGCATCGCTCAAAGTTCTGGAAAATCATATCGTCCAGATCGACGATCGCATCACAAAACGGGATGACGGCACCCAAATCCGCGACAGCAGTCCACGTTATGAAGCGATCGCACGCGAGTACGTCAACTTGTCCGATACCGCCCAAGCCAATACGCTCATTGTCACTGGGACCAATCACTCTCGACAGGCATTGAATCAACGCGTACATGAGCTCAGAGGTCTGAGCGGAAAAGGTCGGCAATACCGCCTGCTCACGCGACACGACACTACCCGCGCCGAACGCCGCTGCGCCAAGTACTACACGGTCGGCGATATTGTCCAGCCCGAGCGCGATTACAAGAATAGGATGAAACGCGGCCAACTGTATGAGGTGATCGAATGCAATCGCTCCACCGATAGGCTGATCGTTTTACCCCTGCGCCTCGATTCTGGCCAGGAAGCTCAGCCCATTGAAGTGATCCCGAAAACGATGAGCACCTTATCGGTCTATCACCAGCACACCGCCGAAGTGTCCGTGGGTGACATGGTTCGGGTCACTCGCAACAATGCCGAGCTCGACCTGGCCAATGGGGAGCGTTATGAAGTACTCGGTATTGCGCAGGACTCGGTGACCATTGCGGCCAATGGCCGAGCCGTCACCTTGTCCGCAGATCAACCTTTGCACCTGGATCATGCTTATGCAACGACGGCCCACAGCGCCCAGGGCTTGACCTGCGATCGCGTGCTCTACAACGCGGAAAGTTTTTCACGCACCACGGCCCAGGACACCTACTACGTGAGTATTTCGCGTGAACGCCATCAGGTTACCGTCTTCACGGATAACGCCACGTTGCTCCCCAAGGCAGTCAATAGAAAGGCATACAAGGGGCTGGCTCATGACTTGCTGCCTACTCCTGGCAAGGCTAAGCCGTATGACTTAGCTCACACTAAACACGCGAAACAGCATGCCGAACTGGAAATTTGAGTGTTTAACGACGGATTGTTCATTATTTGTTTAAAAAATGTTTGTTGATTGTTCAAGAGTTGATTAATAGACGTTTGTTAAATGTTTGCGAATAGTTTCATTCTTGTTTATGAAGTGTTTAGAAATCGTTGGTTCGTAGGTAGAGCAACCTTGTCTACGCACTAAAACACCACATCCGTACCCCATAAAAATGGCGAATTTATTGGCTTTACGAAGCTTTTGTTGCTCTATTTGTTCCACGCTTGCTAAAGCCGACAACCTTCTGAAAGCCAGTATTCATGCGGCTTTCGGCACCCCAGCAGGGGTGCGTCCTGTGTGAGACCTTAAGGGCTACAAAGAGCGCCAGCTCATTGTGGGACTTTTGGTCTCTTGCCTGGTCCTCAGACCAGGCAGCGTCACCATGATGGGGCCCCGGCAACGCCGGGGAAACTCACTATCCCACAAACTCCGATTTAGCTGCTGCTGCTAAACAGTGCGGCCAGATAGTCACGCCTTCATCTCTACGACGGGGGCTTCACCAAGCAGTGCATAGAACTGCACGCAATAGGAGATTCACGACGATGGAAAAAAAACTCAACAATGAAAATGACAGTACCAAACGCAAATCAATAGATGATCACGAGCGACGGCGACAAGCCGAAAAGTCACGGGCGGTTGAACAGCAAAGGCGAACCAATACCATGGACGGACCCCGATTAGTTCGTGATGTGATGATCAAATTGGGACTCCAGCGGCAACCGGCTGAGCGTGAGCACATCAATATGAAAATTTATGAGGCCACTATGTCATTAGAAAAATTGACATCAACCGACCACGCAAGAGAGGATCAGCGAAATTTTCAGTCTCCAATACCTGAGCATCAATTTGTGCATGAAGAGTCGGAGGGATTTCAAGCCTATGACCGTGGTTATGCAGCAGGCTCGAAGGCTCAGGAATTGACTGGTGCAGAGCTGAAAAATCCAGACGTACTCGAAGGCTATATAAAAGGGCTGGAAGATCATCGAACAGAACTGCACATCGGCAGAGACATCGAGAATGCCCAAGTGCCACAGACGGATTTCGAAAGGGTCAATCAGCTATTGACACCTGCTTATTCGAGCAGGATTAACAACATGGAAAAACAAAATTTTGAAGTGAAGTCACAGGGGCCAGAATTAGATCGCTAAGCTCATTCAGGCTATCAGAATAAACAACGGCCACCTATGGGGTGGCCGTTGTTGTTTAGCTGCTGAGCTGTATAGGTTTCAATTTAACCCGACAGCATGTGTCAGATCATGAATGTCGCAGTTCGACCCCTTGCAGTCATTTGATAACGCCTGAGTTAAGCCGCGCCGGCTTGAATAAATTGTTATGCCGTTAGCCCTGCAAATTAGAAAGGTTAATGACAAGAACCTTGCCCTTGATTCCTAGCTCCGTTAGATGGTTCTGCATCACCCCTACAGGGAGCGGCTGGCCTGTGCGGCACTCGCAAATAGAACGAACCACCTCACCTATACCTTGCTTCTGGGCTGCCAGTAAAGTCGTTAACTCGGTGTCAGCCCATGGCGCTGTCTGAGTTCTTGCAGACGAAATGGCGAAAGCGTCGGCGTGCCAAACACATGATGAACCGTACTCTGGGAAGTACGGATTAGGGCCATAAGGCTCTTCCGAGTAGAACATCTCCCAGATTGCTGATCCAGAGAGGGCGTTTTGTCGATCTAGCTGACTATCAAAGTGAGATTTTCCGGTGCTTTTTTGCAGCGAATCCCAGCAGTTCGTGTGAGTGCTTAAGCGTGGCCACTTTGCTTCAAAAAGGCCCACTTTGAAGATATCTCTATTGCGGAAAATTATACAGGCGTCCGTTCCGGTACTGCGTTCAACTTTAGGTGTAAGAACTTGCGTGTGCGCCACCAAATCTGGAATAGCCCTGCTATTGATCTCGCGACGGAGCGCGCCGGTAAAATTCGATGTGTAGTCGTTTTCAGTGACTACAAATCCATTGATTAAGTCTGCACGAACCAGGCGATCTGCCCACTCTGCACATCCTACGACTTCATCAATAATACTAGAAGGAGCGAGCATGAAGCCTCCTTGCGGCATAACTAGATTTATACGACAACAAAAAAATGTTCGTTGTTCTTATAAAAATGAATCTATCTGCAATTTTGAGAGTAAGCAATCACAAGCAAACTTCTTAGGCAAACCAAAAATTTTTGGGATAAAAGCTTGTTGAGAGTAGTGCTACGCCGATGATTGAATGACTGCTGATGGCTGAACTCAGCCCTTCACTGTAACCTCAAGTCGGGACCAAATCTGACAGGTACCGCTAGATTAAGTCTGATTTACTACAGCTCAGCTCTTCTCAAATATTTTCCCCTATGCCTGCGCTTTAGCAGGAAACAGAGCCCGAATTACAGGTTGCGGATGCTTCATGGCTTGAGCCAAATCATAATTGGATTGCATCGTCAGCCAAGCACGGGCGGTACTGACACCTGCCCGTTCAAGCCGAATAGCAAGGTCGGGACTAACAGCCGCTTTGCCGTTCAGGACTCGGGAAAATGCTACACGAGACATGCCAAGGCGTTGAGCGGTTTCTGTTACAGACAGCCCCAGTTCTACGACTACATCTTCTCGCAAAATCTCGCCTGGGTGTGGGGGGTTCTTCATCATATTAGGTACTCCTAATCAGTGGTAGTCCAGGTAATCGACCAACTCAACATCGGTGCCAACAAAGCGAAAAATTACTCGCCAGTTGCCGTTTACCGTAATAGACCAATAGCCCTTTAATTCTCCTTTCAGCGGATGTAAGCGAAAGGATGGGACGTTCAAGTCTTCGGGGCTTTCTGCTGCATCCAACGCACCCAAAATGCGCCTCAGTTTTGGGGCATGTGCAGCTTGAACACCCTTGGTTGTGTCGTTATCGTAGAGGGCTTCAAGGCCCTTATGCCGGAATCCCTTAATCATGGATAGATTGTATCGCGTATCGTTGCGCGTTTCAATCCAACGTGTATTGTTCCTTTCATGAAGTTCTTGCTTTGCAAAGGGTGGGAGCCCTACTAATCTGTGCCCCTATCGCTCTCAAAAACCTATGGTTCAAAACGGTTATACCCACAAAAAATGTTGATAGCTGACATAACAATAGACAGGAAAATAAATTGACCCACACAAATTGTTGGCATAGTCATCTAACAAGCCGATTTTCTGTGCCTATACCTCGCGTGCAGATGGCTTGTGGGTAAGCATTGAAGGGTTAGCCTCCGCGAAACTCAAGATGATTCAGTCGCCTTCAAGGCGCATGCAGCATCGCCAACTGCGGATGGTTCGAAAAATCTTCCTGGGCTATCTTAAGCAAACTGCTAAAGTTGATACTCTGGCCTCCGCCTCCCTGTTTCAGCGTACGAAGTGCTGCATGCCAAGCAGCCTGACCTGAAGGATGGAACTGGAGACGAAATAGATCACCGCCGGCGCGACTCCACACCTCCTGATCTCTCGGTCCGAATGGGTAGAGCTCGACCAGGATCCCCTCTAACACCGACCAATGATCCTCCTTTTGCGTCGTGGGGAGGGGCGCCTGGGAATTACACAGAGACTTCCTCCCGCCTTGGCTCAGAGCAACTGCAAAGTTAACCTCAAGATTGTCAGCTTTAAAAACCGGATGCTGCTCCTTTTTTGGGATCAACTTAGGCACCTCTTCGGAGATGAAGCTAAACAGGTCAAAAACCCTGATAAAGCCACTCTCACTTTTATCAGCAGCTCCACGCAAGCCGGCCAATAATGCCGTTGTAAACACGCTATTTCGCGCACCACCAAGTGCAAATGACACCTCATCAGCACGACACGATGCCATCATAGCGCGCCCACTTCCGGCTGCCAGCTTAGCGAAAATGTTTTGGGTATATCCAGACTTGAGCTCGTGGCCTTTTTCATCAGTCAAACTCTTCGGGAGTGCAGCTCCCCCAGCATGACAAGCGTCAATAAAGACCAGCAGCCGCTTTGACTTAATCTGCGCAAGGGCCGCCGCTAGCTCATCCGAGCTAATGGATGTATTTTCAATGTCAGCGAGGTCGCTATCCACTGTCACCAGCACGCTGTCCTCATTACCAGGACTGCCCACGATGCCACCATGACCAGAGAAGAACACGCAAGCCGTGTCATCATTGTCTGCTCGAGTAGCCAGCTCTTCTAGCCCCTTCAACACAGCCTCCCTAGTTGCGTTTTCATCCAAGAGGGTGACGACGTTGGCTGGCGCATAGGCACAGTACTCCGGAGATGAGAGCGTCGCGGCAATGTCGTTGACGTCGTTCAGTATCGCAACGGGCAGGCTGGAGATTTTCTGATAATTTGCAACTCCGATAAGGAGCGCGTGGCCTTGAGGGTAGCCAGTGGTGTTCATATTTCGACCATAAGGGTGTTAAAAATGTCAACGCCATCCAATGATGTCGGTGTCACTAGAATACAAGCGCAACTTCTCATTCAAAGAAAAGTCCTGGCACATTACTGCAAGGAGCTCACGCGCACTCGGACGGCCGCCGTAACGAATAAAATGCAAGGTAGTGTGCCAACGCGTTGCCCCGTTTTCAGACCGTCCAGGCAAGTCAGCATTCTTGCCTCCGGCGCGTGACCAGAGCTCACCATGATCTGGACCGCTTGGGTAGAGTTCGCGGGCCTCATCTTCAAATGCTTTCCACTTCTCGGCAGTGCTTGGTTTTGAGATTCCAAGTCGCCAGCATGTAAACATACCGAGCAAATCTGCGCACAACCGTAGCCCTGGCATAAGATCTGGGCGCCTGTTGACATGTTCCGCAAAATATCTGCCTGCGCGCTCCCAACGCCGAGACGCTACAAGCGTTCCGAGTTGTTCAGAATCCGTATGAGAGAGGGTACGAACACTCCGCAATAGGTTGTTTAGCCATGTAATGAATACTTCTTCGGGGAATGACGAGAGAGCACTGATGATTGCACGACGCGCATCAACCGCCACCGATGACCTTTCAAGCACGGATAGCAAGTTCGGACTCGCTATGATTGCGCGCTCAAGCTCAGATTCGGGGGGAGCTATCACCACGCCTTTCGCAGCAGCATCTATCCAGGCAGTTGCGGTAGCCTGCAGGTAATAATCACGCTGAGAAGCTGGCAAAAGCGGCCAGAGCCGCACCCGCTCTGGGGCGGTGCTGAGGTCAGCCAAGGGGGTCTGTGCCAGGGCATCGAGTAGACCGATGTCGACGGGCCGCCCTTCGGCGAGGTGAGCCAAAACGATATCGCGCACACCAATAGCGTTGCGTGGCGCGTTCCATAGAGAGGAATTCTTGCTAATCGCGGCGCCCCACACCTGCTGCTCTGTGATGTCATCGCAGCGGATGTTAGACAGTATATGAGGATGGGTAGCGGCAAGGTCTGCGCACAACTGGACTAAGCGCAAGTCCTTGTGCACGAGTGTACATTCCAACTTCTGGAGAGGGGTCGCATACCGAAGGGCTGACTGCAAACCGGCACTGTGATCTGGGTCCTTGTCTACTTTGAGCTGCTGACCTGTTGCATCCAGGGGAGGCAGCGTTGCAGCTAGTACTGCACCATGCGCGGTCAGCCAGCGCTTCTTGAGTAGCTGCGAGAGCAAAACGGTCGGACTGGTAACACGCAGCTTTCTAGGCACCTCCTTCGCCAGTTTCTGCTCAACTAACGATTCAGCCGGTAGGGTGTCTATAGCTGCAAAGAACGCGACTTGGCTAAGTTCGGCCCATCTCCAGATCGCTTGGAAGATGGCGGGCTTGCCGCGACGAACAGCAGTCGATAACCCAGCAATCACCGCAGAGCGCCACGACGATAATGCGATATTCTCATCAACTGACGCTGAAACCATCTCTATTAGGTAGCTGTCGTCCGCTGGCGCAAATCCTAGGTTGCTAACTAAGAGTTCAACGGCCGACCAAAGCGACTGCGGGTTGCCGAAACTAGAGAGCGTCAAATTTCTCATTAGCAGCAACTGCTTGCAGCCCACACCTGAAATCAAAGCAGTAAGCTGACTAATGAGTTTGTTCTTAATGCTAACGGCAAGCGTTGGCTGATTTGAGAAGCCGTCTGTCAAACGTATGGCAGCCAACAAATCATCAAAATTTTCACCACCAGAGAGAAGGGAGTTCAGCCGTTCAAGTCTGCTTAGCTCCTTAAGCGTATGGACTTCAACGCCTAAGTCCACAGCAAGAGCCAAGATTGGTTGTACGTCACGCTGGCCGCAGAGAAGCTTTGCTGCCTCAGAATCTGAGGTTTGATCGCCTGGTTTAACTATGCGGTATTTTGTCCAACGGGCTTGGAGCTGCTCGGGCGTGCATACAAGCGTCGGCCTGGGTTGCTCTATCACGTCATTCGGACCAAAGCTCAGCCGGAACGCGAAGGTTCGTCTTAAGAGCGGCCAGAGATTTCCCCAGAGAGAGTCAATGAGATGCTCGAAACCCTCTACGCCCAGTCGGACAATCGGGGCTGGTCCTTGAGCAGCCAACGCGTTGGCTGCACCTATCAAATCAGGGGCCAACACCTGGATGCTGTCGGAAGTGTCAAGCTCGAGTGTAGCTAACGAACCGGGGCAATCTGAAACCGAGGATGCCAGCCACCCAAAAAACGGGGCTAGGCTTCCAACTTCGCATATATCATCCAACCTAACGATTAGCGCGTGAGTTAGAACCATGCCACCGCGCGACGCGCTCAGATCCAGGAACGTGCGAGCAAGAACGTAATGGTCGTCGATGGGAAAGCCGCGTACGAACGGCGACCAGCCCTGGACGCCTAGAGGCATTGCATCTGGCAGATCGAGCTTTGATGCAATGGCAGCAGCTATAGGCGTATTCGTACTCGATGCTCTAAGTCCGTGACCACGACCAGAAACCTCGCCATAGACAGCCTGCTCAACTCGCATGCGTTCAGACTCCACCAATCATCAAGCGTTGAATCGGCAAGGTAATGTCGGCACTCTTCTCACCATCGGGCAGCACCACGTAGCCGAACTCTTCAGGACCGCGGATTGCGTACTCTTGATCCACATCAGTTTTGCTAAGTGCGCGTTCGAGGGCCGACAGTCCAATGACAGTAGGCGACGCCCAATTGCTGCGCACGAACGACCACAGCATCGGCAGTCGAGAGGCTAGGAGGTCTGCCGGTAGCTCCGTCGTTTCAAGCTCATCCCAGCAACTCAGCAGAATCATCAAGCGAGGTTTGCGAAGCGGCCGATCCAAATGGAGCTGCGCCAGGTAGAGCAGCATTTGAAGAAGCTCTACTGACCTTGCTTGGTCTGACAGCTCGTATGACGTAGCCTCCCCCAGAGACTCAACCGTAGCGAATGACTGCAGCGGGCGGGAGAACAGATCGTCATCGAACCGAAGCGAATGCAGTCTGATAAGCAATACCCAGTCCGTGGCTCCCAGTACGCGCTCGCGCCAGGCGGTCGGAATCCGACGCTGCGTGACAAGGTGGCGAACTTGTTCGCCACCGTAGTCTGGCCACACCAGTTCGGCGTAGCGGCCCGCCTCGTCCCTAATAGGCCAGACGCTCTCGACGTAAGTACTGGCCGGAGTGTGGTCGGTCGATTTTCCCTCAGTCAAGCAACTGAGCGCTGTAGTGAACGCCTCCAGGTTCGTCGGAGCGCCAGACATCTTAAGTGCACACGCCTTGACCATGAGCCGCTTCAAAAACTGAGCCCCGTAGTGGGTCTTCCCGACGTTCGATTCACCAACCAACAAGATGGTGTGTTGATCTGCCACCAACTACCTCCTACCAAATCGAAAAAGTGGGTCGAAGCCAGATGCTTCTGTCGTAGGTAGATCCACCCCTACGCGTTTGATGCAAAGAATCCAGTCAAATAACTCGCGGAAGCCTTCTGCAGCATCAACCCCGTCACGAGGGTACACGCTGACTGTGAACTCCGGAACACTTGATGAGTCCGACACCACCGCTTTTCTGATCTGAGCCTCCATGGCAGGCGCCACGTCTACGTCCCCTTTCGTCCAGACGAGTACCAGACGCCGTCCACGAGCCTCCGCCACTGCACGTTGAGCAAGCAGCTGAAAGTCGTTTCGAGCGGTCCCCATCTTTGAGCCAGCAAGTGCCTGACGGTCGGCAATCAAGAGTATGACGTCTGCGTGCCGGGCAATCCAACGGGCCCCTTCCGCGCTGTCGTCCTGCTCATTGATCGCCCACTTCTGAAACCACTCTCCAGGAGCATCGGCAAAGAGAAGGTCGCGCAGAGCCCCATCCTCATGGCGAAAGGCAAGATGAAGCATGCCGGGGGCTCGGGCCGCTCCGCTGGGTGTGTGAGGCGGAAAGCTTGGGAGTTGTCCGGGCTTCCAGCGCAGACTGGTCGCCACCGCTTCCCAGCCGGCAAGCGTATAAGAGTTGCTGAAAAAGCTAGTGCCAGTAGTCAGTGCACCTCGACCAAGCATTAGGTAGAGCGCACCCAGGATGGTTGTCTTACCTGCGCTTTCCGGGCCGACGATACCAACAATGATGGGCTTGGCCTTACTGCTGACGAAGTTGAGGTCAACCTCCCCCATCGCCAAGCCACTCCACGGGAGCAGCATATGGTCGCAGTCCTCCGCAGCGGTTACTTCGCCTTTGCTAACACGTTTCCACTCGGGGCACATATCAAGCCGGATGTGACCCAGCGTGCAAGTAGTGTTGTCGTCAGCGAAACAGTTAGGATGGGAGCATCTGTCCATGGGTACCTTACTTCTTCTTGACCTGCTTGGTTGGGCTTTTCGTGGTGGCGCGTGCACTCTGAAGCTCACGGAATAGGTACGTCCCCCACTCGGACGGAGTCATCTTGGTAGAAGCGTCCACACCAACAAGCGCACGCAGAGTTGTAGCTTCGATTACACCTGAATTCTGCGTGTGCCCAATCAACGACAGCAGCGGGCCTCGGCCAACTGGTTCAGGCACATACTGAGTAGCCAGAGCGCGGAAAGGCTGCATGAACGCTGCAGTCCTGGCATCGTGCACAAGACTAGCGACGTCACGCTCACCGTTATCTTGGTCATCTTTCTCAGCCGGAAGGCAGCGGATGGCCTCCCGTAGAAAGGCCGATACGCTCGCTGGTGAATAGGTAGGCACCTGTTCATGCAGATCGAGCGCCATCAAAGCAGATGCCTCGAACAGCGGCAGGTCAAGATAGCTCGCATGGACACTCGGGGAATAAAGCGCTTCCTTCCACCAAAGCAGATTCGTACGGCGCTGTAGACCTGCCGTTGCACCACTGAAGCTGGCCAACGCCTTATCAACGTGAGTGGTGACCGCCTTCGCCAGCTGAGACAGCGGGCCCGATAGGTCGACGGGGGCTGGCGCAAGCTCCTCGGCCATTCCATTCAACACTTCTGCGATTGCGACGCTCATCTTGTCTGCAAATATAGGCGCCCAATGCTGGGGCTGACTCGAATGATACTGATTCGAGTTACTAGCCCCCCATGGTCCTGCGGCAGAATAGATATTCTCTCGTAGCTCACTCTTATTGACAGTGGGAGCCTCATAGCTCGTAGACACTGGGGATGGCGCCGTGTACTGAAACGGATCGACCGTAATCGTCTCCGGCGTTGCCCACTCGGCCTCGGCGCGCGCATCGACCTTCTTTTCAATTTCACTAACAGCTTCACGCCAAATCTCAGATTCGTTGGCCGTTTCGGCGTGAACCAGGGCATTGCGTGCCGTGTTGACAAAGGCGACAGCAATCGCATCGTCCGAACGGGCCGCCTGCATAATCGCGTCTAGCAAAATGGCCCGCAAAATACCAACGGGACGCCTGGCAAAGGCATTTGCAACAGTCTCCCATTGCTTGCGAAGAGAAGCCATTGCCTCCTCTACAGTCGGGTCGGTAGCTGCAATGTTGGGGTCGGCCGCCACCATCGTGAAACAGGCAGTCTTCGAAGGTGCCTTTCGAAGAGCGGCTGACAGATCTTTGGCAGTGGATCGCAGCCTTTCAAGTTTAGTGTCATCGCCTTTGAGGTCGATCGCTCCAATCTCAAGAAACTTCAACAAAAACTCTTGTTCCATTCCCTAGCCCCGACCTTTTAGTGATGTTATGAAATGATACTGAAGCCCAGGTTTGATATTGGGGATCACACCGCTCTATCCAAATAACCATCCCAGAGAGCTCCTTCGCCCTATTTGTTTTAAAAGTTTGTAATCGGATTATACATACATCAAACTCCAGCTTGTACCTACCATTGCGGAGAGGGGAAGAAAGCCGCAGCGAGGAAAAACATGGCCCCAGTCTGTTTTGTCGAGAACGGTGTAAAAAAGCACAGATTTTATGGCGTTTGCTAACATATTTTTTGTAAAAATGAATTTAAGTAAGAATCTCTGTGCTTATGAGTCATGTTTACACTATTTAGTAAGCATAACCATTTAATAAACAATCGGAGCGCTAGCTTTCGACCCCCACCTTTTTGTACGCTGTCTTAACGTAGGTTATGCACAGACTCGAGCAACGATTACGTTAAACTTCCATTACTCTTAAGGCATTAATCGACTTATCAATTACCGACTGCGCAGGCACTCTGAAAGTTATATTTTGGGTATTAGGGGTAGGGTCATTGATCAACACCCGCCTCTAGTGGGGCAAGGAGCACTCTGCTACCACCCCACTCGAGAACAAGCGGACACCACCCTTCTATCTTTCCTGCCATTGCCAGCATGTAATCGACATCAAGGCTGAATGTCAAACCTTTCCAAAATGAAATCTGAGAACAATCAATAAATATGAGTAAGGTTTTGACGGACCGCTCTTCCTCAATCTGCGATGCTCAAATGCAATTTTTACACTTGAGTTTATATGAGATTGCCGGCGGTGAGTACATCTTGCAGGTGGGAATCGCAAGCAGGTTTATTGGCTTTAATATCAGTTTGAATAAGAGCCTCCTCGACTCCCGGAGCGATTCATACACATGTCACAGACAGCTTTTGAACGAGTCAATCAGCTATTGACACCTGCCTATGAGAGTAGACTGCATAACATTAAGAAACAAAGCCTTGAAGTAAAATCGGACAGTAGTACCCGCACGAGTCGAACAACCATGAATCCAGTCAACCACGAGATAAACATTTTTATCGCTCAGGTGCTACCCCACTGGGGTAGCACTCCCGAAAATCAGTCTTTGAGCACCATAATTGATGGCAACCAACCAGTACCTGCAAGGGCTTGTTCTGCCGCTTCAATCGCCTCTTTCTTCTTCATCCGCATTATTGGTGCAGCTTGCTCGGACGAAGCCCCTTCGGAAACAACTTCCACCAGTCGATCTTTTGATACGTGGCTTAAGTAGGTTTCACTCGTAGCGCTCCACCACTCAGATATCTGTACGTCCAGCAACCCGGCCAGTTGATCAAGTATGTTCGCCTGACTGGACTCCTGGTGTTGGATGCCCTGTACAGTGACGGCTACCAAGTAGGCCAATAATTCAAGCAAAGTCTCGGTATCTTGGTTCAGCGCCCAGGCCAACTCGCCACCGTCGCTACCTGGAGTAATCACATCACCCCAATGCTGCTCGATGCGTGCTAACTCTTGGCCTGCGCGGCTTTCCGTAAAGTCTGGCGCGTCTGCTGCCAAGGGCTCGCAACTGGTTGAAATACCCAATCCAAAACCAGCGTGACTGTAATAGCCAGCGCCATAATGACGACGCGCCAGTTGAGCGACCAGCACAGCCAAGGCCACATTAGGATTGTTGGCCAGGGCAGCTTGCACAATGGCCGTTTTATTGGCGGTCAATTGGCGAACCAAGCGTTCAGAATGCGTTGGACGGGTCTTCACTGCTGGCAGGGAAACACGCCCTACTCCCTCAGCGTCTTGTTGCTGCTCCTGAGCTTGCGCACGATCTTCCGGGCGAATCAAACCTTCAACTATGTTCAGTTCACCTTGGTAATTCAGACGCACAATGCATCCTGATACGTTTTTCTGACTGTCGCTATAGGCCTGGCTCCGGTCTTCAATCGCATGGATTTGCTCTTGCAGCTCGTCAAGCTGCTGATGCAATGCTTCCCATTCATCCTCATCAGTCTTTTCTTCCTCCTCTTCAAGAATCGCTATGTCATGCATCAGCGATTTTTCTTGGGTTTGCAACTGGGCAACCGCCGCCTCTTCCTCCGGCGTCAAATCAACCTGCTCAGGATAAACACGTCCATAACGATTGCTGACTGGTTCAGAATCAAGTGTGACCTCTGCCCAAGCCCAGCCCTGCGCTGTCAAACTAGCCGCTGTTTCTTGCAACTTGTTGAGCGCCAATCGATCAACCAAAGCTCTATCAATTAGATAGATACCGTTGAGGTCATCTTCATCAGCGAACAAATCTCGCGTCACCCCGCCGCCAGCCGCTTGATATGCGTCCAGGCCGATAAAATGCACCAGCCGGTGATTAGCTGTCATAGCTTCTTCAATCATGCCGCGAATAACACGAGGGCTCTTTCGGTCCCACATATTTAGATTGGAATAGACCTGCACTTGACGCTCTTGATTGTCAGTCATTGCATACGCCATCAGCGCATCCAATGGCAATTCATTGTCACGATATGCCTGCATTAGTGCGGGTGCCACTCGCCCCAACTGCAAGCGGCGGCGCACAACAGTTGCCGTGACGCCGAACGCGGCAGCCACATCTTCAATGGTTTTGCCTTGTCCGATCAGCTCAGCGAATGCCTCAAACTCGTCTGCCGGGTGCATCTGCTCACGCTGCACGTTCTCAGTGATCGACACAAGCAAGGCATCTTCTTCATCGTAGAGATTGCCTGCAACTAACTGCCCTTCCGGCCAACGCCCATCTTCCAACAAATGATGGATTGCCTGCAAACGCCGTCCCCCTGCTATAACCTCATGGAAACCACGTTTTTTGCTTTTGACTACAGCTAGGGCATGAAGCAAGCCGACAGTCACAATCGAGTCAGCTAGTTGTAGCAACGGTGTCTGACTTGCGGTTTTGCGAGCTTGGTACTGCTCCGAGACAACCAGTTTGCGCGGGTCGAGTTCAATAGCCTTATGTTTCATGATGCGTACTCCCTCTGAATCAATGAACAGTCGAATTGCCAACCACAGGCAATGACTCAGAAAGGAGCGCGGACAATAGTCCCAACTGGGCAACGGTCAACGCTGGTAAACGAAAGGGTGTTGCGGTCGCATGGGCTTCTCGCCATTCCTGGGCTAATTTGATAAGATCAACTTGCATTACGTGAACTCCTTCAAGGTTGTGTGATGCCTGCCCCTGCTCTGGTTGCTGCCAGACAGGGGCTTCTTTATGCAACGTGTATGTAGAAAAAACCAACGAACACAGCGCATTCAGGCAAGGTTGATGACTGGTCCCAATCATCACTATTTCGTGGGCCAAAACGAGGGTCCAGTGGGTCATGGCCAGAACTGAAAAGAACAGTTCCATTTGGCTTGAGCACATAGTGAGTTTCAGTAGTTTCATCACCGTCTTTTACGGTTACGATGTACCCCTTATGCCGAGTTTTCTGTGCTTGCATGAATCACCCCTTTAAACATTCCAAGGATTTACCACTGACCGGGATCGAAGATTCCGAGCCCGATTTGTAGATATGTGTTGCGCTGTACATTTCGGCTTGCGGTGTGTGCCGCCGGTCTCGTTAGTTCGTCGCCCTTGCCGTGCCGAACCATGCAAGGACAAACGGAAAGAGACCGTGGAATAAATAGGGAGCGAAGCGAGTGGTTTATGCCGCGAAAGCCCTTGGAGTGCGGGCCTGGAGTGGTACGGTCGGCGTTGTAGGGGCGACGGACTGACGAGATCGGATTCGCGGTAGCCCAATGATGAAAGGACGCAACACAGCCGCGCGGCGAGCGCCTTATGTGCGTAGCACACCAACTAGGCCACAGAGTGGCCTTAGCAAGCAAAGCGCGCAGACCCAATAGGGCAAGAGACTATGAAGCTGTCGCATTTTTGAGTGAATCAACCAATCAGTAAGAAATCATAGATACAAGTCCTATGCCTAACAACTTCATTAGTGACGCGGAAATTGCGCGCAGGATCAGCCCAACTATGCTCGCGTATGTAAAAAGGGCGTCCAAAGCGACAAGTATCTGCGCCCCATCAATGCTCAATCATCCTGCGGCCTCCCTAGTCGAGATCGTAGCGGCCAATCTGATCTACGTTGCCCAAACAGGGTATACCGGTACCCGGAAAGCGCTACGGTTCACTGTAGCGAATACCGACACTGCAAATGCGTTTGCGTGCTGGTCCGAACCGTCTTCCGACTGGATCGTGATCACGTCCGGCCTCATCGAGATCCTATGGAATGAATCGCTCAAACTTGATCGACTGACGCATGCTCTCGAGAAAGAAGCTGTCGCTGATTTTCCCATAGGCGATACGCTTCGCAGTTGCGTAGGCGAAATGGACTCGAGCAGCTCTCGATTCAGAGAATTGATGTTTATGTCCGCGGTCGCATTTTTCGTCGGACACGAGATCGGTCATCTGATCGACGGCCATGCGGTCTGCTATGAAGAGGGAGGGGCGAAAGACGGGTTTAACGCCGATGATGAGGACCCCCAGCTGACAAAGGGCGACAGCCAGCTAAGGAAGCAGGCGCTCGAGCTACGCGCTGACAGCTTCGGTGTGGAATATTCGCTGAGATTCACGATTAACACCCTTTTTTCTCTTTGCTTTAAACCCGGTCTAGCGCTAGAAGAAGCTGCGCACATTCAGTCGCAGGTAGCGTGGATTGCCATGCTTGGCATGTCACTCGCAATCGCCAAAATCCGTCCGGTGCGCGTTGATATCAGTCAGCAAGGAAATTTCTCCCATCCTCCTCCTGCTTTTCGCGCGCTATGGCTCAACAACCGAGCTACCGAGATGATGCGGTGTTGGCTGCCGCTTATCGACGAACAGACAATGCGACAGATCGCGGAGCATGCACTGGTACAGGCCAATGGCCTTACCGTCCTGCCCTACGATGAGGCCCAAGGCTGTTTTGTGGGGAGTCTCTCCCGCGAGGAGTTAGTCAGAGCACTTAATCAGACTGGAATCCGCCGGCTGATTTTCGAGAGCGACGAGGTCAGCGCGTACGTCTCCGCGCTTAGGGCGCTAGACGCTGAGCTGCATCCCTTGTTGGCGCCACATCAGCGTCGGGTCAAATTAGTGTGATTTCCCAACATAAACCGCGACCAAGTTGGCCTGAACGGAGTACGAACGAATGGGCGCTGCCGTCATTTGAGGAGATCGGCTCTGGCGCGTTTGGGGCCGATCATTGGACTCTATCTTTTGGATGGCTCGTAATGGCTGAAAGCCGCCGCTCTGAGCTCTGAGACTTGTTCAGACAATGTCTGTCAGATCAAGTCTGAGTTAGTACACCTTAGGAATTCCTCGACCCCACTCAATGCTCCGACCTCTTGCGCTTTGGCAGCATACGGACGTAAGGAAGAAACGTCGGCACCGGAGGCATGAGGTCGGTCTCCGCCCAGAGCCGCGCCCATTCGCTGCGAAACCTAGCCAACAGATGCCCGGCCTGACGACGAGCAAGACGAAAGCCCGGCGCTCGACTCACGTCGGCGATCAACTTCTCAGCTCGGGCTCCGTCACGCCTACCAGGCGCGGCGGAACAAACACGGCGAATCTTCTCATGCCATCGTGACATCGTGGCTTGACTCATCTGCCATGACCACCCTATTCCATCGTATACAAGCTCATGGCCATTCAGTTCTAGACGCTTTGATCGGACAGCACCTTCTAACCTCAAAGGAATGAGCCGTTCCTCCTCCACAGTCCGGCCTTTGCCATCGGGCACTAAAAGTACCCACCAAAACGGAGCCTTGCCCTCGATGGCATCGGGCCGTTCGTAGACCCAGATAAATCCGATGTAGCCGAGCCTGCTTTCGTTCGATGCCGAAATACTGACTGTCTAAGTAGGGAAAGTCTTGGCAGGTCGTGGGAGTGGCATCCTGCGGAATTACCTGTCAAGACTGGGAGATGGCTTGAGTAGTGCCGCCGCATAAGTGGTGGGGAGGCCCAAGGTTTATTCGACCCGAAAGCGACTGTATGCGTCATCTCCTATAAACTGTCCATTTCATACACCAAGCCTACCTCGACGTAAGTCATTCTTTACCTAGTGTACGCCACCGGGTTTCATGGATCTTTTCACCTCGGCGCTGAAGCAGAAAGAAAACTGCAACTCAACCTGTAAACCTCTACTTGGAAAAGTTCGTGCCCAGAATATTCAGCATCGTACAGTTTATCCCGCAGACTCTACGACATATATTACGTGATGCTGCCACATGACTGTCTGCGCATATTGCCAGCAAGATCGGCCGCCTACTCGGGAGCACGTGATTCCCGCCTTCATATACGACTTCCAGAAGCAACTAGAGGGGGCAGTGGCGGGATGGAATGAAGTAGCCCAGCGCATGGTCGGCGGTGAGGGGAAAGTAAAAGACGTCTGCGCTGCCTGCAACAATCAAGTTCTGGGCCAACTCGACGCTTACGGCAAGGAAATGTTGAGAGACGCGGGGCTACTTGTTCACAACTATACGAAGTGTGAGCTCACGCTTGAATATGATTATGCTTTCATGCTCAGATGGCTTCTAAAAATGTCTTTCAACTCGTCGAGAACCGACGGTGTCCACAGCGCGCTATTTGAAAGATACGTACCTTTTATTCGTGGTCTGGGCCCTGTGCCATCACGTAGCCAAGTTTCCGTACTGCTGTATCTTGCTCGGCCCGAAGTACTCAGCGACTCAAGGCTTGCCGAAGAATCTTTATTTCGGATCACAAACGGATCGGCAATGCTAAATCCCTTTCTAGCTCGCATTTGTTATGGTGGCATTCCTGGCGAGCAGAGATACGTCTTGCGATTAAACATCTTCGGGCCAGCGGTCTTCTATATCGTGATGTTCAAAGATGGCATCCTGCCGGGAGATGCAGCATCTGCGATTCGAAGTTTAAAAAAGTCACTTCAGGCGCAATTGAACTAACTCCGAAGAGGAAAATAGTTTACGTACGGGCTGGCGAGAAAAGTTGGCTCGACCTCTATGAACATCAGGTCGCCCGGATACATGCTCTTAACGGAAGCCAATCCTAAAATGCACAGGATTATCCCAGGAAAAAGTCGGCGCAAGGCCGGTGATTTCCAACCTTGAACGACCTCTCGTCACAGCTGCCATCCACAGCTTCTGGCCGAAAACAGACGTTCCCAGAGCTCTGATACTTGATCAGTCACTGTCTGTCAGATCAAGTCTGAGTTAGCAAGGATTGTGCTTCTATATTTTTACGTATTTCCGTCTTCTGGTGCAGTGACCAGATTTTTTTAACTTGGCTCGTACTGCATCCTGCTAGCTTAGCCGTATCAGCAATGCTTCGACCCGCATCGCGACAATGCGGCCATGTACTTTAGTCTTGGCTTTTTTGCCTGTACAGCAACCCGCCTCCCTGGCTAACTCAATTCCTTGGCGTTGACGCGTACGACGATCTTCATAATCGTCGTACGCGATCTGCAATGCCAGCTTTAACAGCATGTCTTGAACAGAATCTAAGACTATCTTAGCTACACCTTTAGATTCTGCTGCTAACTCAGACAAATCGACTACACCAGGTACAGACAACTTTGCCCCTTTGGCGCGGATCGAAGCAACCAAGTGTTCTGCCTCAACCAACGGTAAGCGGCTGATTCGGTCAATTTTTTCAGCAACGACTACTTCACCCGCTTGCAGATCAGCAATCATGCGCTGTAACTCTAGATGATCAGTTGGGGCGCCAGAGGCTTTTTCGCGATAGACGCCTGCGATATAGAAACCCATCGCCTTCGTAGAATCAATAATGCTTTCTTGCCGCTCAAGATCTTGCTCATCTGTGCTGACGCGCATGTAGATGCGAGCTACTTTCATAATATATGGCCACCCACATCAATGTGTCACTTATATACAAATTGGGTATACTGAAATTAGCCACTCAAGCATTGATGGTCAATATGATTATTGACCGAACTACTTAACCTTGTCGTTTTTGACCACTTAGCCTGGCTAGGAATGGCCCTTCCTGGCCCTTCAATCAGACCAGAGGAATAGCCCCAAAAAAGAACAATCTTAAAGATAGACTGTTTCAACAGCAGAATTTAGGTAATTTTACATGTAGACCTCAAGTAATCAGCCTTTTTTCACAACCGCTAAAAAGGGTAGGCTACCAAGTCATATAAGATAAAAAAAGGCACTTGCTTGTACCATCTTATTAGGTAATCGGCTAACCTTACATTGCACACATAAAACCTATAGGCCTACGTTGCCTGCGACTTGTCCGTAGCATGATGGAACCCCTCGCCCCTTAAACTCAGCGCGGAAGATATAGATGCTGAACTTCGATAAGTGCGGTATAGCGTCATTAGCATAGTTTTATCTAGCATCTTTGAAAATGCTATTTCGAGCACGACATGGCTGAATTTGTATAAACTCTGATTAATCCGTATGACTAGTAGGCAATTAAAAAATGTACGTATTTAAGAGCTCAAAGAAAAAATAGTGGGAAATTTACTGATTTACGCAATTTCGTTAGGTGATACACCTAGGCTAGCGGCAACTCATGACACATGGCTTCTATGTAATTTCACACATGAGTCTTTAAATCCAGTGGGGGCTTGCCTACTTGGTAGTGCGCGCTCCCCTGGCTCCACTCGTTATCACCGATAAAATTTTCAAATCGCTGAAATAAAAAATTGATGTAATTAGTACTGAAGTCCCCCTTCATCAGCCTGTAAAAAAATTTATGGCTGGCATCCCTGAAACGACTGATTATCTGAAAACGAAAAAAACAACTATGATTACCGGATTTTTAACAGCCACATTATCGCTCTCTTTTCTATTTGGAGGAAGTGACGAAAAAGCTTCTTCAGTGAAAGGCGATTCAGCCTTCACATGTGCACAGATTAATAGTGCCGTTGTGAAGAGTGACGTAGGAAGTGCAAATCAAATGCTGGAATTGTCATTTCGGCAGTTGGACAAGGCCTACACAAATAACAGCACGATTGAACTTTTTTATCGAGAAAGGCTGAGAGGAGAAAATCGACGTTACAGAAAGTTGTTATCTGACTTAGTTTTCGATAAATGCATGGAAAACCCGAAAACCAGCGCACTCGATGCATCAACAGCAGGAATAAATAAGGCATATGATTTTTCTAAAACTCAGCCACTTTATGCCGTCTGCAAAGCCTATAACGATAAGAAAATAAGCTATGAAAACTTGATAGCCCTTGCATCAGATCCTAAGGCTACTGGGTACTATGCGGGTCCACGAGTGATAGATTTGAAAAACCATTCTTCATACGGCGATATGTATCTCCAAGAAGAAATTTCTAAGCACTGTGCCGCAAACCCTGGCGTGCCTGCTCTAGAAACAATGATAGAAGTGACAGAGGCGGCATATAGGAATGAAATAAAAAAACAGGAGGCTGAAGCAAAATTGCGTTACGAAGCCGACATGGAGCTACACAGACAGCAAGAAGCCGAAAGCGAAAGAAAAGAGTTTGAAAAATATTCATCGAGCTTATATGCAAGCACAGACGACTATGTTCGCTGCTATGAGTTCCATGATCAACGCAATAAGTCGATGTATGGCCAAGACCCAGAGATGCTGCAAGCATACAAAGCAGGTCTAGCAGGCACACTTGACGACGCGGTTAAGTTGAGAACACCCTATGAGCAAAAGGAACTAACTGCCCAACTCTTAAATAATAGAGAGGCCTTTTCTGAGCGTATCGACCAGTATTGCGTGCAACATTCCACTGACAACCTCCAATACGCACTCAATTACATGGTTCCTCCTGAGCGGCTTCAGACTGCCTCGAACACGCATTTGAACCAGGCTGAGTCAACGTCTACAGTAGTGCAGGGGCTAGTGGCTACATCTGCCTATGCCGCCGCTGTGCAGCACTCTAAGACTGTAACGAGTAATCCGCCAACGCAAAAGACACCTGAGTCTGTTGCGCTTAGCTCGCCTACGCAGAACCAAGTGGAACCTGCAATCAGTAACGCCAATCAAGAGAGTGGCCCGTCAGCAAATTCGAGCCAGACGGATCCATTTAATCGTGTGGCTGTTATTAACGACCCAGATGGGTATACGAATGTAAGGAATGCTACCAACGCAAAGAGCAAGATCATTGCTCAAATTTTGAAAAATGAGCGTTTTTTCACCTATGAGCAGCAAGGATCTTGGTGGGCGATACGTAATTCCGATGGACTTGTAGGCTATGTACACAAGTCCCGTATCGAGATAGTACCGTAAGCAACTTTTAGCTATGTTTTTTTATGAGTGTTGCTTAAGAGGAAATCATGCGGTATTGGACTCACCGTACTGTTTTTAGTGTCTTCACGCTGGCCGTTGTACCAGGCCTAATTATGTTGCCGTCCATGAGCAATGCGACAGAACGTTTTTTTTGAGATGTGAAGTGTCAAGCTTAAGCAATCCAGTATCACTACGCAGTGGTTGATTTGCAAGAGGGAGTAGCACAAGAAGCATCAACTGGGCCCATATTAGCTGATCTCTCCATTATCCAGGGTCGTGTCATCGCTGCCGAGCCAAAATTTCGTTACGACAAAATAAAGGAAAGTATTTGGAACTGCTACAATTTAGAGGAATGGACAAAATATAACGAATATACTTATTTATGAGGAGTATTTTGAAATTAGATAAGCAAGAGGTTGAGATATAATAAAAACAAGAAAATAAATTAGAAAATTCTCCTTGAATTAATTGCATGCTGTAATAGTAAAAATTTTAATTTAATAAATGGGAAACTATTAATGTCATTTTTTTCAAACGCTCTACTGACAGCATTATTAACGTTATATTTCGCCAGCATGGGGCAAGCCGCAACCGTAAAAGATGTTTTCAATGGAGACTTGCTTGGAACAAACCAGCGGTACTTTGAATCAGTTGCTGGCATACCTCGTGAATCGTTGGGAGACGAACACAACTTTAGGATTCAAGGCTGTAACATCACCGCCACTATTGGTGGCGGAAAAGTGTCTGCATTACGCATGGAATTAACGGACAAGTGTGAGGCTGATCTAAGCACATTCATCGGGACCTATGCACCACCTGTAAACCGTATCCTAACTGCTGATATATTCATAGGATCGTATGGTGGACCATTAAACTACTCAGCTGACTGTCTTTCTATGTGTGGAAATTCCTATGATCCATCAGTGTACGCATCTTGGCAAGGCCCACGAGCAGCCGGTTTTATGGAGGTAATACTCGAGGTTGAACTGGCCGATGACAATGCAATCAATGCTTCTAATATTTGGGAGGAGCATATGACTGCAGCTATGGGTGAGGATTACGTCATAAATACACGGTTTAACTGTGACCGCCGCTTTGATCCAGTAGCAAACCAAGCATTTAAAGACATCAAGATTACAGCAATCACTGTGGGCCATGGGCTAAAAACTCCCAGCTGCTGATGGGAGGCAGAACTAATTAAAGGTCATATCTAATAAATACAGTCAGGTATAAAATGGTTGAGTTCGTAGCTATTTTTGATTGCCATAAACCCAGTCTGTAATTGGGATATTCTCATGACCTCGTTGGGCAAAGACAGTGGTATTGGACGTCTATATTTTACACGTCGCGTGCAGGCCGTCTTTCAACGACCCTCGCAACGTATACTCGGTGGTTTGTTACTGCATAAGATCAGGGCAGAACAGCAGGCTTGGCTGTTCTGCAAAAATAGCTAGGGCTTTAAGAAGTAGTGCTGTGCTTACGTGAGGAAGAGCAGCTATTTGGGCCGATGGTTCACTGCGCTTTTAATTACTCGCCTAACTAGTTGACAACGATTTGTATAGACGGATTATCTATGGTGGGCTGGAGTGAAAGTAAGTAGTAGGCTGAACCATTCCCCCCTAAATCCTTGTTGCGCTGTTAGCTGACCACTGCTCAATTCATCTTGGATTATTAAGCGCGATGCCAGGGCCACGCCTTAGCCACAAAGCGCCGCAGTTTACACAAGTAGAAATGCTCTGGTTCCAGTGCTGATTGTTAACCTGCAGCAAACCCACTCAATTGGGGCCACGTCGCCCAAGCTTATGGGCGGGAACAGGTATGAATGTGCATGCACGCCTTGTCTGCTGTGGAAAAGGGCTAGTCTAGCTACCAGACTAACCCGATCCTCTCCTAGCATAATTTAAAACCATAAACTGAATCGGCCCAGTAAAAATCCTCGCGCCGTATCGCCAATTCAATCCCCATCTTATTGAAATCCACTGGCCCGCCCGCTGCCATCAAATGCAAGGTGATAGTGGAGTTGTGAGCATGAAACTGACCCAGCCGTGGATCAACCATTTCATGGCGATAGTTGGTTCGCAGGAGACGGCTAAAGCGGACTCACCTTGGCCGCTTAGCCGCTGCTTTTAACGACTATTAAAAAAGGGAGGAATACCTTTTGCATCCTTATTCCAGACGAACACAACTGGCACGTGTCCAAACTGAGCCGCATCGGACTCAGTCTTAATTTCCCTTCCAAAGTGAAATGAAAATATTGTTAGCACTCTGGTTTTGTTATTTATTGATAAGCTCAGGCCACATCTCATGAAAATCATCAGGTCTGAGCATTTTACGGGTGACCTCACCGTTAGTTAGTTGCTCAATTTGCACACATCGTAAATGGGGAACAGGGCGCTCATTTGCTGCCCATCGATGAACAATAGGTGGAGCAACGCCTAATAGTTTAGCCAGCGCACTTAAGCCCCCAACTATTTCACAGGCTTTACGTACGGGAAGAAAATCGCTCATATGATTCGACTATAGTTGTTAACTGGGCATGTAGGGGTTGCCAAATTTTACCAGATAGGTAAAAATGAGCATAACCACTGACTACCAGTGGATGCTCATTAACAACCTGGTCGATGAATACCGGCTCATGCATAGAATTATTATTGTGCAGTGAGGGCCGGCTGCCCGATTACATAGGGGCAGAAGTAAAACCTATGAAAAACCAGTTAGCCTTCAGGCACGTTGAGTGTGCGCAAAGAGAAGGTGTGACTGGCTACCCTACGAAGGGCTGTCTCATTTCTATGTGACACCTAGAGGGCGCCCATTGTCGTGAGACAACCATCGCGGGGATGGCGGGTAATTCCCGACAAACAGCAATAACTTGATCAGTCGTTTGTGAGGTCTCTTGCTCGAACAAGAGGTCTCATACTGAGCCAAGGTCGATACAGACACTTAACCAGAACGCTGTATCTCAAAGCCTGATGCTTTTACATCAGGCTTTGCTTAGCCACCTGTAGGACAAAGGTAGCTAAGCAAAGCCTTGTATTTTCCATGGCCGAAAACGGCAAAAAGCCATGGTATCGCTACCACAGCTTTTTGCCTTACAAAGCAGTTACTGAATCGTTAAAGAACCAGACTACTACCTAGGGAATATTTGGTCGGAACGGAAGGATTTGAACCTTCGACCCCTTGCACCCCATGCAAGTGCGCTACCAGGCTGCGCTACGCCCCGAAAGAATTAAACTATAACCCTGTTCTTCCTTTCTTGCAAGTGTTTTTTAGATTTTTTCTTTCGATTCGAGATTATTGATAGTTAATCCCGGTGCCGATTGAAATCCACACTTGTCTGAACAGGCGGTCTGATTTTCGAAGCTCATTTTACCGAGCTAATCCGCATCAAAACCGTGAAGGCAGGAGTATACCTACTTAGGTAAAAAATGCAAAGCTATTGTGAACAGGCCTGCCCTTCTGATTGCATGATTCGCCATTGAGACAGGCTGGGGCCAACGGGATACAGCAGGCGCTCTGCCGGCAAGCGCTCCCATGGCAGGTCTGTCGTGCGCATGGAAACGCCTCCCGGGGCGGCTCCGATAATGATACGGTCACTGATACAGCCAAAGTCCGCCCTGAAATGTACAGCGCTTTTCAAGACCAGTATCTTCATTTGCTCCGGCTCTATCCCCACAAAACGGAACATGCTTTGATCTGCCATTTGCGACTTGTAGGAGGCCAGAACGATACGCACGCCCTCTATGCGCAAACAGGCACTAGGCCCCAGGTTCATGGCACAGCCTGCGTAATACGGACCGGTGGCGGAGAACTGACCATCGGATACGGACTCGATATAGAAGCGTGCATGCAAGGGCATATCACCGGGAACACCGGATTTACCGCCCAGGGACAGCTCGATGCTTTTACCAACCCCTGCCTGGTGAACCAGAGCAGCGCTTTCCGGATCCACGATCAAGCCTAAAGCCGCATCGGATACCTTGGCTTTCAGCAAGGCACGCAAGAGCCCACAGGTATCGGAGCTGGCACCGCCTCCGGGGTTATCGTGCGCATCGGCAATAATCACCGGGCCTTTGCCGGGATGACTCAGCGCCCATTGCACAGCTTCGTCCGGTTCGTACAGCTTGCCTTGAAAGCCTTGGGCTTTATCAAGCACCTCATCCAGAAAGCCTGCTAAACGGCTATCGGCTTCTTCCTGCGTCTGCGCATAGGCCCACAAAACCGCTCCGCATTCGGGCACGTCAGCAGCAGGAAAGCCCATGGCGAAGGACACGCTCCCCTCGCCTTCTATTTCTTCCAGCGATGACAAGTGACGGTACAGGCTGGCAGCCGGTTCCATCTCGGTGCTTTGCCAGATCGCCGGGATCAGGAAGGGCAGTCGATGCCAGGCCAATTCCGGGCGACGATCGCTTTGCAGACATCGCATCAGCGCCTGAAAAGTACGCTCACCCGTTTGCGCCATATCCACATGCGGGTAAGTTTTGTACGCCACCAGCATATCGGCCTGCGCCAGCATGGTGTCGCTGACATTGGCGTGCAAGTCCAGACTGGCGACCACCGGCACGTCCGGCCCCACCATCTCGCGCACCAGAACCAGCAAATGCCCTTCCCCATCGTCCCGATGCTCGGCCACCATGGCGCCGTGCAAGTCCAGATACACCGCATCCACGGGCAGAACTTGCTCCAGGCGGTACAGAATCTCCGCCACGATCGCCTCATACGTCATGGCTTCGACGGGAGCGGAAGGACTGGCCGCGGCCCACAATAGCGGGACGCACTCGACCCCGGCTTGTGAGGCGGCAGCCATAAACCCGGCTGCCGGGATGTTGGCACCACGCAAGGCAGGTTCAATCGCCTCTGCCCGGCACATTCCCGGCCAGCCGCCCCCATGCTCAAAGTCCGCCATCGTTGCCATGGCCGGGCCAAAGGTATTGGTCTCATGCTGAAAACCCGCTACTGCAATACGCATCACTTGTCTCCGATTGCTATTACGCTTGTCCCGCCAGTTGGATACACAGCTGCTCGTAAATGTCCTTGGCCCCCAGGACATCGTCGATCGCTACCGACTCGTCTGCCGTATGTGCCTGTGCTTCCTCGCCCGGTCCCAAACCGATGGTGGGAATGCCACGTCGCCCGGCGGACTCGGAGCCATTGGTGCAAAACCACCAGGTATCCATTTCCACCACACGACCAGCTTGCTGGACCGCTTGCACCATGGCCTGCGCCAAAGGAGCCGACTCATCCAATCGCCAGGCGGGCAAGTCCCGCCCCGGACTGGCCTGCTGACCTGTATAGGTTTGTACCTGACTGTCCACCAGTTCCAGCGAAAAGCCCTCCACCCCTGCGGCTTGCAAGCATTGCTCCATTTGCTTGAGCACCGATTCACTGCTTTCCCCCACCAGGGTGCGGCGATCAAAACGCACCGTAACGGACGACGGAATCAGCGAAATGGAAGGATGCGGGTCGGAAATGATGTCAGTAGGCACCAACAGGGCTTGGCCGACTTGCGCATCCTTGGGCAAATCCAGTGTCTGCAAAACAGAAATAGCTTTGGCCGCTGCCTGAATAGGATTCACCCCCAGATGAGGCAAGGCTGCATGCGCTGGACGGCCTTGCAGACGCAGCAAGATCTCCTGCCGCCCTTTCTGACCCACCATGATGCGCAAACGCGAAGGCTCACAAATCACCACGGCGGCTGGCGTGCATAGTTCCAGAGCGTGCGACAAGGCATAGCCTTCGATCACTTCCTCCATCACGCTGGCAGACACGGCAATACGCTGTTTCAATGCGCCGCTACGAGCCGCTGCCGCCGCGCCACACAGAGCAGCGGCCAAGCCTGCCTTCATGTCACTGGTGCCGCGCCCATACATGCGGCCGTCCTTGATTTCGGCTCCAAAAGGCTCCACCGTCCAGGTTCCAGCAATAGGGACCACATCCATATGAGCATCGAATAACAGCGCCAGCGGGGCCTGGGCCGGGCCCACAAAGCCCAGCACCGAACCTTTTTCATCAACACTGATTTGATCAAAGCCCAAGTCCCGCATGACTTGCTGTACAAAGTCCGCCATGGCCTGCTCTTGTCCGGACAGGCTGGGGATGCGCACAAAAGCCTGTGTCAGGCTGACCGCGTCCCAGGCCAGATCCATTTGCTTGTGTTCGCTCACGCCCATGGCACTACCGCTCCACGTTGCGAGCTGATCAAACCATAAGCCTCTGGTCGACGATGACGCTCAAAGTTGAAGGTCGTGCTTTTGTAGGAATGGCACAGATCCAGATCGCAGCGGGCAATGGCCAGCTCGTCACCCTTGGTCGAGCAAGCCGCAACAATCTCCCCAGACGGCGCAATGATGGCGCTGCCGCCAATCATCTCGATGCCCTCTTCGCTACCCGCCTTGGCCACGCCCACCACCCAGGTGCCGTTCTGATAGGCCCCGGCCTGCATCACCAGATGGTTGTGGAACATGGACAGATCGTCGTGCTCCGGGGCGGGCGGGTTATGAACCGGCGTGTTGTAGCCCAGCATGACCATTTCCACGCCCTTCAAACCCATGACGCGGTAGGTTTCTGACCAGCGGCGGTCGTTGCACAAAGCCATGCCCATCACGCCCCCAAAGGCCGACCACACACCGAACTCGTGGCCGGGTTCAAAGTAATATTTCTCCAGATGCTGGAAAGCACGCCAGGGCTCGTCCTGGCCGTGACCGGGCAAATGCACCTTGCGATACTTGCCCACAATCGTGCCGGTTTTATCGACCAGAATGGATACGTTAAAGCGACGCTTTACGCCGTTTTCAATGACCAGCTCGGCATAGCCCAGGTAGAAACCTATCTGCAATTTGGCAGCGGCATCAAACAAGGGCTGGGTGTCCGGCCCCGGCATCTGGGTTTCGTAAAAACAATCAAAATCGGAAATATCCTCGCTGAACCAGCGCGGGAAAAACGTGGTCAGTGCCAGCTCGGGAAACACCACCACATCAACATCCATTTTCTTGGCTTGATGCAAATGGGCCAGCAAGCGGTCAACCACCTGCTTCTTGGTTTCGTTGCGCGCGATAGGACCCAGTTGGGCCGCAGCTACATTGACAAACCTGGACATGAAATATGAACTCCATCAACAATTAAGATCCGCCCTGGGCGGGATTCGGAACGCCCGGCCCCTCTCAATCAAGGGCCAGAAATCGAAAACAGACTGCGCGCCGGGCTGCGCACAAGGCTCAGCCCCCAGCTGCGCTGACACGCGCATCAATCAGGCATAAGCACAAAAATTCTGAAAATCCCAATGCACACCGGGTGCGGATTCCACCAGTTCACGGGTGTAAGCCTGACTAGGCTGGCTAATGACACGGCCTGGGTCCCCGGCCTCCACAATCCGGCCTTTTTGCATCACCACAATGCGATCGGAAATCTGGGCCGCCACCCTTAAATCGTGCGTAATAAACAGGATGGCCACACCAGTTTTGCGCTTGATATCGACCAGCAACTTGAGCACTTGCTCTTGCACCAGCACATCCAGCGCGGACACGGATTCGTCCGCAATCAGGACATCCGGCTCCATCACAATGGCGCGGGCCAGACAAAGCCGTTGCCGCTGACCACCCGAAAATTGATGCGGATAGCGCTCCAGCACATCCGCGTCCAGCCCCACAATGGACAAGACCTCGGTCACGCGTTCGATAGCGACTTTGGGATCGACGCCGATGTTGTGCATGCCCTCGGTCAAAGACTGGCCAATCGTCACGCGGGGGTTCAAAGAGCGATACGGATCCTGAAACACGATTTGCACTTTGCGCCGCTGCGCCAGGCTGCGGTCCTTGCAGGCGGCGGGTAAAGTTTCACCGTTCAGCGTGATCTGCCCTGAACTTGCCTCAACCAGGCCAATAATGCAGCGCGCCAAGGTGGACTTGCCCGAGCCGGACTCCCCCACGACACCCAGCACTTCATCACGGCGTATATCCAGATTGATATCGCTAAGCGCATGCATCTTGCGACCTTTGGAGAACCAGCAATCCGAGCCATAGACCTTGCCCAAACCACGGGCGCTCAACACGATCTCGTTTTGCACTTCCTCTTTTGCAGGCGGATGCACATTGGGAACGGACGCAATCAGGGAGCGGGTATACGCTTCTTTGGGATTGGACAGAATCTGCTGACACGTCCCCATCTCCACACTATCGCCACGCTTCATCACCAGAATCCGGTCAGCAATATCGGCCACCACACCAAAGTCGTGCGTCACGAAAATGACCGAGGTGCCGCATTCGCTTTGCAGTTCCTTGATCAGGCTTAGAATCTGCTTTTGCGTGGTCACGTCCAACGCCGTGGTAGGCTCATCCGCAATCAGCAAACGTGGCTGCAGGATCAAGGCCATGGCAATCATGATGCGCTGGCGCTGACCGCCGGACAGCTCATGCGGATAGGCCATGAAGAGTTTTTCCGGCTCCGGCAAACGCACGCGCTCCAGCATATTGATCACACGCTGGCGACGCTCCTGCCGGGAACTGTTCTTTTCGTGGATACGGATCACTTCGTCGATCTGCTCGCCCACCCGCTGCACCGGATTCAGCGCGGTCATGGGCTCCTGAAACACCATGGACATGGCCGAAGCCCGCAAGGACAGCAAATGCTCCTTGTTCATGGTCAGCAGGTTCTCGCCCATCAGCTCGATACTGCCTTGGCTGACACGCAAGGTATCGGGCGGCAACAAGCCCATGATGGCAAAGGAACTCAAGGATTTGCCCGAGCCGGACTCGCCCACAATGCACAGGGTCTCGCCTGCATACACATCAAAGCTGAGCTTGTTCACCAACTGGCGGGGATTAGTCGCTTTAGTTTCGATGCACAAGTCCTTCACCGACAAAACACAGTGGGGCTTGGTCGTAGAGGTATTCATTGTTATGTCTCCTGCCCTCGTCATTTACAGCCGTGTGACCAGCTTGGGATCCAGAGCATCGCGCAAGGCGTCGCCCAGGACGTTGATACTGAGAATGGTGATGGACAGCACAATGCCGGGGTACAGCACGATGCCGGGAATCAGCTGAAAGTACAGGCGACCTTCGGCAATGATGTTGCCCCAGGAGGCCATCTCGGGAGGGATGCCCGCCCCCAGGAAACTCAAGATCGCTTCCAACAACACCGCCGAGGCAAACACATAAGTGCCCTGCACAATCAGAGGGGCAAAGGTGTTGGGGAACATATGGCGCGACAAGATCACGTAGGCCGAAGTCCCCACTGTCATGGCCGCTTCCACATAGGGCTCGGAACGCACGCTAAGAATCACGCCCCGCACCAAGCGTGTCATGCGTGGGATCTCCGGGATGGCAATGGCGATCAGTACCGTGGTCAGGCTGGCACCGGACACCGACACCAGCGCAATGGCCAGCAAGATGCCAGGGATGGCCATCACACCATCCATCACTCGCATGATGACGGCGTCCAGACGGCGGAAGTAACCCGCCAGCGAACCCAGAATCACGCCAAAGAACACGCTGATGGCCAGGACACCGAACCCCACCATAAAGGACACTTGCGCCCCATACACCACGCGGGAATACAGATCCCGACCCAGTGCATCCGTCCCCAGCCAGAACTGCTCGGAAGGCGGTTGCAGACGCACACTGGGGTCCAGTTGGGTGGGATCTTGCGTACCCAGAAACGGAGCAAAGATCGCCATGGCGGCCATCAGGATCAGGAACAGCAAGGCAGCACGGGCCGAATTGCTGGCGACCACTTTCTTCAATTTGTTGAGCTTTTGCATATTGTTCTACCTGTAAAAAGCGAGGGCTCAATAATCGATACGGGGATCGACCAGCATGTAGGAGATATCAATCAGCAGATTCACCCCTACATACACCAGCGAAAACAGCACGATCAGGCTCTGAATCACCGTAAAGTCGCGCGACAGCACCGCATCCAGCACCAAGCGCCCAAGCCCCGGAATGTTGAAGACCGATTCGGTCACCACCACCCCGCCGATCAGCATGGTGATGCTGATGCCGATAATCGTCAGGATGGGAACTGCCGCATTGCCCAGGGCATGACGTGTCAGGACACGACGCTCGTTCAAGCCTTTGGCACGGGCGGTGCGGATGTAGTCCTCGTTCAAGGTGTCGATCACACTGGTGCGCACAATGCGGGTAATCAGGGCGATGTACACCGTACCCAGGGACACCGCCGGCAGAATCAAATGCCGCAGGTGTTCCCACAGGCCTTCACTCAAGGGCTTGTAGCCCTGTACCGGCAACCAGCGCAGCTCCAGCGAAAACAGCAGGATCAACAAATAAGCCACGATGAATACCGGCACGGAAAAGCCCGCCACCGACCCTGCCATCACAAAGCGATCCAGCGACTTGCCTCGATACCAGGCCGAGCACACCCCTAGCGGAATGGAAATGGCCAGGGTGTAGGCCAGGGTCAACAAGGTCAGCGAAACCGTAGGCCCCAGACGATCCAGCACCAGATCCTTGACCGGGCGGCTGGAGATCAGGGACGTGCCAAAGTCCCCTTGCACCATGCTGCCCAGCCATTGCACAAACTGCACCGGCACTGGCTGGTCCAGCCCCATCTGATGACGGATTTCCGCGATCTGTGCATCCGTCGCGTTATCTCCCGCCACCAGTACAGCGGCATCGCCATGTGTCATGCGCAGGACCACAAAGATCACCAGCGCCACAATCAGCAATACCGGGATGGTGGCCAGTACGCGCTTGAAAATAAGCCCAATCATCGCTTCTCCACATTCCAGAAGACCGGAACCGGCGTTTGCAGAAAGCCATTCAGGTTCTTGCGCACGGCGCTGACCATCTTGAACTCACCCAGAGGGACGATCACACCTTCATCCATGATGTGTTTTTGCAAGTCCGTGGCCAAACGCACCAGCTCGGACTCGCCACTGGCGCGGGCAAATTCCATGCGTGTCTTTTCAATGGCAGGGACATCCGGCCAGCCAAACCAGGCCTTGTCGCCGTTGGAGGCCACCGCCATGAAGCTCAGCGGATTGCTGACATCCACCAGCCCGGAATAGGTGGTGATGATGCTCCAGCCCCCCTCTTGCACGGGACGCTTGGAGGTGCGGCGAGTCTGCACGGTTTGCCAGTCCATGGCTTCCACGTTGACGGTGAACCCGGCATTGCGCAGTTGCTGGGCAATCACAGGCACCACGGGCGAAGTCAGGAAGTCGGTGGGATGCAGCAAGACCACGGGCTCGCCCTTGTAGCCGGCCTGCTCCAGCAGCTTTTTCGCACCGGCGGCATCACCCTTGAAGTAGGCTTCAGAACCGGCTTGTGACGGGAAAACGCTGTGGCATCCAAACACGGCACCACACGTTTCAAAGTATTCCGGGTTGCCCACTTGCGCCTGCATCAAGGGCTTCTGGTTCAGCGCCATCATGGCGGCCTGACGCACTTGCTTGTTATTGAATGGCGGCTGCAGGAAGTTAAAGCGCATCTCGGTCTGCGCGCCCCGAGCCGTAGAAGCATTCAGAACAATGTCCGACTCGTTTTGCAGCAGGGGCAAGAGGTCCAGCTGAACCTGATCGATCACATCAATCTCGCCACTGCGCAGCGCGTTCACCCCGGTCATGGCATCGGGCATGGCCACCCAACGCACACGATCTACCTTGACCTGTTTGCCACCGGCCAACCCGCTGGCAGGCTCATTGCGGGGCACGTAGTCCGGGTTTTTCTCGAACACAGCCTGCACACCTGGGCGATATTCCTTCTCCACAAATCGGAATGGTCCCGAACCCACCGTAGAAGTAATCGCCTGACTGACCGGCGTGCGTGCCACATCCTTGGGCATGACAAACAAGGGCAAGGAACTGGGTTTGCCCATGGCGCGCAACGCGATGTCGGTCGGGAAAGAGAACTGCATCACAAAGGAGCGGTCATCCACGACCTCCATCTTGGTCAGGAACTCCGTCATGATCTGGCCCATCTTGTCCAGCTGAATCCAGCGCTTGATGGACTCGACCGCATCTTCAGCCGTCACGGGCGAGCCATCATGCCAGCGCAGGTTTTCACGCAAAGTCATGGTGTAGGTCTGACCGTCCTCGGACACTTTCCAGCCTTCCAGCATCTGGGGTTTGACCTGCCCCTGCGCATCTTCCGCCAGCAAGGTGTCGTACACCATATAGCCGTAGTTACGCACAATGTAGGAGGTAGTAATGACTGGATCCAGGGAGCGCAGTGGCGCTTCCATTACGGCGGTCAGCGTGGTTTGCGCACTGACGGCCGCAGGGGCAATCGCCGTGATGGCAAGGGCAGCCCAGACAGCGGCTAACGATTTGGCAGGACGCAAGCGGTCCTTAAGCAGGTTGCTCATGTTTTGTCTCTCCAGGTAGTTAAAAGCGGTCCGCCTTTGCTCTTGTGGCGGCGGTCCCGTCATCAGGGATTTACTGCTTATTCACGGGCCAGCTCCACCAAGGTCGATAGCAGAATCGAACATCCCGCTATCAGGTCTTTATCGTGGGTAAACTCTGCCGGGTTGTGGCTCAAACCACGTACACTCGGTACAAAAATCATGCCTGTGGGGCAAGAGCGCGCCAGCATCTGCGCATCGTGCCCGGCACCGCTGGGCATGCGCTTGACCGAGCAGCCCAGATCCTTGGCGTGTTGCTCGACCTTGCTGATCAAGCGTTCATCAAACTGCACAGGATCAAAGCGGGCCAAATGGCGATGCTTGATCTGCACACCCTCACGCTCGGCCGCCTGCCGGGCGAAATCCAGCACTTCCTGTTCGGCCTGATCCAGGCTGGCCTTGTCCACATTGCGCAAATCCACGGTAAATACGGCTTTGCTGGGGATCACATTGACCAGATTCGGAAACAGCTCGCAGCGCCCTACTGTGCCCAGTTGCGGCGGGCCGTAACGCTCAGTCAACTGGCGTACAAAACTACCAATTTGCTGCGCCACGACACCGGCATCATGACGCAGGTGCATGGGCGTGGTGCCCGCATGGTTGGAGACACCATGCACCTCAAACTCCAGCCAGCAAATCCCTTGCACGCCAGTCACGGCACCAATATCAATGCTTTCATGCTCCAGAACCGGGCCCTGCTCAATATGCAGTTCCATATAGGCATGCACATCAGGTTGGCCGCAAGGCACGGAACCGGCGTAGCCAATACGCTCCAGATTCTCGCGCACGGTGCTGCCATCAATGCCCACGGTGTCCAGTGCTTCCTGCAAGGACAAGCCACCTTGAAACACCAGACTGCCCATCATGTCCGGAGCAAAGCGCGCTCCTTCCTCATTGGTAAAGGCCACCACTTGCAAGGGACGATCCAGTTGCACATCGGCATCATTCAAGCTGGCCACCACTTCCAGTCCCGCCAGCACACCCAGATTGCCGTCGTAGCGTCCGCCAGTACGCACGGTATCAATGTGCGAACCCGTCATGACCGGCGCCACATCCAGACGGCCAGCGCGTGTCCCGATAATGTTACCGATCTGATCGATCTCCACACGCATGCCCAGATCACGCATCCAGCTGACCACCTGATCGCGGCCCGCCTTGTCCTCATCCGTCAGGGCAAGGCGGCAGACGCCGCCCCCGTCGATTGCACCAATCTGCGCCAACTGCGCAATACGCTGCAGCAGGCGTTCGCCATTAATGGCTAAACAAGTGCTGGCTGCGCTGTTCATACTGGCTCCTGAGCCAGCACTTCTTTGGCGCTCATACCGACAATGCGCTGATACAGCTCTGCATCGGTATCACCTTCGCTGGCAAAAAATAGGATTTGGCTGTTTTCATCAATACCCAATGCCTGACGCCAGTCCGCTTGCTCGCACGCAGCCATGCAAGCCGCCACACCGGCCACGGCAGACTCACCCGCCACAATCGGCGCATCACCTTTATCGGCACGGGCCAGACGGCGCATGGTTTGCAAGGCGGCATCGTCTTCCAGCGTCATATAGGCATAGGTGCCGGGATCCAGAATTTCCCAGGCCAGCAAGGAAATTTCGCCGCAAGCCAGACCGGCCATCACCGTATTCAAATCGCCGGTGACCGTGACGGGCTTACCTTGAACAGCACTTTGGAACAGGCAATCGGCCTTGTTGGGTTCCACCACAATCAAGCGAGGGCGCTGCGCACCCAGACGCTCCCACATATGGGCGCATACGGCCGCCGCCAAACCACCCACACCACCCTGAATAAAGACGTGAGTCACCGGCTTGCCCGAAGCAATCTGATCCAGCGCTTCCTGCACCATCACGGTGTAGCCCTGCATCACATCCTTGGGCACATCCATATAGCCCGGGTAGGACGTATCGGACACCACAAAATAGCCATGCTCTTTGGCATCTTCAGCAGCTTGGCGCACCGAATCATCGTAATTGCCGGGCACGCGTACTACCTTTGCCCCGTAAGAGGCAATGGCCTGCTCACGACCAGTACTGACATGCTCATGGATATAGATCACGCACTGACAACCGGCATTCTTCGCCCCCCAAGCCACCGAGCGGCCATGATTGCCATCGGTCGCGCAGGTCACGGTCAAACCAGCAATAAAGTCCTTGTAGGCAGGACTCTTCAGATCATCCAGCGTCAGGCTGGCATTGCCGGTATGAGCTTGCAACTGACGCAACAGCAAACGATTGACGGCATAAGCACCGCCCAAAGCCTTGAAGCTGCCCAAACCAAAACGACCGGCCTCATCCTTGTAATACACCCCGCCCACCTTCATCTGCGCGGCCAGGCCGGGCAAATGACGCAAAGGAGTAGGCGCGTAACCGGGCCACTGCACGATGCTGGCCTGAGCCTGCTCGTAGGCGGCCACCGACAAAATCGATTGCAAGGAGGCGTCATATTCCTGGCTATCCTGAACGCAACGAGGGTTCAGATACAGTTGCACCGCGCCTTGCTCCCGAACGGCATGTTTGTTCATGTCTGCTCCACTTCTATGGGTTTAATTATTGGACTTCAAGTCCTGAAAACTGCGATGGATGGATTCAATCTTCTGCAACTTACGGGCAACCTGCGTCTCGGCCTGCAGTGCCACCCGGCTGACCAAGTAATTGATCAGGCTGAGCGTGCCGGTATGCGAGTCAAACAAGTACTCCCCGCGTGTTGCCACCGTGAATGCGATGTCTTGCGAACGCAGCAAGGAGCTTTCCAGGCCATCCGTCAAAAAAGCCATCTGTACCGACTCGCCCCGCAGATGCTCCACCAAGGAAGGCAAGAGCACCGAGCGGCGACGAAAATCCATCACCAGGGCCAGATCCCCTGCTTCCACATCGGCCAGTTGCTCGGTCAGATGGGCCACCGTGCCCACCGCCAGATGCACATCCGGGCGCAGCTGCTGCAGTAAAGAGTGGGCGTAGCACGCCAGGATCTGGCCATTGCGGAAACCAAACACCCAGATGCGTCGTGCTTTCAGGGCGGCTTGGGTGAAGTTGTCCAGATGCTGTTCAGTAATGTTCTGGAAGGTGGTGGAAATGTTCTGTACGTCTGCATTGATAAACGGCGTCATATCGGCCTGAATACCGCTGCTGGACATGGAGTGCAGACGCTTGAAGGGAGCGCCGTCACCCATTTGCTCGCGGGCCGTGACCCGGAATTCGTTAAAGCCGTTAAAACCCAGACGCCGGAAAAAGCGCACCGCGGTAGCCGCCGATACACCTGCTTTCTCGGCCAGTTCCTGGGCGGAGTAAGTCGCCAGCTGCCCCATATGAGACAGGACCACATCGGCCAACCGCCGCTCCGCGCTGGGCAGGACATCGAGAATATCCAGGATCGAATCTTTGATGACCATGACACAACCTAAAATTGAAATTTGTTTTTCATATAATACTTAATAAAATTTTAATTTCAATTATGGATGTAATGATTTGGCTCCGTATTTACCCTTGGGAGCAGAAAAAAAGAAAGAAGATCATGATCTCACGTCCACCAAGAGTGGCTTCAAATAAGGCCCACAGAGAAAAATAAGGGATAAACCCTTATTGGGAAAAATTTCTGTTTCCTGGCAATGAAAGCATAAAGCCCATGATGAAATTTAAATTTCATCATGGGCTTTGGTAAGACAAATTTCAGAACCAAGGCCGCTTGCAGAAGCCAGAAAAACCCCGTCAAGTGGGCCTATTGCGCTGGCAACAAAGACAAACAACGCGCAATCAGAATATCGGCCAAGGACAGACTTCTGGCCACACTCCGGGACCAGAGCGCCTACATCTGGCAAGCCAGCATGGCATCCTCAACATCAAGCGCCAACAGTTCACATCGATACGCGGATGCCTCTTGCAAGGCTTGTCGCATCACGCCCCCATTTTTAACGATCGTTAGAAATGGGGGGGATTACCCGATGACAAGTACTGAGACAGCTCACGCCACTCCTTGGCAAAGTAATAGTGCAGGAAACGCTGCTGGGCATGCCAGCGCACCCGTCTGAACAGACCGGCACCGGCACGAGCCTGGCGATGCGCCACAATATCGCGCCAGAGTTGGTCGGGTTCAAACCCGGTCCAGATTGAAGGGATGGGGGCAAGCGCGTTGGAATAGCAAACCGGCGCCACCCACTCGAACAAAGCCCTTTCTACATGGTGGACCGAAAAGTACTTGGCCACGTTCGCAATAGCCTGGTAATTAACCGGCCTATCTACAAACAATTCCGACAAGGCTTCACACAACGCCTTATCGCTTGGCTGATCACTCAAGATGTAACTCCTTCTCTCCAGCCATTTCCCCCTTTGATAATGAAGGGAACTACCATAACATCCAGCGACACACCGTCCGGTGGTCCAGACGATACTGGGCAGCTAAGGATCACGCCCCTATCTGCGTTGATCAATACGTCTGTGCAACTTCTAGCTTGAATGCTTCCGTATGCTTCGCCATATAAAACACCCCAAAGCTTGGATGGGTATCAAACTTTTGGGGTGCAGTTCAATTTTTCAACAGGCGGGCATTTTTGCGTGTGGAAATGCTTAATTCTTCCAGCATCCGCCGTTGAAGCCTTGCCAGGTACCAAGCTGTCTCCAGAAATTAACCCGAATGTGCTCGCTTGCCGGGATTTTTCTTGCTGCGGGTATGCGCACCACGTTCCTGGCTAACACATTGGCCCCGGAATTTCGTGCTGAGGTTCACGCCTTTGGGAGTGGCAGGAGGAGGAGTACGCTTACGGTCGGCCTCGGTAACAATTTTGGTGCCCATGGGAATCTCTCCAGTTTGGTCAACTTGCGTTTATTTTGCGTTCGCTCGGTTTAATCTCGGCCACAGGAATCATCACGGATAACCTGTCACCTCATCCAGCATAACAGGCATTGAACCAACCGGCCCCATAACCATGCCCCCCCCTCGCAAGGCCAGATGTCTGGACGTACACGCACTTTGGTATGGTTGCAGCAGTAGCCCCTACCCTTTCAAGGCACGAGCCGTATGTGTTTTTCCATACAAGGGTGAACCCATAGCGAAATGAATGCCTCTGGTGGGCTGCCAAGTGACGAGCGGCCCAACCGTGAGAGGATTTGTACCAATGTCCAGCCAATGCCGGTTTCAGCGCAGTGCGAGTACATGACTTAAAGCACACATTTGGGCGACGGCTGCGTGCTGCGGGAATGCATTTGGCAAACAGGCAAGTTCTGCTAGATCCCACGAATGGGTCAATCACAACCGACTATTCAGCCGCTGATTTGTCCAAATTGCTGAACGAAGTTGAGAAGCTTGCCCACAATGCCGAAAAAGCGCCGGCGGTTACGCTTCTGAGAAGACGGGGTGATCGGTGAAAAACGAGTCCCCACAGAATCCCCACAGCAATGAACAAGGGCTTACAGCAATAATGCTGTAAGCCCTTGATAAATATGGTCGGAACGGAAGGATTAGAACCTTCGACCCATTGCACCCCATGCAAGTGCGCTACGCCCCGAAAGAATCAAGCCCCGACCCTGTTTGCTCTGTTGTGCAAGCTTTTTCTTAAGAAGCATCTAGCTTAGGCCGAGTGGCTTACTACAAAAAACCTGGTGGTTTACATCAAAAGGCCAATTACCGCCAGAGGCCCAGACTCCTAGGATACCCCTTAAGACCCTTCTGTTCGCTCAGTAACGAACAGTGGCAGGACGTACACACAAACAACAAGGGGAAGAGAAGTGTCCAGGCGATCAATAAAAAGACAAGCTCTGCAAAACGTCGGTCTCTTCCCAGCCAGAACCTCGTTTCTGCGCCGGTTCTGGCTGGATTCCTTTACCCTGCTGGTACTGACCGCGTGTAGCACCAGCCTGTATGCCGCCTCCTACGAGGATTGGATCAAACAGGCACGCCAAGGCCAATACCAATCCGCCATTGCCGGCTTGCAGCAGTACCGGCAACAGCATCCGCAAGAGACACGTGTCCAGCTTGATCTGATGCGCATTCATGCCTGGGCAGGCCAGCCGCAAGAGGTCATCCGCCTGTACCAAAGCTGGCCGACCAACCTGCCCTTGCCGGCCGATGTATTGCTGCTGACAGCACGCGCCTACAAAGATGCGCGCCAATGGACACCGGCCCAAAACCTGTATCGGGAAGGAATGCGGCGCTTTCCACAACAAGCCGCCTTCACCATGGGCCTGTGCATGAGCCTGGCCGATGCCGGACTGACTGCCCAGGCCTTGAGCTGCGCCCAGCAACTGCAGCCGGCCACACGCCAAAACACCATGTACCTGCTGACGCGCAGCTACATCTACCGCGCTGCCGGCCAGAACTACGAAGCCCTGCGCTTCAGCCAGGACGCTCTGGCTGTCCAGCCAGACAAAACCGATGTTATCCGGGATTATGACCAGTCCCTGCATGCCGCCGGACTGCACCGCCAGGCGATGGAATGGCAAACACAACATCCCGACATCTTCTCGAACGCAGACCTGGCTGACCGTCAAGCCGACTATGCCGCTGAATTGACACGGCTGTCGCCCCAGCCCACACGCACACTACCCGAACGTTTTCTGGTCGCCAATCGAGCCATCGCGTTGCAAGACAAACTGGCTGACAGCGCCAGCTTTCTGGGTAACCCCGCTTTCGCCCGCCGCATCCGTGGTGACCGTCTGATTGCGATGGACACACGCGAAGACGCACCCTCTACAGTAGACATTGCTCCCGAACGGGCGGCCCAATATCCAGGCTATGCCTATGCCTCGCTAGGAGCCCTGCAACTGCGCGCCCGTCGCCCCGAACAAGCCGTATCCAGCTACGAGCGGGCGTTGGCCGAACCCTCGCTGGACGCAAAAACACGCACACGCTATCAAACCGGATTGGCCTTTTCCTTGCTGGAGTCTGGCCGCGAAGATCAGGCACTGGCATTGGCCGAGCGCATGGAAAAAGACATGCCCGCCACTCGGTGGCTACGCGGGAATCCAATCCCCCAGCCCAATCCAGGCTATACCGACGCCTTGATTTTGAAAAACTCGCTCTATACCTATACGGGTTTGCTCAAGGAGGCGCGCGAAAATCTGGGCAAGGCCAGCGCACAGGCACCGAGTAACGTCAACCTACGCGTGCCGCTGGCCGATGCCCAGCGCATGTCGGGCATGCCACGGGCGGCGGAACGCAATCTGAAGATCGCCGAAACCTACGCGCCGCGCCAAGAAGACGTCATCATCAGCCAGGCCCAGACCGCCCTGGATCTGCACGAATACCGCCAGGCCGAAGAACTATTGGCGTATGCCAAAGCGCACTACCCCACCAATATGCGGGTCGCGGAACTGGAAAAAGACTGGCAGTCCTACCGCAAGAATGAATTGATCCTGCGCAGCGGTTTTGAAACCAGCAACGGCGGCGATATCTCGGGCAATGACGGCATTCGCACCGAGGCGCAATGGTACAGCGCCCCCATCAACTACAACTGGCGCGCCACCGCCCTGGCCGGTCACCTTGATACCAGCGACGAGCTTGGTCACAACGTGAACTGGCAGGGAGCCGGCCTGGAGTACCGCGGCCGCGACTGGCAATCACAGTTGACAATCAACAACCAGAACTGGGGTCAGGGCAACAAGATGGGAGCCAGCCTGCAGCTTGATCACGAGCTGAGCGATCACTGGAGCATCGGCGGCACCCTGGACTATCGCACCCTGGATATTCCGAATCGCGCCCTGGCCGCAGGCATCACGGCCAACCAGGGACAAGTACGGCTGCGCTGGAAAAACGGCCCCGAACAATGGGTGCAAGCCGCCTATACCGGGACAAAATTCTCTGACAACAACGTACGTCAGAGTCTGCAGATCACAGGTAACCAACGCATCTACACCAGCCCGCGCATCAAGGCCGACGCCCAGCTGGAACTATGGGCTTCCGGCAACAAAGACGAAGACAGACCCTACTACAGCCCACGGCGCGAATACATGGCTGTGCCTGCCCTACGTCTGGAGCACCTGCTTTACCAACACTATGACGAGCGCCTGACCCAAGCCCTCACACTGGGTGTGGGCTTACATCACCAAAGCGGCTATGGCAATGGCACCGTAGGTTCCGTCGCCTACGAACTGAACTACCAGCACGACCGCAATCTGGAAGTCGGCCTGCGCCTGCAGGCCCTGTCCCGCCCCTATGACGGCCAGCGCGAACAGCAGTACAGCGGCATGGTTGAACTCAAGATCAAATTCTAAGCGGCCACGACAATGAGCACACGAATCCTGACCCTTCTGATAGTGGCCTTCAGCGCCCTTTTATCCGCCTGCAGCGCCAGCCCGCCGGCCCTGTATGTACCGCCCGAGCAGCGTCGCCTCGAACAACAAGAGCAGCCCTGGCGCAATGACGAGCTACTCATCATCGCCTACCACGACGTGGAGGACCACGATCCTAACCAGGCGTACCTGAGCGTCAGTACCGAGCACCTGCGCCAGCAGTTTTCCTGGCTACAGGAAAACAACTATGTGCCCGTCAGCGTAGAGCAGATTATGCGCGCCCGCCAAGGTGTGGAGCCTCTGCCTGAAAAGGCAGTGCTGCTGTCATTTGACGACGGGTATCAAAGTTTCTATACCCGCGTGTTCCCGCTGCTAAAAGCCTATCACTGGCCTGCGCTGCTGGCCCCGGTCGGCAAATGGTTGGACACCCCCGACAACGAAAAAGTGGACTTTGGCGGTCTTCCCACCGAACGTTCGCGCTTTTTGCACTGGGCACAAATCGACGAAATGGCCAAATCCGGTTTGGTGGAAATCGGCGCGCACACCCAAAACATGCATTACGGTGCCATCGCCAACCCACAAGGCAATATCCAGCCAGTGGCTGCCGCACATCGCTACCTGACCGATCAGAAACGCTACGAGACCGATGCCGAGTACACCGCCCGCTTTCGCGAGGATGTGCGCGCCATCAGTGCCCGCGTCAAACAGCACGCCGGTAAGCCGCCGCGCGTCTGGGTCTGGCCCTATGGCCGGATCAGCGGCCTGGGCCTGCAAATTCTGGAGCAAGAAGGCTATCAGATGGCCCTGACGCTGACCGACGGCGTGGCCAATGTCCACGACCCGATGAATATGCCCCGCTATCTGGTGGATAACGACCCGGACATCAGCACCTTTGCAGGCTTTATCACCGCCCGTGAAGACCGTCAGGCCGAGCGCGTGGTGCATGTGGATCTGGATTATGTGTACGACCCCGATCCGGCGCAGATGGAACGCAACTTGAGCGCCCTGGTGCAACGCATCGCAGACCTGAAACCACGTAGTGTCTATCTGCAAGCCTTCGCCGACCCCACAGGCGATGGCCTGGTGCGCGCGGTCTACTTCCCCAACCGCCACCTGCCCATGCGCGCCGACCTGTTCAATCGCACGGCCTGGCAATTAAGTTCGCGCGCCCACGTCAATGTCTTTGCATGGATGCCCGTGCTGGCCATCGAGACGTCCGAGCCGGCGCAACGCGTGCTGCAATGGCATGCCGACGGCAGCCCACCTTCCCTGCCCACACAAGGCTACCGCCGCCTGTCCCCCTTTGACCCTCGCACTCGCCAGATCATGGGCGATCTGTACGAAGACCTGGGACGCAGCGCCATCTTCTTTGGTGTCGTATTCCATGACGATGCCACGCTGACCGACTTTGAAGATGCCTCGCCCGCCGCCCTGGACGCCTACGAAAACGCCGGCTTTGGCAGGGACATCAGAACGATACGAGCCAATCCCGAGCAGTTTGAGCGCTGGACGCGCTTTAAATCACAAGCCCTGATCGACTTGACCCGGGAACTAGCTGATCGGGTACGCAAGCAGCGCGGCCCGCAGATCAGTACGGCCCGCAATATGTACGCTCTACCGGTTCTGAAGCCCCAGAGCGAACAGTGGTTTGCCCAGAACCTGAACGATTTTCTGCAAGCCTATGACTGGACTGCCGTGATGGCCATGCCCCGCATGGAAGACATCCTCGATCAGCATGCCGTGACCTGGCTGAACGAGCTGGTCGATAAGGTGGCCAGCCACCCAGAAGGCCTGCGCCGCACCGTGTTCGAAGTGCAATCGGTCGATTGGCCCGGCCAAGGTCAACCATCCCGTCCGCTGGACTCCCATCTAGTGGCCGGCTGGCTCAATGCACTGACGGCAAGAGGGGCGCGACATGTCGGCTATTACCCCGACGACTTTGTCAACAATCAGCCCAAGATGAACGTGATTCGTCCGGAAATCACGATTGAATGGTATCCAACAAAAAATGATTGAACGACTGATCGCCCTATTGGCCCTGTGCCTGATCGTCGGAATTCCCCTGGGAATCACCGTCGCCCTGACCAGCCACCTACTGCTCTACTTCATCTTCATGTACCCGCTGTTCATGTCGGGCATATGGATAGGCGGCGGCTTGATCTTCTGGTTCCAGCATGAACGCCGCTGGACCTATAAACCACACGCCCCACCCGAACTGGAAGGCATGCCGCTGGTCAGCATCCTGATCCCCTGCTTTAACGAACAGGCCAACGCCCGCTCTACCATCCTGTCCGCGCTGAACCAGGTCTATCCCAACATCGAAGTCATCGCCATCAACGACGGCTCCAGCGACCGCACCGCCCAAGTGCTCAATGATCTGAGCGAGGAGTACGACAAGCTGCGCGTCATCCACCTGGCCCAGAACCAGGGCAAGGCACTGGCCCTGCGCATGGGAGCCCTGAGCGCCAGCGGCGATTACTTCGTGTGTATAGACGGGGATGCTTACCTGGACCCGGAAGGCGTCAATTACCTGGTCGCCCCCATGCTGCGTAACCCGGAAGTCGGTGCCACCACCGGTAATCCGCGCATCCGCACGCGCTCCACCCTGATCGGCCGCATCCAGGTTGGCGAGTTCTCCTCGATCATCGGGCTAATCAAGCGCACGCAGCGCGTCTACGGAAAAATCTTCACGATTTCCGGCGTGATCGCAGGCTTTCGTCGCCAGGCCTTGGACGAAGTGGACTACTGGAGTCTGGACATGATCACCGAGGACATCGATGTGACCTGGAAGTTGCAGCTGGCCGGCTGGCAGGTGTTCTATGAGCCGCGCGCCCTGTGCTGGGTGCTGATGCCCGAAACACTGAAAGGCCTGTTCAAGCAGCGTTTGCGCTGGGCTCAGGGCGGTGCGGAAACCTTCCTGAAATACACCCCGCAGGTGCTGCGCTGGGAAAACCGCGGCATGTGGCCCCTGACCCTGGAATACCTGTGTTCGACCTTATGGAGTTTCGCCCTGGGCGTAGCGATGCTGATCTGGTTGCTTGGACAAATGCTCCACTTGCCTGCCGCCACCCAGATCGACGGCCTGTTCCCGCCCTCGTTCACCGGTATGGTGCTGGCCGGCATGTGCCTGCTGCAGTTCGCCGTCAGTATCTGGATCGACCGTCGCTACGAGCCCGATCTGCCCCTGACGATGTTCTGGATCATCTGGTACCCATTTGCCTACTGGTTGATCAATTTTTTAACCACGCTGTGGAGTTTCCCCATGGTCATGCTGCGCCTGCGTCGCAAACGCGCCCGCTGGAGCAGCCCCGACCGGGGTATCAAGGAGCTGTCATGATCATCACGACCCAACGCCATCCCATCACTCGCTGGATAGACCGTCTACTGACCATCGCCGGCTGGTTCGTCTTCAGTTACCTGATCGCCAAAGGCTTGCTCCTATTGATCGGTCACACCATGGACAAAGCTGGCTACGAACAGATAGATCCGATCTTCCCAACCCTGACCACCTTTCTGTTCTACGGGGCGGTTCTGCTGACCAACGGCCTGCTGCTGTTGGCCTGGTCACGCTGGCGACGCCAGCAGCGCCAGCAGCGCCACCTGCGCCAGGCCCTGTACCGCCAACGCAGCCGCTCGCATCGCGTCAAGCAGCCCCCCCTGCCGCACTTTGATCACGAGCAGATCGATACCGTGCGCCACAGCCGCATCGTCGTGCTCTACAACGCCCAGGACGGCGCGGTACAGCATGTAGAAGCAGCCAATCCGCTACCCATGCAGCAGGCAACCGGCCCACACGACGGAGAACCACTGACACCGCTGATCTTTCGTCCGCGCGCCTACCCCAAACAGCCTACGCCGAATCAGTAGCACCGACGCAAAAACAGCCCTGTGCAAGGGCAAACAGCCTAGGAAATGCGGCTCATGTAATTGCAGATGGCCGTCTCTACCATAGTCAGTAACGCCGATGTATCAAGCCGTAAGGCGAAGGAACAACAGGTGCTGCAATGACAAAACCATACCAACAAGGGGCCGTGCTCCTGGCAATGCTGTGTGTCATGAGCAGCGCCGCTGCACAACCAGGCAGAGATACCAGCAAGCCCAAACCGGCCAACTTCATGGAAGCCATCCGGCAGGCTGAAGTAGTTCGCAAGAACCTGTTTGACGATCCGCTCGCGGGCATCGTCATCAACCGCACCGTCACGGTGCAAGGACAAGACTTTTACCGCTACTTCAGCAATCGCTGGCGCGAGCTGACCGGGGCCAGTCCCTTCACCCTGACGGTGGTGGAGCGCCCGTCGGCCCGCTGGGGCAGCGAAATCTGGGTCGAATACCGCCGCCAGCGCATGTATCACGCTTTTCTCACGCCCGCGCGTTCCGGCACAAAGAAGGCCAGTGAGCGGGCTGTGGATCTTGTTCTGGAAAACGTCAATAAAAGCGAGATCGAACGCGTACTCACCAACAACCCGGACCTTGCTCCGGACGAACTTTAACAAGAGAGACATAACGTGAAGACCTTCCTGCCCCTTGCCTCTGTTGTGCTGACCGGTGCGCTATTTGCTCCCGTCCACGCAACCGAACTGATATATACCCCCGTCAATCCCAATTTCGGCGGCAGCCCGCTCAATGGGCAATGGCTACTGAACTCGGCCCAGGTCACCAACAAGCACACGGACCCCGACGCCGAAGACCTGGGCTCATCCTTTGAGCAGCGCACGCCCTTCCAGGACTTCAACGATCAGTTGGAGCGCTCGGTACTCAGTCGCCTGGCCTCGGCCGCGTCCTCGCAGTTTGTGGACAGCAACGGCAAATTTGTACCCGGGACCTTCGAGACCGGCAGCTTTACTGTCAGCGTCGTCGATATCGGCGGCGGAGCACTGACGATCACCACTACGGACCGGATCACCGGCGCTTCCACTACTTTCCGAGTGATGCAACCATGATGAGCACAGTGACCGTCCTGAACGCGCGCCCAACACGCCTGTTAAGCGTGCTGGCCCTGACCTGGGCCCTGGCTGCCTGCGCCGTCCCCTCCACCCCGGCCGAAGTCAAAGGCTCTGCCTACCTGACGCCCGCCTCGCCAGCCACACACGATCTGCTGGAGCTCCCCGCGCCCGCCCAGCGCCTGACCGTGGCCGTCTACGGGTTTCGTGACCAGACCGGCCAATACAAGCCCAATCCGGACAGTTCCTTTTCCACCTCAGTCACCCAGGGAGCCGCCGCCCTGCTGGTCAAAGCCTTGCGTGACTCGCGCTGGTTCACTCCGGTCGAGCGCGAAAGCCTGCAGGAACTGCTGACCGAGCGGCGCATCGTGCGCGCCCTGGACGGATCGCAGGAAAACGGCCAGCGCACCGCCATTAACATCCCGCCGCTAGCCCCGGCCGAAATCATGATGGACGGAGGCATCATCTCCTATGAAAGCAATGTGCGCACGGGCGGCGCGGGCGCACGCTTTCTGGGCGTAGGCCTGTCTACCCAGTATCGGGTGGACCAAGTCACGGTCAACCTGCGGGCCATCGACGTGCGCACCGGCAACATTTTGCAAAGCGTGTCCACGACCAAGACCATCTTTTCCTACGAAGTCCGGCCCAGCGTCTACAAGTTCGTGAACTTCAAAGACCTGCTGGAAATCGAGGCTGGCGTAACCAACAACGAACCGGCCCAGCTCTCGGTCAAAGAGGCCATTGAATCGGCGGTGGTGCATCTGATCGTGCAAGGCATGAAGGAAGGCCAATGGCGACTGCAAAACGAGGCCGACCGTAACAACCCCATCGTGCAGAACTACATGAAGCAAAACGAAACCTATCGCAGCATGCGCACCCAGACCGCTGTGGCCGCTCCTGAGGCCACGCAAGCCAATGAGGCCACAAGCGATGAGGTGCAGACCGCTCCAGTCACCGGCAGTTGAACACGAGCAGACAGCGCGGTGGTTCCGAGAAGACCGGCCACCGCTCTCTTTCCTAACAACGGTCTTCGACATGCACTGAGGAGAAGTATATGAACGGCAAACTGTCCACATTAGCTATTGCCCTGGGCACCGCGCTGGCCCTGCCCACACTGGCGCTGGCTGACAACGCCACCGTGACGCAGACCGGCAATTTCAACAAAGGCGTAGTTCTTCAAAACCACAACGCCAACGCCAACGCGACCATCGACGTGAAGGGAGACCGCAACGACGATTACATCAACCAGTGGGATAACGGTACGGTTCGCACCACCGTGAAGGTCATCAACGGCAACGACAACAAGGCCGTGGTGGAACAAAGCCGCAGCGGCGGCAACTCCACGATCACCATCACCCAGTCACGCAACCGCAACGACGCCTTTGCCAGCCAATGGCAGGCCAACGGATCGCAAATCGGCATCAAGCAATTACGCTCGGACAACAAGGCGGTTGTGGAACAAGTCCGCAGCACTGGTGACCAGGCCTGGGTAAACCAAACGGGACAAGCGGGCGATGCCTATGTCAATCAATACCGAACCCGTGACGCACTGGCTGTCATCAACGACAGCGGCGCGCGCAACGACTCAGTCATTGAGCAAGACAACAGCAGCCATGTCAACGCCTTCATTACCCAATCGGGGTACAAAGGAGATGCGTACATCAATCAATACAAAAGCATGAGCTCGACCGCCAGCATCACCGACAGGGGCAAGTACGACAAAGGCGTGATCGATCAGTGGAATGTCTCCAACTCGAACGCCTCCATCGTCCAGGGCGGTGGCCACAAAAATGATGCCACTATCAGCCAAACCGGCACGTGGTGGGGCAATTCGGATCGCCTGCACGCCAGTATTGTCCAGATCGGCTCGCATAACAAAGCCGTTACTGAACAGACCGGCTACAGCAACGACAGCAACATCATCCAAAGTGGCCTGGGCAATGACGCCTATAACTCCCAAGCAGGCATCGGCAACGATTCCTACATCAGCCAGAGCGGCGGCTATAACAAGGCCGTGGTTACCCAGGTCGGTTTCAACCTGGATTCGTCGGTTATGCAGAACGGTTGGGGCAACCGTGCCCAAGTGGTGCAAAGCGGCCTGAACCACAACAGTACCGTCACCCAGACGGGTAATTTCAACAATGCGTATGTCAACCAACATTAACCGGCTGACGTAAGCCAAATGTCAGCGGCAATATGTTATATAGTAGGCGCCGCTGACAACACTCAAGCTATTGATATGTAAGCGGTTTAGGGATTATGGAGCATAGGAGTAACCCGAATTTATAAGGCTTTCCAGATACCTGATCCGCGCTTTTGGGCACGGTATGGCGTTTAAAACATCAAAATTTAACCAAAACAAACAATGATTAACAATTTCACATGATTCGCCCGTTCTGAATGCGGCTAGCCATCTGAAAATTAGGCTGCCAATAGGAATGAAAAAAGAAAATACCCATAACTACCAAAGACAATGACACATGCAATCGAACCAACAAAAGGCTTATTCAACGTAATGACATAGAGCCCATGACGCAGCGAGGGAGACATAAAATGACAACAATTATCATCGTAGAGCCACACACCTTATACAGGTTGGGTATCGTACGGCTGCTGGCAGACACCCTGCCCAGCGCGGAACTGCTCAGCATGGACTACGAATCTATGGAAACCGGTCTGCAGACACGATGTTGTGAGCTGCTGCTATTGTCGGTGCCATCGGCCAAGGCCTGTTTGAAGCTGCTGGCTGATGCGTACCGCAGCCTGCAACCCAGCGCCGTACTCCTGATAGCCGACTCCCACTACGCCTTGCCTGCGCTTCAAGACATGCCTGCCGGCGTTATGGGACATTTGCTCAAGACCGCCACACCGGAATTAATGGCGGCTTCGATCAATCTGGTGTTGGCCGGCGGCTCCTGTTTTCCATCGCCTGCGCCCCAGCGTCAAACGATGGCAATGACCACGACTGTAACCCAGCCATCGAGTCCATCGCCGTCCCAAGCTCATTCCGACAAGCTGATTACGTCCTACGAGCCCATACGCTGGCCACCCGCCGATCCTGAGACAGACCATCTTGACGAAGCGCGGCTGCTGGGCCTGACACCGCGCCAGTATGAAGTGCTGGTGTTATTGGCACGAGGCATGACCATCAAGGGCGTGGCCCGGCAGTTGAATATTTCATCGGCTACAGCCAAGGCGCATGCTGAAACCCTGTATATGCGGATGAACGTACACAACCGTAACGAGGCCGTCTATCACGCGGTCTCCAAAGGAGCCAGGCTAGGGATGCCCAACACCCACATCGAAAAAGCCTGCTAACCGCAGGCTTTTCTATTACAGCATTCCTAGTTGCAAGCGAGCTGATTCACTCATACGTTCCCGGCTCCACGGTGGATCCCAAACCAGATCCACTACGGCCTTCTCTACGCCCTGGATAGTCTCCAGCTTGTAGCGGGCCTCATCGGCAATCATGGTGCCCATACCGCAACCCGGAGCCGTCAGCGTCATTTCCATGGTGATGGAGAACGCTTCTGGACCAGTCTGCTTCACGTGACAAGCGTACACCAAGCCCAGATTAACGATATCGACCGGAATCTCCGGATCATAAACGCTAGCCAGCACAATCCAGGCGGCGTCTTCAATGGTTTTTTCGCTCAGGGGCAGCTCGGGTACAAAAACCTCGGGCTTGTCCTGGGCCTCAAAACCCAGCGCATCGGCATCGACACCTTCAATTCGGTACAGGTTGCCCTCTACCATCACGGTATAGCTGCCACCCAGCTTCTGGGTAATCGTTGCTGTACAACCCGCCTCGATCGTAACGGGAGCACCGTAAGGGATACTGACAGCCGGACAATCCCGGCTGACCAGCACATCATGTCGTTCAAAGTAGCTCATGGCTTGTTTGCGCCTTTATTCGGTTTGCGCGGTTTCTTTGGCCTGATTGATGGCGTTATGCAGGGTATGCCAGGCCAGAGTGGCACATTTAACCCGTGCGGGGAATTCACGCACACCAGATAACACTTCCAGCTTGCCCAGATCTCGATCGGGATGGGCCTCTGTCAACATGGCGTGCATATCTTGAAATAGAGACTCAAACTCGGCCAGACTCAGGCCTTTCACGGCTTCGGTCATTAAGGATGCCGAAGCCTTGGAAATAGCGCAGCCATGCCCCACAAAGCTGACTTTCTGCACAATGCCGTCTTCAACCACGGCGTACACAGCCAGTTGATCCCCACACAGCGGATTGTGGCCATTGGCAAAATGACTGGCGTTTTCTATTACTTCAAAGTTACGCGGGCTACGGTTATGGTCAAAAATGACCTCTTGGTAGAGCTCGCGCAGCCCGTTGAAATCCTGGCTCATTTAGCCAACTCCAAATAGTTTTTGAGCTTTGCGCAGGCTGCCCAGCAAAGCATCAATATCAGCGTAATCGTTGTACAAGGCAAAGGAGGCACGAGCCGTACCGGGAATGCCAAAGCGCGTCATCAAGGGCATGGCACAGTGGTGACCGGCACGCACAGCAACGCCGTCCATGTCCAGAATCGTGCCCAGATCATGCGGGTGAATACCGTCGACCAGGAAGGACACAATGCCTGCCTTGTGTGCGGCCGTACCAATAATGCGAATGCCAGGCATGGCCAGCAAGGCTTCGGTGGCGTAGTCCAGCAACAGCGCTTCATGGTCGGCAATACGCTGCATGCCTATACCCATCAAATAATCGATAGCGGCAGCCATGGTAATGGCACCAGCGATATTGGGCGTACCTGCCTCAAAGCGCTGTGGCACAGGGGCGTAATTACTTTGCTCGAAACTGACGGTGGTGATCATGTCACCGCCGCCCATCCAGGGCGACATGCTGTCCAGAATCTCGTAGCGCACGTACAAGGCGCCCATGCCGGTAGGACCGTACAGTTTATGGGCCGAAAACGTGTAAAAATCCGCATCCAGGGCTTGTACGTCCACCACACCGTGGGGAACGGATTGGGCACCATCCACCAGCACCTTGGCGCCGACGGCATGCGCCTGACGGGTCATTTCAGCGATGGGGTTGATCGTGCCCAAGGCATTGGACACATGGCCCACAGCCAGCAGGCGGGTTCTCTCGTTGAGCAGTTGCTTGAAGGCTTCCTGATCCAGCTCACCGTTATCCAGCACAGGCACCACGCGAATAACGGCACCGGTACGCTGGGCAACCAACTGCCAAGGCACGATATTGGAGTGATGCTCCAGACCGGTCAGCAGAATCTCGTCGCCTGCTTTCAGGTTGTCCATGCCCCAGCTATAGGCCACCAGGTTGATGGATTCTGTGGTGCCACGCGTAAACACAATTTCTTCGTCGCGCGCGGCATTCAGAAATGCCCGCACTGTACTTCTGGCCTGATCGTACAGCTCAGTAGCATGCTGAGACAGCCAATGCACACCACGGTGGATGTTGGCATTGGACTGCTCATAGAATCGCGCCTCGGCTTCAATGACCGAGCGCGGCTTTTGCGTCGTCGCGCCATTGTCCAGATAGGACAGGCGTTGGCCCCGGATGGGGCGAGCCAGGATAGGAAAATCCTCGCGGTGATTCAGCAAACCAGCAGCAGTTACGGGCATAGGCGCATTCATGCAAGATCTCCAAGGGCAAGACCGCCAGGCAACAAAGCATTAATACCGACTGTGGCACGGCTACGCAGGCTCTCGGACGCAATGCGCTCCAGAGACTGAGCGGCAAATGCGTAAATCAGCATATTGCGTGCATCTTCCATGGTCATGCCACGCGAGCGCAGGTAGAACAGGCTGTCGGCATCCAGCTGACCTACAGTGGCACCGTGTGCACACTTGACGTCGTCGGCGTAGATTTCCAACTCAGGGCGGGAGTCTGCACGTGCCATCTTGGACAAGAGCAAGCTGTCCGAACGCTGTACCGAATCCGTACCATCCGCGCCCTTTCCTACCAATACGCGACCACTGAACACGCCGCGGGCGGTGTCGGCCAAAATGCCACGGTAGAACTCACGGCTTTGGCAGTTAGGCTGAGCGTGATCAATGATGGTGTTGTGGTCCACGTGACGGCGGCCGTCCACAAAATACAAACCATTGAACAAGGTTTCGCAGCGCTCGCCGTTGAAAACAGTAGCAATATCGTTACGGGCTATACGGGCACCGAAAGACAGGGAGTGCGAATTGAATACCGAACCACGACCTTGCTGCACATCGATTGCGGCCAGGTGGAAGTCTTGCAAGGCTTCTTGCTGCAGCTTCATGTGTGTCAGGTTGGCATCAGGAGCCACGTTCAGGCGAGTCACGGCGCTGCTCAAGGAAGCATCCGTTCCTTCCTGACCCACGTAGTGCTCAACCACCGTTGCACTGGCACCGGATTCCAAAGAAATCAGGTTGCGCGTGAAGCTGGCACTGCCACCTTGAGTGCGTACAAAAACCAGATGAACAGGCTGTTCCAGATGCTTGCCAGCGGCAATATGCAAGGCAGCACCATCCTGGGCCAAAGCCAGGTTCAAGGCAGCCGTCGAAGCACCCAGGGACTCATCCCCGTAAGCCTGCTGCAGCCAGTCTGCATCTTGCTCCAGACAGGTACTGAGCGAGGCCAAACGCACGCCTGCTGGCAACTCATTCAGGTGCGACAAAGCCGCATCGTAGTGACCGTCCACAAAGACCAGGAAGTACCCGTCTTCTTGCTGACGCACCGACGCCACCAGTTCTGCGGCCGAAGCCGACTTCTGAGGCGCAAAACTTTGTTGTTCCAGCAAAGCCAAAGAGGTGTGATGCCAGGCTTCAATACGCGTGGTTGGCCAGCCTTCTTGTGCGAAACGATCCAGCGCGCGCTGACGCACGGCGCTTAGCCATGGCAGGCCGGCTCCAGGTGCTTGTGCAGCCTGAGCGGCAAAGCTGTTGACCCAATCCGGCAGACTCATACCGCAGCTCCCTTGGCTTTTTGTTCGGCAGCTGCTTGTTCCAGCACCCAACCGTAGCCACGCTCTTCCAGTTCCAGAGCCAATTCACGGCCACCGGAACGAATGATCTTGCCGCCGGCCAATACGTGCACAAAGTCAGGCACGATGTAGTCCAGCAGACGTTGGTAGTGAGTAATCACCAGCAAGGAGCGCTCGGGGGAACGCAGGCGGTTCACGCCGTCTGCAACCACACGCAAAGCGTCAATATCCAGACCGGAGTCGGTTTCGTCCAGGATGGCCAGCTTGGGTTCCAGCAGGCTCATTTGCAGAACTTCGTTGCGTTTCTTTTCGCCGCCGGAAAAACCTTCGTTCACGGAGCGGTACAGAAACTCTTCGCGCATGCCAACCGTCTTCATTTCCTCTTTGACACGCTTGAGGAAGTCCATGGCGTCCAGCTCAGGCAAGCCCTGATGACGGCGCACGGCGTTCACGGAAGCGCGCAGGAAGTAGGCGTTGGACACACCGGGAATTTCGATGGGGTACTGGAAGGCCAGGAACAGACCGGAACGGGCACGGTCTTCAATCTTCATTTCCAGCAGGTCTTGACCCAGCCAATCAACCGAACCGCCTTCCACGGTGTAGTCTTCACGACCGGCCAGAACTTGGGACAAGGTGCTCTTGCCCGAGCCGTTCGGGCCCATGATGGCGTGGACTTCACCGGGCTTGATTTCCAGGTTCAGACCTTTAAGGATAGGTTTATCTTCAACCGAAGCGCGCAAATCTTTAATCGTCAGCATTTCATTATTCTCCTTAACCTACACTGCCTTCCAAGCTGACGCCGAGCAAATTCTGTGCTTCGACCGCAAACTCCATGGGCAATTCTTTAATCACTTCTTTACAAAAGCCGTTCACGATCATGGAGACGGCATCTTCGGCAGTCAGGCCGCGCTGCATGGCATAAAAGAGCTGGTCCTCGCCAATGCGCGAAGCGGTTGCTTCGTGTTCCACACTGGCGCTGGGGTTCTGCACTTCCATAGTTGGGAAGGTGTGTGCAGCGCAGCGCTTGCCGATCAGCAGCGAATCACACTGGGTGTAATTGCGGGCGTTTTCTGCCTTGGGGGTAATACGAACCAGACCGCGATAGGTATTGATACCTTGGCCAGCCGAAATCCCCTTGGAGATAATCGTGCTGCGGGTATTGCGACCCATATGAATCATTTTGGTGCCGGTATCGGCTTGCTGGCGGTGGTTGCTCAGGGCGACCGAGTAGAACTCGCCTTGGGAATCATCGCCGCGCAGCACCACGCTGGGGTATTTCCAGGTGATGGCCGAGCCAGTTTCAACCTGCGTCCAGGAGATGTGCGAACGTGCGCCACGGCATTCGCCACGCTTGGTGACGAAGTTGTAAATACCGCCTACGCCGTCTTTATCGCCGGGGTACCAGTTTTGCACGGTGGAGTACTTGATCTTGGCGTCGTCCAAGGCGACCAGTTCCACGACCGCTGCGTGCAACTGGTTTTCATCGCGCATCGGCGCCGTACAGCCTTCCAGATAGCTGACCGAAGCGCCCTCTTCCGCAATGATCAAGGTGCGCTCGAACTGACCAGTGTCGCGGGCATTGATGCGGAAGTAGGTGGACAGCTCCATCGGGCAGCGTACGCCTTTGGGGATGAACACAAAGGAGCCATCGGAGAATACGGCCGAGTTCAAGGCGGCGTAGAAGTTGTCGCTAGGAGGGACAACCGTACCCAGATACTTTTTCACCAGTTCCGGATATTCACGCACAGCCTCGGAAAAGGAACAGAAGATCACGCCCACTTCTTCCAGCTCTTTGCGGAAGGTGGTGGCCACCGAGACTGAGTCAAACACGGCGTCAACTGCCACACCGGCCAGACGCGCGCGCTCGTGCAAGGGCACACCCAGTTTTTCATAGGTGCGCAGCAATTCAGGATCCACCTCGTCCAGGCTCTTGGGGCCGTCGGCCTTGCTCTTGGGCGCGGAGTAGTAGCTGATGTCCTGGAAGTCGATAGGTGGATACTCCACAATCGACCACTTGGGATACTTCATGGTCAGCCACTGGCGGTAAGCAGCCAGGCGCCATTCCAGCATGAACTCCGGTTCGCGTTTTTTCGCGGACAGGAAACGGATGACGTCTTCGTTCAGACCTTTCGGTATGGTTTCAGACTCGATGTCGGTGACAAAGCCTGCCTCGTAATCACGATCGAGGAAGGTGTCCAGATGTTCGTTGACGGTACTCATTCGGTTAACTCCACGTTGGAGGTGTTCGCCTTGTTTCTGTTTTTCAATTCGGGACCCGGCTTGTGTGTCAGGGGAAATTCGTTAACGGGCACGCGTATCATGTCTGCAACACTGACCTCTTCCAAGGTGCGTCGGACAATATCGTTGATACGCTGCCAATTACTGCGTATATGGCAATCTGACTCCACGGAACAGGCTCCAGGAGTAGCTACACATTCAGTCAAGCCAAAGGGCTGATCTTCCAGTGCATCAATAATCTGCGCTACACTTATCTGTTTGGCGGGGCGGCCCAACACATACCCTCCGCGTGCGCCTCGGCTGCTGATGACCAGCTCGTGCTGGCCCAGCAGTTTAAGCACCTTGCTGACAGTCGGTTGGCCCAAACCCAGGATGGCGGCCAAGTCAGACGCACTGAACACACGGTCTGGATCGCCAGCCATGTGTGTCAGCACCAAAGTGCCGTAATCAATGATTTTACTGATTCGCAGCATTCCTTCTCTCTGAACAGGTCGTAGAGCCATATAGTACCGCTTTGGTACTATATGGTCAAATTATCCCTCCAGACTTTGCTGGATATTCCACATCCGGGCATAGGCGCCATCCAGGGCTAAAAGCTCGCTGTGCGTGCCCTGCTCCACGATCTGTCCGCGCTCCAGAACCAGAATCAAATCCGCGTCCGTAATCGTGGATAGACGGTGAGCAATGATCAAGGTAGTGCGGTCGCGGGCAATCTCGTTCAACTCCGCCTGAATCGCCCGTTCCGTGCGCGTGTCCAGCGCACTGGTGGCTTCGTCCAGAATCAGCACCGGTGGGTTCTTCAGCAAGGTGCGGGCAATGGCCACGCGCTGCTTTTCGCCCCCGGACAACTTCAAACCACGTTCACCCACGATGGTCTCGTAACCATCGGGCAGGCTTTCGATGAAGTCGTGGATACTGGCGGCCCGTGCTGCTGCCACGATCTGCTCTTTGCTGGCATCAGGACGGCCATACGCAATATTGTGCAAAATCGTATCGTTGAACAGGACCGTATCCTGGGGAACGATACCGATATGACGACGCAAGCTCTCTTGCGTCCATTCGCGCAACTCGCGATTGTTGAACAGGATGCGACCTTCCGTCACATCATAGAAACGAAACAAAAGACGCGACAAGGTGGATTTACCTGCGCCCGAAGAACCCACCACCGCTACCGTCTTGCCGGCGGGAATCTCGAAACTCAGGTTTTGAATGACTTTGCGACGGCTGTCATAGGCAAAGCCGACGTTCTCGAAACGCACACCCGCCTGCTCACAGGACAAGACCTGGGCATCCGGCGCATCTTTCACCTCTTGCTTGCGACGCAGCAAGGAGAACAGGCGCTCCATATCAGCCAGTGAATTCTTGATTTCGCGGTAAACAAAACCCAGAAAGTTCAAAGGCGCATAAAGCTGAGTCAGGAAGGCAGACACCAGCACAACGTCACCCACCGTCATGGTTCCGGCCAGCACACCTTGCGCCGACATGAACAGCAAGGCCGTCACCCCAACACTGATAATCGAAGCCTGACCAATATTGAGCAGGTTCAGCGATACCTGATTACGCACGGCAGCCTGGACCCACTGGCCCATATTCTGATCGTAGCGATTGATCTCGTAATCCTCGTTACCGAAGTATTTGACTGTCTCGTAATTGAGCAAGGCATCAATCGCGCGAGAGTTGGCACGACTGTCCAAGTCGTTCATGGCTCGCCGATAACGCATGCGCCGCTCAGTCACCAGCAAGGTGAACACAATATAGGCCGCAATCGTCCCCAAGGTAACCGCCGCGAAGGCCCAGTCGTATCGCCAGAGCAAGATGCCACAGACCAGAGCTATTTCCAGCAAGGTTGGCAAAATATTGAAGACCAGGAAATTCAGCAGAAAGCTAACGCCTTTGGTGCCCCGTTCAATATCCCGGCTCAAGCCACCTGTCTGGCGTTCAGTATGAAAGCGCAAGGACAGATCCAGCAGGTGCCGAAAGACGTGGTTCGCAATCAGCCGCACCGACCCTTGCGTGACTCGCGCAAACAGGGCATCCCGTATTTCACCAAAAGCGCTGGAGGCCAGACGTACGGCGCCATATCCCAACAAGGCGGCCACCGGCAGCATCAAAGCCGTAGCGGGCAGGCTCAACGCATCGATTACCTGCTTCAGGTAGATCGGCATCATCACGGTGGCGACTTTTGCCAGCAGCAAACAGGACAAAGCCAAGACCACGCGAGTCTTGAATCGCCAAACGTAAGGAAATAAGGATTTCAGGGTGCTCAGACCACCGGAGACACCATCAAGCACTTCAGGACGAGGAGGCACACGCAATAGGTCCGTGTTCAACAGCACAAAGCCGAAAAACCGCGGACAGCTTAAAAATAAGTTGCAGCACAACGCTGAAATCAAGGCAGGACAAGCAGACTACGCTTTCCACTGGCAGGCAGGCCCTGCCATGTCCTTGATGCGAATACAGAAATGAGGTTCTACGCCTGGGTAATTATCAAAACTGCCAGGTAGCACATAACGAATAAGTATAGCCTTTTGAACTGCTTATCCTTGCCAAGACCCTGCCGACGGCATGCTTGTTTGGCTGATTATTGACCTGCAAACCACAGTCACACGAATAAGGGACCTGACCAGCAAGCATCCAGTGCTGAAAATCGGGAAATTCAAGGCTTGTCACTGCAAAGAAAATGCTGGCAATCCAGCACTTTGTTACCTTCAAGCCTTCAACGAAAGGCATACAATACCTGCTTGTCTGAAACTGGCGCAGACACAGTAAAAATAGCGCCCGATACCAGACATCTGGCTCATGAATCCCTTTACCGTGCAAAATCCATCCATGCCGTCTTCTTCTTTTTCGTATTCTTCTTCCCTGGACCAGTTAGCCGCACAGGACAGCCAGGCGCTGGATGTGCTGTACGACCAGGAAGCCCCCTTGATGCTGGCTTTGGGCCAGGCCGTGTTGGGCCGCCGCATTGATGCCGAAGAGGTTCTGCGCGATAGCTTTGTTTTGTTATGGAAAAACGCTGCCGGCTATGACCCCGATTTAGGCGAAGGGCGCGCCTGGATTTACAGCATTCTGCGGTTCAGGCTACTGGCTCGCCTGCGTCAACGCGCGCAAAGCGGCGATAACAATTACGCCCTGCCTGCCATCAAGCCGCAAGCCGGACAGCGTTTCATCCCTGCCATGGGCAAGCTGGATGGCACCAGCCAACGCGCCATGATCCATGCCTATCTGCACGGCAATAGTTACGAACAGTTGGGCCCTCAGCTGAACCGCTCCCCCGCACAATTGCGTGCTGTGGTCCAGCATGGCTTGCAACAGCTCACTCCCCTGATTAATGAGGGCAACGCCAACGATCCACGCCATGCAGTGATGATTGGCGAATATACCTTGGGGCTGCTCAGCCAGCATGAATTGGCCCAAGCCCACACCCTGATGCAGCAAAATGATCAGGCAGCGCGTCTGGCATTGGCTTGGGAGCAAGCGTGGCTGGAGCTAGTGGACTGCCTGACCCCAACAGTGCCTGCCCCCACTAGTCTGGCTCACATTCACCATACCCTGGGCTTGCCTCCACCTGCCGCACGTCGTCAGGCTGGGAGCACAAGCAGTCCGGCTGCTGAAGCTCCCAAATCGGAAAGCACTGGCAACGCCAGCACAAGCGCTCCAGCTATCAAAGCAGTGCGCCAGGAACCTAGTATCAAGATCAGTATTTCGGCAGACCAAAGCACTAAAGCGGAAGCTGCCACTCGCACTGAACCTCGCTGGTCCGCCAACAGCTCGAACGACAAGGCTGACGATCACACACCGCCCTTCCCCACCTTGCTGCGTGCAGAGTCCGACCCAGCCACCAAAGCAGCTGCTGTCACAGCCGAAGCAGCGCCCACAGCACCAGCCAAGGTCGCCGACAAGAAAAAGCCCATCAAAAGCGAGCCTGAGTCAGTCACCTTAGAGAAAAAACGCAAACCCGAACCTGTTGATGGCGAACGCAAGTCCCGTGGCTTTGCCATGCCCATGCCTGTTTTGTGGGGCGGCTTGGCTGCGGTCGTGATTCTGGGCCTGGTGATTGCCCTGCTCATGAACATGAACTCGGAACCGCCTGTCAATGTTATTGAGATGAAGCCACGTCAGGCGGCTATCCTGCAGGCCCCTGGCCAATCCTCTACTCCGGCCTGGATTGCAACAGTAGACCCACAAGGCAATGTCCTGCTGGTGCCCAAGGTCAGCACTGAAGTCAAAGCAACACAGTCGGTGCAGCTATGGACACACACCCCACGCGGCACACAAATTCGTTCATTGGGTTTGATTGATCCCAATCGCCCCATCACCGTTCCTGCGGCCTTGATTGGCACCGTAGAAGATGAGCAGATTTTTGAGATGACACTGGAAACCGAAGGCGGTTCCAATAGTGGTGCACCGGAAGGCCCCGTTCTGTATATTGGCCGCATCGTAAGCTTTGGGCAGCTGGATAACCTGCCCAAGCCCAACACGGAAGCTAGCTCGTCGGCAACCCGCTCTTAAAAGCGGCATCCAGCCGTTCCAGCTCGTCGATTTCCTCGACAGTGAAGCCCGCCTCCAGGCGGGCTTCACGATTAAAGGGGCCGCGCAAACGCGGTGCGCGATAGCGCTGCGCCAACTCGCCATACGTAGCAAAATCAGGCAAGCCTTGTTCCCGGCAGACTTTGCGATACCAGTAATTTCCCAACGCTACATGCCCGACCTCATCGCGCAAAATGATGGCAATAATCGCGGCGGCTTTTTCATCGCCAGCATCCAGCAACTTCTTATGCACCAGGGGGCAGGCATCCAGCCCCCGTGCTTCCAGAGTACGCGGCACCAAAGCCATACGCGCCAGCAGATCAAAGCGTGTTCGCTCTGCCATCTCCCACAAGCCGTCATGGACAGGCAAATCCCCATAGCGGACACCCATCGTTTGAAGATGATCGCTCAGCAGCTCAAAATGCAAAGCCTCCTCCACCGCCACCTGTAACCAGCCCGCATAGAATGCGTCGGGCAAACCGGGATAACGCCACAAGACATCCAAGGCCAGATTGATGGCATTGAACTCAATATGCGCCAAGGAATGCAATAAGGCTGCTCGCCCCTGGATCGTACGCACGGACCGCTTGGGCACATGCTGAGGGCTCACAAAACGCAAACCCTCGGGCCGTCCCGGTACGCCGGGCGGCTCTTCCAAATGCTCATCTGCCCCTACGGGCAAGCCATGGGCAATTGCTCGTACTGCTGCCAGCTTGGCAGCCGGCTCTTGTACTAACAAAGCCTTTAGAGCCTGACTACGTAAGTTCACTGCTAATCCCTTCCATGAAAAAAGGCCGGCACCAAGGCCGACCTTCGTTCCTGCTTAGCAACCCCGGATTACTGAGCCGAGCCAGGATCCGTGATTGCCAAGGCTTGATCCAGCATTGCCTGGATCTGACCCAAGTTGGTGCGCAAGGCCTGCATTTCCTGACCGGTCAGACGCACAGCGGCTTCCTGGTCAAAAGGCATATCCGGACCATCGCCCAGACGATTGCGCGCACCACTGATCGTAAAGCCTTCGTCGTACAGCAAACCGCGAATCCGGCGTATCAGCAGCACCTCATGGTGCTGGTAATAACGTCGGTTACCGCGTCGCTTGACGGGCTTTAACTGCGTAAACTCCTGCTCCCAATAACGCAGGACGTGGGGCTTGACCAAGCAAAGCTCGCTGACTTCACCGATGGTGAAATACCGCTTGGCAGGGATAGGTGGCAAGGTCGCCGTCTTTTCGTTTGTGCTCATAGCCACTGATGCTCATCGACAATAGGAGTGATTTTACACGTTCAGTCAGGCAAAACTGTACGCAAACGTACCAGGCTTCAGTCCTGGTCATCCTCGGGCGCCACTGGCGCCCCTTCGACTACACTTTTGAGCTTCTGACTGGCGTGGAATGTCACCACGCGTCGCGCCGAAATCGGGATGACTTCACCCGTTTTGGGGTTGCGACCAGGACGCGGGGGTTTGTCCCGAACCTGGAAATTACCGAAACCGGACAACTTGACCTCGACACCATCGGCCAGGGAGTCGCGGATTTCGGCAAAGAAAGTATCCACAATATCTTTGGCTTCGCGTTTATTCAAGCCAACACGTTCAAACAAGAGTTCGGCCAGATCCGCCTTGGTCAGAGTACGCTCTACGTTCATTGTGTCTCCTTATGCTCGTGCCCGTGCGCCATGCGCAGACACCAGTGCCGCCAACAATGCATCCAGGCATTGCTCGACGCGTTCATCGTCCAGCGTGCTTGCGCTGTCTTGCAGCCAGAATCGAATCGCCAGACTCTTTTCCGATGCATCGTTCTTGTCGCGCCAGACGTCAAACAACTGAATATCTTTGACGATAGCCGCTTGCGGTGCCGTGCTGCGCACCTGGTTCAGTGTATCCAGCACAGCTTGATAGGATACGTCCTTATCCAGCCAAACCGCTAGATCTCGTTGCACAACGGGTTGCTTGGATACTTCCTGAGCGTGTACCACTTCGTCGTGAGAGATGGCATCAACGTCCACCTCAAAGACGACCGGCGCTTGATTCAAACCAAATTCGCTCAACCACTGAGGATGGATTTCACCGATCCAGCCTATGGTTTTACCATCCAGTTTCACACTGGCGCTACGGCCTGGGTGCAAGGCCGGGTGAGCTTCAGGCTCGAAACGGACTTGAGCAGCACGTTGACCCAGCAAAGTTTCCAGATCGCGCTTGACGTCAAAGAAGTCGACAAGACGATCGGGCTGTCCCCACTGCTCGGTCACAACAGGGCCCCAGGCTGCGGCCGCAATGCGGTTGGGCTGATGGATACCGGCCACGGTCAACGGACCATTTTCTTGAGAGGCATCGCGCATGAAGACGCGGCCAAACTCGAACACACGCACGCGCGACTGACGGCGGTTGGCGTTGCGTTCAATATTGGCCAGCAGACCAGGAATCAGGCTGGTACGCATCACCGCCAACTGGCTGGCAATGGGGTTCAACAAACGGATAGGGTCAGCCTGTCCGTTAATATCTTTTTCCCAAGACTCTTGCACAAAGGAGAAGTTGATCACTTCCTGGTAGTCCTGGGCGGCCAATATAGCGCGCAAGGCGTGCGGACCACGCAAGGACTCGACTGGCACACGCATTTGTGCAGCAGCGACCGGAGGCAGATCAGGAATATTTTCAAAACCGTAGATACGGGCAACTTCCTCGATCAGGTCTTCTTCAATCGTCAAATCGAAACGGAAGCTGGGAGGATTGACCGTAAAGACTTCGTCAGCCACCGAGAAGTCCAGGCCCAACAAGGTGAAGATGCTCTCCACCTGCTTTTGATCCAGAGGAATACCCAGAACACGGCGGCAACGCTCCAGGCGCATGGCAACGGGCTTGCGCTCGGGCAAGGCCACAACCTGGTCATCCATAGGTCCCGCTTGGCCGCCGCAGATTTCCAGGATCAGCGCTGTGGTGCGTTCCAAATGCTGGGTAATGGAGTCGAAGTCCACGCCACGCTCGAAACGGTGGCTGGCGTCGGAAGAAAACTTGTAGCGACGGGCACGGCCCATGATGGCTTCTGGCCACCAGAAAGCGCCTTCCAGATACACATCCGTCGTATCCAGTGTGACAGCGCTTTGTTCGCCGCCCATGATACCGGCCATGCTTTGCGGCACATCGTTAACCGCAATCACACCCACATCGGTATCCAGCTCGACATTCAAACCGCTCAGCAGCTCCAGCATCTCGCCTTTACGTGCCCAACGCACTTCCAGACCAGCCTGTACGTGCTGCAAATCGAACACGTGCGTAGGACGGCCCAGTTCCAGCATGACGTAATTGGAGATGTCCACCAATGCGGAGATTGAACGCTGGCCACTGCGCTCCAGACGAGTTTTCATCCAGTCCGGGGTTTTGGCACGCGCATTGACGCCACGAATCACACGCCCGGCAAAACGGCCGCACAAATCAGCGTCTTTCACGGTAACGGAAACACGATCCTCAATCGTGACAGGAACAGGAGTGAAGTCTGGCAGTGTCAGTGGCTCGCCAGTCAGGGCGGCTACTTCGCGTGCCACGCCCAGCACGGACAGGCAGTCCGCACGGTTAGGCGTCAATTTCAATTCGATAATCTGGTCGTCCAGATCCAGCAGTTCGCGCAGGCTCTGGCCCACGGGCGCGTCTGCATCCAGTACCAGCAAACCATCGTGATCTTGCGACAGACCCAGTTCGCGACCCGAGCACAACATGCCGGCGGACTCCACGCCACGCATTTTGACCGGGCCGATTTTCATGCCACCGGGCAGCTCTGCACCAACACGGGCGACCGGGATCTTGATGCCTTGAGCCGCATTGGGCGCACCGCACACAATCTGCAGCAGCTTGCCCGAGCCGTCATCAACCTGGCAAACGCGCAGGCGGTCAGCGTCGGGATGGGGGGCAATTTCAGCGATGAAGCCAACGACAACATGCTCAAAAGCAGGCGCAGCAGCTTGAATTTCTTCAACCTCCAAGCCAGCCATCGTCAGTTGATGACCCAGTTCTTCAGTTCCCAGTTTGGGATTCACAAAGCGGCGCAGCCACGATTCGGAAAATAACATGATGCAAAGATGGAGACGTAAAACGGCATATACCGGAACCGACCGGGCCTAAAAGGCCCAGCGGCGCGAAGTAGGAATCAACGATTGAACTGCTTCAGAAAGCGCAGATCGCCTTCAAAGAACTGGCGCAAATCGTTCACACCATAGCGCAACATAGTCAGGCGCTCCAGTCCGGAACCAAAGGCGAAACCGATGTAACGCTCTGGGTCCAAACCGAAATTGCGCACCACTTGCGGGTGAACCTGCCCGGAGCCGGAGATCTCCAGCCAACGGCCCTTGTTGGGGCCGGAGGAGAACATCATGTCAATCTCGGCGGATGGCTCGGTAAAGGGGAAGAAAGAAGGTCGAAAGCGCACGACCAGATCGTCGCTTTCAAAAAAGGCGCGCAGAAAGTTCGTGTAAACGCCTTTCAGATCGGCAAAGGAAATATCCTCGGCAATCCACAGCCCTTCCACCTGGTGGAACATGGGCGAGTGGGTGGCATCACTATCGACACGATAGGTGCGGCCGGGAGCAATAACCTTGATAGGAGCCTTGTTCATGCGTGCATAACGCACCTGCATGGGACTGGTGTGCGTGCGCAGCAAATAGGGCAAACCCTGCTCGTCGTTCATATCGATATAGAACGTGTCTTGCATGGAACGAGCGGGGTGATTCTCTGGATTATTCAGAGCGGTAAAATTTGTCCAGTCATTTTCGATTTCAGGGCCGTCAGCCACATCGAAACCGATAGAGCGGAAAATGGCTTCAACACGCTGCCAGGTCTGGATCACCGGGTGGATACCACCGGTGCCACGACCACGGCCGGGCAACGTCACATCAATTTGTTCTTGAGCCAGTCGCTGGTTCAATTGTTCTGCCGCCAGGGCAGCACGACGATCGTTCAGCAGATCTTCAATTTCGCGCTTGAGCACGTTGATGCTGGCACCGGCTGCTTTTTTCTGCTCCGGCTCCATCTGGGCAAGGCCTTTCATCAAGGCAGTGATGGCACCTTGTTTGCCCAAAAATCGAGCTTTAGCGTTTTCCAGCGAAGCGGCGTCCTGAGACTGCTCAAATAAGGCCCGAGCCTGGGCAATCAGATCGTCGTGGGAGGAAGTCATGGCGTGTTACTTTCCAAAAACAAACGGAGCCCCAAAGGCCCCGTTTGTGAACTATACAGTCAGATACCGCTTAAGCAGCCAGAGCGTTCTTAGCCTGTGCAACAACAGCAGCAAAACCTGCCTTGTCTTTAACAGCCAAGTCAGCCAGAACCTTACGGTCCAAAGCGATGGAGGCTTTGTTCAGGCCGGCGATAAACTGGCTGTAGCTCATATCCAGTTCGCGGCAAGCTGCGTTGATACGGGTAATCCACAGCGAGCGGAATACGCGTTTCTTGTTACGGCGGTCACGGTAGGCGTACTGACCTGCCTTCATGACAGCCTGTTTGGCTATACGGAATACATTACCGCGACGGCCGCGAAAACCTTTGGCCTGGGCAATTACTTTCTTGTGGCGTGCGCGTGCGTTAACACCGCGTTTTACTCGTGACATGTTCGATTCTCCCTAATCAAGCGAAAGGCATCATTGCTTTTACGGAAGCGACGTCGGCTTTATGAACCTCGACGGCACCGCGCAACTGACGTTTGTTCTTGGTCGTCTTCTTGGTCAGAATGTGACGCTTGAACGCTTGGCCCCGCTTGATGGAACCGCTACCACGAACCACAAAGCGCTTGGAGGCGCTTTTTTTGGTTTTCATTTTAGGCATGAAATTACTCGACTAATTTGTGTCTGCGGGTGGTCGCCTAGGAAGCTGGCTGACACTTGTATGACCCAAAACAGGCACTTATTTTTTTCTTTGTCCGCTGCCAGAACAGATCCAAACAGGGGAAAAGCTCTTGATTATAGGGTGATCCCTGAAGGATTGTCCAGATATCAAAGGGATTTTTTGTAGGAGGGCCGTTGTCGGCAGGCCATAAAGGAAAACCAGAAACAATGACCCAGCCGGATGCGCGTCAGCACACGCGATCCGCTCAATCCTTGCGGAAGACTCCACCCGCCTCTAAGCATTTCACAAGCCCTCATTACTACGGGTGATCCCAAGGCATGGATCAGCCCACGCTTTACAACACCTTGTTGTCAGTGCTTCCCCACCATCACCACCGTTCGACCTTTGATCAAACAGTCGCTGCGCAGCTGTTTATTGCATGCATCGCATGCGTGGTATCTATTTTCCAAAAATCCATTCCATACCTAAAAACGAACTTTAAATATAAATAAATAACGCACAGATCGTTAATAAAATCAAAACACAACCAAACAAAAAAATAATCGTCGATTAAATAAAAAATCAATTATCTTGAAAACCAAAGCAGCCAGCACACCATAGGCAGCCAAAGCAATTCAAGTAAGATCACATATTGCAAGCCAACTCATAACTGGTAACGCTTGCAACCTTTTCATATATTTCGGAAACGTCTTTGACAATAATTTTGCAATCGACTTAACTAATAAATAACCAAAAATAAAACCAAATTAAAAGTTAAGGTCTTTTAAAAATCGATTATCTCAAAAGGAAAATCGAAAAAGACTTTTTGATGCAGTAAAACCCCTTTTTAATTTCGGAGTATTACCATGAGCACGATTACTGACCACAAGCAGGTATTGGCATGGATTAACGCCCTGGACATTCCCGACGCCCCGGCCGGCGGCAACCGTGTAACCGCACGAGCGACCAGCAGTGCCGACGAAGATGGTGCCGTCGTTGCCAAAGCCAGCATCCCTTGCTTTGTCAGCGGACTGACCGAACAATCCCGCGCCGACGTGCAAAACAGCACCTTGTTGATGCAACTGGCCGCTGACAAGAAATACCCCAACGAAAATGATCGCGAAAAATGGTTCAAGTTTTACTCGGATGGGCTGACCAACCTGGGCTGGGGTAGCAGCAGTAGCTTCTTTGAACGCTTCCAACCCAAGAATACGGACGTCACCATGGACCAGGTCGTACTGGAGGTGATACTGACAGTGGTTAACAACGTCAATAATCCGCTATACAAAATCGCCCAGGAAACATTCGGCGCCTTGAACAAGCCTGCCAATCAAAAACCCATGAAGCTGTTTGACCACAGCAGCACCAAAGAAGACCGCGGCAAATTCCAGATTCTGCCTGCTGGCCAGGACCAGCACGGCACCGTCAGCATGGTGCTGACCGCCATCAATGCACGGACCGACATCCAATCCGGCAGCTTCCTGTTCTGGAAATGGAGCAAATCCACCGCTTGGCTCTACCGCGCAGCCAACCTGATTGTGCTCAATGAATCGGTGTACTCGAAAGTACGCCAGGCAGTCATCGACAAGCTCGGCGATAACGCCGTGAACTTTGTGCTGGATCTGGATATTTAAGCACTGAATCAAGCCCGGCCTGTAAAGCCGGGCAGTGCGCTTGCAGACACTGGATTCAACAAAGGAGAATCAAGATGGCTTTTTCTACTGAGCAAACCTATGTGGTGTCAGGCAATCTGATTTCTGCCACCACGGAAGACACCAATACGCTGAGCTATGAAGACTTTATCCATTCCAACCTTTTGGCCCAGATGGGCGCCGATAAAAAACTGGGCTCCCGCTTTGTTGACCCCGCAGGCTGGCTGAGTTTTTTCAAAAATACAGTAGGCAATCTGTTCTGGAACCTGAGCGAGCAGGGAACCAGCACGCTGAAAATCTCAGCCGGTACCGCAAGCATCACCGTGCTGCAAATACTGGAGCAGAGTTTTTTCAAACGGCTCAACCAAGCGCAAATCGATAGCGCCACGGCAAGTGTTGATCTGTTTAGTCAACTCTCTGAAGATGATCCTGCCTTCATCCTCTATAACGCGAAATCACATGCCCAGATCTCTGCGGCTACCAAGGTGATCAAACCGCCCCAAAAAGAGACTTATAGCGTCAACTTGCAAATCAGTATTGCCCATACAGGGTCGGAAATCGCACTGTGCAATATTTTCTTCCAAACCAGCCAGGCAGTCAGCGACGAATTATTCACACAGAAATTCGCAATCAAAAATCTGATTGGAAACATTAATGTGTTTTATTTAAAGGCTCTACTCTCCGAGACCAATTACGGCCACATCAGGCAACAAGTTATCGAAAAGCTGGGTGAGAACATCAACACCAATATTGTGCTGGTAGCCGATAACAGCGATAAGCCCTCCCCCCCTTCCCCCACAGAGGCGCGCAGTTTCATACGCAGCCTGAAAATTTAATCAAGCAATGCACAGGCCAACCATGGAAGTCATGGCGCCTGTCGCCCTCAGCCTACAGTCAGCCCAATCCTGCCACACCTAGCGACACCCGCCTTCTTCTTACCTCGATTCAAGGCAATTCAGGCCGGAACTGCAATGCTTCCGCGATATGAGGTCTGGCAATCTGCTTTACTCCGGCCAGGTCCGCAATTGTCCGCGCTACCCGCAAGACTCTACCCTGCACTCGCTCTGACCAATGCCAGCGCTTGCGTGCACTGGCCAGTAGCTGCAAGGCCTCCGCAGACAAGCCCCCATGCTCTTTCAAACCTGCCACTGACAGACGAGCATTTCGTACCGCCTGACGTGCCAACTGCCTCTCGATCGCCTCCTGTACCCGCAGCCTGACCTGACTGGACGCCTGTGCTGCTTGATCACGCTCCGGCTCGGACTCGCTTAAGGTCACCAAAAGATCAATCCTGTCCAGCATCGGTCCCGACAAGCGCTGCCGATACAGCTCCCGTTGAGCAGGAGAACACCGACACGCCCGATGACGGCTCGCCGCCCAGCCACAGGGACATGGGTTCATGGCAGCCACAAACTGAAACTGCGCCGGAAAAACCGCTTGCTTCTGGGCACGAGAAATATGCACGCAGCCCTGCTCCAGCGGTTCGCGCAACGCCTCCAGTGAACGCCGACTGAACTCAGGCAACTCATCCAGAAACAGTACGCCATGATGAGCCAGCGAAACCTCCCCCGGTCTTGGGCGGCTACCACCTCCAATCAAGGCAGGAGTAGACACACTATGGTGTGGGGCACGAAAAGGGGGTCGCCTGCTGAAAAAATCCTGTTCCTGCACAAAGGAATACAAGGCGGCTACTTCCAGCTGAGCGTATCGCTCCAGGTCTGGCAATAGACCCGGCAGACGTTGAGCCAGCATGGTCTTGCCCACACCCGGCGAGCCATTCAACAAAAGGCTATGGCCACCCGCAGCGGCCACTTCCAAAGCACGGCAAGCCAAAGGCTGCCCCAGCACGTCCGACAAGCAAAGTTGTTGGCCATCATTCCACTCTTCTGGCCACGGCCTGGCCAATGCGGGTTCCAGCTCCTTGTCCCCTCGCAGATACCTCGCCGCCTCTGCCAAACTGGCAACCCCGTAGACCTGCAGGTCAGGAACATGGGCCGCCATTTCTGCACTCTGCGCAGGCAAAAGCAAACAAAGCTCCGGATGCCGACGCGCCATACCCAGGGCAATCGTTAGCGCACTCTGCACAGGAACCACGGCCCCTGTCAAAGACAACTCCCCGGCCATGACATAGCGCTCCAGACCGGTGATCGCTTGCTCACGCTGCTTGTCATCCGGGCGGCTCAGCTGGCCGCTGGCCAATAAAATCGCCAAAGCCACGGGTAAATCAAAGCGCCCCGAATCCTTGGGCAAATCAGCAGGCGCCAGATTGATAGTCAGTCGGGCTGCAGGAAAGTCAAAGCCACTGGCCTGCAAGGCGGCCCGTATGCGCTCCCGGCTTTCGCGAATACCGGCATCGGGCAAACCAACAATGTGGAAGGCGGGTAATCCTGGAGCGACATGCGCCTCGACACGCACGTCAATAAAATCCAGGCCCGACAAGGCACAACTGTTCAACACGGCCAAGGACATATGCCCTTCTCCCTTTCCAAGGCAAACATTCAGTCTGCCCGTCGGGAAAAATAAGCTCCAGATGCCTGCCTTAAAACATCACTGCGTACTTGTACGGCCCCAGGGTCTTACTGAACCTGCACACCCATGGAACTGACCAGCTGGACGGCCTGCTCTACGGACAAACATGCGCCTTGGAAAGAGTTATTCAAGTCGTACAAGGTGATGCTGCCCAGTTCCACACTGCGCAGGTCTGCTCCCTTGAAGTTCACCCCTCTCAAGCTGGCGCCCCTCAAGCTGCCGCCTTCAAATACGGCATCCTGAAAATTGCAGCCGCCCAAGTCCGCATCGGAGAAATCCAGTTGCACCAGATTTTGCTTACGGAAATTAATGGCGCGCAAAGTTGCACCCACCAGCTTGCACTCGCGCAGGCTCAGGTCCAAACCACGGGTTTCGTTGAAAATAGCACCGCTTAGCTTGGAATCCTCGATCTGCAAGGAAGCGATCTGGGTGCGCACCCACTTGCTCAAGTGCAGATCACAAACCCTAAAACACGCCGAACTGAGATCAGCCAAGCTGAAATCCGCTTGACCCAGCTTGCAACGCTGCCAGACCGTGTCTTGCAAATGCGCCCGTGTAAAGCGGGCATTCAAAAAGCTGCAGCCCGAAAACTGCGCACCATCCAGCTCCAGACCCGACAGATCCTCATCATCAAAAGTGCAGTTCTCGAAACTCAAAGACTCATGGGAAACGGCCAAAAGATCAGCCAACTCATCTCTTGTGATCTGGACATTACTGACGAGCATGCTGCTTTCCCTTCCAAAAAAACTGAGCCAGCTTTATTGAGCTGGCTCTTTCATGATCTCTTTCATCTAATCCGGCGCTGATCTGAGCAAGGCCTAACGGCCATTAGGCAGACCCAAATGCGACAAGCGCCAGGCAATGATCAAACCCAATACGGCAAAACCAACCGTCGCGACCCAAGCCCATTGCCATCCACCCAAAGCATGTACAACCGACGCCACAACAGGGGGGCCCACAAACTGCCCCAGTGAAGAACATTGCTGTACCCAGCCCACCGAGGTCGAGGTGGTCTCCGGCGAAGGTGCTGCCGTGACCGACAGGAAGAACAAGGTAGCTGGAATCAAGCCGCCCACAATCGAAAACAGCAGGATGGCGACAAACTGAACCACCAAGCTTTGTGTCAGCCCGAACGCAACGATGGCACATGCGATCATACCCAAGTAGCCTGCTTGCAGCAGTCTATGAGGTGGGATACCGGCATGCAAACAGCGCCCTGCCCCCAGATTACCCACGACATTCCCAGCAGCAATCAAGGCGGTCAGTAAGCCGGCAGTGCCGACTGCTATCTGCGCCTGATTGTAAATAGTGGGCATGAAGCCCACGACTGCCGCCCATTGCGCCGCATACACACCAAAGGCCAAAGCCAGCAACCAAACCCGGCCGGAGCGTAAAGTCGTGCGCAGCAGTCTGGTCCAGCGATGAGCAGAGGTATGCTGCGCCGCACTTCTGGTTTGAGTCTGAGAATCCGGTGGCACCAGAAGGAAGGTCAAAATCATGAAGATGGCTGTCAATACACCGAGAACCACCCACAAGGTACGCCAGGAGCCAACTGCCAACCAGGCAGCGCCAGCCCACAGCATCAAGACCGCCCCCGCGGGCATGTAACAGCCCCACAAGCCCATGACTCGGCTCAACCGCGCCGCATCAGTAATACGTTTGATCAAGGCGGGAATGGGCAGTACCACCATCAGAAAGCCGCAGCCTTCTATCATCCGCCCGAACAAAACCAGAGCGCTATGTTCAAACAAGGAGCCGATTAACGAGGCCAGACTCAAAATACCCAGCCCCGTCAAAATGCAGCGACGCAGACCAATTTTCTCGGAGATCAGGCCTATGCATAGCCCCAGCAACATCCCGGCCATTTGCACGCTGGCCAGCAGAAAACCTGCCTGCACCAGATCCATGCCCAGTTCGCGCTGCATAAAAGGCAAGGCCGGGGGTACTTTCCAAACATGTTGTGCGGCGCACACCCCGGTCAAGACCAGAAAAACAGCAATAAAAAAGGGGCTGGCCGATTGTTTGCCCCCAGGCCTGGTGACTGTATTCAAATGAAGTGATCAGCCTTGGCTGCCCTCTTGAGCAGAGGTGTCACCATCTTGAGGAACAGGAGTTTGCCGCCCTTCCAAGGCTTGCAAACGTGTTTCCAGAGCCGCCACACGAGCCAGTGCGCGTTCCAGCATCAGCTTGTAGGTATCAAACTCTTCACGAGTAACCAGGTCCATACGGTTGAAGGCCTGACCCATAAAGGCTTTTACATTGCGCTCAATATCGGCAGCCGGACTTTTGGCGATCAGCTCCGAGACGTTTTTTTGCAGATCTTCCAGCCATTCGCTACGATTAATCACGGTCCCTCTCCTTAAAATATTGACACTACCAGCAGTATAGAAAAAGCGGGTGCCAAAGGCACCCGCTTTTTGCATTTGGCCAGACAATCAGCCGAATTATTCAAGCCTTAAGGTTTGGCTTGTTCCGAAGGCACGGAAGATGGCGAGGAGTCAACACCATTACCCAGCTTGTCCTGGATGGCTTTGTCAGCCTTGGCAGCGCCGTCTTTAATGGCATCGCCCGTACGGCTGGCAGCATCGGCTACTGCATCCTTGGCTTCACCAGCTTTTTCAGCGACTTTATCGCCAGCAGCCTTGGCATCTTCCTTCAAGGAGTGGGTATTTTCCTTGGCGTTCTCTTTCTGTTCCTCTGCTTCTTTTTTGACGTCGTCAGCAACTTTAGCGGCGTCCTGCTTCAGTTCTTCCGTTTTTTGCTCCAGGGACTTGTCAGCCTCTGGTGCGGGTGGAGTGGCAGGTGCTGTCGATTGTGGAGCAGCGACAGGAGCAGGTGGCGCGCTCGTAGCGGCTTTGTCGTCCTCTTTGGAACACGCAGCCAAAAGAGTCATCGAAGCAGCAGCGGCCATGACAGCAAAATGAGCACGAGTCAGTTTCATAAGATTTCCTTCCTACTATTCCAAGGTCGCTAGATAGAATGGGCCGATGCCTGGTGCGACTTCCGGCTCGGCCTTGGGTATGTTACAACTCCCCTAGAAGCCATTCTATCGGTGCTGAGCACACAGACCAATCTATTAGTGTAAATCCTGATTTCAATTATTCTGACGATATAGCTCAAGCTTCATGACAAACCCTTTAACAACAAGCATCTAGAGAGCGAACAGGTCCAGATACGTTGTTACAAATGGAATCCCTCGTAGGACTACAGCTGGGCTTTGTTACATATTTGCCAACTAAATTGGCCTGTTTTCAATTACTTAGGCGGCTAAGGTAGCCAGATCGATGCGCTCGGCACGGTTCAAGGCACTGGCCACTTTCACGCGCAAGGCATTGGAATGCGATAGGCGCACTTCTTTTTTCACATCCAGCAGTTGCTGCGGATGCATGGAAAATTCTTTCAGGCCCAGCCCCAGCAACATGCGAGTCACCGAAGCATCCCCCGCCATTTCCCCACAGACCGCCACCGGTTTGCCAGCACGATCAGCCGCATTGATCGTGTGTGCAATCAAACGCAAGACGGCGGGGTGCATGGGGTCGTACAGGCTGGCAACCTCGGCATCGCCCCGGTCTACAGCCAGAACATATTGAATCAAGTCATTGGTGCCGATGGACAGAAAATCCAGTTCCTGTACAAAGGGCTCAATGGCAATGGCTATGGCGGGCACTTCCACCATAGCCCCCAATAAATAGTTGCGTGCGAATGGGGTACCGGATTTTTCCAGTTCCCGAGCTGCCGACTCAATAGCCTGACGACTGGCATGCACCTCGTTCATGGAGGAAATCATGGGGATCAAAATACGGATTTGTCCATGCAAGCTGGCACGCAACAAGGCGCGTAGCTGGGTGGCAAACATCTCGGGCCTGTCCAGACAGTAGCGAATTGCACGCAAGCCCAAGGCCGGGTTAGTCGCTACCGTGGCATCTCCATCCAGGGTTTTATCGGCCCCAATATCCAGTGTACGGATAGTGACGACCTTGCCCTTCATGGCTTTTACTACACGGGAGTACGCTTCGTACTGTTCCTGCTCGGAAGGCAAATCCGTGCGTCCCATGAACAAAAACTCGCTGCGGAACAAGCCAATGCCATCGGCGCCCGCTTTCAAAGCCAGCTCCGCCTCCTCGGGAAGCTCGATATTGGCTTCCAGGCGGACGTTAATCCCATCCAGCGTCATCGCTGGCGCATCCAGCAACTCTTCCAGTTCAGCCCGTTCGCGACGATAAGCTTCCTGACGCTCCCGGTATTCGGCCAACACTTGCTCCGACGGATTCACAATTACCGCACCCGAGAAGCCGTCCACAATCAGAAAGTCGCCATCGCGTATCAGACTGCGAAAGCTGCCCAAACCCACTACAGCAGGAACACTCAAGCTGCGAGCTACAATCGCTGTATGCGAGGTGGGCCCACCCAAATCCGTCAGAAAACCGGCGAAATGACCACCGCGCAAGCGCAGCATATCTGCCGGGGAAATATCGCGTGCTACCACAATCAGCGGCTCTTCCTGAGCGGCTGAAAAACCAGGCAGCAAAGCAGGCTTGCCTGCCAGAACGCGCAATACGCGCTCGATAACCTGGCGCACATCAGCACCACGCTCGCGCAGGTATTCGTCTTCCATTTGGGAGAACTGCTCAACCAGCATCTGACCTTGCGAGGTCAGAGCCCATTCTGCGTTGTAGTGACGCTCGGCAATGATGGCGCAGGTTTGCTGCGTCAGCATGGGATCGTCCAGAAGCAGACTGTGCACTGTCAGGATAGGAGCTAGCTCGCGTGGTGCATCCACAGGCAGCTGGTCCACCATGGCACGAAGTTCGTCACGAGTACTGGCCATGGCGCTAAGCAGGCGCTGGCTTTCAGAATCGACGTCTTCGGCGGCAATCCGGTAATGAGGGACTTCCAGTGCTGCTGCGCTCATTACCACGGCCTTGGCAATGGCGTACCCCTTACCGACTGCTTGACCTTGAGCGGTAAACATCGCGGACAAATCAGACGCCGGGGTTCGAGCTGCAGCACTATTCATGACCAGATTTCTTCCTTATTCGTTTTCACCAAACTTGGCGTCAAACAACGCCTGAATATCATTGAGGGCCTGATCGGCATCGTCACCCTGGGCATCGACAACCACAGTGACCCCCATTCCGGCGGCCAGCATCATGACACCCATGATACTTTTTGCATTCACGCGCTGAGAGCCACGCGCGATAAAAATCTCACTGCTATAACGGCCGGCCAACTGGGTAAGCTTGGCTGCTGCCCGTGCATGAAGACCTAATTTATTACTGATCGTGATGGATACGCTAGGCATAGGGGCAACTGGAAAAATGAAAGTGAAAATTCAAATTAGCAATGGCAGTCGGCGTGAACAATGCCACGCAATGCGCCTGCCATGACATCCTGAGCGAACTGCTCGGGATTGTCACGTCGCTCGGTCAAGGCTTTCAACACCATGCACATATTGGTGCCGGTCAATAAATAAGCGCCCTGCCCTTGATCTTGCAAAGCTTGCTGGACTCGACGTGCCACGTTAAAGGGGGTGGCACCGTAAAGATCACACAGTATCAGTGTGGCGGGCGAGTCCGGCGCTTGCGTTTGCAACTGCCCCAGCAAGCGGTCCACCGCCGTATCCGTGCATTCGTCGGCCTGAATGTCAAAGACAAACAGATCTGGCTTTTCGCCCAGGACGTGCTCGGCACAGCTGGCAAACGCGCTGGCCAGGGGCTCGTGCATGATCAAGGCAAGGCGAATCACGCGCGTCCCGTCGCTTTTTCGACGGCCTCGGCAAAACGCTGTGCAACATCAAAGCCGGTCTGTTCAGTAATTTCAACGAAACAGGTTGGGCTGGTCACATTGATTTCCGTGACGTAGTCACCAATCACATCCAAACCAATCAGCAGCAAGCCACGTGCGGCCAGCACAGGGCCCAGGGTACGGGCAATGTGCCAGTCGTGTTCGGACAAGGGCTGAGCAACCCCGCGACCACCTGCGGCCAGATTGCCGCGTGTCTCGCCGGCCAGGGGAATGCGAGCCAGGGCGTAAGGTACAGGTTCGCCGTCAATGATCAGGATGCGCTTGTCACCCTTGACGATTTCAGGGATGTAGCGCTGCGCCATAATGGTTTGCGTACCATTGGCTGTCAGCGTCTCCAGAATCGCACCCAGGTTGGGTTCGGGATCTTGCAGACGGAAAATACCCATGCCGCCCATGCCATCCAGCGGCTTGACGATCACATCCTTGTATTCCTGGTGAAAGGCGCGCAAGCGGGCCATGTCACGGGTGACCAAGGTGGGTGGGGTAAATTCCGGAAATTCGGTAATAGCGAGTTTTTCAGGGTGATTGCGAATAGCCTCGCCTGAATTGAATACCTTGGCCCCCTGCTCCTGCGCAAAACTGAGCAAGTGCGTGGAATAGGAGTATTCCATATCGAAAGGCGGGTCTTTGCGCATGATGACTGCATCAAAGACATTCAATTCCTGCTCGGTGGCAGGCTCGGGATGTGTCCACCACGAAGGCGCACGCAAATCGGCATCGGCAGCAATACTGACAGCCTGACTGCGCGTACGAACCCGACTTTGGGAAATGTACAAATCAGACTGCAAGGTCACGCTGACGCGATGACCACGCGCCAGAAATGCACGCATCATGGCAACGGAGGAATCCTTGTAAGCCGACAGGCTGGGCAAGGGATCAATGATGAATAAAACGTGCATATGACACCTAGAGAAAAACGCCTTTGCAGCCGGGCTGCAAAGGCGATTGTGCCCGACCCCCTACTTGGGAGCGAGTCGAGCGACGCATAATGCTCCTGGGCGGATCCAGGCAGTATCGTGCAAGAGTATCAGGACGCTTTCTTGCGAGGCGCCAAGACCATGACCATTTGACGGCCTTCCAGCTTGGGCATGGCCTCAACCTGACAGATTTCGCTGACTTCGTCGCGAATCCGTTCCAGTACGCGCATACCCAGTTCCTGGTGAGCCATTTCACGACCACGGAAACGCAAGGTCACTTTGACCTTATCGCCATCATCAATAAAACGCTTCACATTACGCAGCTTGACCTGGTAGTCGCCTTCGTCCGTACCGGGACGGAATTTGACTTCCTTGATCTGAATGATTTTTTGCTTGGCCTTGGCTTCTTGTTGGCGTTTCTGTTCCTGATAGCGGAATTTGCCGTAATCCATCAAACGGCACACCGGTGGTACAGCCGCAGGGGCGATTTCCACCAGATCCACATCATGCTGTTCTGCCATTGCCAAGGCATCAGGCACCTTGACGATACCTAGCTGCTCACCCTCGACTCCAATGAGTCGCACCTCTGGAATACGAATTTCACCATTGATGCGATGTTTTTTCTCGGTTGCGATGTCGAAAACTCCTAAAAATGTCGATAAAAACGATAGCGTTCCTGTTTTACTGACGGCTATCGATCTCTTGCTTCAATCGTGCTGAAAAATCGGCTATTGGCATGACGCCCAAGTCCACGCCACCACGCGCACGCACGGCGACTGCGCCGTTTTCACGCTCTTTTTCACCCACGACCAGAATATAGGGCACTTTTTGCATACTGTGCTCACGGATTTTACGAGTGATTTTTTCACCACGCAAATCAGAGGAGGCACGGAATCCCATTTTCTTCAGGTTTTGCGCCACGGATTGAGCATAATCGGCTGAACTTTCGGAAATGCAGCATACCACCACATGCTCGGGAGCCAACCAGGCAGGCAAGGCACCGGCGTGGTTTTCAATCAGCATGCCGATAAAGCGCTCAAAGGAACCCAAAATAGCACGATGCAACATGACAGGCACACGGCGCTGATCCTGGGCATCCACATACTCGGCACCCAAACGGGCCGGCATGGAGAAGTCCACCTGGATGGTGCCACACTGCCAATGACGACCAATGGCGTCTTTCAGCGTGTACTCAATCTTCGGACCGTAGAAAGCACCCTCGCCTTCCGAGATCTCGAACTCGCAGCCGGTACGGCGCAAGCTTTCGATCAGGGCTTGTTCAGCCTTGTCCCAGACCGCATCGTCACCGATACGCTTTTCTGGGCGAGTAGCCACTTTGTACAGAATTTCGGTAAAGCCAAAGTCCGCGTAGACGGCTTGCAACTGAGCAGTAAAGGCAGCGCACTCGTCTTGCAGTTGGTCTTCGGTACAGAAAATATGGCCATCGTCTTGGGTAAAGCCGCGTACGCGCATCATGCCGTGCAAGGCACCCGAGGGTTCGTTACGATGGCACTGACCGAACTCGCCGTAGCGGATAGGCAGTTCACGGTAGGAATGCAGACCGGAATTGAAGATTTGCACGTGACCGGGGCAGTTCATGGGCTTCAAGCCATAAACACGATTCTCCGACTCAGTCGTGAACATGTTTTCAGCGTAGTTGTCCCAGTGGCCAGTTTTCTTCCACAACGACAAATCCAGAATTTGCGGTGCTTTCACTTCCTGGTAGCCATTGTCCTGATAGACACGGCGAATGTATTGTTCGACCTGTTGCCAGATCACCCAACCTTTGGGATGCCAGAAAATCAGACCAGGGGCCTCTTCCTGGAAGTGGAACAGATCCAGCTCACGGCCCAGTTTGCGGTGGTCGCGGCGCTCGGCCTCTTCCAGCATGGTCAGATAAGCTTGTTGATCTTCCTTGGTCGCCCAGGCAGTCCCGTAAATGCGTTGCAGCATTTCGTTATTGCTGTCGCCACGCCAGTAAGCCCCGGCTACTTTCATCAGCTTGAATACTTTCAGCTTGCCAGTAGATGGCACGTGAGGGCCACGACACAAGTCAATGAAATCGCCTTCGCGATACAGGCTGATCGGCTCGTTGGACGGAATGGAGGCAATGATCTCTGCCTTGTAGTCCTCGCCAATGCTCTTGAAGAACTCGACGGCATCGTCGCGCAACCACTCTTCGCGGGTAACCACTTCGTCTTTCTTGGCCAGTTCCGCCATTTTCTTTTCAATGGCTTCCAGATCCTCGGGCGTAAAGGCACGCTTGTAGGAAAAGTCGTAATAAAAGCCGTTGTCAATCACCGGGCCGATGGTAACTTGGGCATCCGGAAACAAGCTCTTGACCGCGTAAGCCAGCAAGTGAGCAGTGGAGTGACGAATCAAATCCAGACCGTCAGCGTCCTTGGCGGTAATGATGGCCAAATTGCTGTCCTGGTCGATCACATACGAGGTGTCCACCAGACGCGACTCGGTGCCGGGCGTGCCGACACGGCCAGCCAGGGCGGCGCGGCCCAAGCCAGTACCAATCGAGTTCGCCACTTCGCTGACGGAAACCGGGCCCTGAAACTCTCGCTGGGAGCCATCGGGCAGTGTGATTCGGACCATAACACTTCCTGAAATAAAAAACGCGGCCTTGAAAAAGCCGCGCTTTTGAATTGAACGTTCTTGGAAAGCAAACGAAACGCTACGCGGCCACGGCTAGATCTGCCGACGGGTAGTTCGCGTTGAGTTCATAAGATTCTGCTTCCCAAATAACACATTTGATTGGATAAGTTTATCACCTTCGCCCGCTATCGCGGCGTTGTATCGCCACAAAAACCACATTTGGCAAAGAATTCAGTCCATCCGGGGATACCAGCTACGGTAAAAGGCCCATTCTTCGGATTCCGAACCATCTTTCATCAAGCAGGTTCCATAGGCACCACGTCCACTTTCATGAACAATGGTTTGCCCGCCCATGCGCTGACAAAAACTGGAAGCCAGATTGGCCTGCCCGACTGGTTTGGTGGCCGTTTGGGGGGAGCTGGCGCATGCCGACAACATCAAAGAACCTGCACAGGCAGAAACTAAGCGGAAAAACATGATTTCCTTCTCCTTGACCTGATGTTTGCTGATGCCTGACAAATCATTCGAGATGAAGACTGTCCAGGCCGCGTCTGCTGTTAGCGCAGGGTTAAAACCCTCAAGCGCTGGTCGCGAAACAGATCGTGGAAGTAGCTTACTACACTTGTTTGATATGAAAAGTGTGCGAAGGCAAGCGTGCAACAAAAGCAACACGGCAGGTAAAAGAAGCTGCTGAAATCAAGCGTAAATATCGGTGCTTTATTGCAAAGCACGACAAGGCTGGGTGTAGATCAAGAGCGATGCAGCCAAAAAGACAACAAAATAAAGCCCAAAATACCGCAGCCAGCCAGCATTAATACCATAGGTACATAATCGATCAGATTCGAGGCATTAATCATGGCATACATCCCAAAGTCCCAACTAAAACAAGCTTGAGAATATGGTAGCGGGCCACCATCAAAACATGAAGTCAACGATTGTCAAGATCCGACACAGAGACAACACAAAGACTAGGATTAGACTACATAAGCTTACTTTTGCGGCAAAAATCTTCGCAAAAGCGCATAACATGCAACAAAATGCCAGGAAGAGACGTTTTGTGCCTGCCCCCTATCCATTGAGCATTGTGAAAATGGCGTAAACCACAGGGACAGCCAAGGGGGTAATCATTAATAAAGCCGTATCACGCTTCCATGTCTTGGGACGGGTATAACAGAGTGTGACTCCCAGCAGGACTGTCACCAGCAGATACAAGCCAATAATAATGATAGTGGCTGCCATATCCTCTCCCCTTTGTGATTTGTTTTGCTGTGCTTTTGGTACTTACAAAGTCAGAGCTTGCGCTGCGTCTTGTCCGAACATGGGCGGAAAGGTATTGGCCGCCCACTGCCCTAATCGTGCCGCCGCTGCCTGGCTAGCCAACTTTAGGGCTTCTGATGGCTCCAGCCCCCTTTTCCAGGCCAGGGCAAAGCTGGATAAAAAGGCGTCTCCTGCCCCCACCGTTGAGCACACCGCCACCTTGCACGCAGGTTCCACATACTGCTGACCATTAACAGCCAACACCGCCCCCTGGACACCCAAAGTGATCAGCAAGGCTTGTTGAGAATGGTGTTGCAGACGCGTAGCCAGCTCGCACGCTTCCTGAATCGATAGCTCCAGCTGAATATCGGCACCCTGAACGCCTGCCAGCATTTGGGCCTCTACTGCATTCAAGCCCAGCACATCTGCGCGTGCGTAGACCTGCTTGAATCCCTGACCTTGATGCTGCAAACACGCCACGCTGGGATTCACTACCAGGCAGGCCGAAGTATCATTTCTGTCTGCCAAGGCCTGCGCTAAACTTTCCATAGGCTGCAAGGCCAAGGGAGCCACATAAATCAGGTCCGCTTGCAGATCTTGAGCCTGAACACGCAGGCAGGCATTTGCCCCACGTCGTGCCAGCACCGAAGCACTCCCGGACGGTTCAACCAGAACGATGGCTTTACCGGTGGGCTGATCAGAACAGACCTGCATGCTGCTGACATCAATCCCCAACTGCTCGATATGTGCACGCAAACGATCACCCAGGCCGTCTCGACCCAGTGCCCCAAGCAGGCGAACCGATTCTCCTTGCTCCATGAAGCTCGCTGTCGCATTAAGCGCCCCACCACCTGGATACAAGTCGATCGAGCCCACTTCCTGTTTGTCACCACGCGCCAGCTCGGCTGGCATGCCTGAGACCACAATATCAACGGTAATACTGCCAATCGCTACAAGCTGCACCCTGAACCTCGGCCATGAAAAAAGAGAGCATGAATCTGCTTGGAGCAGTATACCCACGGGCGCAAGCCGATAGTCTATGGTGGAAAATCAGAGCTGGGCCAGTCGTGCAAAGTCGAACAAGCGCACACATCTTTTCAGCCTGTTTGGAGGCGCAGAAGAAGCCGACTAATAGTTGATGCAACAGACATCAAAAAAATCTGGCTCAAGATAAAAAGACATGCTAAATTACTGTTCATCCATACAGCAAAAAGAAGCATCATGTCCTATACCATCACTTTGCACGACGCTCCTTCCGATATCACCGAACGCGGCCGCCGCGAGGCTGAGGAGCGTTTTCGCCGCAGCTTAGAAAAAGTCATGCAAGGCCCGGAGGCCGTGGTCCAGGCCTATCGAGCGTGGCAACTGGCCGAAGAAACGGCAGAGACGGAATTGTCCGGGGAAGACATTGCCCTGGCCAAAAAATGGATTGCCGCCGCCACGCGCGCCATGAGTGATGGCTTTCGTGATCTGGGCGAGTCCGAAGCGTACTTTGAGGTCCGTATCGAACGCTAATATAAAAGCCAGCAAATAGCTGGCTTTTATGATCTGGCATCAGGACTTTGCCGAAGGGTGGTCACGGCGCATCAGCTCCCACTCCTCGATCACCGTGCCATCCGGCAAGGTGCACATGCCCACTTGCCCTGTTGGTGTGTTGACGATATCCAAACGCCCGCCCTTCTCCACGCAATAAGCCGAGGCCGGATTGGCAATTCCCACGGGTGACTGTGTCGAGGCTTGATTGGCGCAAGCAGCCAAGACGCCGACCAGTCCCAGGATTCCCCATTTATTCATCGTGTTCTCCGGATAAATTCTGTACTGCAGTGTACTGTGCACGGACTAGTTTTCAGGTTGATCTTTTGGTGCTGTCAAAGGATTGGAAATATTTTCCCAGTGCTGGCAGTGAACTGAATGGTGTTCACCGTGTGGAATGAGCTTGCAATCCATGCCGACCTTGGCTTTGCCATCCACAAAAGGAAAGGCGAAATCGTAACGGGCCGGAATCCAGATTTTCAGTGACTGGTCGTGAAAGCCCATCTTCCCCTTGGCGACGAAACGGGCCAGACCTTCTTCAAAGTAATCAGGGCCGTTGTCGTAAATAAAGGGACGCAGAACTGCTTCGCCCCTTTCATTCACATAAACCCAGCCTTGTTCATCCTGTATCAGGCTTTGCCCTTGTGCGATGGGGCTGAATACAGGTAGTAGAACCAATATAAAAGCAGATAGGGCTGAAAGAATCCGTCGTCCGGATCCAAGCCCAGCAGCTTGCAATCCTGCAATTGCGGTTGCGGTTGCGGTTGCGGTTGCGGTACCAGTATCCACGCATGAACCTATGCCATTGCTCATATCGCGTACGGTTTCCACCTTAGCCACCACACTGATACGATTACTGGCTCCAAGCCCAGTCCCAGTCTTACAACTTGCGCGCTTCAAACGAAATAATCCCGTCAGTATCCTGAGGCGTCTTGCCATACTGATACCCGCCAGAAATGACGATCTCGCCAAACCCCAACTGCTCCAGTGCCATTCTCAGTTCCTGAACGCCCCACCACCGCAGCGAGAACTGTTCCAGCTGGGTTTCCAACAAGACACCATGCTCCCACAGCTCGTAGCGATGCATTTCGCGAGTCACCTGGGCGCAGTAGTCTTTTTCCAGGGCGGTGGCATTCAGGGTAATCAGTCCATGCGGAGGAGCTGACCAGGTCCGCATACCAGACTGCACACTCACAATCGCCGCCACCGGGTCCAGATCCAGCAACAACCGCCCACCTGGTTTCAAGCTGGCGTGAAAACGGCTTAACGCAGCAATGCCCTGCTCAAACGAATCCAGAAGCTGAAAAGAGCCAGCTGGCACCACAATCGCCTCCAAAGGACGATCTGCGATGAAATCCGTAAAACCTGCCAACTGAAGCGTGGTCTTCAGGGATCTCAATTCCAGTTCACGCTGGCAATAATCCAGCATTTCCTGAGACAGGTCAAAGCCATTCACATCCAGCCCCGCCTGCAGCAAGGGAATCAGAATGCGCCCTGTACCTACTGCGGGCTCCAGAATGGGCCCACTTGTGCCCTGCAAGCGCTCCAGGTAGTACTCCACATCACCGAAAGAGCGTCCTACCGGCTTGTCCAGGTGATATACCAAAGAAGCCAGCTTGCCATAGCGATTGTTCATCATTGTTCCATACCCTACTATTTCTCTTACTCAACAGCCTGAACACGCATTTCAGCGCCTTCCACCGCCAAGACCACAACCGCAGTGCCCTGCTCCAGATTTTGGGTCGCTGTGGCACTGTAATAACTATCGTTAAGCCGAATACGCCCCCGGCCGTTCACAAAACTTTCGCTGACCTGCGCGCGAGCCCCCACATAGGCGCTCAAGCCGGTATTCAAAATATCAGGCTGATTGGCCCGGCTGCGCCGTTGCCAACGCACACCAACGACCACCCACCCCAACATGGCCACGGCCAGAATCAGCCATTGCAACCAGGAGGGAGCATCCGGCCAGGCGGCGGCAAACAAGCCCACCGTCAAAGCCCCCAAGCCCAGCCACAGCAGATAGACGCCAGAGATGACGACCTCGGCAGCGATCAGCACGACGCCAGACACCAGCCAGTACCAAAAGGAATCAAAAATGAATGACAAGATCAGCACCTCCAGCTAACCGCTTAGCCTTGTCCCAACTTGCTGCCGGTGGTCTTGAGCAGCTCGGTCACACCTGCCACCGCACCGGTAATGCCGCTGGCCTCCAAAGGCATCAGCACCAGCTTGCTATTGGGGCCCGTACCCACATCGCGCAAGGCTTCCACATACTTCAGGCCCACAAAGTATTGCAGGGCTTGTACATCACCGCTCTTGATGGCTTCGGACACTTCGCGGGTTGCACGGGCCTCGGCCTCGGCTTCACGCTCACGCGCTTCAGCACGCAAGATAGCGGATTGCTTTTCACCCTCGGCACGCAACACAGCCGCTTGCTTCTCCCCTTCGGCTTGCAGCACTTCGGCTTCTTTCTGGCCGCTGGCCTTGGTCACGGCAGCACGACGATGACGCTCAGCCGTCATCTGCAGATTCATGGCTTCCTGTAACTCGGGAGCCATATTCAAATCACGGATTTCCACGCGGGTAACTTTCACCCCCCAAGGTGTCGTCGCTGCATCCACCGCTGCCAGCAGGCGATCGTTAATCACTTCGCGATTGGACAGCATGTGATCCAGTTCCATCGAACCCAGGACCGAACGCAGGTTGGTGGTAGTCAGGTTCACAATCGCCATTTCCAGGTGATCAATTTCATAGGCAGCCTGGGCAGCATTGTCGATGCGATAAAACACGACACCGTCAGCCGTCACGGCCACGTTGTCGCGGGAAATCACATTTTGCGAGGGAACATCCAGCACGGATTCCATCATTTTGAGCTTGCGGCCCACGCGGTCCATAAAAGGCACCAGCAAGGACAAGCCGGGTGTCAGGGTGCGGGTGTAGCGACCAAAGCGCTCGACCGTCCATTGCTGGCCCTGAGGCACAACTTTGACCCCAGCCATCACCACGACCACAGCCAAGAACGCCAACATCACCACAAAAGTAAAGGAGCCACTCATGTCGTCACCATCTCCAAGAACACAACTAAAAAAGCGATTCTAGCCCAGCCTTAATGACAGATCTGCTAAAGCGGATGTTTGACCGCCCTATAGCCTATCCATGCCCCATTTGACCGGGCAGGAGCTAAAGAGAAATGCGGACAAGCTAGACGAAAGGGGCGCAGCCGGAGAAAACCGTTGCGCCTTTAAGGACAGATAGAACCCGAAAAAACGAGCGGCTGACTCAATTCAAAATATCGTACAAACGGAAAATCCACAGCCCTTTATAGACTATCGTCAGCACCACCAAGGCCGCCTGATAGCGCTTGCTGGGCACCACCATGGCGATCAGGCCCATGACAATGAACACGGCTTGCTGCAAGGGGTATTCCACACCCAGCGACAAGAAATACTCTTTTCCTTTAATGGCTGTATCGACCAGGTCCATAAGCTGAATCAGCACAAAAAAGCCGTAAAGCGAGCGCCGCCGGGTCTGGAAATAATCCTCGAAACCGCGGTATTCCTCCATATTGGACGGAAACAGCAAGGACGCCATGATGGCAAACACACAGGTATACAAAATCAGGAAAAAATACAGCTGAAAGGACCAGACCTGCACTTTCACCAGACTGAACTCATACCACCAAAAATGGATAATCGTCAGGAACAGATACAGCACCCACCCCAAGTGAATGGGATAGACACGCTTGGCTTTGGGGTGTTGGATGAATTCAGAGACGCCTACGATCAGTCTGGAAATGCTGATACCCAGCACCATGCCAATGATGATGCGTACGTGGACAAAATGCTCTGGATGGATCAACTCTGGCGGCACGCGCTGTCCTTGCAAAGTGGCTAATCCTGGCACACCTTAACAGAGTCATTGCAGGGCTCCAAGCGCGTAATTTCCCGCTAAGAGCCCTGATATTTGCGTGAATATCTTTCGTCCCTTCGTCAAAATCCGACTGCTCTTTTGCCGAAGGAAACGGTCAAGTCTTAATAACGCGGCGCAGGCGCGTATTGCCCATTGCCTTTGTCAGCAGGAAAAGGATTGGGCGACGGCACGGTAGCTTGAGTCGGAGTCACCGGGCGTACTTCGTAAAGCACCGTACCGATCACACCGATATTGCGTTTGTCACCCGCCAGAGTGTTCGCCGCGTAAGCCCGGTCCTTGCCCGAGAAACGAAAAGCGGCCACTTCGTCAGCACTTTTACGAAAGCCCTCGATACGCAAGACGGCCCCGGCCTGCAAGAGATAGCCGTTATAGCTGCGGCTGCCCGGTTTGCCCGACAAGACATCCAGACCATCTACCGTGGTGATGATTTCATAAGGCGTAGCGCTGCGATTGGTATAGACCAGGACGTAACGTTCCCCTGCTTTACCCGCCAGCTGATAGTTTTTCTGCCCGATGCTGCTGAAAATTGTCAAAGGTGCGTCGCGCCCATCATGCACAGACAATTCCACCTTGCCTTGATCCAGCAAAATGCTGCGCTGGGCATCCAGATTTTGGCCCAAAGCCTGGCGAATACTGCGTTCATCGGAATAGGCTAATTGCAGCTCATCACGCAGAGGCTCGACGCGCTGAGCCTGAACCGAATAGGCCCGTGACTCACGCCCTTCTCCCCATTGCGTACCCAAAGTCGAGGCCGTTTGTGGGGCTGCCGCTGAGACCGCCTCACGCTGTGCCGATTGTTGAGGCACACTGCTGCAAGCTGATAGCAACAAGGCAACGGCCAGCACGCCCCACCGTCCACGGTGCCGTGCGAATAATGTTGATTGAGACAGACTCATGCGCTTCCCCTTTTTGTCAGTACAAGTGCCATGACAAGCCCCTGTTGAGCGCGAGTATTCCTGATCTCTCTGCGTTTGTGACGTCAGCAAATTTCTAAATTGAAATTGCCTGTATCAGGAAGAATCAGTAAGGCAACAAACCAAGCCTCGCAAAGAGGCCTACTATAAACGTCATTCCTCCTCACGAGCCGCAAGCATGGATATTCAGAACCTACCCTTTTGCACCGTTAACTGGTCCGACATTACTCCTACAGAACACAAAGGCGAAACAGGTATGGCCCTGTGGCGCACCCAGCAATTTGGCCCCATTCGCGTACGCATAGTGGAATACAGCCCCGGCTATCTGGCCGACCACTGGTGCGTAAAGGGCCATATGTTGCTGTGTCTGGAAGGCCGGCTGGATACCGAACTGGAAGACGGCCGCCGCTTCACCCTGGAACCGGGACAGTCTTACCATGTGGCTGACAATGCCGAGCCGCACCGTTCCTCCACTCAGACGGGCGCCAAACTCTACATCGTGGATTAAAGCCTGTTACGTAAAAACACCCTTTAGATGATCGTAACTGGCTATCTAAAGGGTAAACAATCCCTCTGTGCTGACGTTCATTTTTGTCATCTCCGCCTCATAGTTTGCCCCTCCCGCTTTTTTAAACCAGCGATCGCCTCACTCCCCGCAACGGTGGCCCTCACCATGCCGCGTCCTGCCTCTGCCTCTGCCTCTGCCTCTGCCTCTGCCTCTGCCTCTGCCTCTGCCTCCAACAGGCTAGTTCAGCCTGCAGAAATAATCCTTATTTGATTTGCGCATCGACTTTTCAGCTAAGCATAAATACACTACCAAAACGTTTTGGTTTAGCATAAAATCAAAACCAAATCGTTTTACTCATAAATTTGATAAAAACTCAAAGGACTGCAGCAGGCTCGTTACCACCTGACAATGCAGCACAGGAGACACTGATGAAAGACACCCCCACTGCGCAAGTGGATGAGCTGTATTCCCCTCAGCGCATGATTGCCTTCGGGCTGCAACACGTACTGGTCATGGCCGCCTCCCCTATCGCCGCCGTGTTCTTGATGAGCAAGGCCCTGGGCTTTGATGCGGCCCTGACCACTCAGCTACTGAGCGCCACCTTTCTGGTCTGTGGCATAGGCACCTTGATCCAATCCTTCGGTCCAAGCGGTATAGGCGCCAAACTGCCTTTTGTGATGTTGCCCGGTGGCGCGCCCATTATTTTGTTCATTTTGATCGCTCAACAAACCGATCTGCCCACTGCCTCCGGTGCGGTGATTCTGTCTGCCCTGCTGTACTTTCTGATCGTCCCCATCTTCAAACGTTTTTTGCGTTACTTCCCTTCGCTGGTCATCGGCATCATGCTCTTGCTGGTTGCCATCAACCTGGCGCAGATATCCGGCAAATTGATTGCCGGCACACCCGGCTCGGCCAATTTCGGTAATACCGACAATTTGCTATTGGCCCTGATCACCATTGCATCTACGGTGCTGTTTGCCCGTTTGCTCAAGGGCATGTGCCGCCAGCTGGCTATCTTGCTAGGCTTGATTGTGGGTGCCTTGTCCGCTGCCTTGATGGGCGACATCAGCTTGAGCGGCGTGGGCAGTGGCCCACTGCTGGCCCTGCCATCGCCTTTCCCCTTTGGCCCGCCCAACTTTGATCTGATCGCCGCTTTGCCGCTGCTGCTGTTCACCTTGATTTCCATGGTGGAAGCCACTGGCCAGACCATTGCCTTGAATGAGGTCCTGGGCAAGGAAAACGAGGCCGAACAACAGGCACAAGTGCCCAATACGATCCGTGGCGACGGGCTGGCTTCTTTGCTGGGCGGTATTTTCGGGACCTCGCTGATCATTACCAGTGGTGAAAACATCGGCATCATTCGCGCGACCCAAGTGCGCTCCCGCTATGTCACGGCCGTCGGTGGACTGTTCCTGATTCTGTTTGGCGTGTTCTCGCCGCTCTCCGCGCTGATCAGCGTCATTCCTGCCTCTGTCATTGGCGCAACTGGGCTGGTGGTCTTTGCCATCGTCGGCACCATGGGCATAGACATGTTGCGCAAGGTAGACCTGCGCGGCCATGCCGCCATGTATGTGGTTGCCACGGCTCTGGCGATCGGTTTGCTGCCCATCGTCGTTCCCGGCATTTACGACCAACTTCCCTCCCAAGTGCGATTGCTCTTGTCCAACGGCGTTGCTATGGGTGCGCTGACGGCGGCTGTTTTGAACTACCTGTTCATTCACCTCGGCCAGCGCTCGCCCAAACCCGCTCCCCTTCAACATTCTTGATGAGCTGTGCCATGAATCACGCATCTTTATTTCAATCCCACGACCTGGCTCAGGCCCGCATTCTGGAACCCGAACACCTTTTGCTGCCGCAAGGACCTGTCAGCGGACACGCTGTCCTGATTGAAGAAGGTCGCTTCAGCGATATTGGCAGGGTAGAAGAGATTGCCGCCCGTCACCCTGGGCTGCCACGTCTGAGCTTGCCCGGTCATTTGTTGATGCCCGGTTTTGTGGATGCACACCATCACGTCACCCAGTCATATGGGAAGTCGCTGGTGTATGGCGAGCCCTCGGAGATTTTCCGCCGGGTCTGGGTGCCGCTGGAAAGCACCTTGAACGCTCGCCATCTGTATGCCTCCAGCAAGCTGTCGGCACTGGAAGCCTTGCGGGGCGGGTTCACGACGGTTTGCGACGCTGGCACGCGATCGTCCGAGGATCTGGACGCGATTGTGCAAGCCACCACAGACGTAGGTATACGCTGCGTTCTGGGCCTGATCTGCAACGACAAGCACGGCGCGGTACTATTGGACGCCGAGCCTATTGTGGCTCGCGCCCAGGCCCACCTTCAGCAATGGGAACACCATGTCTTGATCAGCCCTTCACTGGCTATCTCTATTCCCGAAGCCGCCAGTGATGCGATGTTGCATCGTATCTATTCCATGAGCGAAGAAGCGGGCCGTGTGTTCCAGACCCATGCCAACGAGCATTTGGTCGCGGTGGAGCGTTCCTTGAATGCCCATGGTCGTCGCCCGATCGAGCATCTTGCCCATATTGGTGCCCTAGGTTCGGCTTCCTTGCTGGCCCATGCCACCTTGGTTACCCCCAGCGAAATCCGGCTGATGGCTGATTTGAACGCTGCCGTTTCCTACAACCCGGTTGCCAGCGCCTGGAAAGGCAATGCCGTCGCTCCTGCCGAAGCCATGCGCGTTCAAGGCATACGTTTGGGCATGGGGACGGACGGCACTCGCAGCGATGCCTTTCGCATGATGGATTATGGCGAGGCGGCACAACGCTTTGCCTTCGGCATGATGGTGGGCGACTCCTCTTGCGGTGCGGGTTGGACCTGGCTGGATATGGCGACCCGAGGGGGGGCCGAAGTCATAGGCCTGGGAGCTCAAACCGGGCAGATTCGGGTGGGCGCCCAAGCCGACTTCCTCGTGGTCGATCTGCAAGTGCCCGAGATGACGCCCTCCTGGGATCTGCCTTGGGAACTGGTTCGGATTGCTGCTCGCGATCAGATTCGGGCTGTCGTTGTCCAAGGCAAGCTGCGTCTGTGGGAAGGCCAGCCTGTGGATTGGGATCCCCTGCCCTTGCTGGAAGAAGTGCGTGAGCTGGCTCGCCATGCGGTCGCGCAATCGGATATCCGCAAGCTGCATGCCCCATCCACCGAGCACCTGGCTCGTCACGCCGAGCAGGAAAAGGCCTTGGCATGACAGTGGGTTTGCTGATTGCTTTTGCCGCCGTGCTGGCGGGTGCCTTTATTCAGGGTGCCAGCGGGATGGGTTTTGCCCTGATCGTAGTCCCGGTACTGGCTTTGATTCATCCCGAGGCCATACCAGGAGCGCTCCTGTTTCTGATGCTGCCGCTGAACGCCTATGTTGCCTGGCGTGAACGTGGAGCGATCGACCGCAGCGGCGCGGGCTGGATCACCGTCGGACGTTTTGCAGGGACTTTTGCCGGTTTGGGGATTTTGCTGGTGCTGTCGACTTACTGGTTAAACCAGTTTGTCGGTATCAGTACCTTGCTGGCTGTACTGGCGTCGGTGCTGGCTCCCAGCTTCACGCCCGGCAAGAAGGCCTTTATTGCCACAGGTCTGGTCACCGGCATCACTGAAACCGCCACCGGCATTGGTGGCCCGCCTTTGGCTATGGTGTACCAGCACGCCCCTGTCGCCACCTTGCGCTCGACAGTTGCCTTGTGCTTTCTGGTGGGGGAAGTGATTTCGCTGGCCGTGCTGGGTATCTCCGGCGCGCTAAAGTGGTCCCACCTGAGCTACGCCGTGCTGTGCCTGCCCGCATTGCTGCTGGGGATGGGCTTGAGCAGCCTGGTACATCACAAGCTGGATCAACGCCGTTTGCGCATTGGAGTTCTGGTGTTTGCGACCGTCTCCGGTCTGGCCGTCATGCTGACTTAATCGTCCAGCTGTGTAGAGGCACGGGCCCGAAGTTCCGGCTTTGGGCCCAAAGCCGACAGGCGGCTCTTATCACCCGATAGATGCTCGAACAGCAGTTCTACCGCCAGGGTGGCCACTTGTTCCAGATGAAGATCCACAGCTGTCAACGCCGGTTCTGCGGTACGGGCACGCAAGCCATCGTAACGGGTGGCGATCATTACATCCTGCGGGACACGCAAACCGGCCTGCTGCACAGCCGCCAAGGCGCCCACTGCAAAGGCATCCACAGGCACACATAAGGCATCCGTATCAGGATACTGTGTTAAAAGCCGGGCGCAGGCATCAAATCCACCGGCTTCACCCAAGCTTTCCTCTACCTGCATATAGCGCACTGGCATGGCGTGCGCTGCAGCGAAATTCTCGTAGGCTTTTTTATGGCTGGCGTAGGAGTCACGTGCGGCACTGCTTTGCACCAGAGCGATACGTCGCCGTCCTTGCTCCCACAAGTGATTCAATAACAAATGCGCGGTTGCGGTCGATTGCAGATCAATAAAGGGAATGCTGTCTACGCTACCGCCTTGACGCCCAATCGACACCAAGGCCACGCCACGCTCTTGCAACAAGCGCACATTGGGATCATCCGTCATGGGCTCCAACAGAATCGCCCCATCAATATCCAGACCTTCCAGAAAGGCCTGGGCATTTTCCAAGGGCGGCACGAACACCAGAGCCAGGCCGCGCCGCATGGCCGCCTCGGCCGCAATGCCCGCCACTTCCATCATGAAGCCCAGACGCGAAACGCCACCCGACACGGCAAAAGGCATGGACGATACCAGGGCAATGCTGTTGGCCGCCCCCGAGCGCAAGCGCTGCGCTCGTACATTGGGCCTATAGCCCATATCAGCCGCGATCTGTTTGACCTTGGCACGCGTTAACGGGTCCACCACCCCTCTGTCATTCAAGGCGTGTGAAACCGTAGTCAAAGACACCCCTGCCGCCTTGGCGACATCGCGGATGGTGATACGACGAGGGGGGGTAGCAGAGGAACGTGGCAAGGCTGGATCAATCAGAAAAGGGAGAGAGAGGAAAATAGCATAGCGCTGGGAGCTTGTTTACGCAGAGCAAAACAGTGAATCAGCCAAGATCAGCCAAATTTAAAAACAAAGAATCTTAGCTAGAGTGTTTGGCCAAGCTCGTTCAGGAGCCATATTACAAGTTAATACCTACTCAAGGGGACACTAACATTTCGACGCCCCCTCCAGCAGACTGTTAATTGTCAGTGGCGTCTCGCCATAAGCACTGCCATTGCAAACGGCAGTGGCTCCTTCGGGATCGCCAGGATAAGTGACGGCGATACAGGAACAAGCAGCAGGAAGCAGGGAAAAACACAAAGCAAACAAGGCCTTGATGTCATTCATTCTTTTCCTGCTCCGTATTTTTCCAAGCCATTCCATGCATTAAAATGCAATAAAACCCAATTTAAGGTAGCCCAGTGAAACTTTCTAATCCTGAGCAATTCAGAATTTGAATCTTATCAATAAAAGGCCAGCTCAATCTCAGGACATATCGATCTAAAAACCAGAACAATAAGGCGCTAATGAAAAAGCCGCCCATAGGGCGGCCTGGCTAGTTAACGGTCTCCGTTTTTTTTGAGGTTTTATATTGAATCGTGTTTGCTCGGAAAATCACTGGGCCAGTTCATGGGCGTGTCATTCATATCCAAACCTCCTGCTGTTTATTTAATCGAGAAAGCCTAGAACGAATTTTTATCCTAACAAAAAATTTACAAACTTCAAGCACTAAATAGCATATTCAGTGTTTACCCTGTACAAATAGAAACATCAAAAAGGCTCTCGCAAGGAGAGCCTTTTATTTTCCAACTTGTGCCCCCAGATCGGGGCTTACATCAGGAGCGTCGAGCCATGGCCAGGATCACGCCAAAACCTATCATCATGCTGCCGCTAATGCGGTTCACCCAACGCAGACCACGCGCATTTTGCATCACGCCGGACAAACGAGTGCCTACATAGGCATACGCCGCAATCGCGATCACTTCCAGCAGCAGGAAAATCACACCCTGTGTCATGAAGCTAACCCAATAGTTGTTCATATCTACAAACTGCGGGAAGAAAGCGGTGAAGATCAGAATGGCTTTAGGATTGCCGATAGCCACAAAGAACTCCTGGCGCACCAAGCCCCAGATATCTTTTTTGCTCACCTCGGTTTGCTCTGCTGATGTTTTGCTACTGGCACGCAGCACCTTGATACCCAACCAGATCAGATACGCCGCTCCCGCAAGCTTGACCACGGTAAAGGCCGTCTCCGAAACCATCAACAAGGTTCCCATCCCCAAGGCCGCCACCACAATCATGATGGCAAAGGCGACCAGACGCCCCATGGCCGCTACCATGGCAGTCGACACCCCCTGCTTGGCCCCTACCGTCATGGACAGCAGATTATTAGGTCCGAAGGCCATATTCAGGGCAAAACAGGCGGGCAGAAACAGCAAAAGACTACTAGCGGTCATGATTCCGGCAGGCTCCATAGATAATGCCAGCCATTCAATTTGAAAGGCTGGCATTCGTCGATTGAAAACAGTGTGTATGAACTTTACTCCAGCCAGCTTTAAAATTCAGCTCTCTCAACCGGCCACGGCATTCAGCGCCACTTTGGGCGATGAACGCAAAGACACCATAAACATCAGGAAAGCCAGCATTGCCACGACACCCGGCACGGCAAAGGCCATGAAGTTCATCTGCAAGGGCAACTTGGCCGCCATCAGCGTGCCGCCCAGGAAAGGCCCGGCAATCGCACCGATCCGCCCCACTCCCGACGCCCAGCCCAAGCCCGAGGAGCGCATGGACAAGGGATAGAACTGCGCCGTATTGGCGTACAGCAGGATCTGCGTGCCAATGGTGGTGGCACCGGCAATCACGATCAACACATACAGCACCAGAGTCGGGCTCTTGAAACCCAGCAAGGTAATGGACACCGCCGACACCAGAAAGAACCAGGCCACCACTTTAGGCAAGCTGAAACGATCCCCCAGCCAACCACCCAGAATCGCACCAAACATGCCGCCCAGGTTCAAGGCCACCAGGAAAGACAGGCTGGAACCCAGGCTATAGCCTGCGTTGGCCATCAATTTTGGCAACCAGGAACCCAGGGCATAGACCATCAAGAGGCAGCAGAAAAACGCCACCCAGATCATCAAAGTGCCTAGCAAGCGCCCTTCCTTGACCAGATCCAGCATGGGCACTCCCGTCTTTTTCTGCTCATGCAAGGTCAAGACGGTCTCTGGTGACACACCCATTTCAGGGGCCAAGGTCTGCACAATGCGGCGTGCTTTTTCCTCTTGCCCTTGGCGCATCAAAAACGCCAGTGACTCCGGCAGCTTCCAGACAATAAACGGCAGCAGCAACAACGGAATGGCTGCACAGAAAAACATGGACTGCCAGCCAAAACGAGGCAGCATGTAGATGCCAATCGCTGCCGACAACAAGCCACCCAATGAATAGCCGCTGAACATGATGGCGACCAAGGTGCTACGCGAGCGCTTGGGCGAATACTCGTTCATCAAAGCCACAGCGTTGGGCATCAATCCGCCACAGCCCAAGCCGGCCAGAAAGCGGTAGACACCAAACTCGGTCGGTGAGCTCGCAAAGCCATTCAGGAAGGTAGCCAGGCTGAACAAGGCAAAGCAGATCATCACGCCTTTTTTACGGCCAATCTTGTCTGCCAGCGGCCCAAATACAAACGCGCCAAACATCATGCCGAACAAGGCGTAACTACCCAAGGCCCCGGCTTGCACCGGCGTCAAATTCCACTCGTCCATCAGCACCGGCAAAACCACACCGTAAATAAACAAGTCATAGCCATCGAATATCAACAACAAGGCGCACAGGCTCATCACCATCCAGTGAAAGCGCCCGAAGCGCGCCTGCTCAATCACTTCATTAACGTCTAGTGTTTTCATGATTTGTCTCCCCCAAATGGAGTTTTTTGTCTTGATGCCCTTCGCTCTACAAGCCGCCTGCATCGTTTGATCAGCCCTGGTCGCCGCCTCCTACTGGCAAGACAGTGCCGGTGATATACGAAGCCTCGTCGGAGGCCAAAAACAAAATGCTGGCGGCCTGTTCATCCAGGCTGCCGTAACGCTTCATCAAACTACTAGCCACGGTCTGATCCACAATCTGCTGATACCAGATCGCTTCCTGGGGATCTTCCTGGTTCTGGGTATTGCGAGGAATGCGCCGTGGCGGTGCCTCGGTCCCGCCGGGTGAAACAGCATTGACCCGAATGCCGCGCTGGGCATTCTCGAAAGCCAAAGAGGCGGTCAAGGCATTGACGCCGCCTTTGGCCGCGGCATAAGGCACACGATTGATGCTGCGAGTGGCAATCGAGGACACATTCACAATGGCCCCGCTGCCCTGCGCCTGCATGCTGGGCAACACGGCATGACAGGACCACAGGGTTGGAAACAGGGAGCGGCGTATCTCGGCTTCGATCTGCGTCGGCATGTAGTGCTCGTAAGGGCGCGTCCAGATCGTGCCCCCGACGTTATTGATCAAAATATCAATACGCCCCCACTTATCCAGCGCCGCCTGGGCTGCAGCCTGAGCGCCTTCAACGGTTTCCAGATCTACTTCCAGTGTCAGGACCGTATCACTGGCCAGTTCCCGCACCAGTTCAGAGCGGTCTACCGCCAACACCCAGGCCCCTTCAGCCTGCAAGCGCTCGGCAACACGACGGCCAATGCCTTGGGCCGCGCCCGTCACAATGGCCACTTTTTGATGAAAACGCACAGGCGCAGTCATGATCTTTCCTTGTAGGAGTCATCCAACACAGGGCGCCCCGCAAAGGGGCGCTGTCTGAATACATTTATTGGCTGGTGATGAATTTTTCGTAATAGAAATTCGCGGGAGCATGGGCTTGCGCATCAATGAACTGACTGACGGCATCCACCATGGGTGGCGGCCCGCACAGGTACACATCCACCTGCCCTTCATGCCAATGCGCCAGATCCAGATGCTGGGTCACGTAGCCTTTGCGCTCATGGCTGGATTGCGGGTCCACCACGCAGGTGGTGTAGCTAAAGCCGGGCAAACGCTGGGTAAAGTACTCCAACTCTGCCAGCATCACCAGATCCTGATCACGGGTGACGCCATAGACCAGATGCACAGGCTGCGTACAGCCTTGCTTGACCAGGACTTCCAGCATGGACAAGAACGGAGCCAGGCCCGTGCCGCCAGCCAGGAACAACAAGGGGCGCGTTACCTGACGCAGATAAAAACTACCCAAAGGCCCGGTCATTTCTACCTGCTGGCCTAGCGGCTGCGCCGCCAGCCAGGAACTCATCAGGCCTCCCGGCACTTGCTTGATCAGGAAACTCAAACGCGGCTCGCCCGGCGCAGAGCTGAAGGAATAGGAGCGATGCGCCTGCCCGCCAGGCACCGTGATATTCACGTACTGCCCAGGCAGGAAAGGCAAGGCTTCATCAGTCGCATCAATCTTCAGTTCGTAAGCCGCATCCTCATACTGACGGCATTCCGATACCTGCCCCCGCCACTTGGCCACGGCCGTCTTGCACACACCCGATGAAATCGGCACGGCAATCACGCAGTCCGACTTGGGAATCATCTGGCAGGTCAAAACCAAACCCTTGTCCGCCTCCTCTTGCGTCAGGGCGTCCTCGATATAATCGTCGCCCTGCTCATACTGACCACTTTCGGCCTGACATTTACAGGTGCCGCACACCCCGTCCGAGCAATCCATGGGCAGATTGATCTGATGGCGATACGCGGCATCCAGCACTTTCTCGTGTTCACCACAATCCACGAAACGGGTGACACCGTCCTCAAAATTCAGCGCAATACGATAGCTGTTCACGGCTAGCCCCCGACTTTAAATGTGATACACATCAATCACTTGACGGATGTAGTCGTTCTTGAGCACTACCTTTTTTTGCTCGATCAACCAGCCCTGCTCCTGAGGCGACAAGGTCAGGTAAATCGTGCCGAAGAACTGATCCGTCACCCGGTAGCGATGGTTAAGCGTCAAAAAGTTGTAGCGGACGTCCACCTGCCCATCGCGCTCGGCCAGAATCTCGATATTGCTGAGCATGTGAGCGGTACGTGGCTCGGGTGTGGAGGCACCGGAGCGCTCGGTCTTGATGCGGAACACCCGATCCTCCAGACCGTTACGGTTGGGATAGAAGATCAAGGAAATCTCACTATGCGGATCTTCGGTCAACTGATCATCATCATCCCAGCAAGGCATCCAGTACTGGGCGTTGGGGCTATAGCATTCCAGCCATTCATCCCACTGACGGTCATCCAGCAAGCGGGCTTCGCGATACAGGAAAGCGCAAATAGAGTGATACGTTGCGTTCATGGCTTAGGCCTCCCCGTTTTCTGCTTTTAACGCCTGGCTCATGGTCTTGGCCCAGTACTCGTGCTGGCAGACAAACAAGCCTTCATCTTCACTACGCCCGCCACTGATCAAGGGCTTCATGCCCATGGCTTTGGCATTCTCGTCCGGCCCGTGCACCCACAAAGGCGCACCTCGGCTCAAATCATTCCAGGGCGCCGCAATACCCGCATAGCCTTCCTGACAGGCGCGGAACTCCTCCAGATCGTCTGCCGTTCCCATGCCGGACACATTGAAAAAGTCTTCGTATTGACGGATACGGATGGCACGCTGCTCAGCGCTTTCCCCTTTGGGACCAAAGCAGTAGATCGTGACTTCAGTCTTGTCCACACTGATAGGACGCGTTACCCGAATCTGGGTAGAGAACTGATCCATCAGATACACATTCGGGTACAAGCACAGATTGCGGGTCTGATTCACGATGAACTCGGCACGGTCCTCGCCCAAACGCTGCTTCAGCTCCTCGCGATGCTCGTAGACCGGACGCACGCTTGGATTCATGGTTTTGGTCCACAGCAAGATATGCCCGTAATCAAAGCCATACACGCCGCCCAGGCTCTTGCTCCAGCCGTTCGCATCCACCGCTTGCGTACCGCCCTCTTTGCGGCGACCCATGGTGGCAGAGTAATTCCAGTGCACGCTGCTGACGTGGTAGCCGTCCGCCCCGTTTTCCATCTGCAGCTTCCAGTTGCCATCGTAGATATAGGAAGAATTGCCGCGCAGCACTTCCAGGCCTTCAGGGGCTTGATCCACGATCTGATCGATGATGACCTTGGTTTCACCCAGATACTCGTCCAGGGACACCACATCCGGATTCAGGCTGCCAAACAGGAAGCCGCGATAATTCTCAAAGCGCGCGACACGCTTCAAGTCGTGCGAGCCTTCGGTATTGAACTGCTCGGGATACTGGGTGTTTTTCTCGTCCTTGACCTTGAGCAACTTGCCCGCGTTATTGAAGGTCCAGCCATGGAAAGGACAGGTAAAGCTGCCCTTATTGCCATGCTTGCGGCGGCACAACATGGCGCCGCGGTGAGCACAGGCATTGATAAAGGCATTCAAGCCACCGTCTTTACCACGCGTCAAAAACACGGGTTGACGACCAATATAGGTAGTGAAGTAATCATTCACATTGGGCAGCTGGCTTTCATGCGCCAGGTAGACCCAATTACCTTCAAAAATATGCTTCATCTCCAGCTCGAACAGATCCGGATTCGTGAAGATGTCACGACGGCAGCGATACACGCCTGTTTCTTGGTTTTCTTCCAGGGCGGTATCAAGCAAGTGCCTGATATCTTTGGTTTTATCCATAAGGACTGACATAATGTGGCCTTTATGAGAGTTGCAGCCGTCCCTGCCCATGCCCATGAAGGCATAGCAAGTACGCGTGATAGAAAAGAAAAATCGCTCCGGATTGAGACCGGACTGACTCGTGGCAGCGTATTGCTGGCTTAGCCTTGAGCCTGAATCAAACCCGATAGGGACACCGTCGGGCCGATATTGCCCAGCCCACTTTCACAAGGAAATTCGGGGCTGTTCTGCATGACGTTCATTACAGTCTTTGCTCCAGCAGGCTTCCAATACAATATCGGTCCCGCTCTATAGCAAAATGCTATAGTTTGTTTTTTTCCCAATAAAATCAGTAGTTTGTAGGACATGAAAAACAAAACCTATCGTTAACCCTAGAGCTTGTCAGGTATATGCTTGAAGCTTGGATGGTCGAGATAGGTGATATATTGGTCCGGATTTTCTGGACCTGGACCACGGGCAAAGCATATGGACTTGAAACAAATCCGCTACTTTGTTGCGGTCGCCAAAGCGCGCAATTTCACTCGCGCTGCCGAGCAGTTGCACATTGCCCAACCTGCACTCAGCAGACAGATTCAGTTGCTGGAACAAGAGCTCAATGTTTTGCTGCTGTCACGGGAGAGCCGCCCCCTGCAGCTAACCGAAGCGGGCCGCATTTTTTACGAGCAATCCCTGCAATTGCTCAATCGTGTGGAGGTCATGAAAGCGGCGACCACTGAAGTCGGCCTGAACCAGCGCCCGCAATTGTCGATTGGCTTTGTAGCTTCCACCTTGTACGGCGGTCTGCCTATCCTGATTCAGAAGTTCCGCCACGCCTACCCGGATATCCGCTTTCACTTTCTGGAACTCACCAGCAGCCAGCAGATCGCCGCCTTGCGCGCCGGACGCATTGATATTGCCTTTGGACGTGTGCGTATTCATGACAGCGCGGTGTGCCGTACTGTCTTGCGTGAAGAGCGCCTGGTGCTGGCGATTCCGCCGAAAATTGATTTGGCCAAGGATCGGGGGCCGGTGTCCTTGCAGGTCATCGCCGATCACGCCTTTATTGTGTATCCCAAGTCCCCACGCCCCAGCTTTGCCGATCATGTGCTGAATATCCTGCATGACAACGCCATCTTTCCCACCGAAGTGCATGAAGTACTGGAGTTGCAGACGGCCATGGGACTGGTCGCGGGCGGCGTGGGCTTGTGCCTGATTCCTTCAGCCGCACAAATACGCAGTGATCTGGTCTACCGGCTGATTGACGACGAGAAAGTAACGTCGCCGATTATTTTCAGCCACAGGAAAAACGACAACTCCTGGTACATCGCCCAGATGCATGCCTTTATTGAGGAAATGTATGCGGAGAAACCGCCCTGGCTGATTCCGGGACACAGCGCCTTGAGTAACGGGCTGCCACCCGTCTAATACAAAAAGGCCCTGCAAAGCGTCGTTAACACTTCTTGCAAGGCCAGAAAGATGCGGCGTTCACGACCACCAGCCGCAGACCTTTTCACTGAAAAAAGGTCTGCTCGGCAGTCAGTTAAAACCGCTTAGATACGCTTGAACAGCGCTGAACGTACCTTGCCGGTTGCGCCATCCGCGGCTGTCAGGAATTGTTCCATGTGAATATCGCGCTCGAAGAGGCGGCTTTGCATCAGGGTGGAAATCGCCGCTTCAATCATGGGGGGCGGGCCACACAAGTAGGCCTTGTTACCCGAGCAACGCTGCTCAAAGAACTGCCCCACGGCTTCATGCACAAAGCCCACAAAGCCTTCCCAGGCATCATCCGGCAAAGGCGCATTCAAGGCCGGAATGTAGTGGAAATTGTCGTGCTTTTCAGCTAGTTGATAGAAATGATCCGCGTGATACAGCTCGGCTTTATTGCGCGCACCCTGGAACAGATAAATAGGACGGGTATCGCCCTCTTCCAGCAAGTCCATAATCATGGATTCGGGGCTGGACAGGCCCGAGCCACCGGCGATGAAAATGGCGCCTTGCGGGTCGGACTTGCGCACAAAGAATTGGCCGTAAGGGCCGGACACGTCCAAAGACTGCCCCACTTCCAGTTCCTCGTGTAGCCACGTCGTACCTGCGCCCCCCTCTACCTTGCGTACATGCAAATCAATAATGCCGCTCATGGACGGCGGATTCGCGATGGAAAAGGCACGGGTGCTGTCAATGGACGGCACATGAAGGTTGATGTATTGCCCGGCCTGGAACGCCATTGGGCGATCCAGTTCCAGACGGATGTGCTTGATCGTGGGCGACAAGTCTTCAATCAGGACGACCTTGCCCTGATAGTCCTCCACCGGCAGGCCCTGGAAGTCCGGGTCTACGTCGATATCGGCCTCGATGACCATATCGGATTCGGGCAGGCAACAGCAAGCCAGCAGCTTGCCTTCGTCCCGCTCCGAATCCATCAGGGCAAAGCTGGACGCATCACCTGCGTCTGCATAGCCTTCCAGCACCTGCACCTTGCAGGTGCCGCACGTGCCATGTCCACAGGCAAAAGGCAACCAAACCCCTTGTCGCAACGCAGCGTCCAACAAGGTTTGTCCATCTTCCACCTCTACCACATCACCTGTGGGTTCTACGGTTACCTGATACGTCATTGCTGCCTCCGCCTCTTATACGCCCGTACCCTTGTAGCCATTCAGGCCAGGGGTCTTGAAACGCAACAAGGATTTGTGATCGAAGCCCTTGGAACCCAAGGTGTCGTCAGGATTCAGTTCAACCGCCTCGCCGTTCAAATTCCATTGCACCTTGCTCCATTCGATCTGCTCGAAGTCAGGGTGCTGGGCAAAACCGGCAGGCAACAGTTGCTGGATCATCTGGGACACGGTCATCTCGGGCTGAACCAGAAAGGCCTTGGCCGAGCAGAACAAAAGGTGCTCGTCCCAGCCTATATACAGCAACATGCTGTCGCCATAGTGCGACTGCTGGTCGCGCGCATAGCCTTGGTAGTCCGGGGTAATTGCAGTAACTGCCATATTGATCTCCAATTTTTATAGGTAGTGGCAGTGCCCACCGAGGCACTGCCCTTTTTCTCGCGTGACTAGGCCGTCACTCCTTTCCATTCGTTCCAGCGCGCTTCGTCCACCGAACCCTTGAAGTCCATATTGTCGACACCTACGTTTAACTGGTAGTAGTCGCTCAGGATTTTCTCCAGCTCGGGACCACCGCAGCCACCTTGCAGGATCTGGTTCACTGGCAGCCAGGCCTGGATGTACTTTTCAGGCTCGTGCTCGAAAATGTCGCGGCAACCGTCCGAGCAGGTGTGATAGCGCTCGCCCTTGTACTGGCTTTGGCGGTAGGTGATTTCGTCGGGTTTTTCCATGTCGGTAAAGGTCATGGGCACCTGACATACCTGACACAGCTGCGGCAGTCCGCTGGAGTAAAAGCGCTTGCCTTCGGCTTCCATCTTCTTGGCCATTTCCCAGCGTGGGCGGTAGTACTTGTCGAAAGTATCGGGGTACTTGGCGCTCAACCAATCCAATTCCTCGTCGCTAGGGATCCAGGTGTGGAAACCGGCAGCGTGACCGAAGTTGTAGAAGATCCACCAGGCCTGGTGCGAGATGTGCTCTTTCTCTTTTTCGATCACTTCGCTGTACTTGGGCATGCGGATGCCGTAGCGGGCCAGATCCTTGAACAGTGCACCACCAGCCTGTTCGAAATAGACCTCCCAGGCTTCTTTCCAGGACATGACCTTGTTGGGCAGCATGTAGTCCATCATCATGCCGACCACGGACAGCAGGCGGGTGCCGCGCCAGAACCATTTGTCGATCCACTGCTGAACGATAGGCACGTTGTCCTCGTGCTGCTCCAGCAGGAACTTGATCACTTCCAGGCCCAGTGTCATGTGGCGTGCTTCGTCAGACTGCGAGCTGAAACCGAAAGTCACCGTGGCCATGTCGCCGTTGTAGGCTGCACCCGACATGAAGGGCACGAACAGCAGGTTGGTCAGCACGTACTCGAAGGAGAAGCTGATTGCCAGCAGGAACTCGAAGGGGCCGGCAGCGCGGGCATCTTCAAAAAAGGACTTGGGCACCGACAGGTACCAGACCCGGTCGTGCATATGGCTCCAGTCCTGGAAGCCATTGAAAAACTTGTTGTAATGGCTCATGGCGTGAACCTGCGTCTGGACGTGACGCAGCTCGTCAATCGACTGCATCTGACACGCAATACGTGCGCCGATGCCGCTGAATTGACGTCCCACATGGGAGTAGCCCTGGTAAGCCTGGTATTCCAGCGGGGTCACCGCGGTCAGAAACACCTTGATCGCGTTCAAGTAACGCGGGTCGGAAATATTCATCTGGCCATTGTTCTGCGCGAAGGCATCAAAAATGGCGTACAGCTTCTTTTCTTTTTCGGCCTGGTATTTCCAGTACGCGTCCATTGTCAGACGGAACGGATCTTCCCATTTGGACCAATCGGTAATCTTGATGCCCTCAAACTCCTCGTAGGGGAAGGCGTCCTTGCGATCCTGGTAGCTGAATTCCCAGTCCAGATCACGAGTCAGATAGCGATATTTGTCTTTGATATTTAGTTTTTTCGTGGCCATGTTGCCCCCTTTTCTGATTTAGCTGTTCCAGTGCAAAAACAAGCGGTCTTCATCTTCATCCACGTTGCCACCCAAGGTGATCAGATTCAGATGCAGCTCCTGCATGTCCCACTGCTGCCCATACTTTTCTTCCACGGTCTCGCGCTTGACGGTCAGCTGGCCCACGCACTCAATGCGAATCATGGCTGGCTGATAAATCACCGTGGCGTCCGGGTTGTCCTCTTCGATTGCCTCGACGATGTAGCGCGACATGTCGTTGTCTTGCAGACCGATATAAACCTTGGATGTCATCAGGCTTCTCCACCCAGGCTCAAGCCTGCTTTCGTGACGCGTTTGGCAATGGTTTCCTGCGCTTGCTCCCAGACCTGATCCGCCTGGTCGGCAAAGGCAGCCTGGATGTACGGCATGAAGGCGGCTTGCACTTGTGGCAGCCACTGATTCAGCCAGCTTTGCAGTTGCTGCTTGTTTTCCTCACTTTCAGCCGCCGCGATCTTGAAGACGCTATCGCTCCAGTTGGACAGGTCTTTATGGCACTCCAGCATGAACTCCAGCAGCATATCCAGATCGCGGCCGCCTTCCTTGGCCAGATCCGCGACCAGACCCTGATACACCACTTGATGCACCACGGTATTGATCAGCAAGGACTGCACCAACAGCAGTTCAAACCAATCTTTCTGGACCAGCGTTTTTTCGCACAAGGCGCGCAGACCTTGCCAGGCCGCATCCTGCATCCAGGCCTCTTTGGCTTGGCTCAGGGAATCGGCGCTATTGCCATCAATCAGCAGCCCAATACGGGAGACGTATTGCGCCATACCCAGCGAGTCCATCCCGGCATAGAGACAGGCTTGGGTAATGGTGGTGCCATACCCGTAAGCCGAGCCGGACATGAAATTCAGGTTGGCGGTTTGCTCGATGTGACGCAAAGGCAGCAGCAAGCGGGTGACCTTGGCTTTGACGTCCTCGCTCAGATACTGAGCCAGTTCCCGCTTTTCAAAAAAGCCGTAATTGGTTTCAGCCGATTCCTGCATGCGGGCACGGTTTTGCACGTAAGCACCGTAGTAGAACTGACGAGGGTCACGGAACACATACCAGTCCTTCATTTGAATGGCGGTGTGTGTGGGGTCGTTCAGGGTCTTGTCCGGCATCCACAGGGGTCGGTAATGGAAGTTGGCCGTCGCCTGGGCGTCGTATGTGGCTTCCTGGTAGCGCGTGGCCGGTTTTTCGCCAAAGCGGCGGGCCACGTTGGCAAAGGTTTGCCGCACGGGCTGCAAACTGGCCGTTTTAATTTCTAATGTCATCCTCTTGTTCTCCTGAATAAAACCTACTGGGCTTCAGCCTGACGACTGTTGCCGACCAAAGTGTCATAACCAAAACGCCATTTCTCTTCGTTCTCGTCATTGACCCGCATTTGCTCATCGCTCATGGGCTGGACATTGTTTTGCAGACAAAACTGCTCAAACGCCGCCGGGGGCATGACCAGTTCCACAAACAGGTCCGGCTGGCCGATGGCAAAATCAAATTCCACAAAACGGGCGTTGGCCGGACTGCGTACGCGTACGTACTTTGTCAAAGTGGGCAAGCTCGTGTCTGACATCTGTTCTCCTCCTGATCAAGCTGTTGCATGAGTGTCCACAGCCTGTTCATAGCAAACCGCGTGCCAACTTTAAATTTGAAGGATTTAACCCTTTAGGATTAAAGAGATAGGTGAAACCCTGCCTAGAAGGAATGCGGCCTGCGAAGGGGTGACGGCAGGAAAATTGATCATTTGATCAAATGCTTAGCGCCGTTTTCATCAAATGCTGAGTTAGGGTAAAACCTTAGAAAAATCCGTTTTATCCGTCCTCTGGACACTATTATGTTTTCCTTGAGTCACTAGAAAGACAGGCGGCATACTGGTTTTAGAACACTCAAAACCACAATAAGAAATCACAGGATGGAGACAGCCATGGGGGCTACTGAACTCACACTGCCATTAAGTCAGGACCTGATCGACGCCATTCGTTTTGATGCGCGGGAAGGCAAAATATGGTTTGGCGAGCAGCGCATGCTCTTGCTGCACGCCAGCGGTTTTGGCCAGCTACGCAAGGAACTGATTGCCTCTTTAGGCAGCGAGCGCGCCAAATACTTTCTGATGCGCTTTGGCTACCACGCGGGCATGAAAGATGCCGAGGTCTCACAAAAAGTGCGCCCGGACCTGTCACTGAAAGAGACCTTTTTGGCTGGCCCGCAAATGCACACCATCCGCGGCATGGTCAAAGTCGTCCCTACCGCCCTGACCTTTGACCGCGACGCAGGCCAGTACTACGGCGAATTTGACTGGTTTGACTCCTATGAAGTCAGCAATCACCAGAAAGAACATGGCCAGTCCAGCGAGCCGGTCTGTTGGAGCTTGCTGGGCTATGCCAGCGGCTACACCAGCTTCTATATGGGCAAGAGCATCATTTACAAAGAAACCCAATGCGGCGCCATGGGCCATAGCCACTGCAAGATCGTGGGCAAGCCAGCCGAGGAATGGGAAGATGATGACCCCGAGATTGACCGTTTCATGCTGCCCGATCCAGTCCAGGACGAACTGTTTGCCTTGCGATGTGAGCTGGTGAAGTTGCGCGAACAGGAGTTCAAGCACTCCAGCGCCAACTTCACCTTGCCCAACTCCATTGGTCAGTCCGCCGCTTACCAGGCCGCCTGTCATCTGCTGGAAAAGGCGGCGCAAAGCAAAGTCTCCGTGCTGCTGCTGGGGGAAACCGGCGTAGGGAAAGAAGCTTTCGCACGCGGCCTGCACGCCGCCAGCGACCGGGCTGATCAACCCTTTGTTGCAGTGAACTGTGCATCCATTCCCCCGGAGCTGATTGAGTCAGAGCTGTTTGGTGTCGAGAAAGGCGCTTATACCGGCGCACATAAATCCCGCCCCGGACGCTTTGAGCGTGCCCAGAGCGGCACCATCTTTCTGGATGAAATCGTGGAGCTATCGCCACGGTCCCAAGCCGCCCTGCTGCGTGTATTGCAAGAACAGGAACTGGAACGCGTGGGTGATGAGAACACTCGCCATATCGACGTGCGCGTGGTGGCGGCCACCAACGAGGATTTGGCCGAAGCCGTACAGAAAGGCACCTTCCGTGCCGACCTGTACTACCGCCTGAATGTCTTTCCCATTCACATTCCGCCGCTGCGCGAGCGTAAAGAAGACATTCCGCTGCTGACCGAATACTTTCTGAACAAATACTCCAGCATGTACAAAAAGCACGTGCTGGGAGTCAGCGACCGCAGCCGTGAATTACTGATGCAATACGACTGGCCAGGCAATATCCGCGAATTTGAAAACATGATCGAACGTGGCGTCATCCTGACCGAGCACAATCACGAAATCGAAACTCACCACCTGTTCCCGCAACAGAAAAGTGCCTTGCAGTATTTGAGCAGTTTGAATACGCAAGGCTTTATGGCGAAAGAGTCCTGTTTCAGCGCAAACCAGACGCAATATCTGGAGAACCTGCTGGAAACGCCCTTCAACCTGGACGACCTGGAAGAACAGATCATCCAGCTGACGCTGAAGAAAACGAACGGGAATATTTCAGAAGCTGCACGACGACTGGGGCTGACACGCCCTGCTTTGGCATACAGGCTGAAGAAGGTAGCGATACCGACATAGGGACACCAGCGCTGCCCAGGCTATCGGCTAAGCCCGACCAAACCTTGCCTCTGCAACAATTTCCCAGTTTTGGCACTTAACCAAAAATATGCTGACCTTGCAGCAACCTGGCACCTATGCCGAAGGCCCCCAGCATGAACAAACCAATCAAAACGGCATAGAGGATACTTAAGGACCAGCCCAGAAGCCGGGCGTCACGCCTTGCACCCATCGATAAGGATCGACAAACCCTGCCGTAATACCTGTTCACCACAAAGATCAGCCAAGAAAAACCGACACCGATACTGGCAAATATATAATTGATTGCCCCATACTGGACTTGTGGATTGGCCAACCCATCAATTAAAAAGATCAGAGCCAGAATAAATACGAGCGAAGAGAGAGCTGTTGCCAGCACAGAGGCCACTTGATGAAACGACGACTCCCACTTAATGCCCATGCCCTCTCCTTACAGCCGCATACATCCTTAACCAAGCCAGACCAGACCTAACTCCCGCTGCATGCCTCGGCCCCCACTTTTTTAACATCACTGTAGCGCCCTTGGCTAGTTTTAACAGTGATACATGTCTGGTTTGAATCGTTCCACCACATGGCAGTTAAACCCTGCACTCTCACTGGCACGTACCCTTCTTTTTTCAACCGCATTTCCCCGCCTGCCGCACGAGCATCTTGCAAGCTAAGCGGATTGAACTCAGAAGAAGGCCTAGAGCTTGGCTCAAACTGCACCAACTCTTGTGCCAGCACTTCAATCACAGGGCCCCGTCTACGAATAACAGCCTCCTGAGCATGTATGACGCTCTCCTTGCCGGTTACTGTCACATCACCCGAAGCTTTCAGCTCATGCGTGCTCAACACGTCAACCTGGTCCGCCTGTATGTGTATCCGTCCTAGTTGAGCACTCTCTTGCATACTTGAAGCGAAGGCTGGTACAGAGGCAAAGGTCAGGCCCAAAACCAAATTAGAAAATAACTTATGCACTGTTTATCCTCGACATTTTCAAAATAACACTTGATTACCCCCAATCCCAAGACTATTTATACTCCAGCAGCCAAACATCAACCGAACACCGTGCTACGCCCAACACTGGCATGATTCACCCCACCTACTACAATGGGGGCTTATATAAGGAGTCTTATGTTGGAATTTCAGCCCCGTGAACGGGCGTATTTATCTGGTATCCGTGCCCTGTCCCAAGATCAGGACGACAATGACGTGTTTGTGGGTATGACCGTAGCCGAGTCCATCTGGTACGCAAACTACGTAGCGCAGTCATACAACGGGGATGTAGCGCGAGGCGATGAGGCCGAAGCACGTTACCTGGCCCTGCATGATCAGCACGAGCAGGCACGCCGTGCCGTACTGGCATCAGAAGCTCTGCTGCAATCGTTCGACACAGCCACTCAGTCATCCTGAGCACATAGCGACACTCTCCAGGCCGGGCAAGCATGTCAGTAGCCCAGTTTCATCAAGCCTGGTTTGCTCGCCCATAAAAGAAGCTCGCCCATTTTTAAACAGGCGGGCTTTTTTTATGGATGCGGACTCCAGCTTCTGCTACGCGCAGCTTGGCTTGGCTTGGCTTGGCTTGGCTTGGCTTGGCTTGGCTTGGCTTGGCTTGGCTTG